>Ga0111539_10001158_pt1 | contig 34853 bp, 30 predicted proteins | sample RhiMethybrSRZTD1_FD_79667 | JGI IMG/M metagenome (GOLD analysis project Ga0111539, IMG submission 79667) | Populus rhizosphere microbial communities from Tennessee, USA - Rhizosphere MetaG P. TD hybrid SRZTD1 (version 2) (version 2) | ecosystem: Host-associated > Plants > Roots > Rhizosphere >...
AATGATCGTCAAACGCCCATGACGTGGAACCCGCAGTCGACCATCAGCACTTCGCCGGTGACGCCGCGGCCGGCCGGGCCGAGCAGGAAGAGCGCGGCGTCGGCGACTTCGCCGGCTTCCACCGTTCGGCGGAGCGGCGCGCGGTCGCGATAGGTCTGCAGGATCGTCGAGAAGCCGGAGATGCCGGCGGCGGCGAGCGTCTTGATCGCGCCCGCGGAGATAGCGTTGACGCGAATGCCCTTCGGGCCGAGATCCGACGCGAGGTAACGGACCGACGACTCGAGCGCGGCCTTCGCGACGCCCATGACGTTGTAGTTGGGGAAGACGCGTTCGCTGCCGAGGTAGGTGAGCGTCAGAATGCTGCCGCCGCCGCGCTTTTCCATGAGCGGCACCGCGCGCCGTGTCAGAGCGATGAGCGAGTAGGCGCTGACGTCGAGTGCCTTGCGGAACCCGTCGCGCGACACTTCGAAGAATGGACGCGAGAGTTCCTCCGGACCCGCGAACGCCACGCCGTGGACCAGGAAGTCGAGGCCGCCGTACCGTGCGTCGATCGCAGCCGTAAGCGCGTCCAGTTGCTCGTCGTTGGTGACGTCGCACGGCATGAGCAGTGGATCGGACAGGGCCGCGCCGAGCTCGCGCACGTTTTCCTCGAGCCGCTCGCTCTGGTAGGTCAACACGAGCGACGCGCCGGCCTCGGCCGCCGCCCGCGCGATGGCCCACGAGAGCGATCGTTTGTTGGCGACACCGACAACGAGCCCGACTTTGCCTGACAGGACGGAAGTCGACATGGACGCCCGCGGAACTAGCGGGACCGTTTGTTGCTGCCGCCGCCGCGATGGCGGCCGGGCCGGCCGCCGCCTTGCCCGGGGCGTCCGTGGCCGCCCTGGTGGCGATCGTGACCGCCGTGGTTTCCGGCGACATTGCCATTGGCGTTGCCGTTGGCGTTGGCGTTGCCTGGCCGGCCGTGGCGGGAACCGTTCTGCTGGTACCCGCCGCCGCTCCACCCGTGCCCCTGCCGGAACGCGCGTCCGCCGCGCGCCTGGCGCTGATGCATGGTGAATTCAGGGATGGGTCGGGGGGTGGGCGCGTCGCCTTCAGTGCGTGGCAGCGTCGCGCGTATCAGCGGCCGGTGTGCCAGCCAGCCATCAGCGGGTTCATCGCCCTCGCTCTGGTCCTGGGGCAGGTCGGCCGGCGCCCCAGCCGCGGCGGAGCGCGCGGTCGGGTCAGCCGGCGCGGCGGCGTCGCTCCCGAGTGGCGGGACGAGCCCCGCGGCCGGCGGGCCCTCGGCCGCACTGGCGGCCCGTGGCGTCACCAGTTGACCGAGCGGTTCGCCGTCCTTCCGGGCCGGCAAACGGCGCGGCACTTTGCCGCCTTTATAGACATGCTCTGCGTCGCAGGTCGTGCACCGGCACTGCCGGATTTCTTCACCGACCAACGCGACGATCGCGTGATTTGTAATGCGTCGCTCTCGAGGACAGTAGTCGTCGACGAGGTCGCCGAGACGCAGCGGGCGCTGCTCCATTCAAGACTCCCGATAGCACTTCAATAATCCGGTTCGATCTCCGCGCAATCCCGGTCACTCGTCCGGGCCGGTCGTACTACAGGCGCGCTCGTTCCTAGGGTCGGACACGACCCACACGCGGAGGGAAGTGCGTTTCTTGCAGGTCACTGGAGGATAACCAAAAGACCGGGTAAAACGCAAGACCGGCCCGAGCCGGGCGCCGGTCGACCCAGCGCAGCACGGCCTCCAGCGCCTCGTCGCGGCCGGCGGCGAGGCCGGCGATGGTGAGCGGCACGGTCTCATCCGGGATCACGCCGACGCCTTCGAGGCGGCGGCCCGTCGACGTCACGAAATCGCCCATCGCGTACATCAGGATGTCGTCGTTCGGCAGCTTCCGGGTCATCGCCGGCAGCACCTGCCCCATCGTCGGCCGGCCGAAAATGCGCGCGCGGCCGAGGCTCTGGAGCGCGCCGGCGAACGTTTCCGAGGCGCTGGCGGTCTGCTCGTCCACGAGGATCGCCACCGGGCCGGCGAACGGCGCCACACGGCGGCCGTCGTTCGTCACCAGCCGCGGATTGACCCTGAACACCAGCTTGCTCTCGCGCGTCTGCATCGTGCCGAGCTCGAGCGATTCCTCGATGACGTGCCCGGATATCCCGCCGACCATCAACGCCAGTCCGCCGGGATTGCCACGCAGGTCGAACACGAGCCCGTCCGCGTTTCTGAACTGATCGACCGCCGCCGCAACCGGATCGTTGATCGCGGTCATCCAGATGTTGAAGGCGATGACGCCGACCCGGCGTCCGCCCGGCGTCTTCTCGGCGCGCGACTCGACCAGCACCTGCATCGGCGGCAGGTTTCCGAGCTGGACGGTCTCACCGGGGGCCATCGCGCGCCGCACGCTGAGGTCGTGCTCGCGTCCCTGCGGATCGCGCACGCGGAGCGCGGCGGTCGATCCGTCGCCGCCGTGCAGTGCGCGGAACGCCGCGCGCCACTGTTCGAAGTTGCGCCCGCGCTCATCGCGGCCAGGATCCTGCGGCCGCCACGCGTCAGCGGTCCGGCCGTCGATCGAGATCACGACCTGTCCCGGGCGCAGTCCCGGCCGTTCGAGCAACGCCGGGTCGTGGACGCGGGTGACGACGACGTGCGCGTCGAGGATGCGGATGTCGATCGGGACCATGGCCGAACCGGGGAGCGTGTCGGCGGACGATTCGGTCGAGAGCAGCCCGAAGTGCGAGCGGCCGAGCCGGCCGAGCATCTCGCGGATCACGGCGCGCACGGCTTCGGGCGATGCGGCCGCCTCGGCCCGCGGCCGCAGCTCGCGCCGGGCCGCCGCCCAATCCACACCGGCAAACGTCGGGTCGTAGAACGTGTCGTTGATCGTCTGCCAGACGTCGTCGAACGCCGCGAGCGCGCGGCCGCGCCAGTCCTGCGCCTGCACCCAAGCGAGGGTCAGGCAGGCCGAGAGCGCCACGACACCGGCGGCCCGCCGCATGTGGCGCGTCCGGCCGGAGCCCGGGGGACGACCGTTCACTTGATCAGCGCTTTGATCGCCGGCGGCAGATCGAAGGCCTCCGGCGGCACGACGTCGAACTCGTAACTGCTGATCTGCATCACCTGCTCGATGCCGAGGACGCGCTGCACGAGCGTGGTCGGCATCTGGAGCGTCTGGAACTTCTTGTAGTCGCGCAGGATGCCGATCGTCGGCACGACGCCCATCGGCGTTTCACGCGGCCCCTCGGATCCGATCTGCAGCCCGGTTTCGGCATCGAAGAACTCGGCCTGCTCGTTGCCCGACTGGAACACCACTTTGATCTTGATGGCTTTTCGCTTGTCGAACTCTTCGTTGCCGACGAGCGCCAGTTCTTTCACGTGGTCTGAACCGTGGAGCGGCGCGTCGAAGACCGCGTCGTCGGCGGTCTCGCTCAACTGCCGGCCCTTCATCACCGTCGGACCGGACACGGGATCGATCGACCACGCGACCTTGCCGTCGTAGCCCGATTCGATCCGGCCGATGCCGGTGACGGTCACGCGCAGTACCATCTTGTTCGGACGGGCGGCGAGCAGCTCGAATTCGCCCGAAACGCCCTGCGCGACCATCGAGAACGTGCCGCGGGCACGGATGGACTTGATCGCTTTGAACGCCGCCTCTCCGCCCATCGCGGTCACGTGACGGGCGACAACTTCTTTGGCCGTCGCAGGCGCGGCCTGACGCGCGGAAACTGACAAGGCTTGTCCGAAAGCGAGCAGGCCGGCGAGTCCCACCCCGATCCGAGCCAAACGGCGGTCGAAACGTCTGAACATTTGCTGCTCCTGCATCGATAATAGTGCTGCCAGCGGAGGATTGCATGCGGCTGACGCGCTCGGGGATCTTATCGGCGATTGTCCTGGCCGCCGGTCTGGGCGCCGCGCTCTGGCTGGCCGGGCTGGCAGACCTGTCGGCCGCGCCGCCGGGCGGCAACTGGCCGCAGTGGCGCGGTCCGCAGCGCGACGGCGTCTCGTCGGAGACCGGGCTCCTCACGAGCTGGCCGAAGGGCGGACCGACAAAATTGTTCACCGCGACCGGCCTCGGCCGCGGGTTTTCGAGCGTCTCGGTCGCCGGCGGCCGCATCTACACGATGGGCGATCTCGCCGGCGGACAACATGTCTTCGCGCTCGACGAAGAGACCGGCAAACAGATCTGGACGACGCGCATCGGCCGTGTCTACACGAGCCCCGACGACTTTCACGGGCCGCGGGGCACTCCGACGATCGATGGGGCGCTCCTCTACGTGGTGGACACCGACGGCGACGTGGTGGCGCTCGACACGGCGACCGGCAAGGAGCGCTGGCGCAAGAGCCTCTCGCGCGATTTCGGCGGCCGCATGATGTCGCAGTGGAACTGGGCGGAGTCGCCGCTCGTCGACGGCGACCGCGTCGTCGTCACGCCCGGCGGGTCGCGCGCGGGTCTCGTCGCGCTCAACAAACTCACCGGCGCGGAGATCTGGCGATCGACGATCCCGTCGTTCGGATCGAAGGGCGCGGACGGCGCCGGGTATTCGTCAATCGTGATCTCGAACGCGGCCGGCGTGAAGCAGTACGTCCAGCTGATGGGGCGCGGGGTCGTCGGCGTGCGCGCGAGCGACGGCGTCTTCCTCTGGGGCAACAACGCGGTCGCCAACGACATCGCCAACATCTCGACGCCGGTCGTCAAGGACAACTATGTCTTTGCCTCGACGAGTTACGACACGGGATCCGTGCTGCTCGAGCTCAGCGCCGGCGGCAAGAGCGGTGTCACAGCGACGCAGCGCTATTTTCTGGACCCGGGAAAATTCCAGAGCCACCACGGCGGCGTCGTGCTGCTGGGCAACTACCTCTACGGCGGTCACGGCCAGAGCCGCGGGTTCCCGGTCTGCATCGAGCTCGCGTCGGGCAAGCTCATGTGGCCCGAAGTGCGCGGCGCCGGCACCGGATCGGCCTCAGTCGTCGCGGCCGAGGGCCGGTTGTATTTCAGGTACCAGAACGGGATCGTCGCGCTCGTGGAAGCGACGCCGGACACGTACCGCGAGCTCGGCTCGTTCCAGATCCCGAACCCTCACCCGCTCAGCTGGCCGCACCCGGTCGTGGCCGGCGGCCGCCTCTACCTGCGCGAACAGGATGCGCTCCACGTCTATAACGTGAAAAGATAGGCCGCGAAGGACGCCGGGCGTCCCCCGGCAGGCACTCCCCATGCTCAAAGGCACCCGCCCCGCGATCGTGCATCGGATTCAGCCGATTTCGATTCACGGCCAGATTTCGCTCGACGTCTTCTGGATGGATCCGGAGGATCCCGAGCAGGAGATCCGCCACGCGCGCGTCGGCAACGAGGCCGTCCCGCGCGGCCTCGACGTCGGCGATCGCGTCACGCTGCACTACCTGATGGGGATGGTGACGCAGATTACGAAGTAAGAGCGGCCCACATTCTTCGATCTTCAACACGGAGAGCACGGAAACACGGAGAGCACGGATTCCAGGGGTTAACCCTTCTTGATCTGTGATCTCCGTGCCTTTTCCGTGTGCTCCGTGTTCTGGATCGAGAGACCCGCTACTCGAGCTTCCTGCCCTTCGTTTCCGGGATCAGAAACCAGAACAGCGACGCGAGCACGTAGCAGCCCGCCGCGATGGACAGAGCGGCGGGATAACCGTGTGATTGCGCGACGCTGCCGGCGACGGCGGGGGCGACGGCGCTGGCGATGCGACCGAGGTTGTAGGTGAAGCCCTGCGCCGTCGCGCGGATGGCGGTCGGATAGAGCTCGGCGGTCACCACGCCGAAGCCGCTGAAGTGACCGGTCGCGAAGAAGCTCGTCACCGGACCGAGCGCGAGGAGCATCCATGGGTTCGAGGTGGACGTGTACGCCAGGACGAGCACCGCGGCGATCAGCAGGTACCCCACGTACGTGCGCTTGCGGCCGATCGCGTCGCTGACGTACCCGAACGTGACGTAGCCGAGCCAGGTGCCGACCTGGTTGGCGAAGATCAGTCCGTTCATCGTGGCGTTGCTGAGCCCGATGCCGCCGGTCGCGGCGGGCGCGCGCAGATACGACGGCACCCATGTGTTGAAGCCCCAGTACGCGAACAGCGTGCACGAGTTCATCAGCGCGAGCGCGAGCGTGATGACGAGCATCGGCCCGCCGAGCGCCTGGGCGATGGACGGGCGCGCGACCGCCGCGCGCGATTCGCGCCAGACGCGCGGTTCCTCGACGCCGGTCCGAATCCAGAGCGTCAATGCCGCGGGGAGCACGCCGACGTAGAACACCGCGCGCCAGTCGAGGCCGGCCACGTCCTGGACGAGCCAGTTGACGAGCGTGGCGAGCATGTAGCCCACGGCCCATGCGCTCTGCATGAACGCGAGCGCCTTGGCGCGATGGCGATCCGGCCACATCTCGGAGACCAGCGCCGCGCCGCTCGCCCATTCGCCGCCCATGCCGAGGCCGAGGAGCACGCGGAACACGGCGAGTTGCGTCGCCGTCTGGGCAAACCCGCACGCCGCCGTGAAAATCGAATACAGCAGGATGCTCAGCATCAGCGCGCGCGTCCGGCCCCAGCGATCGGCGAGCACGCCGAACGCGAGCCCGCCGGCCGCGGCGGAAATCAACATCAGCGACTGGATCGATCCCGACGTCTTCTGATCGAGCTGCAACGAGGCCATAAGCGACGGCAGGACGAGGGCGTAGAGCATCACGTCGAACGCGTCGAGCATCCAGCCCAACGACGCCGCGACGAACGCCTTCTTTGCCGCCGAATCGGCTTCGTGCCACCAATTGAACATTACGAGCTCACGTTAATGAGGCAATGGGGCAATGAGGCAATGAGGCAATACAAGCACTTGTCTCCGGGCGCCACAGCGCGGCATCGCGACGCGGCCAGCAAAGACAAGCGGTTGTATTGCCCCATTGCCCCATTGCCTCATTGCCCCATTAAGGAACGTCAGTGCCATACCCGCCTCCGCCTGGCGTTTCAATCCGCAGGCGATCGCCCTTGCGGAGGCGGATCTCCACCTTGCCCGGCAGCGGCTGCGGCTGACCCTCGCGGACGAGCGTGTTGCGGCCGCAGCCGCCCGGGCCGCCGCCCTGGGCGCCGTACGGCGCCCGCCGGCGCCGCTCGGAGAGCACGGTCACCGCAGTGTCGGTGAGCATTTCGTACTCGCGCACGATCCCCTCGCCGCCGGGATACCGCCCCGGGCCGGCGCTGTCGCGCCGCAGCGAGTACTCGCGAATGCGCACCGGCAGATCGTGTTCGATCGCTTCGACCGGGGTGTTGCGCGTGTTGCTCATGTGGGTGTGCACGCCGGACAGGCCGGGCAGCCCGAGCCGGCCGCCCATGCCGCCGCCCATCGTCTCGTAGTAGGCGAAGCGCCGGCCGGTCGCAGGGTGCGTGCCGCCCATCGTGACGTTGTTCATCGTCCCCTGGCTGGCTGCGGGAATGCGCTCCGGAATGGCCCGCGCGAGCGCGCCGAAGACCACGTCGGTGATGCGCTGCGACGTCTCGACGTTGCCGCCGGCCACCGCCGACGGACGGCGCGCGTTCACGATCGTGCCCTCGGGCGCGATGACCGTGAGCGGGCGCGCGACGCCGGCGTTGTAGAGCACGTCGTCGCCCACCAGGCAGCGGAAAACGTACAGGCACGCCGACAGCGTCATCGCGTAGTTCGCGTTGACGCTGCCTTCGACCTGCGCATCCGATCCGGTGAAGTCGACCGTCGCGCGGCCGCCAGCGATCGTCACGGCGGCGCGAATCCTGACGGGCGTCTCGGCGAAGCCGGTGTCGTCGAGCGCGTCCTCGAACTCGTACCGGCCGTCGGGAATGCCGCGAATCGCCGCGCGGACGACGCGCGCGGTGTAGTCCTGGAGCGCGGCGGCATAGGCAAAGGTGCGCGCGCGCCCGTAGCGGGCGACCGTGTCGCCGAGCCGCGCCTCGGCGACGCGGTTCGCCGCGATCTGCGCCGTGAGATCGCCCTCGCGCTCGTCGGGGGTGCGCACGTTTGCGAGCACGATCGCGAGCACGTCGGACACGATCGTGCCGCGGCGCGCCAGCCGCACGGGGGGCAGGATCAACCCTTCCTGATAGATCTCGCGCGCGACCGGCATCGATCCGGGGCTCATGCCGCCGACGTCCGAGTGATGCGCGCGGTTGGCGACGTAGAACGACGGCCTCCGATCGCGGCCGAGGAACACCGGTGAGACGAGCGTGATGTCCGGCAGGTGCGTCCCGCCGTGAAATGGATCGTTCAACATCACGATGTCGCCGGGCTCCATCCGGAAGGCGTCGATCGCCGCGCGCACCGACAACGGCATCGCCCCGAGGTGCACCGGCATGTGGTCACCCTGCGCAATGGTCTCCCCCGCCCCGTCGTACACCGCGCACGAGTAGTCGAGCCGCTCCTTGATGTTCGGCGAGAACCCGGTGCGGCAGAGCGTCACTCCCATCTCCTCGGCAATCGAGAGAAAGAGGTTCTTGAAGATCTCGAACTCGACGGGGTGAATTTTCATTCTCTGTGCCTAGAAGTCATCACCACGTTTCCATGCCCATCGACAACGAACCGCCAGCCCGGTGGCACGACGATGGTGGCTTCGCCGCCGGTGATGACCGCCGGACCGGCGGCGTGCGCACCGGGCTGACACGCTTCCCAGCGATGGAACGCGGTCGGGACCATGCGCCCGCCGAAGCGGCCGGGACGCACGGCGACCGGACGTGCTTTCACCGGGCGGCGCGCGCGCGTGTACGGCAGCGCGGGCTTGGTCGTGATCCCGCGGGCGCGGACGCGGACCGCCACGACCTCGGCCGGCCGCTGCGGATTGGCGTAGCCGTAGAGGCGCGCGTGACGCCGATCGAAGTCCGATCGATAGCGCGCCGACAGCGGCAGCGTGATCTCGTAGGACTGACCCACATAGCGCACATCGACCAGCCGCTCGAGCGCCACGCGGCGTCCCGTGAATCCTTCGGCGCCCAGATCGCGGACGGCGCGGGCCGCGAGCGGGGCCGTCCGCGCTTCGAGATCGCGGGCGCTCAGCCGATCCGCCGGTGTCAGCACACTCGCCGAGTAGTCGCGGGTGACGTCCGCGACGAGCATGCCGAGCGCCGACAGCACGCCGGCGTGCCGCGGCACGAGCACCGTGCCGATGTCGAGCCGGCCGGCAATCTCACACGCGTGCATGCCGCCGGCGCCGCCGAACGCAAGCAGGGCGAACTGGCGCGGATCGTGGCCGCGCTCGACCGAGACGACGCGAATCGCCCGCTCCATGTTGGCGTTGGCGACGCGCACGACACCTTCGGCCAGCTCCGGGATCGCGAGCTTCAGCGCGCGCGCGAGCCCGGCGGCCGCGCCGCGCGCGCGATCCACGTCGAGCGGCATCCGGCCGCCGAGAAAGAGATCCGGATCGAGGCGGCCGAGCAGGAGATTCGCGTCGGTCACCGTCAGTTCCGTGCCGCGGCCGTAGCAGGCCGGCCCCGGGTCGGCGCCCGCGCTTCGCGGACCGACGCGCAGGGCGCCGCCCGTGTCCACGTACGCAATCGATCCGCCGCCGGCGCCGACCGTGTGGATGTCGATCACGGGCAGCCGGACAGGAAAATCGCCAATGCGCGACTCCGTCGTCGTCGCGATTTCCTGATCGATGAGGCTGACGTCGGTCGAGGTGCCGCCCATGTCGAAGGAGATGACGCGGTCGAAGCCGGCGTCGCGCGCGACAGCCCGCGCGCCGACGACCCCGCCCGCCGGTCCCGACAGCACGGTCCGCACGGCCTGCGCCCGCGCCGCCGCGGCGGAGATCGATCCGCCATTCGATTGCATGATCGACAGCCGGCGCCGGCCGAGCCCGGCTTCGAGCGCGCCGAGATAGCGATCGATGATCGGCGTCACGTACGCATTGACGACGGTCGTGCTCCAGCGCTCGAACTCGCGATACTCGGGCAGCACTTCGTGCGACGCCGAGACCCGCCAGCCGCCAGCACGAAGCGCCTCGGCCAGCCGGGCCTCGTGCACGTGATTCACGTAGGAGTGCAAGAGACAGACGGCGACGACGTCGGCGTCGCAGGCTTTGAGGGCCGACGCGACGCGCGCGATCTCGGCGTCGCTCAACGCCGACACCACGGCGCCGTCCGCATCGAGGCGCTCGGTGACCCCGAATGTCACCGCGGGATCCACGAGCGGCCGTGGCAGCGGCAGAAAGACGTTGTACAGCTCGGCTCGCGTCTGCCGGCCGATCCGAACCACATCCTCGAATCCGCGCGTGGCCACGAGCGCCACGCGGGCCCCTTTGCGTTCGAGCACCGCATTGGTGGCCACGGTCGATCCGTGGACGACGTCGAGGCCGTCCGCCACCGCCGCCAGGTGTTCGATACCGGTCAGGATCGCGTCGGCCGGATTCGCGGGGGTACTCCGCAGTTTGTGAACAGTGAGTCCGTCGGGACCGAGATCAACGAAGTCTGTAAAGGTGCCGCCTGTGTCGATCCCGATTCGCCGAGGCACCGGCGGATTCTATACGGAAGGTGCAGAGTGCACGGTGCACCGTGCAGGGTGCGGGTGCTCGGTGCGGTGGTGCTTGGTGCGGTGGTCCTCGGTGCGGACGTTCTGGGTGCCCGGTGCGGTCGTGCTCGGTGCGACGGGGTAGCGTGTTTACACGAACGTGATGTGGGAATTGGATTACCCACGTAATAAAAAAAAGGCCCGCGTGAGCGGGCCTTTCGCGGGCAACCTGGCTCCCCAGCTCTTTACGGCACTTGCCGCAAATTCAGGCGACCCGCGCAGCTCTGTACGCAAGGGACGTACCGGCTCCGGATCGCTGTATTTGCGAGAGATCGTGCTTTACCGCTCGCGAAATCGGCGTGTAGAACTTTCCACCGTGTAGCAAAGATTACCCGCCGGGACAACAGCGCACTCGATGCGACACGAGCGACACGCCGATCAAACCATCAAACCATTGCGCCTTCAGGATACTGGAGGGCCAGTTTCAGCTCTTTGGCGAGCTGATCGACCGTCGATCCGGATCGCTTCCACGCGCCGTCGGTCTCGAAGCGGAGATCGCCGATGCGCCGGCCCCACGGCGCGATCACGCGGCCGATCGCGCGGAAGTCCGCGCGATCCGAATGCTGCTGATCGAGCCGGCGGACGATGTCGGGCGCGACGCGAATGAAGGCGCGGAGCGCCGGCGCCGTCTTGATGCTGTACTTGCGTCCGCCCCAGGCGGCGCCGAAGACGACCGCCACCTGCCGAAAATAATTGACGAAGAAGCGCTTCCCTTCCTCGCGAAACTCCTCGCCCTTCTTGCCGGTGCCGAACGCGTCGGTCGAAAACAGCTTCTTCAATTCCTGCGCGAGCGGGGCCTGTGCGACGCGGCCGCGTCCGACGCCGAGCAGCTTGATCTCGCCATGCAGCGGCGACTCCTCGCGTTCCGCAAGCGCGCGGACGACGTCGTGCGCCGCCGCGAGGTTCTCGTCGCGATAGAGCTGGCGTCCGGAGAGCGACACGAGATGCGAGGCATTCAATCGCGTGTGCTTCGCGTTGATCGTGACGAACATCTGCACGACGTGATCTTCCGGCAGTCGATCGAAGATGATCGCCGGTACGGTGAAGTTCTCGTCGCCGAAATGTTCGATGCCCGCGTGCAGCGCGAGCAGGCGGTGCTGTCCGTCGATGGCGCGCAGGATCCCTTCGCGCTCGGGCACCTTCAACACGCCGATCGAGGGATCGCCCGTGGCCGGCTCGAACTTCAGCGGCTCGTCGCACGAGATGATCACGGCGCCGGGGATCGACGGGAGATCGCGTGCCTGGCGGCACTGCTCGTAATAGGCGACGAGCTCGTCGATTTTTCTGCGGATGATCTGGCGCTGATACGCTTTTTCGTTCGACGCGATCCGCCGTTCGAGCAGATCCCAGCGCACCTTCGATTGACGCGCGGCGCCGCGCAGCCCGGGCGCTGTACCTTGCTCGCCATAGCTCAGCACCTCGAAACGGACCAGCTTGTCGATGTCCTTGGCGGTCAGGGAAGCCTGATAGAATTGCACGCCAAATTGCTGCATTCGGAGCGCGGCGACGCTGATCATTGGCTATGCGGGCCCTTTCGTGCCCAGCGGCACGCCCTGGGGGAATGGCGTGTAGCCCGCGATTGTATGTGTCACACGTCTACAATCTCAAGCTTTCCCCGCTGGATTTGCGACCCGCCCTGCCGCCAGGACTGATCGGCGCCGCTCGGACGTAATTTGTTATTGGTCAAGGAGTTGGATTCAATGAGACGCCCCGGCACCTCCCGAAACCGCCTGTGGCCCCTCGGCCTCGGGCTCGTTCTGGCCGTGACGGCCGCCGTCGCGACGCCCGCCCAGCAGTGGGTGACCGAGACACGCGACCCCAAGCAGGCCCAGGATGACGATTTCGCCAAAGCCTACGTCGAGTGGACGGGGGATCTGCGCTTCGGGAGCCCGCTCGTGGACCACCTCCCCAAGGTCGCCGGGATTCCGAGTCCGAAGGACGTGCTCGGCTACCACGTCGGCGCGCCGCGCAAACTCACGTATTACGCCGATATTCTGAAGTACTACCGTGCGCTGGCTGCCGCCACGCCGCGCGTGAAGGTCGAGACCATCGGCAAATCCGACGAAGACCGGGAACTGGTCGTCGTCTGGGTCTCGTCGGAAGCCAACCTCAAGAACCTCCAGCAGAACCGCGACAACCTGGCGCGGCTGGCCGATCCGCGCGGCATCCCTGAGACGACCATCAAGGAACTGTTGGCGACGACCAGGCCGCACTACCACCTGATGGGAGGCCTGCACAGCAGCGAGGTCGGCCCGCCCGAGATGCTGATGGAGCTCGTGTATCGGCTCGCCGTCGAGACCTCGCCGGTCATCTCGCAGATTCGCGACAACGTGTACGTCTCGGTGACGCCGGTGGCCGATTCGGACGGTCGCGACAGAAACGTCGACCAGTTCTACTGCACGCAGGAGTTACAGGCCGCCTCCGCCCCCGCTGACGCAGGGGCTACGGCGGGCCAGGGCCGCGGCGCCGGCACGGGACAAGCGGCGACGGGCACCCAGGGACGCGGCACGGGCACGGGACAGGCGGCGACGGGCACCCAGGGACGCGGCACGGGGACGGGACAAGCGGCCACCGGAAACCAGGGGCGAGGGGCGGCTCAGGGCGCTCAGGGCGGTGCGGCCACGCCGACGACAGAGGCAGGGACCCCGGCCGGCGCAGCGCCTGCGGCGGCGCAGGGCGGCGGCTTTGGCGGCGGCAACACGTGCTCGCTGCCGTACTGGGGCAAGTACGTCTACCACGACAACAACCGCGACATTAACCTCTCGCAGGTGTCGATGCGCGCGATCGTCGACTGGTACTACACCGCGCACCCGCCGATCATGCACGACCTGCACGAGGCGCAGCCGCTCCTGTATACCTACAGCGGCGGTCCCCCGCAGAACCCGAATCTCGATCCCATCCTGTTCGCCGAGCTGCCGTTCTTCGCCAACTGGGAGCTCGCGCAGATGACCAAGTGGGGCATGCCCGGCGTGTATACGCATGCGTTCATGGACGGCTGGTCGCCCGGGTATCTGGGGTCGGTCGCCTATAACCACAACGGCATGATGCGGATGTACGAGACGCAATCGGGCCGCGATGGCGGACCCGGCGCCGCAGGCGGAGGTGGCCGCGGCGGCGGCGGCGGAGCCGGCGGAGGTCGTGGCGGCGGGCGCGGTGGTGATGCCGCCACCGCCGGCGCAGGTGCCGGCGCAGGTGCCGGCGCAGGTGCTGGTGCTGGTGCGGCCGCGGGTGGCGGCGAAGGACGAGGCGCCGGCGTCGCCGGTGGCGGCGCGGGCGCGGGCGGGCAGGTCCCTGGCGGCCGCGCGGGCGCGGCCCCGTTCGCCGCGGGCGGCGGGCGCGGCGGCGTACCGACGGGCCGCGGCGGTGGACAGGAGCGCGAGTGGTATCGCGGCATTCCGATTCCGCCCAATGCAGCGCAGAATTTCTCGCGCCGCAACAACACGAACTACATGCAGACGGGCGTGCTCTCTGGACTGCAGCTCACCGCGATGTTCCCGAACCTCGTCCTCGAGAACTTCTACACGAAGACGAAGAACTCGATGGAACAGGGACGGACGCAGGCGCCGTTCGGCTATGTGATTCCGGCGCAGAAGGAACTGACGAAGCCGGCCGAGCTCGTGCGCATCCTGCGCGCGCAAGGCATCGAAGTCGGCCAGACGACCGCGGAGGTCAAGATCGGCGATCTCTCGCTCGCTCCGGGTTCCTACGTCATCAAAGGCGGGCAGCCGTACTGGCGGCTCGCGAAGAACCTGCTCGAGAAGCAGGACTATCCCGATCCGGCGCTGCGCACCTACGACGACAGCGGCTGGACGATGGGCTACGCGTTCAACGTGGACGTGAAAGAGATCCGCGACAAGGCGGTGCTCGACGTGAATGCGCCGCTGCTCAAAGCTGACGGCGTCAAAGGCCGGATCACCGGCTCCGGCACCGCCGCGCTCGTCGTCGCGCACTACGGATCGAACAACATGATCACGTTCCGCTACAAGCTTCGGAACGTCGCGATGAAGGTGGCCGAAAAGTCATTCACCGCGGACAACGTCGAAATACCCGCCGGGTCGTTCGTCATCACGTCGCCGGCCGACATGCAGGCGGCGCGCGCTGCGGTCGAGCAATTGGGCCTCTCCGCGTTTGCGCTGTCGTCGGCGCCGACGGTGGCGACGCACGACGCCGACGTCCCGCGCGTGGCGATCTACTCGCAGTGGTCCGGCACGCAGGAGCTCGGCTGGTACCGGCACGCCTTCGATCAGTTCGGGATTCCCTTCGACCTCATCTACAAGGAACGGGTCAAGAAGGGCAACCTCAAGGGCGACTACGACGTGATCGTGATGGCGGCGCAGAACATCAGCCGCGCGCAGGTGCTGACATCGTCGGCCGCGCGCCCGCAGCCCTATCAGAAGAGCGAGAAGTACAAGTTCCTCGGGATGTACGGCGAGACGCCCGACACGAGCGGCGGCTTCGGCCAGGAGGGGATCGACGCGTTCAAAGCGTTCCTCGAAGCGGGCGGCACCCTCATCACGACCGACAGCGCGGTCAGGTTCCCGATCGACATGGGCTTCGCGAGGACCGTGGACACCGAGTCGGTGCAGGGCATCAACGCGCAGAAACCGCTGGTCCAGGCCGAGATCGTGAAGACGGATCACCCGTCGTTCTACGGCTACACCGACCGGATCTTCCCCCTGAAGTACGCCGCACAGCAGACGTTCTTCCGTGTCGGCACGGCCGATCAGGGCAACATCCTGGCGCGCTTCGTCGGCGGCGATTCATCCGTGCTGAGCGGCCTGATGGTGGGCGGCGAGGCGATCCGCGGCCGCGCATTCGCGATTGACGTGCCGGAAGCCTACCGCGGCAAGGGACGCGTGATTATGTTCGCGAACAACCCGGTGTACCGCTGGCAGAACCACGGGGAGTTCAACATGGTGTTCAACTCGATCGTCAATTGGAACGACGCGGGGGCCAGATAGACCCCAGATAGACCCGTGTTAAGTCAGAAGTGAGAAGCCAGAAGTTAGAAGTTGCGGGGCGCTTGTTGCACGTGCCGCAACGCGTGACACGCGTACTGTAACTTCTAACTTCTGGCTTCTCACTTCTGACTTGATCCCATCAACACGATGGGTCCTTCCGGTGCGGGCACGCCGCCGGCGCGTTCGAGCGAGACGGCAAGGGTCTGCGGCGGTTCCGGGACCAGTGACGGGTCTACCGTGAACACGCCGGCACCGCTCGCGTCCACTCGGAACGTCCCGAGGCTGCCGGGCTTGCCGTCTTTGATCACCCACAACTGGTAGACCTTCGAGAGGTCGAGCCCGGGAAGACCGTCGGTCTGGAAGATGATGCCGTACGACCGGCTCCAGAAACCGCGCGCGATCGCGTTCGGCGCCGGCGTCTGGCCCTTCAGATTGACTTGAATCAAATCCGGCGCCGACAGCACGCGGATCGTGGTTTTCAGCGTCGCCGCGTCGCGGCGGGCCGTGGCCAGATCGGCGCGAAGCGCGGCAATCTGCGACGAGGCTTCGGTGACCGTCTGTCGAAGCGACTGCACCTGCGTGCGCAGCGACCAGGCGTAGATGCCGGCGCCGACGGCCAGCACGATCGACGCCGCGATCGCGAGGGTGTTCCACGGCGAGCCGGAGCCGGCACCCGATTGACGTGGATCGCGGCGCAGTGGCGCGCTCCGGGCGTCCGCGCTTCGCGGCACCGCGCTCCGCTGTTCCTGCGCCATCGCGTTGGCGAGCACCCGCGCCTTGAGTCCTTCCGGCGGCGCCACCACCGCGGTCGCCTGGCCGATCCCGACGACGACGCGCTGCATGTCGCGGAGCTCCGCCTGGCAGGCCGCACACGTCGCCAGGTGCGCTTCGAACGCCTGCTTCTCAGGCGGGTCGAGCGCGCCGAGCGCGTACGCGGCGGCCGCGCCGTCGAATTCGCCGTGGGCCGTGGGCATCGTCGTCATGTCGCCAGCGCCGCGCGCAGCGTTGTCATCGCCGCGCGCAGGCGCGTTTTCACCGTGCCGAGCGGCACCCCGGTCCGCTCGGCGATTTCAGAGTGCGTCATCCCCTGGTAGTAAGCGAGCTCCACGAGCGCGCGCTGGTTGTCCGGCAGCTGCCCGAGCGCCGCGCGCACGTGTTCCACGTCTTCGGCTGAAATGGTGATGGCTTCAGGTGATCGATCGGGCGAGGCCAGCGGGGCCACGAGGGCCGGCTCGACGCCGCTCGTCTGATCGGGTCGCGCCTTGCGCGCCCTCAGCCGATCGATCGCACGCGTCCGTGTCAGCATCACGATCCAGCCCGCGACGGTCGCCCGGCCGCGCTCGTAGCGCCGCGCGTCACGCCAGACCTGCGCGAACACATCCTGCACGACCTCCTCGGCCTGGTCCGGCTGCGGAAGGATCCGCCGAGCCAGTCCGTAGGCGGTCGGGGCATACCGGTCGTAGAGCTTCCCCAGCGCGTCCCCCGAGCCTCGAGCGACGGCCTCGACCAATTGCCAATCGACCTCGGCACTGGCGTCCCGAAGAGCTGAATGCTGGAGTGTCAAAGCCGCTACCACACTACTACGGACGCCACCCGACACTGGATTGTGACGTGTAGGCACTAGGCACTGGGCACTAGGCACTGGGCACTGGCGCTCGCAAGGCAAAAGGCAGAACGGAGAACGTGGAACCAACCAGTGCCGAGTGCCAAGTGCCCAGTGCCTACACCAATCCACGATCCGCCCTGAACCGTAGACCCAGAAGGATTCGGCAGACTGCCGGAACGCTGGGAGGGAGTCGGACATGAAAGTGAGAACGATTGTGCTGGCGGGTCTGATGGCGGCGTCGATCGCCGCGGCGGGCGCGCAGGAAAAGATGATGGTGATGGTCGGCGGCGAGTCGATGTTCCCGACGAAGAACATCATTGCCAACGCGGTGAACTCGAAGGATCACACGACGCTGGTCGCGGCGGTGAAGGCGGCCGGGCTGGTCGAGACACTCCAGGGTGCCGGCCCGTTCACGGTGTTCGCGCCGACGAACGCGGCGTTCGCGAAGCTGCCGGCCGGCACGGTCGAGACGCTGCTGAAGCCCGAGAGCAAAGGCACGCTGACGAAGGTCCTCACCTATCACGTCGTCGCCGGCAGGCTCGACGCCGAGGCGCTCTGGAAGAAGGTCCGCGACGGCAAGGGCACCGCCGAGCTCACGACCGTGAGCGGCGGCAAGCTGTGGGTGACGATGAACGGTCCGAAGAATCTCGTGCTGAAGGACGAGAACGGGATGTGGACCGAGATCTCGACGTACGACGTGATGCAATCGAACGGCGTCATCCATGTGGTGACGAGCGTCCTGATGCCACGATAGACGGACGATAGACACGCGTTAAGTTAGAAGTGAGAAGCCAGAAGTTAGAAGTCTCAGTACGCTTGTCACGGCCCAAGCAACAAGCGTCCACTAACTTCTAACTCCTGGCTTCAAACTTCCAATTTGATCAGCGGCAACCAAGTGTTTTGGCACCCACTCGCCGATTCGTCGCCGCTTCCACAACGCCGCCGCGCCGAGCATCAGGAGCGTGAACGCCACGAACGCCGCGATCGACCACGGGAGCGGCAGCGTGTGCTGGATGGGATAGCTGAAGACGCCGTAGGCGATCTCGACGTGCACCCAGTACACGAAGAGCGACGTCTGGCCGAAGAGCACGAGCGGACTCCAGCGGCGGGCGGCCGGGCGGCCGGTCCAGAGCCACGCGACGACGAGCGCGAGCGTCATCGCGCCGATGCGGATGAGGAAGAACGAGAGCGAGGTCGTCCAGAAGCTGGACGGACCGAGTGGCGCCGGCAGAAACGAGCCGATCCACCCCGCGGCCACGAGGACGACGCCGGCGATGGCGACACGCGCCTGCAATCTGACGTCCGCCGCCGCGTCCGCGCTCGTGGCGAGCACCCTGCCGACGATCGCTCCGGCGAAGATGATCGCGACCCACGGAAACAGGCTGAACACGCCGTAGGTCCCGACCGGCCGCAGGTAGGCCTCGATGCGAGGAGGCAGCAGCGTCGGCCACCACCAGAGCCGGACGAACGGCGTGATCAGCACGATGCCCAGGGCCGGCGCCACCAACCAGACGAGCGCACGGCGCGGTGGCGTGCCGCGACCGAAGCAGAATCCGCAGGCGACGATGCCGAGGCCGAGGATGTTCAGGATGTCGGGCTGCAGCAGCACCGACCAGGTCGCGTTGGAATTGAGCAAGAACCCCTGCAGCCGAAAAAGATGCGCGAGCGCGAAAATCTGCCAGCCGCGCTTCTGAAGCCGCCAGGCGGCGGCGCGCCGATCGAGGCCGGCGCGGCGAGCGGCGGCGAAGGCCAGCGGCAGCGCCACGCCGGCGAGGAAGAGGAACAGGGGCGCGGCCAGGCCTCCGATCGCGCCGACCACACGCCAGCCGATCCCGTCACGATCGGGACCGAGCCGCGTCCACGAGTCGAGCGTGTGCCACTCGATCATGGCGAGCACGGCCACGCCCCTCAACCAGTCGATGTATGTGAGGCGCGGCACGCCTCTCACTCGTGAATGGTGTGGCTCGCCGTGAATTCAACGTCCGGGTTGAGCGTGTTCCACACGGAGCAGTACTTGGTGCGCGAGAGCTCGATCGCGCGCTCGACGGTCTTGCCGTCGACGCGGCCGGTGATGTCGAAGTGGAGCGTCACCGAGACGAACCGGCGCGGGTGCTCGTGCGCGCGCCTGCCGACGAATTTCACGGACAACGCGCGCAGGTCGTGGCGGGCCTTCTGGACGACGTGGACGACGTCCATCGCCATGCACGCCATGATCGCGTAGCCGAGCGCCTGCGGCGGCGACGTCAGGCCCGGCGTGCCGCTGTGGAGCTCGATGGCCGGGCTGCCCCAGCTGTTGCGGAAGCGCAGCTCGCCGCCCCAGTCGAGCGAAAGCGAAATCGTGTCGGACGGCGTCTTCGCCGGCCCCTTCGCCGGCTCCTCGTCGTCCGGGATATCCGAGTCGGCCGGCTCGCTCACCGAAGCGGTGTCGCCGTTGCCCGCCGAAGCACCGACCTTGGTGCTGTCCACTTCCTCTTCATAGATGCGGCGGAACGCGCCGACGATCGCTTTGCCGGACGAGGTCACCGCGTTGACCGTGAATCCGGTCATGCGCTCGAGCTCTTCGACGACCGACGTCGCCGTCGGATCGTCCATCGCGACGGTGAGCGTGCTGCCCATGCGCGCGACCGGCATCAGGATGTGCCGCTTCGCGAACGCGCGATCGACGAGACGCGCGAGGCTGCGGTCGATCACGACGTTGTCGAGATCGAGATACGGCACGTTGAGCTGCTGGCCGAGCGCCTGGCGCATGGCCTCGTCGGTGACGTAGTTCAGCTTCAGGAGCGTCTGGCCGATCGGCAGCTTCAGCCGGGCCTGCTCGACGAGGGCGTGTGTGAGCTGATCCTGCGTGATCGATTCGTTCTGCAGCAGGATCTCACCGAGACGGGATCGAGGCTGGGTCGCGTCGCGTGAGTCCAAGACGGCAATTATATCCAGCCTCGGCGGTACGCTGGTCCGCCGCGTGCTAGGCTGTCGCCGGGCCGCAGGCACGACTCATCATCCGAGGGGCGGTTTTGGCAGCCGAACGACGACGACATCAGCGAGTGGCGTATCCGATCGAGGGCTCATGGCACGGCGCGTCCGGCGGGTCGGCCTGCCGGATCGGCGACCTCAGCCTGGGCGGGTGCTTCATCTATGCACGGGCGGTGGCGACGACCGGCGAGCGGGCGGAGATCTCGATGCGCGTCGGCGACGAGTACCTGCGGTTTCCCGGCCTCGTCGTGCACATCGATCCCGCGATGGGCTTTGCGGTCGAGTTCCGGGAGCTCACCCCGGAACAGCGGAATCAGATTCAGCAGATCCTGGACGCGCTCGCCAGGTCGTAGGGCGGGCCGGGCTGTGGCCCGCCAAAACGCGGCTACCGCGCGGCCGCCTGCTGGGCGGGCAGCGACTGCCGGCGGCCGAAGAGGTTCGACGCGACCAGCCAGCCGAGGGGCAGGATGACCAGGAGATAGGTGAGGTACTGGCCGTAGATGCCGTCCGGACCGTACGGCTCGGTCGCCCAGTGCAACGCCTCGGAGTTTGGAATGCCGATGTTCGCCTCGGTAAGCTCATGGAATCCCCAGAGCACCAGCTGAAGCACAAACACGAACAGGAAGATCGCGGTCACCTGGAAAAAGCGGGACAGGTTCACGCGCCGGCCGTAGCGTGACCACAACCACGCAACGCAGGCCGCCGCGAGCGTCCCGCCGAGCGCGCCGACGAGGACGGACTTGTCGGACACCTGGAAGAGCAGGGTGTTCATCAGCAGCGCCGTTTCCATCCCCTCGCGCGCGATCATCAGGACGGTGAAGCCCAGGACGCCGAGGAACGCGGCGCGCCCCGCCCGCAGGGCCGAGCTCTCGAGACGGCCTTCGATGTTCGCCTTCATCTTCCGTCCGGTCCGCCACATGTGGACGATCAGCGTGCCGACGAGAACGGCGGCGACGAGCGCCAGCACACCTTCCCACAACGCCTGATTGCTCGCCCGCTGCAGCAGGACGCCGGCGCCGATGCTGGCAGCCACGGCAATCGCGATGCCCCAGTGCACGGCAGGCACGAGCCGCTCCCGCCCGGTCTTCCGGAGATAGGCCAGGCTGATGGCAATGATGAGGAACGCTTCGAGGCCTTCGCGGAGGGTGATGACGAATGACTGCGACATGATTTGTTTGACCTAAATGAGACGCGTCTCGTTTAGTGTTCTGGCAGCATAGTCCTCAAAATCGGACCAGTCAAGTCGTAGTTCTGACAGTCGTGTGAACTCCTGTGACGAGCCGTGCGTCTATTAGGACTACAATGCAGTCCATGTCGGAGACGGCTTATCTCGGCGAGCTGGAGCAATTGGTGCTCCTGGCCATCCTGCAGTGTGGAGACGACGCGTACACGGTGCCGATCCGGCAAGTCCTTGCCGATCGCTGCCACCGCCACCTCGCGCGCGGCGCGCTCTACACGTCGCTCGATCGGCTCGAAGCGAAGGGACTGGTCACGTCGCGCCTCGGCGAGCCGCTGGCCGTCCGCGGCGGCCGGTCTCGGCGGTACTTTGCCATCACCGCGCCTGGCCTCGAGGCGCTCCGCCACGCCCGCGCGGCGTTTGCCGACTTGTCACGCGGGCTCGAATCCGTCCTCGGCAACGGCAAATGACCCCGCCCCTTCCCCGCCGGGGTGATCGTCCCGATCCGCCGCGCCTCGCTTCCCGGCTGGCGCAACGCGCGGCCGGCGACGCCTGGGGCGACGTCGCCGCGGGCGATCTCACCGAAGAGTACGCGGCCGTCGTCGTTCGGCGAGGCCGCCTCGCGGGTGCGGCGTGGTACTGGCGCCAGGCGCTCGCACTCGCGGCGCATGCGGCCGGCCGGCGCGTGGCCGCCGGCGGGCGTGCCGTCGCGCAATGGTTCTTTCTTGGAGATCGCCCCATGCATGCCGTTGCCCAGGAAGTCCGCCTGGCGCTGCGCGGGTTCGTCCGCCAGCCAGTCGTCACCACCGTCCTCGTGCTCACGCTCGCGTTGGGCCTGGGCGCGAACGCGGCCACACTCGGCTGGATAGACGGACTGCTCCTGCACCCGTTCGCCATTCCGAACGTGGATCGGCTCGTGATGATCTCCGAGAATTCGGACGCCGACCCGTTTCCGCGCGACTCGGTCTCGGCGGCGAATTACCTCGACCTTCGGCAGCACGCCGATGTGTTCGATGCGACCGCCGCATTCACCGACTCGTCCGTGAACCTCTCGGGCGGCAGCGAGCCGGAGCGGCTGCAAGGCGCGAGCGTCTCGGGCGAGTTCTTCGCCATGCTCTCGGCCGTCGCGTCACGAGGCCGGCTCCTGTCGGTCGGCGACGAGGCGGCGGACCGGAGCGCCACGGCCGTCATCAGCGATAGCCTCTGGAAGCGGCGGTTCGGCGGCGATCCGGACGTCGTCGGACGTGTCCTCCAACTCGATGGTCTCCCGTATGCCATCGTGGGCGTTGCGGCGCCGGGCTTCGACGTGCCGTCCGGCAGCGACGTCTGGACGCCGCTGGCGTTCACGCCCGAGACGCGCGCGAACCGCGCGCGGCACGATCTGACGATGCTGGGCCGTCTCCGCGATGGGGTGACGTTCGATCACGCGGCTGGCCAGGCGGAGGTGTTGTACCAGCAACTCAAGACGAACTATCCCGATGACAACCGGAATCGCCGGATCGTGGTTCGGACGTTCACGGCCGGCATGGTGGACATCGGCATGGCGCCGATTCTGCTGCTGTGGCAGGCGGCCGCTGCACTCCTCCTTCTGATCGCGTGCATTAACGTGGCGAACCTGCTGCTCGCGCGCGGCGCCGCGCGTCAGCGGGAGTTCGCGGTTCGGACCGCCATCGGCGCCGGGCGATGGCGGCTCGTTCGGCAGCTCTTGATCGAAAGCCTCACTCTGGGGCTGGTGGCGACCCCGTTTGCGCTGGTCGTGGCGGCCGCCGCGTTCAACGCGGTGCGGTCGGCGATGCCGGCCGAGGTCGTGCGCTTCGTCGCGGGCTGGACGGAAATGGGCATCACCCTCCGTATCGTCGGCATGACCATCGCGGCCGCGATCGGCGCGTCGGTGCTCTTTGGCGTGATTCCGGCGATTCAGGCGTCGCGGCCGACGCTCACGCACAGGCTCCGTGACGGCGGCCGCTCGGTGACGGCGACCCGCAGCCGGTGGCGGCGCGGGCTCGTCGTGGCGGAAATCGCGCTGGCCTTGCCGTTGCTCGTCGCGTCGGCGCTCGCGATCCTGGGCGCCCACCGCTTTGCGACCGGCCCGCAGGGCTACGATCCAGCAGGACTGCTCAAGCTGCGCACGGTGCTGCCGCAGGCGACGTACCCCGACGCCGACGCCCGCCGCCAATTCACGGAGCGTCTCCTCGCGGCGGCGTCAGCGATTCCCGGCGTGTCGTCGGCCGCGACGACGTCCGTGCTGCCGTCGACGACGTCGAACCAGCAACGCGAAGTCGTGATCGACGGCCGCCCGGACGATCCCACCGAGCCGCTTTTCGTCGGATATCGTGCAGTGTCCGCCACCTACCTGCCGGTGATGCGGATGCCCCTGCTGCAAGGGCGCGGCATCGAGGGACGCGACCAGCCGGCCACCGAGCGCGTCGCGGTCGTGAGCCAGGCGCTGGCGGCGCGCTTTTTTCCGTCAGGAGACGCCATCGGCCGGCGGGTGAAGATCGGACGGAGCGACCAACCCTGGATCACGATCGTCGGCATCACCGGCAACACGATCGACGACTGGTTGATCCTGCGGAACGATCCGCTTCTCTACGTGCCGGTCACCCAGTGGCCGAACAACTCGGTGCACCTGGTCGTGCGCACCGCCGGCCGGCCGGAAGCGCTGGCCGACCAGCTGCGGCGCGCGCTGACATCGGTCGATCCTGCGCAACCAGCCTTTGAACTGATGACGATGAGCGAAGCGCTCCGTCTCCGCACCATCGGTCTGCGCTTCATCAGCGGGTTGATGGCCGTGTTCGGTACGCTGGCGCTTCTGCTTTCGACGTTCGGAATCTACGGCGTCATGGCCCACTACGTCGCACAGCGCCGGCAGGAGATGGGCATCCGGCTGGCGCTGGGCGGACGGGCCCGTGACATTGTGCTGCTGACGCTCGCCCACGGCGCGCGCATGTCCGCCCTCGGCATTGCGATCGGCGTCGTCGCGGGCCTGTTGCTGGCCCGCCTGCTCGAACGCGCGCTCTTCGGCATCGTGGCGCTGGAACCCTGGCTGCTGCTCGCGACGGCCGGCCTGCTCGCGGCCATCGCCGCCGCCGCGTCGCTGGTCCCCGCGCGCCACGCGGCGCGCGTGGATCTGACGGTCGCGCTCAGGGGTGATTAACCCATTGTTAATGGGGCAATGGGGCAATGAGGCAATGAGGCAATACAAGTGCTTGTCCAAGGGCCTGTGAGCGCGTTGTCGCCTTGCTGGGTGGCAGAAACTGCAATGTCTCGCTGACTGGCACATTGAGATTTCTGCAACCCTTTTGCACCGACATCAAAAACAGTTCGAGAATTCACTTGGCGTGCCGCTTGCGATCTCCGATGTCATGCGACATGACATCGAACGTTTTGAAAAACGCACCAAGTCCTACGCCGTGGCAACAATTCGCCTCTGCACCGACCTCGAGGACGTGCCCGGTTTCCGGTTCGTCAGCGATCAGCTGGCGCGATCGGCCGGAAGTGTGGCTTCGAACCATCTCGCGATGAGGCGGGCCCGCTCGACGCGAGAGTTTGCGGCCAAGCTTCAGATCGTGAATGAAGAAGTCGACGAATCCGTTCTTTGGTACGAAATCGTCGACGAAATCTGTACGGAACTCCGGCCGCGGGTTTCACCGCTGCTTTCGGAGGGACTCGAGCTCCGCGCGATGTTCGCTCGGGCCCGCGCGACGACGCGTAAACGGCTCGAGAAGGCGGGTTGAGACGCGCGGGCAAAGAGCCCGGCTCGACAGCAGACGGCGAGACAGCGGGACAGCGAGACAACGGGACAGCGGGACAGCGGGACAGCGGGACAGCGGGACAAGTGTTTGTATTGCCCCATTGCCCCATTGCCTCATTGCCCCATTAACGTGGAGCTCTATACAAGTAATCGCTCACGACCGTCGCCATCGCGCGCATGCCGATTTTGAGCGCGTCCTCGTCGAGGTCGAAGTACTCGGTGTGCCACATCGCCGTGATTTTCTTCTCGGGGTTGGCGACGCCGAGGAAGAAATAGAAGCCGGGAATCCTCTGCTGGTAGTACGAAAAGTCCTCGGCCACCATCTGCGCCGGCGGCGCGATCAGGTTGTCGGCGCCGACGACCGATGAGAGTGCGGGCAGCGACGCGCTGACCAGCGCGGGATCGTTATACGTGACCGGCGCGTTCTGCGTGTAGTCGAAGGTGTAGGTCGCGCCGCGGCTCGACGTCACGCCCTTCAGAATCGCGTCCATCATCGCTTTGACGGTCTCGGGACCGTCCTTCTTCAGCGACCGGACGGTCCCGGTCAGCGTGACGCTGTCGGCGATGATGTTGTAGCGGCTGCCGCCGTTGATCGTCCCGACCGACACGACCGTGGGCGTGCGGGCGTCGATCTGGCGGCTGGGGATCGTCTGAAACGCGCTGATCACTTCCGCCGCAATCGGGACCGGATCGATGCCCGTGTGCGGCATCGCGCCGTGCGTCTGTTTGCCGACGATCTTGACGCTGAAGCGATCCGAACTGGCCATCGCGGCGCCGCTCACGTACCCGATCTGGCCGACGCGGATCTCGGGCTGCACGTGCAGGCCGAAGATCGCCGTGGGTGTCGGGTTCTGGAGCGGCCAGTCGTCGAGCACGCGCCGCGCGCCGGTCGGGCCGCCGTCGGGATCGCCTTCTTCCGCCGGCTGGAAGAGAAAGACGACCGTGCCGGGGAGGTCGGCGCGGAGCCGGCTGAAGATCTCGGCCACACCGAGCGCCATCGACGTGTGCCCGTCGTGGCCGCAGGCGTGCTTGACGTTCGGCACGGTGGACTTGTACGGCACGTCGATCAGTTCCGGGACCGGCAGCGCGTCCATGTCCGCGCGAATCGCGACGACCGGTCCGGGCCGGCCACCCTTCAGCACGCCGACGACGCCGGTGAGACCAATACCGGTGCGGACCTCGTCGAACTTCAGCGCCCGCAACTTGTCGGCGACGAGCCCCGCGGTGCGCTTCTCACGAAATCCGAGCTCAGGGTGGCGGTGGATGTCGCGCCGGACTTCGACGACCGCGGGGAAAATCTCGGCGGCGATCCCATCGATGCGGGCGCGCAGCGGCGCCGGCGTGGACGGCCCCTGCGCCAGGACCGCCACCCCCGAAAGCAGCGCGCCAGTCAGCACCAGACGCGTCGTCGTGATCGGTTTCATTGGCCCTCGTCAGTCCGCCATTGACAGGTGGTGGTATTGCCCCATTGCCCCATTGCCTCATTGCCTCATTGCCTCATTAACCAGGCTCACCACCGCGTCACTATAATCCCTCCATGACGAAGCTTCTGCTCGTCCTGGTGCTGCTCGCCACTGCGTTCCCCCTGGTCGCGGCGACCGTGCAGACGCCGGCCGACCCCATGCTCGATCGCGCCCGGCGCCTGCTCCGCGACACGCCGATCATCGACGGCCACAACGATTACCCGTGGACCGTGCGCGAGAAGGCGGGCAGCGACCTCGCGAAACTCGACCTGCGGCAGCCGCAGCCGGCGATCATGACCGACTTCGCGCGGCTGGCGGCGGGCGGAGTCGGCGGCCAGTTCTGGTCGGTTTACGTCCCGGCGCCGCCTGCCGGGAGCGATCCGGCGGTCTCGGTGACGCAAACCCTCGATCAGATCGACATCGTGTATCGCATGGTCGCGCGCTATCCGGATCGGCTCGGCCTGGCGCTCACCGCCGACGAGCTCGAGCGCGCCATCCGGCAGAACAAGATCGCGTCGCTCATCGGCATGGAAGGCGGACACTCGATCAACTCGTCGTTGGGTGTGCTGCGGATGATGTACCGCCTCGGCGCACGTTACATGACGCTCACACACAACTCGAACGTCCCGTGGGCCGATGCGGCCGCCGACACGCCGAAGCTCGACGGGCTCTCCCCGTTCGGCGAAGACGTCGTCCGCGAGATGAACCGGCTGGGCATGCTCGTGGACCTGAGCCACACCGCGCCGGCGACGATGGCCGACGCGCTGCGGGTGTCCACCGCGCCGGTCATCTTTTCCCACTCGTCGGCCCGGGCGCTGACCAACGTGCCCCGCAACGTGCCCGACGACATCCTCCGCCAGATCCCGAAGAACGGCGGCATCGTCATGGTCACGTTCGTGCCGGGATTCGTCTCGCAGGACGTCGCCACCTACGATGCGCGCGAGACCGCCGAACAGGCGCGGGTGACGAAAGAGCTCGGCGGCACTGCCGAGGCGATTGGCAAAGCCATGGACGCGTGGCGCACGGCGAATCCGAAACCGCGTGCGTCGCTGCTGCAGGTCGCCGACCACATCGATCACATCAAGAAAGTGGCGGGCATCGACCACGTCGGGCTCGGCGGCGATTTCGACGGCATCACGAGCGTCGTGCTCGGACTCGAGGATGTGTCTACGTATCCGATGCTTCTCGCGGAACTACTCCGCCGCGGCTACACGGACGACGAGATCAAGAAACTGGCGCACCGCAACATCCTGCGCGTGCTCCGCGCCGCGGAGGCGGTGGCCGCGAAAGGCAAGTGAGGGCATTGCCTTATCGCTTCATTGCCCCATTGCCGCATTGCCTCATTGCCTAATTAGCCATGATCACTATCGTGTGCCTGGGCGATTCGACGACCGCGGGGACGCCGATGTTTCAGTCGCCGATCGAGGCGCCGCCGAATGGGCGCGGCGACGAGCGGAGCCAGTACGGGTACTGGCTGATGCAGAGCCACGCGGACTGGCGCGTGCTGAATCGCGGCGTGAACGGCGAGCGCAGCGACCAGATTGCGGCGCGCTTCGATCGGGACGTGCTCGCGCACGCGCCGGCGGTGGTCGTCATCCTCGCCGGCGTGAACGACGTCTATCAGGGCCGGACGGTGGCGCACGTCACCACCCAGTTGCGCGCGATGTACGACCGCGCCGCGGCCGCGCGCATTTCAGTCGTGGCGGGATCGATTGTGCCCTACAACACCGCCTCCGCAGAGCAGAACACCAGGATGCACGAGATCAATACCTGGATCGCCGCCGCGCCGGCGCGCGACGGGAATCTCCGGTTCGCCGACACGCGGCGCGCCGCCGCGGCGCCCGGCAACCTCGATCGGCTTGCCGGATCGCCCGACGGTCTGCACCCCGACATCGCCGGGTACCGCCGCATGGCGGAAGTCCTCGACCCGATTATCGCGAGGCTCGTCAGCGGCCGTGACGAGACGCCCGACGACGACGTGGACACGGCTTCGCCATGACACTCCAGAAGAACGGGGTTCAGGGTTCAGCGGTTCAGGGTTCGAGTTCGGAGTTCGGGGTTCAGCGTTCCGTTCGACGTTCCCGTTCAGCGTTCCCGTTCGGCGTGCAGGACGCCGCTCAGAACTGTGAACTGGAACCTCGAACCGGAACGTCGAACCGGAACGTGGAACAGAACGCCGAACCCAGCACCAAGAACTCGAACCCTGAACCCTGAACCCCGGTAGTAAAGAACAGCTGTCATTGGCGAAGCTTTTGGATAATCGCCAGAAGCTCTCTCGGCTCTTCGATGGTCCAGTCGGCGGCGTCGAGGCCGGTTTCGCCGCGGAGAAACCCGAACCCGTAGCGCGCCAGGCACATCGGCACGCCCGCGCGGCGCGCCGTGTCCACGTCGACGTTCGAATCGCCGACGTAGAGCGTGTGCGCGGGATCGACGCCGGCGGCGGCGACGAGGTGCCGGAGCGCCGCCGGGTCCGGCTTGCGCGGGAACGCGCCGTCGCCGCCGATCACCCAGCGGAAGAACCGCGCGAGCGCCAGCGCGTCGAGCAGGCGGCGCGTGGGCGCTTCCGGCTTGTTGGTGAGAACGGCCAGCGGCATCAGCGTCGCGGCCGCGTCGAGCACCTCGGGAATGCCGTCGTAGGCGCGCGTATGCACGACCAGCCGCCGATCGTAGATCTCCCGAAACCGCGCGAGCGCGGCCGGCTCGGCCGGATCCAACTCGCTCGCCGCCATCGCCCGCTCGACGAGCTTCTTCGCGCCTTCGCCGACCATGCTGAGCACGACCGCGTTGGGCAGCGCGGGCGCGCCAAACGTGGCCAGCATCTCGTTCGTGCTGTCCGCCAGATCGCGCGCGGAATCGATGAGCGTGCCGTCCAGATCAAAAACAATGAGAGGCATGGACACCGGCCAATGGCCCAGGGCCCAGGGCCCGGGCGAGATTCCTCAAAACTGAAAATAGATGAAATCGAGCGACTGCCGGCTGCGAAACACGAGGATGAGCGCAAACGCGAGACCGGCGAGGAGCGCCTCCCCCACCGCCCACGTCCGGGTCCCGGTGACGGCCGCCGCCGGACGCGCCTCGAGCCACGGGCGCGCGTACACGGCCCAGAGGCTGTGTATCCAGAGCGGAATCGAGTACATGAACGCCAGCAGGAACAGATACGCGCCGGCCTGACGCTCGAAGAGCGTCGCGCCCGCCGGCGACAGCGTCAGGTCCCGCAGGAGATAGCCCGTATCCGTCTCGCGGAACATCAACCACCCGACGTTGACGAGCACGAACATCACGACCGTCTGGAGCGCGAGGACGAGCGCGCGCGGGATGCCGGCCAGGGGCGGCGCCGCCGGGAACTGGCGTGCGATGACGAGCAACATGCCGTGATAGGCGCCCCAGAGCACGTAATTCCAGCTGGCGCCATGCCAGAGGCCGGACACGAGAAACGTGATGAGGATATTGCGGGACAGCGCCCACCGCCCGCCGCGCGATCCCCCGAGCGGAATGTAGACGTAGTCGCGGAACCAGCTCGACAGCGAGATGTGCCAGCGCCGCCAGAAATCGCCGGGACCGGTGGCCAGGTACGGGTGATCGAAGTTCCGCATGATATCGAACCCGAGCCAGCGTGCCGTGCCGCGTGCGATGTCGCTATAGGCGGAGAAGTCCGCGTAGATCTGGATTCCGAACGCAAAGACGCCGGCCCACAGGACGTGGAAGGCGGGCGCCTCGAGCGCGAACACTTTGTTGGCGATCACGCCGACGTTGTCGGCGATCACCAGTTTCTTGAAGTAGCCCCACACGATGAGGAGCGCGGCCGACCGCGCGAGCGTCCAGGAGAACGTCCGCGGCTGCTCGACTTGCGGCAGCAGGTGGCGCGCCCGTTCGATCGGGCCGGCGACCAGCTGCGGAAAAAAGCAGACGAACGTCGCGAAGTCGAGAAAATCGCGCCGCGCCTTCAGCGTCCCGCGGTACACCTCGAGCGTGTACGAGAGCTCCTGAAACGTGTAGAACGAGATGCCGACCGGCAGGACCACGCGAAGCGCCGGCAGCGGGACGTCGAACTGCAGCGCGGCCAGCAGCGCGTGCACGTTTTCAGCGAAGAAATTGAAATACTTGAAGAACCCCAGCATGCCGAGGTTCACCACGAGGCTGAGGCCGAGATAGAGCCGGCGCCGCTCGGGGTGTGCGTCCATGCCCCGCGCCGCCCAGTAGTCGGCCACCGTCGAGGCGAAGATCAGCGTCAGGAACCACGGATGCACGTAGCCGTAGAAGAAATAGCTGGCGACGAGCAGCAGCGCGTTCTGCGCGCGGTGGGGCAGCCGCCAGTACACGACCGTCGTGACGACGAAGAAGACGACGAAGTCGAGGCTGTGGAAGATCATCGGACGAGCTGCGCCAGCCGCTCGACGAGCAGTTCGGTGTACCGGCCCGTCTCTTCCCGCTTGATGTGATCGCCGTCCTCGTACTGAATCGACAGGAGACGCGGATCGTCGCGATCGTCGAGGAAGTAGGCGCCCCTGGCCGCCAGATACGCGCGCAGATCGGCGACGTAGCGGCGCAGCGCCGCCGACTCGGGGGGCGGGGCGGCGTCGACGGGCCGCCGCAGCACCCGGATGAAGCACACGCGCAGGCCGCGCTCGCGCGCGAGGGCCACGAAGGCCGGCAACACCGAGGCGTGCGCGTTCACCCCAAAGTCGGCATCGCGATCGGCGGCCGCCTCGAGATCGGCCTGGGCCATCGGCCGCAGGCGATCGAGTGAAAACGCCTCGTTGATCCGCGTCAGGAGCGCCGGCGCCCGGCCGGCACCGGCCACCGCCCGCGCCGGCCAGTTCACCACGTGCGGCTCCAGCCAGGCCCGGGCGCGCTCAGCACCGTAGACGCGATCGACGAGCCCGTGAATCGTGTACCACGGTCCGCTGGCGCGCGCGCCGACGATCCGGTTCAGCTCGTCTTCGCGGTCGAGCGCGACTTCGTCGAGCGTCTGCCGGTACGCGCCCGAGAGGCGGAACATCGGATCGGTGAGATTCGTGTCGCGAAAGAACACGAGCGTCCACTTCGGCTTGATGCCGCTCGGCACCACGTGGTTCTTGAAGGTGAGATACCAGTAGGCCGATCCGGTCGCATTCTGGAGAATCGGCGCGACCCGCTCGCCGGTGAGATCGCGCAGGCGGTCAAAGTGCACCCGCCCGGCCATCGAGTCGCCGATGACGACGAACCCGGGGTCGAGCCGCTGCAGGCCGGGGACGACGCCCGTATCGAACGGCCGGCGCACGCGCGTTCGCTCGAGCGCCGGCAGATAGCTCGGCGAACCGCTCGCGTCCGGGCCGAACGCGGCGAGGATCACCTGCCACGCCAGCGGCGCGACGAGCACGATAGCCACGGCCAGGACGAACGGCCAGGCAGATGTCGAGGAGCGGGCGGTCACGCAGCAGCCGGCCGGATTCTACGCCGTCCGGTCGGGAGGTTGCGCGTCGGCGCCGCCGTCGGCCATCCGGACGGCGAGCGCGAGACGAATCGCGCGATACAGCGATTCGAGATTGAACGGCTTGGCGACAAACGCCTGAAAGCCGCTGGCCCGGGCCCGCGCTTCGATCGCCGCGCCGGCGTGCGCCGACACCGCGACCGCCGCGACCCGCCGGACGGCGCCGTCGGATCCGGTCCGGATGATCTCCAGCAACCGGTAGCCGTCCGTGTCCGGCATCGCCAGGTCGCAGAGCAGGACGTCGATCCGGCCGCCGGTCAGAATGCGGAGCGCTTCGTCGGCCGACGCGACGGTGTGCACGGCGGCGCCCGCCGATCCCAGCGCGGCCGCCGACAGCTCACGCGCATCCTCGTCGTCATCGACGACGAGGAGCGACAGGCCGTTGAGCGTCATCTCGCCGGTGCCGGCGGGTGCGGTCGTCGCGGTGGCCGCGCTCGCCGGTTTCGGCAGCGTGACGGTGAACGTCGCGCCGCGGCCGAGGCCGTCCGAGGCGATCTCGACGCGGCCGCCGTGCATCTCGGTCAGCTCGCGCGCGATGGACAGGCCCAGCCCGAGACCGCCGTGCGGCCGGGTCAGCGTCCCGTCCGCCTGACGGAATCGATCGAAGACGTGCGGCAGAAAATCCGGCGCGATCCCGATGCCGTCGTCGCGCACTTCGAAGCAGTAGGTGTCGCTTTCCAGCCGCAGCGAGACGTCGACGTGACCGTTCCGGCCGGTGAACTTGACCGCATTCGACAGCAGGTTCCAGAAGATCTGCTGGAGCCGGTTCGGATCGCCGGTGATGAGCTGCGGCAACGGCGGGAGATCGCGGCGAATCGTGATGCTCTTGGCGTCCGCGGCGGGACGCACGACTTCGAGCGACGCGTCGATCACCACGTTCAGGTCCACCGACTCGAGCGTGAAGTGGAGCTTGCCGGTGACAATCCGCGAGACGTCGAGGAGATCTTCGATGAGCGAGGCCTGGGCGCGCGCGTTGCGCTCGATGCTCTCGTGCGCCCGGGCGGTCGTGGCGGCGTCGGCGGGCGCGACCCGCAGGACCTGAATCCAGCCGAGCACGGCGTTGAGCGGCGTGCGCAGCTCGTGCGACAGCGCGGCCAGGAACTCGTCTTTGAGCCGGTTGGCCGCGCGCAGCTGCTCGTCGCGGCGCCCGATCTCGGCGACCATGCCGTTGAACGTATCGACGAGCTGTCCGATCTCGTCCTCGCCCTGCTTGGTGGCGCGGATGCTGTAGTCGCCGGCGCGCGAGATCTTCGCCGCCGTGGAAGAAAGATCGCCGATGGGCTCCGAGATGAACCGCTGCATCCGGGTGGACAGCAGAATGGCGACCGTGACGCCGAGCGCCATCGCCGCGAGCGCGGCCGGCACCTGCGCGGCGAAGCGCTGGCGCACTTCGGTCAGGTTGGATCGAATGAAGAGCGTGCCGAGCCGCCGGTCGATCTGGACGACCGGGCGCACGATGATCAGCCCGTTGTCGATGGTCTCGCCGTCGGTCGGGGGCTGCGCCGGGCAGTCGGCGGTGTTCGGCGCCAGATACGACGCGTACAGCTCGCGCTTCAGATCGTAGACGCAGGCCCCGTCCACGGACGGCGTCGCGCGCAGGGCGCTGACGGTCTCCGTGGCAATGCCGCGGTCGTCGAACGCCAGCGCGGCCGTCAGATTGTCAGCGACGATCGACGCGTTCACGCGCAGGTCGTTCCAGAGCCCGCTGCGCAGCCCGATGAACACGGAAATCAGCAGGCTCGCGCCCGATACGAAGAGGGCAAGCCCGCTGGCCGCGACCCCGATCACGATCAGTTTCCGCCGGATGGGAAGATCGCGGAAGTTGCGCATCTCAGCGGGGGCACCGGCCGGACCGATCGGACGCCTCGCGGGCGACGCGGAGCAGCTTCGCGCTGACCTTGAGCCCGCGCGAGGTCAGCGCCGGAAGATTGATGTCGAAGCGCACGCGCTCGCCTTCGAGCGCGAAGACGATGCCGCCGCAGAGCTGGTTCAGCCGTGGGGTCTCGCCGACCAGGAGCACGCTCTGCTTTTCCGTGATGCGGACGATGCCGTCGAGCCGTTCGTCCTCCAGGTCGGAGATGAAGACCGCATGGCAGGAGGCCACGGCCCGAACTTCCTTCAGCCGATCGACGACGATGCGGTGGGTGCCGACCGACTCGCCCTGGACGAGCTGATCGATCGCGGGCCCGAACGGATCGCGCCCGAGCAGGCAGAGCCGGAACGGCGACGAAGGGTGCGGAAAGGCGGCCTCCGGCCAGTCGATGAAGGTGAGGAAGTTGTAGAGAAACGCGCCCTTCACCTCGTACTCGAGGTTACGCTGCGGTGCCGCACGGACACCGGCCGCCCCTGCGAGCAAGAAAGCGCCGGCAGACACGCTGACGAGGAGACGCCGGACTACCGGGACCGCCATGTCAGCCTGGCGAAGATCGACCTGGGCACTGCGTGCGCCGGTCCGAGATTGACGAACTCGAGATGCCGGTCATGCAACAGGTTGTCGCCGATGACCTCGACCTCGACCGAGCGGGTGATCGGCCGCGCGACGCGAAGCGTCAGCTCGCCGTAGGACGGCACGGCCGGCCGCGGCAGCGCGCCGACCCAGCGGAACGTCGCGTCGAACATGAATTTCTTCGGGAGATCCGAGTAGGAACGGAGCCAGAAGCGGTGCGACGGATCGTTGTGCTCGAGGCTGCCGCCGGTCGGATCCCGGCTGTCCGCGTCGAACTCGAATCGTTCGTGCAGATACGCGTACCCGCCCCAGACCTGCCAGGCCGCCCAGGGCTCGTAGTGCGCCCCAATCTCGATGCCGCTCACCCGGCCCGCCTGCTTGTTGGCGAGGACGATGGGAATCCCGACCGGCGGCGTCGGTTCCTGCGTGCGCAGCGCGTCGTAGGAATTGACGAAGCCGTTGATG
>Ga0111539_10001159_pt1 | contig 34840 bp, 26 predicted proteins | sample RhiMethybrSRZTD1_FD_79667 | JGI IMG/M metagenome (GOLD analysis project Ga0111539, IMG submission 79667) | Populus rhizosphere microbial communities from Tennessee, USA - Rhizosphere MetaG P. TD hybrid SRZTD1 (version 2) (version 2) | ecosystem: Host-associated > Plants > Roots > Rhizosphere >...
TCTCGGAACTCCAGGACGCGTCCGTCTCCGTCGAGCGGCACGAGTCCGTAGGCGCGCGCGTCCTCGACGTGCGCGAGCGCGATCGTCGCCGCCGCCTTCCGATCCCGGTGCAGCGCGAGCATCCGCGTGACGTTGAGGTCGGTGAGGATGTCGCCGTTGAGGGCCAGGAACGGCCCGTCGGTGTCCAGGGCCGGGAGCGCATTCACGATGGCGCCGCCGGTGTCCAGCGGCTCGGTCTCGGTGATCCAGGTGATGCGCGGCTCGCCGTGGCGGGCCTCCAGGAACGCGTGGAACGTCTCCTCCAGGTACGAGCTCGACAGGACGACCTCGTGCACGCCGTGGCGCACCAGCCGGTCCAGCGTGTGGTCCAGGATCGGGCGATCGACGAGCGGCAGCAGCTCCTTCTTGACGGTCTCGGTCAGCGGCCGGAGCCGCGTCCCCTGGCCGCCGACCAGGACGACGGCCTTCACGAGTGCCCGGTCTGCGAGACCAGGATGATGCCGACGCCGATGAACGCGACGCCGGCCCACCGCAGCGGCGGGACGGTCTCGTCCAGGACGAACTGGTCGAACAGCAGGATCAGCACGTACGTCAGGGCGGCGAACGGGTACGCGAACGACAGCGACGCCCGCGACAGCACCATCAGCCAGACGAGCGCGGACAGCCCGAACAGGAACAGCCCGCTCCACACGTAAGGCTGCTGAACCACGACGCGCAGCGACGTGCCGTTCAGCGAGAACACGTCCGGCGAGAGTTCGTCGTTGACCAGGTTCATGCCGTGCTTGAGCGTGAGCTGGGCCACCGCGGCCAGCGTCACGGAGAACAGGATGAGGGCGATCAGCATGGCGGTCCCTTTCGTCTGCTGGGGCGTGGGCTCGGTCCGGGGCTCGTTCACAGGTCCTCGACCTCAACCCCGACGGACACGTCGACCCGGTCCTGGATCCGGGGTGCGTCGTACACCTCGAAGAGGTAGCGCTGCGTCTGCACGTGGTACAGGTGCCCGGTCTCTCGGCTGGACACCCCGACGGTCACCCAGTACTTGCCCGGGTCGTAGGGGAACCCCTGGATCCGGAAGAGCACGCGCTTCTTGTCGAACCGTCCGAGGTCGAGCCCGGCTCGAGAGGTGCGCGCATCGAGCACCGGATAGTTGGTGGCGCCGTCCAGGACGGCGAAGTCCACGTCGAGGTCGTCGACGGGTTCGTTCTGCCGCACGTCGACCGCGATCGTGAACGTGTCGCCGCGCAGGATCCTGCCTTCGCGGGCGCCCGGCGGCGGCACGATCTGCACCTCGGCGATCTCGGCCTCTCGGGTTCCCTCCTCGGGAACGAAGTTCGGATCGGTGACGCCGAGCAGGACGTAGCGCATCTCGCGCACCACGTCGTCCGGCATGCCGACGGCGTGCAGCTCGCCGTGGTGCAGCATGGCCGCGCGGTCGCAGATCTCGATCACGGTGTCGAGCGCGTGCGTCACCAGCACGATCGTGCGACCCTCGCGCTGGAAGGTGCGGATGCGTTCGAGACACTTGGCCTGGAACGCCTCGTCGCCCACGGCCAGCACCTCGTCGATCAGTAGCACGTCGGGATCCACGTGCACGGCGACCGCGAACCCGAGCCGCACGAGCATCCCCGACGAGTAGAACTTCACCTCGTTGTCGATGAAGTCCTCGAGCTCGGCGAAGGCCACGATGTCGTCGAACACGGCGTCGGTCTGCCGACGAGACAACCCGAGGAACGACGCGTTCAGGTACACGTTCTCGCGGCCCGTGAGCTCCTGGTGGAAACCGGCCCCGAGCTCGAGCAGCGCCGCGAGCCGCCCGCGCTGGCGGATCGTGCCCGAGGTCGGCCGCAGGATGCCGGCGATGCACTTGAGGAGCGTCGTCTTGCCCGAGCCGTTATGGCCGATCAGGCCGAACGTCGTCCCGTCGCCGATCGCCAGGTCGACGTCGCGAAGCGCCCAGAAGTCGTCGGCTCGCGCGCGCGAGGTCAGCAGCCGCTGCTTGATCGTGGAGGGCCGCTCGCGGAACACGTGGAAGCGCTTGGAGACGCCGTGGACCTCGATCGCGGCCGCGGCGGTCACGCTCACAGCTCCTCCGCGAAGTCGCCCGAACGCGCGAAGAACGAACCCCAGGTGAAGCGCAGGAAGATGAGGGACGCCGCGAGCACGGCTGCGAGCACCAGCGCGAGCGTGCCCAGCGACATGTCCCACGTGACGAACCCCCCGCCGTCGGGCAGGCGTTGGAACCCGTACAGCGCCCGGTGCATCCCCTCGACGACGGCCGTCAGCGGGTTGCAGAAGTACAGGAACTTGAGGAACTCCTGACCCTTCAGGTGCTGCTGGACCAGCCCGCTCGCGTACACGATCGGCGTGACCCAGAACCAGACGAGCAGGCCGATGTTCAGCAGGTGACCGACGTCGCGGTACCGAACGTTCACCGCCGCGATCCACGCGGTCAGCGCGCACGTGAACATGAGGAGCGCCGCGAACGCCAGCGGCAGCAGCGCGAGGTCCGGTACCCGCAGGCCGACGGTCGCGACGATGAAGATCAGCAGCACGATCATCTGCAGCCCGTAGTCGACGAGCGCCACGCCGATCGCCGCGAGCGGCAGGATCTCCCGCGGGAACGCGACCTTCTTGACCAGGTTCGCGTTGTCGATCACCGAACGCGAACCTCCCAACGTGGAGGCCGAGAACAGGTTCCACGCCAGCAGGCCCGAGAGGAGGTAGACGGGGTAGTCCGGCAGCCCGTTGCCGAGCACACGCGTGACGAACGTGAACACGGCCAGGTACACGAGCGGATTCAACAGCGACCAGACCGCGCCGAGCACCGAGGCCACGTACTTGACCTTCAGCTCCTTGCGGACCAGGTTGGCCAGGATCTCGCGGTGCGCGACCAGCACGCGCAAGCGCTCGCCGACCCGAAGATGCGGCGATTCGGAGGTGCGCTCGACGGTCTGGACGGTGTCAGCCATGCGCTCCGCGGCCGCGCGCCTGCTCGGCCCGGACCGGCCGGCCGAGTCTAGCAACGGGTCTTCGGCCGACCTATGACGTTGGCGTGGAATCGTCGGGGGTGCCCGAACGCGGCGTACCCGCGTGCGCCTCGATCTCGGCCAGCGCGCGCACGTAGGACAGGCCGTAGTCCTCGTCCAGCCCCTCGGGCGCGATCCCGAGGTCGTTGAGCGCCTGCGCCCAGCGCGTCAGCGCGAGGCGACGAGGGTCCTGCACGAGCCGCAGCGCGAACTCGATCGCCTCCCCGTATCCCGCCGCGGTCTGCTCCAGGCTCGCGGTGGTCTCGACGTGTCGGCGGGCCGCCTGCCCGATCCGGGCTCGCGCCTCGGGCCGGTCCGCGAGCCCCGAAAGCGTGTCCGCCAACTCCTGCGGTTCGGCACGCCCCGGAGCGACCCGCACGACCGCGTCCTCCGGGAGGTCCAGGTAGGTCCCGGTCGCGCTCACCATCGCCGGGCGGCCGGCCTGCATCGCCCGCATCAGGGTCCCGCTCACCTCCCCCCGGTGCGGGAAGCGCAGGTCCGCCACGACGTCCGCGGCGAGCAGCCACGCGCGGAACGCATCATCCGAGACGTCGGTGGCCAGCGTCACCCGCGGCCCGAGCCCCGAGTCGCGCACCAGCGCGTCCGGGTCGAACGTCGGGATCCGCCGCCCGACGAGCGCGAGGTGAACGCGTCCGTCAAGCCGCGCGGCCGCTGCAAGCAGCCCCTCGAGCTGCTTGGCCGGGTTCAGGTCCCCGGCCGCGACCACCAGGACGTCGCCATCTCCCAGCCCCAGACGCGACCTGATCGCCGGCGCGTGCTGGGCGGCGCGGCGCAGGTCGGCCTCGCGTTCGACCGGCGGGTGCGGAACCACGAACACCGGCGTTCGGCACCCGAGATCCTCGAGGTACCGCTTGCAGAAGGCCGAGTGCACGATCACCGACCTCGCGATGCGCGCGATGTGCGCGCACCACGGCCACGCGAGCGGCTCGTTCTCCCGCGCCTCGGGCAGCGTGAGGTTGTCGGCCCCCACCAGGGCCTCGCGCGCGGCGCGGTAGCCGAGCGGGTCCCCGCGGTCCACGAGACCGCGGACGAGGTCGTCCAGGCCGAGGTCGTGCAGGACCACCACCCCGTCGCGCAGCGACGCCAGCCGGTAGATGTCGCCGTGGAACTCGACGTTGTTCCCGATGTGGTACACGCCGAGCCGGTACCGGGCGATCGCCAGATCGTGTCTGGGCTTGACCGGCCAGACGACGTCCATCTGACGGCGGCGCCGATAGCCGCTGCGTTCCAGACCCTCGAGCACCGAGGCCGCGTACGACGCGATGCCCGTCGGCGCCGGCGGCATCGGCGATACGAACGCGACCCTCGGCACGACGGGATCGGCCATCGGCTTGGGCGTGGTGAGCCGGGTGGTGAGCCGATCGATCAGCCGAGCAGCCGTGCGACCACCTCCGGCCAATCGGGGATCTCGCGCTCGACCGTGCCACGCCCGGCCTGGCCCATCCGTGCCGCGAGCGCCCGGTCGGCGTGCAGCCGGTCGAACGCGTCCGCGATCGCGCGCGGCTCCGGCTCCGTGACGAAGCCGGTCTGCCCGTCGATCACGAACTCGAGCGGGCCGCCGCTGTCCGAGAGTGTCACGACCGGCCGGTGTGCCGCGAACCCCTCGATCGTGACGTACCCGTAGTCTTCGTCGAACGGCCCGTAGTACACGCCGAGCGCTTCCAGGAAGAGCTCGCGAAGGCGCTCGTCGGAGACGCCGACCTCGATCGAGACGCGCTCCCCGAGGTCGTGCTCCTGGATCTGCCGGCGGAGCGCCTGCTCGTCGGGCCCGCGGCCCACCAGGACCAGCCGGACGCCGCTGCGCACATGGCGCATCGCATCCACCACGATCGACTGGCGCTTCAGGCTCTCGAACCGGCTCGGGAACACGATCGCGTCGCCGTGTGGCCCGGGCTTCTCGCCGAGGAGCGCCTGCGTGAGCGGCGAGCGGTGATACAGCGGCTCGGAGGGGATCCGCAGCGAGTCCCACAGGCGTCGCTGCACGTTCTTCGAGTTCGCGAAGACCCGCTTGGCCTCGCCGAGCGCCACGCGGTCCGCCGCATGGATCATCTGGCGCACCTGCACGCCCTCGGGCTGCCGCGCGAGGTCGGCGTACTGGGGGTGGTCCCACAGCTCGTACGCGGTGCGGTGCTGGTGGATCAGCCACACGATCTTGCGCTCGTGGTTGAGCAGGTACGCCGGGAACTTCAGCGGGATCACGGCGTCGATCGGCAGGCCGTTGGACTCGGACAGCTCCATGCTGCGCCAGACCGCCATCTGGTGCACGAGCTCGGCGCCGGGGTACCACTTGCCGGCGACCAGCACGAGCTCCGCCTCGTGCCCGGCGTCGCGGAGCGCGTGGACGAGCTGCTCGGCGTGCGTCTCGGCGCCGCCGCGGACGAACGGCGTCTGCGGGTGGCAGACCGCGATGCGCATCAGGTCTGTTCGGAGGACCCGCGCCCGTCCGCAGCGCCACGCAGACGTTCGATCTCCGCCTCCGCGTCGGCCAGGCGCTCGGCCAGCATCCGGTTGAGCGTCGCGAGGTCGCCGAGGAGCCGGTCGTAGCGGTGGGTCACCGGTCGCAGGACGACGTAGAACCAGCCCTTGACCTGCCGCTTCCAGGGCGACGCCGAGCCCAGCAGCGGCTCACGCCGCGGGATGCGCGAGCGCTCGTCCGCCCGCATCGCGGCGGCGAAGTCGTGCAGCGCGATCCGGATCTGGCGCGTGCTCTGGTCGGCCGCCGAGCTCGGGTCGACACCCCAGTACAGCTCGCGTTCGAGCACCGATCGGGCGTCGTCGGCCACGTCGTCGGCCGGCTCGAGGGGGTCCTTCGGCATCGGTGGGCGAGCGTATCACCGCCGCCTCAGCCGTCCCGTTTTCGTCGCTCCATCGCAACATGTTCGGGCGGGCGGCGTCGGTACGATGCACGGCGTATGCGAACGCAGACGCGAGAGACCGACCCAGGGCCGCGGTAACGATGCGGGTCGCGATCGACGCCCGGCCGGCGACGGCCCCCGAGAAGACCGGCGTCGGCTACTACGCCGACCACCTGATCCGGCGCATGCCGTCGCTGGATCCGGGGACCGAGTACGTGGCGTGGTACCTGAACGCCGGCGGGTTCCTGCGCGGCCGCCGTTTCTTCCGCGACGTCGCGGCGTCGAACCTGCGCGAACGCGGCACGCCGATCCCGGCCCAACTGTTCAACCGGACGACGGCTCGACTCGACCTGCCGCGCATCGAGTGGTTCGTGCGCTTCGACGTCCTGTTCGGCCCGAACTTCGTCCCGGCGCCCACCCGCGCCGCGCGCCTGGTGGTCACGGTGCACGACCTCGGGTTCCGCTTCCACCCCGGGACCGCGCCGCAGACCGTTCCCTGGTGGCTCACGGGTCTGGAGCGCACGCTGGGCGTCGCGACGCGCGTGATCGTCCCGTCGGAGGCCACGCGCCGGGACGTGACCGAACTGTACGGGGTCGAGCCCGGGCGCATCGCGACGATCCCCCTGGGCGTCGACACGCTCACGTTCCGTCCGCCGCGCGAGGACGAGGTGCGGAGCGTCCGCCGGCGGTTCGGCATCGAGGGGCCGTACCTGATCTTCCTCGGCCTGGACCGCCGCAAGAACCTGCCGGCGCTCGCGGAGGCCGTCCGCCGGATGCCGGGGCCGGATCGGCCCACGCTGGTGCTCGTGGGCGGGCGCCCATGGGATCCCGATGGTCGTGACCGCGTCCGCGAGGCGCTGGACGGGGTCCCGCCGGGCTCGCTGGGGCGCGTCGTGCTGACCGGCTACGTCCCCGACGAGACCAAGGCCGCGCTCCTGGGCGGCGCCGACGCGCTGGTGTACCCGTCGCTGTACGAGGGATTCGGGCTCCCGGTGCTCGAGGCGATGGCGTGCGGGACCCCGGTGATCGCCTCCGAGGTCGCGGCGCTGCCCGAGCTCGTCGACGGCGCCGGCGTCCTGATCGATCCGGGCGATCCCGACGATCTCGCCGACCGCATCGGGACGGTCCTGGCCGACGACGCGCTGCGGGGGCGGCTCCGCGCCGCGGGGATCGAGCGCGCGTCCGGCTACGCGTGGGACGAGACGGCGCGCCGGACCGCGGCGGTGCTGCACGAGGCCGCCGGTGCCTAAGCGGATCCTGATCGTCAGCTCGTTCCCTCCACGCCACTGCGGCATCGGGGCGTACGCGAGCGCGCAGGCCGAGCGGCTGCGAGCCGAGGGCCACGACGTCGTCGTCCTGTCGCCACCCGACGGCGACGGCGACGTGCGCAAGCCCTTCATCGGAGGTGCGGCGTTCCGGCACGCCGCGGCGATCGGCGGCCGGTTCGATCGCGTGATCGTGCACTACGAGACGGGCCTGTACTTCCGCCCGCGCTCGCCGCTCACGCACCTGCTCACGTCGGCGTCGCTCCTGTACCTCACGCTCCGTCGTTCGAACGTCGAGGTTGTCCTGCACGAGGCCAATGTGCCGTCGAACCGCTGGCGCCCCGACTACCGGATGCTCGGGATGGCGTTCGGTCGCGCACGGCTCGCGTTCCACACCGACGCCGAGCGGATCGCGCTCGAGCGGGCGTACCGGATCCGAACGCGGTGGCGGCTGATCGACCACACCGATGGCGTCACCGTGCACGCGAGGCTCTCGCGGGAGCAGGCGCGCGAACGCCTCGGGCTCGGCGCCGAGGGAGCGCTGTTCGTCTGCGCGGGCTTCCTCCAACCGGACAAGGGGTTCGACCGCGCGATCCGCGCGTTCGGGGCGGCGGGCTCGCCCGGCCGCCTCTGGGTGGTCGGCTCGGTCCGCATCCCGAGCGAGGCCACCAACCGGTACGTGGAGGAGGTGCGCGCCCTCGCGGACTCCACGCCCGGCGTCACGCTGCTCGAGACGTTCGTCTCGGACGAGGACTTCGACGCGTGGGTCGCGGCCGCGGACCGGATGGTGTTCCCCTACCGCCGGGCCTGGTCCTCGGGGGCGCTCGCCCGCTCGCAACGGTTGGGGACGCCCGCGCTCGTCTCGAACGCGGGCGGCCTGGCGGAACAGGCCGGCCCGGAGGACGTCGTGTTCGAGACGGAGGAGGCGCTGGCCGAGCTGTTCGCGGGCGCCGTCCCCGCGGGAACGTCCTAGCACCGGCGCCGGCCGCCCATGGCGTGAGCGGTAGCATCCGGCGGTGGAGCGAATGCGCTACCGGGTGATGACTGCGCTCGCGCGGCGGCCGGCGTTCGCGATGCCGTTGGCGCGGATGCGCGGCGAGGGCGAGCTCGTCGCCGAGGACACGGACCTCCTGATCGAGTCGTTCCCGCGATCCGCCTCGTCGTTCGCGCTGGCCGCGTTCAACCTCGCCCAGGAACCCGCGCGACTCAAGGTCGCCCACCACACCCACGCCCCGGGTCACGTGATCGCGGCTGTCCGACTGGGCGTGCCGGCCCTGGTGCTCGTGCGAGACCCGGAGGGCGCGGCGGTCTCGAGCATGATCCGCCACGCGGGCCGGACCTTCGCCGGCGTCCTGCACGGCTACGTCGACTTTCACGAACCGCTCCTGCCGTACCGCGGCGACCTCGTGGTTGGCACGTTCGCCGAGGTGGTGGGGGGGGAGGTCGGCCGCATCACACGGCGCGTGAACGCGCGGTTCGGGACGGCGTTCGCCGAGTTCGAGGCGACCGAGGAGAACGTGGCGCGGTGCATGCGCGAGATCGACGAGGACTGGCGCGCGCGGCGGGGCGGCGGCGATCACCTCGAACGCATCGTGCCGAGACCCTCCGCGATGCGCGACGGCATGAAGGAGGAGATCCGCGAACGGTACCGGCGCGAGGTCCCTCCGCGGTTGCGCGAACACGCCGAGCGTCTCTACGAGGCCTTCGCGCCGGCCGGCGCCCACGCGGGCGAACGCTCGTGACCGCCTCCGTGTTCGGCGTGCAGCTGGACGAGCTCGACTCGGAGGGCCAGCTGCTGCGCGAGCTGGGCCGCATGCTCGACGACGGGCGCCCGCACCGCGTGTTCACCCCGAACCCCGAGATCCTGCTGCTGGCAAGGGGTGACAAGGCGTTCGCGTCGGTGCTGAACACCGCCGACCTCGCGCTCCCCGACGGCACCGGCGTGGCGCTCGTCGGAACGATCCGCACGCGCCGGCGCATCCGGCGCTGGCCGGGTGTGGAGATCGGCGCCGAGCTGCTGCGCCTGGCGTCGACGCGCGACGAGGGCGTGGTGTTGCTGGGCGGCCGGGACGGTGTCGCCGAGCGCGCGGCGAGCCGGTGGCGCTCGACGCTCCCGGGGGTGCGGGTCGAGGCCGTCGGCTCGGACGTGACGTTCGGCCGGGACGGCCGGCCCGCCGACCCCGCCATCGAGGACCAGCTCGTCGAACGCATCCGATCGCTGGCTCCGGCGGTGGTGCTGGTGGGGCTCGGCGCCCCGAAGCAGGAACGCTGGATCGCGGAGCACGCCGAGCTCCTGCCGTCGGCTCGCGTCCTGATGGGCGTGGGCGGCGCGTTCGACATGTGGGGCGGGACGCTTCGGCGCGCGCCCGAGTGGATGCACGCCGTCGGCTTGGAGTGGCTGTGGCGGCTCCTGCTCGAGCCCGCGCGCCTGCCCCGCATCGCCCGCGCGACGCTGGTGTTCCCGGTCCTCGCGTTGGTTGATCGGACCTGACATGCGCATCCTGTTCCTGACTCCGCGCCGGATCGACGACCCGCGAAGCGGCGGGACGATCAAGTCGGCCGCGCTGCTGTCGTTCCTCGAACGCGACCACGAGGTGGACGTCGCGGCGTTCCGGGCGCCCGACGCCGACCCGTGGCAGCGGCCGAACGGCGAGACGGTGACCGTCCCGATCGAACGCGGACGGACGGGCATGAACCTCGCGCGCAGCTACGCGGCCGGGGTCCCGCTCAGCATCCAGCGCAACCGGAGCCGCGAGATGCGGTCCCAGATCGAGCGGCTGACCGCCGACCGCCATCACGACGTCGCGTTCGTCGACGGGTGGCTCATGGCGCAGGACCTCCCCGAGGACTTCCCCGGCATCCGCCTGTTGCACGAGCACAACGCGGAGTACGTGATGTGGCAGCGTCACGCCGCGCTCGAGACCCGCCGCGCGCGCCGAACCCTGGTGCGGTTCGAGGCGGGGCGGGTGCGACGCTACGAGCGGTCGATCCTGGAGCGGTTCGAAACGGTGTTCGTCGTCTCCGAGCCGGACCGGCGGGCGCTGCTCGAACTCGGCGAGGCCCCCGAGGACGTGCGCGTCCTGCCGAACGTCCCGGACCCCGAGCTCGCCGAACGCCCGTCGCTGAACCCCGCGCCCGACCCCGTGCTGCTGTTCTTCGCCACGCTGTCCTGGCCGCCGAACGCGGAGGGCCTGACGCGCTTCATCGCCGAGGGCTTTCCCCCGCTGCTCGAACGCATTCCGAAGGCGCGGCTCGTCGTGGCGGGCTCGGGCGCGCCGGATGCGCTGATCCGCCTCGCCCAACGGGCGCGCGGGGTCGAGTACGCCGGGCCGGCGGACGACGACGAGCGACTCTACCGGCGGGCCCGCTGCTTCGTCGACGTCGCGGTCGGCGGTTCGGGCAGTCGGGTGAAGGTCCTGAACGCGCTCGCGCGCGGGCTCCCCGTGGTCACGACGGGCGAGGGAGCCGAGGGCCTGGACGTCCTCCCTGGCGAGCACCTGCTGGTGGCCGATCGCCCCGAGACCATGGCCGGCCCCGCCGCCCGGGTCCTGACCGACGAGGCGTTGTGGACGAGCCTTGCGAACGCGGGACGCGCACTGATCAGGGACCGGTACGTGCCCGAGGTGGCGTTCGCCGAGCTGGCGACGGTGCTGAGGGTCGATCAGGCCAGGCCGAGCTCGTAGGGACAATCCTTTCGGTACGGGAGGATCAGCTTGTCGAAGTTCGGCCGCTCGACGTCCAGGGCTCCCGACAACGGGTCGGCGTCGGCATCCCGCTCGGTCATCGGGCGCAGGCCGTGGAGCAGCTCGACGAAGCGAAGCACGGAGGAGAACTCGTAGGTCGTGTGGTCGACGCTTCCTCCGAGCCGGTTGTCGCCTCCCAGGGCGTAGGGAGAGATGATCAGCGCCGGGGTTCGGGGGCCGAACCCCATGATGTCCGGATGTGGAGGCGCCACCGGATCGTAGAAGCCGCCGAAGTCGTCCCAGACCACCACGACCACGGTTGTCCTCCAGTACGCGCTCCGCATGAGCGCATTGATCTGCTCCACCGTCCAGTTCTCGCCCGCACACGTGCTCTTCCCGTCCCCCGGGTGCTCGTCGTAGGGCGACGGCGGAACGACCCAGGAGACCTGCGGCAACGTCCCCTGGCGAAGATCCCGCAGCAGGTTCGCCGGTGGCTGGACATGTGACCACATCGGACCGAACCGGATGTGACGGATCGCCTGCAGCGCGTTGTTCCACGCGTCCCTGGTGGCGTAGTACTTCCACGAGACGTCGGCTCGCTCCAACAGGTCGGGCAGGATGCGCATGTCGAAGCACAGCCGATACCGTCGCCACATCGAGCGGATCCGATCGATGTACGAGGGGTCCTGGGTGATGTTCTCCTCCATGAACATGAGGCGATCCAGCTGTTCCGAGCTCAGGTCGTCCCGGAACCGCGGGCCGTACTCGGTGTCGTCGTCGCAGTAACCGCCGGGCGCGCCCTTGTCGATCTTGTTCCCGACGATCAGGTTCGAGCCGGCGGCGACGGTGAACAGGTGCTCGGGGAACGTGGGGCCGTACATGGAGGTGAAGAAGTGGTCGGCGAGCACGAATCGGTCGGCGTATCGCCAGTAGTTTGGGATGTCGTCTCGGGTCATGTAGGTGTAGCCGAGCAGGTCGTCCCCGAGCTCTTCGGCATCCTCCCCAGACGCCAGTGGCCGCAGGCCGTTCATCCTGTTGAACCCGTCCATGCGCCCGCCGTCGATCGCGACCATCCCGCAGAGGAAGCAGTGCACGATGTCGTGCGGCAGGACGTCCACGGCCCTCGTCAGCGGGACGATGGGGCCCGGGTCACATCGGTCGTGCGAGCACCGGATGGTCGCTCCCCGTGTGCTGCCGACGGCGCCGGGATACGTCGCGAAGTAGTGGTTGAAGCTCCGGTTCTCCTTGACGATGAAGACCACGTGCTCGATCGGGCTATCGGGTCCGATCGCGGCCCACGGTTCCGGCAGGGCGCTGCTGGAGGACGGGTCGACAAGGCTCGGGCTCCCGACGGACGTCCTCGTGGCAGGGTCCGTTGACGACGGGTCGTTCTCGGTCGAAGAGCACGCGCCCGCGATCGTCGAGCACACGACCACGGTCAGCGCGAGAACCGGTCCGGCCCTGGTCGAGCGCTCAGGTGTGCGATCGCGGCGAGCCCTCGCCGCGATCAAGCGGCTCACGTCGGGCAGTGTACGGGGCCGTTCGGGTTGGGCGGCGGCACCTGGTAGCGGTCGGTGACGACGACCGCGACGTCCTGGCCGCGCGGAAGCGTCCCCGCGGGCGCCGGGACGAGGTCGAGGTTCCCGAAGTACGAGCCGACGACCTTGGCCATGTCCTCGGTCCCCGAGCGGTACAGGATCATCGATCCCTTCGCCGGCGGCGTGACGACGGTCTCGTCGACGATCCCGGGCGACTGGTTGAACCCGCCCTCTGTCAGGATGTCGAACACGTCGCTGGCGATCGGCGCCCCGTCGTCGCGTTGGACGACCGAGACCACGATGTTGGCGGGCGACGGCGCGGTCCCGGCCAGCTCCGTTCCCAGCGTGCCGAGCGGCTTGCCCTCCCGGAGTCGGCGCAGCAGCTCGTCGGCATCGGGCTGGACCATCCGAACTACCGACAGGTACTGGCCGCTCGAGTCGTAGATGCCCTCGGGGACGGTCGGCAGCGCGCGGAAGTCGGCGTTGTCCGTCCCGACCCCCTTGAGCAGACCCGCGAGGTACACGAGCTCGGCGGGGTTCAGGCCCTTGTCCACGACGAGGTTGCCGAGCAGCTCGGGGACGAGGTTCTGCAGCTTCAGCAGCTCCCCCGGCTGCAGGAGCTTGGCGATCACCGCGCGCAGGAACTGCTGCTGGCGGCTGATGCGCGCGAAGTCCGGGACGGTGTCGCAGGGCTGGTGTCGCGTGCGTACGTACGCGAGCGCGGTCCGGCCGTCGAAGTGCTGGCAGCCGGCCTGGATGTCGAGCAGCGTCAGTGGGTCATACATGGGGTACGGCACGCACATGTCGACACCCCCGAGCGCGTCCACCACCTTCTGGAAGCCCAGCAGGTTCACGTACATCACGTGATGGATCTGCATGCCGCTGATGCTCCTGACGGTGCGGGCCACGCGTTGCGCGCCACCGCCGTCGATCCCGCCCTCGAACGCGGAGTTGATCTTCCCCGTGCCCATCCCCGGGATGTCGACCCACAGGTCCCGCGGGAACGAGAGGAAGGTGGCTTCCTTCCGATCAGGGCGCGTGTGCACGAGCATGATCGTGTCCGATCGGTTCTCGCCGCCGATGTGCGCGTTGCTCCCGAACGCGGCGATCTCCTCCGGCGACAGTCCCTTGCGCGAGTCGCTGCCGAGGAGCAGGTAGTTGCACGCGCGCTCGGCGCACTTGCCCGCGATGTCCTCTGCGGTCGGCGACCCCGAACCCGAAGCCCCCTCGATCTCCGGGATCGTGTGGATCTGCCCGCGGGCCCAGAAGTACGTGCCCATCGTGACGGCAGCGACCACCATGATGAACGCCGACAGCGTCGCGGTCGCGCCCAGGAACACGCGGCGCAGGTGCGGGTGCGGATGCGACGGCGGCGTCGCCGGGGCGCGTCCGGGCGCGCCCGGTTCGTCGGTCTGCGTCCTGGTGTCGTGGGCCATAGGCTGGGTTCGGAGCCGTCGCCGGCCCCGGGCCACCAGCCTACCCACAAGCCCGGAATCGGAAGCGAGGCAGCGGATGACGATCGTGTGGAGTCCCGCCCCCGAGGTGGTCGAGCGCGCGAACGTCACCCGCTTCATGCGGGCCAACGGCATCTCGACCGAAGATGAGCTGATCCGGCGCTCGACCGATGACGTCGAGTGGTTCTGGGACGCGGTGGTGAAGGACCTCGAGCTCCCGTTCTTCGAGCCCTACACGAGCGTCCTGGACACCTCCCGCGGGATCGAGTGGGCGACGTGGTTCGGCGGAGGCTCGGTGAACCTGGCACACGCCTGCGTCGACCGGTGGGCCGAACGCACGCCGGACGCGATCGCCGTCGTGTGGGAGGGCGAGGAGGCAACGTCCCGCCGCCTGACCTATCGCGAGCTGCGCGAGCAGGCGGACGCGCTGGCGGCCGGCCTGCGGGCGATGGGCGTTCGATCCCGGGACGCGGTCGGGATCTTCCTGCCGCCGAGCCCGGAGGCCGTCGTCTCGGTCATGGCGTGCTCGAAGGTCGGCGCGGTCTGGCTGCCCCTGTTCTCGGGGTTCGGCGCCGATGCCGTGGCCAAGCGGCTCGACGACGCCGGCGCGACCGTGCTGATCACCGCCGACGGGTTCCCGCGTCGCGGCAGGCCGGTGCCGATGAAGGAGACCGCCGACGAGGCGGCGACGCGCGCGCCGTCGGTTCGGCGCATCGTGGTGGTGGAACGTTCGGGGCGCGCGGACGCGCCGTGGGATGCGGAACGGGACGTCCGCTGGGACGAGCTCCTGCTCGCGCACGCCGGCAGGTTCGAGACCGAGCGGCTCGACCCCGAGCATCCGCTGTTCATCGCGTACACGAGCGGCACGACCGGCGTCCCGAAGGGCGCCGTGCACGTGCACGGTGGCTTCCTCGTCAAGATCGCCGAGGAAGTGGCCTACCAGACCGACGTCGGGCCCGGCGACGTCCTGTGCTGGGTCGCGGACCTGGGCTGGATCATGGGGCCGTGGGAGGTCGTCGGCGCGACGGCGCTCGGCGCCACGGTCTTCCTGTACGACGGGGCGCCCAACCACCCGGGGCCGGACCGCCTGTGGGACATGGTCGAGCGCCACGGCATCACCCAGCTCGGCGTCTCCCCCACGCTGATCCGCGCCCTGATCCCCGCAGGCGAGGAATCGGTGCGCTCCCACGATCTGTCGTCACTGCGGATCCTCGCCTCGACGGGCGAGCCCTGGAACCCCGAGCCCTACCGGTGGTTCTTCGAGGAGGTGGGCGGTGGGCGCCTGCCGATCATCAACCTGTCCGGCGGCACCGAGGTCGGGGCCTGCTTCCTTTCGCCCCATCCGATCAGCCCGCTCGAGCCGTGCACGCTCCGCGGACCGGCGCTCGGGATGGACATCGCCGTGTATCGGTCGGACGGGACCGAGGCGGCGCCCGGCGAGGTCGGCGAGCTCGTGTGCCGCAAGCCCTGGCCGAGCATGACGCGCGGCCTGCGCGGCGATCCCGAACGCTACCTCGAGGCCTATTGGCGGCGCTTCCCCGGTGTGTGGTGTCACGGCGACTGGGCGAGCGTCGACGAACACGGCTTCTGGTTCCTGCACGGGCGGAGCGACGACACGATGAACGTGGCCGGCAAGCGCCTGGGACCCGCCGAGGTCGAGAGCGTCCTGACGCTCCACCCCAACGTGGCCGAGTCCGCCGTGGTCGGCGTCCCGGACGAGGTCAAGGGAGAGGCGATCTGGTGCTTCGTGGTCGCCAAGGGCGAGTCGCCGGGCGAGCTGCCGCGCGAACTCTCGGACCTGGTGGCCGAGCACCTCGGCAAGGCGTTCACCCCTTCCCGCGTGATCGTGGTGCCCGAGCTCCCGCGCACACGCTCGGCCAAGATCCTGCGCCGGGCGATCCGGGCCGCCGTGACCGGGGACGACCCCGGCGACCTGTCGAGCCTGGAGAACCCCGGGTCGCTCGACGCGCTCCGCGCCGCCCTCGGCTGAATCGATCACCTGTCGCGACGGCGCGGCGCAACGGCACCGGGATAGGCTCTTGCGAGCCGATGAACGCGACCGCAGAGCCCGAGCTGTCCGTGCTCGCCGTCGGGGTCGACCCCGGCTCGATCGAGGGCTGCGTCGTCGAGACCGCCGACGACATGCTGGGTGCGCTCGCGCACCTGTCCGACGGAGGCATCGACGTCGTGTACGCGTCGCTGCACTTGCCCGACGCCGCCGGCGCCGACGTGGTGGTCTCGCTGCGCGAGCGCGCTCCGGACGTCCCGATCATCGCGGTGGCCGAGGAGGCGGGCGACCTGGGCGCCGCGCTTCGGGCGGGCGCGAGCGACGTCCTGCCGCCCGACGCCGCCCCCGAGACCGTCGCCCGATCGCTCCGGTACGCGACCTCGCTGCAGAAGGTGGAGGCGGAGCTGCGGCGACACCAGACCTTGGACGAGCGCACGGGGTTGCTCAACGCGCGCGGGTTCGAGCTGCTGGCCGGCCATCACCTCCGGCTGGCCGACCGGTCCAAGCAGCCGGTCATCATCGTGTTCGTCCGCGTGGAGGTGCCCGCCGGGGCGGCGGCGGAGGCGCCGATCGCCGACGCCGCCGAGCTGATCCGCTCGGCCGTCCGGGTCTCCGACGTCGCGGCGCGGGTCGGGGCCGACGCGTTCTGCGTGCTGCTGGCCGGCGCCGCCACCGGCACCGAGTCGATCGTGCTCGAGCGCATCGTCGAGGCCGTGGCCGAGCGGAACGCCCGGACCGGGATGGACGCCGGCCCCCCGATCTCGCTGGGATCCGCGACCTACGATCCCGAACGGCCGGTCGGTCTGCACGACCTGATCGCCGAGGCCGACCGCCGGATGCGGCAGTCCGGCCCCACCGGCGCATGATGAGAACCCGCTCCCCCGTTCCGGCCCGACGATCCGAGCACGCCTCCTGTGCGAATGCCCCCCGAGGAACGGACCGCACGAACCCATGCCCGCGACCCTGCTGCTCGAGCACCCGGACGCCCGCACCCTCCCGGAGGGGTGCGTGACGGCCGACCTGCCCGAGGCGCGGGATCGCGAGCTGGTCCAGCGGATCGGCCGGGGCGATGAGGATGCGTTCCGGGGCCTGTTCGGCCGGTATGCGCCGAGCGCGATGGCGCTCGCGCGCCGCGTTGCGCGGCAGCCGTTCCTGGCGGAGGAGATCGTGCAGGAGGCGTTCTTGGCGGTGTGGCGCAACCCGAGCGGATACGACCAGCAGCGCGGGTCGGTCCGGGCCTGGCTCATGGGCATGGTGCATCACCGCGCCGTGGACGCCGTTCGCCGCGAGGAGTCGCAACGCCGGCGGGTCGAGGAGTCGATGGTGTCCGACCCCGTGGTCTCCCCCGATCCCGCCGACGACGTGGCCGACCAGATCGACCTGCCCGAGGAGCGCAAGGCCGTGCGCGAGGCGCTGGATGCCCTGCCGAACGAGCAGCGACAGGTGATCGAACTGATGTACTTCGGCGGCCTGTCGCAATCCGCGATCTCGGACCAGCTCGGACTCCCCCTGGGAACGGTGAAGTCGCGGACGCTCCTGGGAATGCGCCGCCTCCGAGGCGCGGTCGGGGGGTGGGCCCGATGATGCGCGACCACACCCGCATCGAGGAACTGCTCGCGATCCGTTCGCTGGGCGGGCTGGATCCGCCGGACCTCGCCGATCTCGAGCGCGAGATGGGGTCGCACGGCCCTGACTGCGAGGAGTGCCGCCGGCTCGAGACAGAGTTCGAGGAGACGGCGGGCCGGCTCGCGTTCGCGCTGGAGCCGGTCGCGGTCCGAGACGGGCTCGCGCAGGAGACGTTCGAGCGCGCGTTCGGGGTGCCGGCCGAACCCTCCGTCGAGCGGGGCGCGCCCGTTCGCCGCCGCGGATGGCTCCGCCCGCTGGTCGGCGTCGCCGCGGCGATCGCGCTGTTCGCCGGCGGCGTGATCGTGGGCACCGCCGTCACGGGCGAGCAGCCCTCGGAGAAGACCGTGCTCACCTTCACGAGCGAGACCGAGCCCGGCACGCTCGCCGCCGCGTTCACTCCGGGCTCCTCCGGCGTCTACATGGTCGGGACCGGGCTCCCCACCCTGCCCGAGGGCAAGGTCTACGAGCTCTGGCTGTTCACCGGCGACACGCCGGCGTCGGCCATGTGCGCGACGCCTACGGCCGACGGCTCGGTGTTCGGGTTCTCCGACGCATCGCTGGAGGGCATCGGCCTGATGGCGGTGACGGTGGAATCCTCGGACTGCCCGTCGGCGCCCACGACCCAGCCGGTGTTCACGGCCGAGGTCACCGCCTGAGCAGCCGAGAACGGAAGCTATACCGCCTTCGCCGGCATCTCGCGCAGCACCATCTGCAGGATCCCGCCGTGGCGGACGTACTCGACCTCGGCGTCGCCGTCGATGCGCAGGATCGCCTCGAACGCGATCTCACCGCCCGAGGCCGAACGGGCCACGACCCGGACCCGCTTGCCGGGCTCGATCCCGTCGGCGATGCCCGTGACGTCGAACGACTCGGTCCCCGTGATCCCGAGGCTCGCGGCCGAATCGCCGGGCAGGTACTGCAACGGGAGCACGCCCAGCCCGACCAGGTTGCTGCGGTGGATCCGCTCGAAGCTCTCGGCGATCACGGCGCGGACACCCAGCAGCGCCGGCCCCTTGGCCGCCCAGTCGCGCGATGACCCCGATCCGTACTCCCTACCGGCGAGCACGATCAACGGCACGTCCTCGCGCCGATACGCCTCGGAGGCCTCGAACACCGAGGTCACCTCCCCGTCGGGCAGATGCGCGGTCCACCAGCCCTCTCGGTCCGGCACGAGGTCGTTGATCAGCCGCACGTTCGCGAAGGTCCCGCGCATCATCACCTCGTGGTTGCCCCGCCGGGCGCCGTACGAGTTGAAGTCCCGCTGCTCGACCCCGTGCTCGACCAGGTAGCGGCCGGCCGGTGAGTCCACCTTGATCGAGCCCGCGGGCGAGATGTGGTCGGTCGTGATCGAGTCCCCGACCTTGACCAGGCAGCGGGCCCCCACGATGTCGGGCGGGTCCGAGGGCTCGGCGTCCATGTCCTGGAAGAACGGCGGCTCCTGCACGTAGGTCGAGTCCGGGTCCCAGGCGTAGGCGGGACCCTCGGGCGTGGGAAGCGAGCGCCAGCGCTCGTCGCCGTCGAAGATACGCGCGTACTCGCGCTCGAACTGCTCGGGCGCGACCGCGTTCGCGATCGCCTCGCGAACCTCCTCGGCGCTCGGCCACAGGTCGCGCAGGTACACGTCGTTCCCGTCGGTCGAGGTGCCGAGCGGTTCGCTCGTCATGTCGACCTGGACGTGGCCCGCCAGCGCGTACGCGACGACGAGCGGCGGCGACGCCAGATAGCTCGCGCGCACCTGCGGGTGGATCCGTCCCTCGAAGTTGCGGTTGCCCGACAGCACGGCGGCGACGGCCAGGTCGCCGCTCGTCACGGCGTCGGCGACCTCCTCGGGCAGCGGCCCCGAGTTCCCGATGCACGTCGTGCACCCGAACCCGACCAGTGAGAACCCGAGCTTGTCCAGGTACGGCGTGAGCCCGGCCGCGTCCAGGTACTCGGTCACCACGCGCGAGCCGGGGGCAAGCGAGGTCTTCACCCAGGGCTTGGTGTCCAGGCCGGCCTCGACCGCCCTCTTCGCGAGCAGCCCGGCCGCGATCATCACGGCGGGGTTCGACGTATTGGTGCAACTGGTGATCGCGGCGATCACGACCGAGCCATGGCGCACGGCGCCGTGGTTCAGCTCGACGGGCTCTTCCGAACCGGGTTCGACCATCTCGCCGAGGTGGACGGCCACCTCCGGGTTCCCGCCCTCCTCCACGAGCCGGCCGAGCTCCGCGGGCTCCGGGTCGGGCTCGAGCCGGTCGCGGAACGCCTCGACGAACGAGCCCCACACGTTGCCGAGCGGCACGCGGTCCTGCGGGCGCTTGGGCCCGGCGACCGAGGGCTCGACCGTGGACAGGTCGAGCTCGACGACGTCGCTGAAGGTCGGATCGGGGTCGCCGTCGGTGCGGAACAGCCCCTGCTCCTTGGCGTACCTCTCGACCAGGTCGGCACGGTCGCCCCGTCCGGTCGTGGACAGGTACCGGAGCGTCTCCGGATCCACCGGCCAGTAGGCCGACGTGGCCCCGTACTCGGGACACATGTTCGACAGCGTGGCCCGGTCGGCGAGCTCGAGCGTCGAGCAGCCGTCCCCGAAGAACTCGACGAACTGGCCGACCACACCCTTGGCGCGGAGGAGCTGCGTGAGCGTGAGGACGAGGTCCGTCGCGGTCGTCCCCGGAGGCAGTGCCCCCACGACGCGGACGCCCACCACGACCGGCGGCGGCAGGAACATCGGCTGTCCGAGCATCGCGGCCTCGGCCTCGATGCCGCCGACCCCCCAGCCGAGCACGCCCAGCCCGTTCACCATCGTCGTGTGGGAGTCCGTGCCGACCACGGTGTCGGGGTAGGCCACGCCGTCGCGATCGGCCACCACCGTGCCGAGGTGCTCGAGGTTCACCTGATGGCAGATGCCGGCGCCCGGAGGCACCACACGCACGCCCTCGAACGCCTGCTGCGCCCATCGCAGCAGCGCGTAGCGCTCGCCGTTGCGCCGGTACTCCCACTCGATGTTCGCCTCGTACGCCGCGGGCGAGCGGAACAGGTCCACCTGCACCGAGTGATCGATGATCAGATCGACGTCGACGAGCGGGTCCATGCTCGCGGGGTCCCCACCGGCCCTGGCTACGGCCGAACGCATCGCGGCCAGGTCGACCACCGCGGGGACGCCGGTGAAGTCCTGCATCAGGACTCGCGAGGGCATGAACGCGAGGTTCGCGCGTGGGTCACCGTCCGGCCACGCGGCGAGCGCGCGCGCATCGGCCTCGGACACGTCACGCGTCCCGACCCGGCGCAATAGGTTCTCGAGCAGGATCTTGACGGTGTGCGGCAGCCGCTCGACGTCGCCCGCCGCCGCGACCCGGTACCAGTCGATCGGACCGGCGCCGGTCTCGAGTCGGCCGCGAGCCTCGAACGGATCGCTCACGGCTCCCATGCTCTCAGACGCGGCGGCGAAGCTCCTCGATCGCCTCTCGGTGCGCGATCCGCGTCTCGCGGCGGATCTTCGCCTCGCGCTGGCGGCGATGCTCCTGTTCGGTCTCGGCCAGCAGCGGCGGAACGTACCGGGGGCGGCCTTCGTCGTCCAGCGCGACGAACACGAGGTACGCACTGGACGTATGCGCGCGTTCGCCGGTGCGGATGTCCTCGGACTCGACGCGGACGCCGACCTCGAGCGAGGTGCGCCCCACGTCGTTGACCGAGGCCTTGACCGTGAGGGTGTCGCCGACGTGGACGGGCTCCAGGAACGACATCTCGTCCATCGAGACCGTGACGCACAGACCACCCGCGTGCTTGAAGGCCGCGATCCCCGCGGCCGTGTCGACGAGCTTCATGACGACGCCCCCGTGCACGAGGCCCGCGATGTTCGCGTCGGTAATCTCCATCAGCTGCACAAGCGTGACCTGGCTGGCCGACGCCGGTTTGGGTTCGAGGTCCGACACGCCCGGATTGTAGGCAGCCGCGCCGGTAGCATGCGGCGATGCGCCTCCCGCTCGCGCTGCCGTGCGCCCTCGTGTTCGCGTTGGCGCTGGACGCCTGCTCGAGCGAGGAGCCGGCAGCGTCGCCCAGCCGATCGACGGCGTCCGTGATCGCGCGCCAGCCGTCGCCCACCATCGAACCCCCGACGGGCCCGACCGGGGAGACCGGAACCGCGACGGGCGCGACCGGGTCGATCCCGCCACCGCAACCGGACGTCCGGCTTCCGCACGGGATGCCGGCCGTGGTCGACGATCCCGAGGCGGTCGCCGCGATCTCGGCCGGCGACCTCGCGCCGCTGGTCCCGCCCGGCTCCACGCCGGCCTCGAGCGTGGTCCTGTCGAGGCCGGACGCGCCGATCGACCAGGTGGCCGTCTCGTGGCGGTCGGGGGAGGCCCTGGCCGGCCGCGCGGGCCTCATCGTCTGGCAGCACGCCCGGAGCGACCCGACCTGGCGGGCGGTGTACGCGTTCACCGATCCGAAGGGCCGGGGGGTGTTCGGCGTCCGGATGGACCAGGCGGACGTGACCGGCGACGGGATCGCGGACCTGCTCACGTTCGAGGACGTCGGCGGGAGCGGGGCGTGCGGCACGTACCGCGTGATCGCGTCCACCGACGGCGACGCCGCGGAGATCCTGCGCCGCGACGTCTGCGACACCGAGATCCAGATCGCGGGCGGCGACCTCCGGGTCCGGGAGGCCGTGTTCGAGCCCGAGGACCCGCACTGCTGCCCGAGCGCCGTCCGAACCACGGTCCTTCGATGGACCGGCTCGGACTGGAAACAGATCTCCTCCGAGGTCTCCCAAGCTCCGGGCACGACCTAGGCGCAGCCCGCGAACGTGGGCCGCTCGGACAACTCGTGCGGCGAAGGGCTTACGTAGCCCCCCCGACCGGCCGATACAGGGAGCGATCCTGACGATCGACCGTTCGGAAGCGAGGCTCGGACCGTGAGCGTTCCCGATGGGGCGCGGAGACTGGTGTTCGTGGCGCTCGCGCTCGCCCTGGCGGGTGCGGGCGTGTTCGCGTTCCTTCGATCCGGCTCGGCCGGCGACGCGTTGACGGTCGAAGCCCGCCGGTCGGCCGAGCGCGCGGCCGAGGCCCTAGGCTCCAAGCTGACCTCCGAGGACGTCGGCGGGTCGATGAGCCAGACCCGCGCCGAGACGATCACTTCCTTCGTCGAACGTCGGCTGCTCGACGGCGACGAGTCGATCACCGCGTGGAACCAGGACGCGGTGGTTGTCTACGCGGAGGACGTCTCCCTGATCGGCACCCAAGACCGCCGCTTCCGGGCCCAGATCGAGCGGGTCCTCGAGGACGGCACCGGGTCCGAAGTCGCGAACGGGTCGCTCCACACTTTTGTTTCGCTCCAGGTCGGCGAGGGCGACAAGCCGGTCGTCGTAGCCGAGGTGATCCAGCCCAACGACGCGATCGCGTCGGCCGGCCGGCCCTGGATCTACGCCGCGGTCGCCTCGGGCCTGCTCGCCTTCCTCGCGCTGTTCGCGGCGATCAGGGTGCAGGGGTCCGGTTCGTTCGGATCCGCCGGCGGCTCCGCACGCGGAGCCGACCTACGCCGTACCCACAAGAGCTTGCAGATCGCCGAGCGGGCGCTCGAGCAGTCCAAGGCGGAGGAGACCCGCATCCGCGCGGAACTCGAACGCGTGACTACGGAGCTTCGCGTGTCACAGGAGGCGCAGACGGCGCGCGATGCGTCGACCGGCGAGGCCGAGGCCAAGGCCGTCGCCGCCGAGGAGCGTGCCGCGCGCGCCGAGGTCGAGCTGAAGAGCGCACGCGGCGAGCTCACCGCCCTGCGCGACCGTGCCGACGAGCAGCGCTCGGAGGCGGAGGCCGGGAGGGCCGCTCGCTCGGAGCTCGAGCAGCTCCGCGGCCGGGCGGAGGCCGTCGACGCCGGCGCGTCGCAGGCGCGCTCAGAGGTCGCCGAGGCGCGCACCAGGCTCGGCGAGGCCGAGGCGCACCTGCAGGACGAACGCGCGCGCGCCGAGCGCGCCGAGGCCGAGACCGGCCGGCTTCTCGAGCGGCTGGAGGCGGCCGAGGCCTCGATCCGAGATGCAGAGGCGCGGGCGGAGGCGGCCGAGGCCGCCGCGCGAGACGAGGCTCGCACGAGGGAGCTCGCGTCCGAGACCGGATCCCCGACGCAGCGCTCGGCCGAGCTGCATCGGCTGCGCGGGAAGCTGTCGGCGCTCGAAGAGGAGCGCGACGCCGCCGCGGCCGAGCGCGACGAGATCGCGGCCGCTCGAGATGCGGTCGCGGCCGAGCGCGACACGTCGAACGAAGCCGCCGACCAGGCCCGCCGGGAGCTCGTGGCCACCCGCACCAACCTGGAGATCCTCGAACGCGAGATGATCGAGCTCGGCGCCCGCTACGAGGAGTCGACCGCGCGGGCCGCGCACGCGGAGGCGCGGGTCCTCGACCTCGGCGCGACCCTGCGGGAGCTCGAGGACCGCCCCGATCACGCCGATGAGCTCGACGCCGCCAGGCGCGAGCTCGAGGCGGCCAAGGCCGATGCCGAGAGCCTGCTCGCGACGATCGAGGGCGCTCGCGGCGAGCTCGCCACGGCGATCGAGCAGCGCGACGATGCCCAGAGCCGGCTCGCCGTCTCGACCGACGAGCTCGAGGCCGCGCGCGCCGAACGCGCGTCGGTCGGAGGAGAGCTCGAGGTCGCGCGGGGCCTGACCGAGGAGGCACGTTCGGAGCTCGAGGCCGCACGTGCCCAGCACGCGTCCACCGTCGCCGAGCTCGAGGCCGTCCGCGCCGACTTCCAGGCTGCGGCCGTACAACACGAGTCCGTCCGCATCGATCTGGATGCGACTCGCGAGGAGCTGGCCGCGGTGAAGGCCGACCTCGACACCGCGGCAGCCGAGCACGCGCAGACCAGGGAGCGGCTGACGGCCGTTTCGGCGGACCTCGAGACCGGCGCCGGACGGCACGACGCGTTGCGGGCCGAACTCGACGCCACGCGCACCGAGCTGGACGCCACCCGCCACGAGCTCGAGGCGGCGCGGGCCGAGCACACCCAGACGAGGGAGCGGCTCGAGGCGACGCACGGCGAGCTTTCGACGACGACGGAGGCGTTCGCGTCGGCACGGGAGCAGGTCGATGCGTCGACCCGCGAGACCCAGACGATGCGCGAGGACCTCGAGGCCGCTCGCGAGGATCTCGCCGCCGCGCAGGAAGACCTGGAGACGACGCGGGCCGAGCTCGACCGCGCCCGAACCCAGGCCGAGGGCGCTCGGGAGGAGCTCGCGGCCTCGCAGGGGACGCTCGACGCGATCCGCACGCAGCACGAGAGCACGACCGCGGCGTTGGACGAGGCGCGCAAGGCGTTGTCGGCCTCGAAGTCCGAGCTCGGGGCCGCACGACTGGAGCTTGAGACGTCGAAGTCGAGGGAGCAGCGGGCGCTTGCCCAGGCCGCCGAGGCCCAGGCCGCCTACGAGACGGTCGCTGCCGAGCTGTCGACGGCGCACGAGGAGACCGAGGCCGCCTGGACCGAGGCGAGGGGCCTGACCAAGCGGATGGACGAGCACATCGAGAAGGCGGCGCACGCCGAGGCGAGGGTGTTCGAGCTGTCGCAGCGGATCCACGATCTCGAGTTCCGGCCGGATCTCACACCGGTGCTGCAGGACGCGCGGGCCGAGCTGGAATCGGCGCGGCAGGAACTGCGCGACCGCGACACGCAGCTGGCCGAGGCACGCAACGAGCTGGTCGCGGCGCGCACCTCGCTGCAGGGGGCCGGGACGCGGGCGGAGGCGCTGGAGGCAGACCTGGACAAGCTCCGCGCGCAGATGCGAACGCTCGAGGAGGAGGGCGCCGAGGCGGCCGACCGCCTGGCCGAGCGCGAACGCTCCGCCAAGTCCTCGGACGATCGGAGCCGCGAGATCGCCTCCGAGCTCGAGGTCGTGCGGGCCCGGGCGGAGGAGGCGGAGGCACGCGCCGCGTCGGCGGACGCCCTCGTCACCACGGCCGCGAGCCGTGCCGAGGCCGCCGAGGCTCGAGCCGCCCAGGACGCCGCCCGGGCGGAGGCCGCGGAGGCCCGTGCGGCCGAGATCACTGAACGCGCCGACCGTGCCGAGGGGCTGATCACCGAGCTCGCGGCGCGAGCCGAGGCGGCCGAGACCAAGGCGGACAAGCTCGCCGCCCGCGCCGAGCGCGCCAAGGCGCAGGCGAAGGAGACACTCGAGCAGGAGGAAACGCCGGAGCTCGAGGCGGCGCGGGCCGAGCTCGAGGTCGCCGCGGCCGAGCGCGACGCCGCGCGATCGGAGATCGAGGCCCTGGTCACCCAGCTCGGCTCGGTGACCGCGGAGCTGGAGGCCACGCGAACGCATGCCGCCCCCGAGACCGGCGAGATCGACGAGGTGTACCGCGAGCTCGAGGACGTCCGGCAGCAGCTCGAGGAGGCCCTGGCCTCCGCCGGCGAGCTGGCCCGCCGCAACGAGGAGCTGGAGTCGAAGGCGTCCTCGGCGTCGCTGCGTTCGGAGGAGCAGACCGCGGAGGCCCGAGCCCGGCTGGCCGAGACGCAGGACGCGCTCGCGCGGTTCCAGGACATGGTGGAGCGCGGCGAGTCCTTCGACGCGGCTCCCGAAGCCACGATGTCGGCGAACGTCGCGACGCGGGCCGCGGGCGCGCTCTCCCTGGACGCGAAGCGCTCGCTTTCGGCCATCTTCGGCCTGGCCCGGACGCTGTCGAGCCACGAGCCGACCCAGGAGGACGCGCGCCTGCTGCAGCAGCTGATGACCCAGGCCAAGCGCATGGAGCACGCGGTGGGCGACCTCCTGGACGCCGACCAGCTCACACGGGGCGAACCCGTCCTGCGGCGCCGCAGCACCGAGATCGACACGCTCGTGGGACGTGTGGTCAACGCGTTCCCGTTCGCCGGCGAGCGCGACCTGAACGTCTCGCTCGAGAGCGCCACGATCCAGGTCGACCCCGCGCGCGTCGAACGCCTGCTGGACGACCTATTGACCGCGGCCGTCGCGCGCACGGACCGGGGCGACCGCATCGCGCTGCGTATGAAGCGCACGGCCGAGGGCGTGGTGATCTCCGTGGAGGACGGCCACGAGGGAGAGGCGACCGTCGGGCCGGCCGCGGTGTTCCTGGCAGAGCTCCACGGGGGGTGGGCGCGCGGCGAGTCGCTGCCGAACGGCACCGGCGTCGCGCGGGCCTTCCTGCCGAACGGCGTGTCGGTGCCGCGCTCGGACGCGGCGACCGAGACCGCAGCCGTCGGCTGAGCCGCTACACCACCACGGCGGTGCTGCGCCGCCGCCCGGTCTTCTGCACCAGGATCGTCGCGGGGAACTGGTCCTTGACCTGTTCGGCGTGCGTCACGACGAACAGCTGGTGGAACCGGGCCGAAAGGCGGCCGAGCGTCTGCACCAGCAGATCCTTGCGCTCCTGATCGAGCGAGCCCAGCACCTCGTCCAGCACCATCATCCCGACGTCGGCGCCGGACACGCGCGACAGCTGGGTCGAGATCGCGACCCGAAGCGCAAGGTTGGCCAGGTCGGTTTCCGAGCCTGAGAAGCGGTCGATCGGGAAGTACGTGTCGCCGTCGGCGATCCGGATCGTCAGGGTGTCCTCGTCGACCATCAGGTCGTCGTACTCGTGGTTGGTGAGCTCGCGGAACAACGCTTCGGCCTCGCGCGAGAGCTCGGGCCCGACCCGGGCGACCAGGTGGTTACGGAAGCCCTCGAGCAGCATCGCCACCCGCTCGACGTAGCGCGCCTGCGAACGCAGCTCCTCGACCTTGGCCTGCGTCTCCTTGGCCTGCTTCAGAGAGGCGGCCAGCGACGCCTCGGCCTTCTCCGCGTCCTTGCGCGCGTCGCTCGCCTCGCGCTCGTCGGCCCGCGCGTCCTCGAGCGCGACCGACGCGGCCTCAGCCTCGTCCCGGAGGCGGTCGTGCCTGTCCTCGTCGAACGCGAGCGCCTCGGCCTCGGTCGTCAGCGCGGCGAGGTCGCGGTCGAGCGTGGCCATCCGCGTCTCGCCGGCCGCAAGGTCCTGCTCCACCTGCACGAGGTGCGGGCGTTGCGCGCCGAGCTCGGCGGCACGGGCGGCGAGCGTGCGGGCGCGCTCGGCGCCAGCACGCAGCTCGTCGACGTCGGGCACCCGTCCGCCGAACGGCTCGGCAAGCGCCTCGACTTCGGCCGCCAGGCCGTCCGCGCGTTCGGACAGCTGCGTCCGTCGCGTCACCTCGACCCGGACCCGTTCGCCCTCCTTGGCGGCGCTCGCGTGCGCCTTCTCCGCCTTGGTGCGATCGGCGAGCGCGCGCCGGGCGGACGTCGCGGCGGACGTCGCCTCCTTCTTGGCCGACGTGACCTCGGCCCGGCAGTGCTTGAGGTAGGACCCGAAGTCCTCCAGCGGCCGGCCGCAGGTGGGGCACGGCTGGGTCGGGTCGGCCTCGGCCGCACGCTCGAGCCGCTCGTTCGCCTGTTCGAGCAGCGACGCCCGATGCGCGCGCTCGGCCTCCGCGGCGGCGGCTACCCTGCGCGCCTCCTCCAGCACGGCCGCTGCCATCTCGAGCTCGGACAGCGCGCCCCCGGCCTCGAGCGCCTCCATCCCCTCCAGGCGTGCCCGGATCGTCGCGAGCTCGGCGGCCTTCTCGCTCAGCCCGGTCGCCGCGCGCAGCCGATCCTCGACGCCCTCGAGCGTATGCAACTCCTCCTCGATCGAGGGCAGCTCGGCGATCGCCTCGCCGATCTGCTCGACGCGCTCGGCCAGGGCGGCCACCTGCTCCTCTGCGTGCGTTCGCTGCTCGGTCTTGCCGCGCAGCTCGACCATGAGCCGCTCGATCCGCTGCCGAACCGCGTCGGACTCGGCGAACGCCTTCGCCGCCGCCTTCTGTGCCGCGGTCGCCGCCTTGAGCCCGGCAGCCGCGTCCTTGGCGACGCGCTTGGCCTCGAGCACGGCCTCCTTGGCGTCCTTCAGCTCGGCCTCGATCGCGGCCAGGTCGGTCACCGCGCCGGCGAGCTGGGTCGCGCTTTCCTTGGTCGAGCGCGCCTCGCGACGCGACGCGTTGCGCGCGTCCTCCACCGGGCGGATCCCGAGGAGCCGCAGCGCCATCTCCTTGCGTTTGCCCGGCGTGACGTCCGAGAACGCGTCGAGCTGCTTCTGCTCCGCGTAGACCGAGGCCCGGAACACGTGCACGTCCATGTGCAGCAACCGCCGGATCTCGGCGTCGACCTCGGTGGTCCCGGACGCGAGCTGCATCCCGCCGCCGAACAGCTCGGCCTCGGGCGCGTGACCGCGTCCCCTGATCGTCCGGCGCACCTCGTACGGGCTGCCGGCATGCTCGAACACCATCCGGACCTCGCAGTCGGTCAGGACCCCGTGGGTGCGGATGTCGTGCTTCTTGGTGCGCGCCGCGTCGACGCCGTAGCACGCGAACGCGATGCTCTCCATCAGCGTCGACTTGCCGGCCCCGTTCTCGCCGAAGATCCCGATCACGCGGGCCGGCAGCTCGAGGTCCAGCTCCTCGAACACCCGGTAGTTCCGCAGCGAGAGCTCGAGGACCCTCACACCGACTCCCCGCGCGCGTCTTCCAGGAACCGCGCCCCGAGCGTGACCACGCGATCGCGTTCGAGCCCGGCGACGTCCTGCACCTCGACGTAGGCCATCCACTCCTGCTCGAGCGAGCCGACGGTCGGACCGCCCTGCATCGCGAACGCCTCGGCACCCATCTCCGGCTCGACCTGGACCCACAGGGCCCGGGGCACCGCCTCCTGGAACTGCTCGAGCGCGACCTGCCGGTACGAGGCCGGGTCCACCTCGTTGAGGTAGACGCGCACGACCGCGCCCTCGAAGGTGCCCTTGGCGGCGCGCTCCACGGCATCGACGAGCTCGCCCGCCGACATGCCCGAGGCTGCGACCGATACGGTGGCGAGCGGCCGTTCGTTCGGGTTCTCGACGTGTTCGACCGTGCCAGCGTCGGTGTCGACGACGACCAGGCCCTTGGCCGTCTCGGGCGAGTCGGCGAACGAGAAGGTGTCGGTCGAGCCCGGGTACCACGTCCGCTTCGAGACCTTCTGCAGCGCGTGGTAGTGCCCCAGCACCACCAGATCGAACGCGCGATCGAACGCCCCCTCCTCGACCTCGAGCTCGTTGATGTCGCGGTACGCACGCGCCGGCAGAGACGTGAGGGCGACGTGCGCGATCAGTAGGTTGGTCGCGTCGGCCACCGTGGAATCGCCCGCGGCCTTCAGCTGCTCGCGGAGCTCGTCCACGCCGAGCGTCTGCGGCACCGCGTGGACCTGCACCCCGGCGATCTCGGCGCGCATGGCCTCCATGCGCCATGCGAACGCGACGTTCGGGAACACGCGTTCCAGCGCGTCGTAGGGCGAGCCCGTCCCGCGCACGCGCGGCGTGTCGTGGTTGCCGCTGATCGCGACGCCGTGCAACCCCGCGTTCGCGAGCGTCTGCAGGCCGGCCAGCACCTGCGCGAACGTTCGGTAGCTCGGCCGGGCGTGGTCGAACACGTCGCCGAGCCACAGGAACCCGTCCGGCTCCTGACGCAGCGTCTCCTCGATCGCCCACGCGAACGAGCGGAGGAAGTCCTCCTCGCGGACGTTGCGGCCCTGGTCGTCCCGCAGGTGCGCCAGGTGCGAGCGCCCCAGGTGCGCGTCGCCGAGCGCGACCAGCCGCGCCATCTACTCGGCGAACCCCTTCGACGCGTCCGCCGGCCGTGATGGGAGCGGGTTCGGCCCGGTCACCGACTTGAGATAGTCCTCGTACAGGTAGATCTGCGCGGGCAGCGCGAACGGCGCCTCGAGGTTGGTGACGATCGACTCGCCCGGCATCAGCGTCTGGATCTCCGGGCCGAGGTCGGAGATGTCCTGCTTGGAGCTCCCGCGCAGGATGTTCCGGTCCTTCTCGTCGGCCAGGCCCAGGATGAAGAACGTGTTGAACTGCGACAGGAGCTCGTCGTCGATCAGCTTGGGCTGCTGCGAGACGGCGCACAGGCCGACCTTGAACTTGCGACCCTCGCGGGCCAGGCGAGGGAACACGTTCTCTTCCGAGCGCGCGGCGCGCGACAGCACGCGCTGGGCTTCCTCGAGCGCGACGAGCGTCGGCGGGAGTTCGGCGAAGCGGTCGCGGTCCTCCAGGTACAGGTCGGCGTAGGCGTCCAGGACCTTGCGCGTGATGACCGACGCGACCAGGATCTCCTCCATCGAGGATAAGCCGCTGGTGTCGACCAGGACGCTGTAGCCGTTCATCAGCTCGTCCACGATGCGCTGGGACAGGGACGGCTGCGTCGGGTCGCGCGAGATGCACGGCATGTCGAGGATCCGCTGCGCGCGACGCTGGATCACCTGGAGCGTGCTGGTCGCGACGCCGAGGTCCTCAGCGAGCGTCGCGACGTCCTCCTCCTCGCCCACCCGGACGATCCATTCCTCGTGGAAGAACCGGATCAGCCGGTAGATCGCGTCCTCCTGCGCGTGGCTCCACTCGTAGGCGGTCTGCAGATCGCCCTGGGTGAGCTCGGCGAGTGAGAGCCGGAGCGCGGTCGCTCCGGCTCCGGCGGCGCGCGTGGCGTAGACGCGGAGCCGGTCGGCGGCCCACGGGTGCGCGCGCAACCCCTTGCGGGTCCCACTGCCGCCTTCCAGGTACTCGCCGTGCGGGTCGAACAGCAGACAGGCGTACCGGCCGCGGGACGCCAGCACCTGGCCCGCCAGCACCTTCATGAGGTTCGACTTGCCCATGCCGGTCGTGGCGAAGACGCCGACGTGCGAGGTGAGCGTGTCGCCGTGCACGCCGATCTCCAGGTCGATCGTGTCCTCGCCCGACCGCAGCAGGCCGACCCGGACGTCGCCCATCCGCTCGCGCAGGAACTCGAAGTCCTGGGCCGTCGGCGCGGTGACGCGCGCGAACTGCGCCGGCAGCGACTTGGGCTTTCGGAACGCGCCCGCCGCGTCGATGTAGCCGAGCGGCTGGCACGTGGCCACCTTGTACAGCCGCTGCTCGGGATCGCGCAGCGTGTATCGCGTCCCGCCGGCATCGCCCGCCATGTACGCGCCGGCGGTGCGCTCGGACCACGACGGATCGGACGAGTCCGAGCCGTACGTGACCTGGATCACTCGGAACAGGAATCGGCGACCGCGTTCGGGATCCTCCGCCGCCAGGAGCTCGCCCAGGAACAGGTCGGTGCCGTAGAACGAGCGGAACGTCGCCTCGAGGACGCTCCTGCCGAAGATGCGGCCCTTGTACTCGCTCATCCGAACGTCGCCTCGCCGCTCACCGGTTCAACACCTCGTGGAAGTCCTGGAACAACAGCTCGACGTCGTCCTCGCCCATGCCGCCCCGCGACAAGGCCTCGCGGAACGCGCGGCGGATGTCGGCGACGTCATACCCCGTGACGCGGGCCGCCTGGTGAGCCCGAGCGAGCGGATACGGGTAGCCGACGAACGCCGGATCGTCGGCGAGCCAGGCGAGCCGCCCGAGCACCTCCTCGGCCGGCTCGACCCCGCGCGCCACGTCCACACGGAACGCGTACGTCGCGGTCGGGGCCAGATGCGCGACGAAGATGTCACCCACGTATAGGCGGCCGAACACCGGATCGGTCGAGATCTTCGCCGACCAGCGGGCGTCGCCCAGCTCGCGGTCGCCTCGCCGCTTGAGCAGCGTGACGAGCGGCGCGTTCCTGCCCCAGTACAGCGTCGAGGACTTGACCACGCCGGCGAGCGAGACCCGGCGGGCCACGGCCTCCTCGTGGACGCGCCGGACAACCTGTTGGGGAACCAGTGGACCGCCGTGCAGGGACCCGTCAACCAGGACCAGGTCCCCCGGCTCGGCCTCGAGGATCGTCCGGCCGACCTCGTGCCACTCGGCCCACTCGCGCAGGGCGTCGACCGGCCTAGGGAGGTCGGGCAGTCGCTCGGGCTCGGAGCCGCACAGTTGGGTGAGCGTGTCCCGAGCCAGCCGCTCCATCTCCTCGGGCGAGACAGCCCGGACGTCCAGCTGCGGGCGCTCGACGTCCGTGGTCTGGCCCCCGGCGAACCGCACGCGGGCGGCCCGGTAGGCCCCGACCTGGAACGACCGTCCGTCGGCCACGGTGCACGAGCCCCCGTCCACCGCCCAAACGGTCCCCGGCTCGGCCGGCTCCACCCGCCCGAGCTCGTAGGCGTCGGGATGGCCCACGACGACCAGGGCGTCGTCCAGGCCGATCTGCCCCTCGAGCACGTGGATGTCCGTGGCCGGGCGTTCGATCAGGTCCACGACGAAGGCCGCCGCCCGGTCCAGCTGCTCGACCCCGACCAGGTCCAGCGTGAGCTCGGCGGTGCCGTTCCCGCGTGCCTGCGCATCCGCCACGGCCGAAGGGTACCGCGGTCCTCCGACGGCACCGGGGAACGAGGTAGTCATTCCGGGCTAATCCCCCCTTCGGGGGACTCACGGTTTCCCCCGTGCCTGCCGATAGGTGGTCAGACGCACGCATACCCACGAACCGAGAGGACGTGATGTTCGGCTCCTTGACCAGGCGGCGTCGCCGCCCGCTCTGGGCCTGGACGGCCGTGCTCCTGCTGGGCGCGGCCGTCGCCTGCGTGTTCATGGCCTCCGGCGCCCGCTCGGCCGCGATCGAGGAGGCGTCGACCGACGCGCGCCTGGCCGCCCAGACCGAGCTCGCCACGCTGCTCGAGCCCAGGGACCTGATCGCGCCGGTCGTGGGCGAGCGCGCGCTCGAGATCGGGTCGGCGATCGAGTCGCAGATCATCTCGAAGGGTCCGATCGACGACGTGCGGATCTATTCCTCGCTCGGTCGGATCCTGTACGCGGACGACCCCACGATCGTGGGGACGCGCCCGTCCTACCTGCGCAACGCGACATTCGAGGTCGCGAGCGGGGAGCCCATGACACAGGTGCGCGGCAGCCTGCTCCAGACGCTGGTGCCGATCTGGTTGAGCCCGGGCGGCACGGTCGTGGTCGCCCAGATGTCGCAGCAGGCCGGACCGGTCGTGTCCTCGGCGACGATGCCCTGGTACATCGCCGCGGCGGCATGTGGCCTGCTCTTGGTCGGTGCGATCGCGCTCGTCGCGCTCTCGAGCCGCCCTCAGGCGCCCGCCGCTCCGGTCCCGGTGCAGGTCTACCCCGCGATGGCGGAGGCCCCCGCCCCGAGCCGCGGCCGCGACCATCCTCGCCCGCAGCCGACGCCGGTCGACCGCCGCGAGGTTGAGGACGCCGAGCGCTCGCGGCGAGGCGCCGAGCAGCGCGCCGAGGCCGCCGAACAGAACCTGCGTGGGATCCAGAAGCAGCTGGCTGAGGCGCTCGAGGCCAACCGGTCGCTCGAAGCGAACCTGCTCGCCGCGCAGAGCACCACCCACACCAGCGATTCGGAGTCTGCCGCCCTGCGCCAGCAACTCGGCGAGACCACCGAGCGGCTCAACCGCGCCGAGATCGACGCGAAGGCGTTGCGCGAGCGCCTCGCCCTGCGGCAGCAGGAGCTCGAGGAGTCGCAGAGCCAGCTCGCGTCCGCTCGGGCGGGCGCCGGCGCCGTCGAAGACCTCAAGCGACGGCTCGAGGCCTCCGAGGCCCGCAGCGGCGAGCTCGAAGAGCTCAAGGGCCGGTTGGAGTCCGCGGAGAGCCGGGCCGACGAGATGGCCTCCGAGATGGCGCGCATGGAGGCCGACCTCGAGTACACGGCCGGTCAGTTCCACATGTCGAAGCTCTCGGAGGCACTCCGGGACATCGAGCAGGAGGAGCACGAGGAGACGGACGGCTCCCTCGAGCACCCCGTGATCATCCGGGGCAACGGCGGACCCGGCGGAAAGGTGCGGTGATGTCGGACTTCCTCGAGCGCGTGGACGACGTCGACCTTGAACCGGGCCCCGGCGATCCCGCGCCAGACGAAGCAGGGCTCGTCAACAGGGTCTCGGCCGCGGGGTTCCAGGTCTCGCAGGCACTCGAGGGGCTGGACCAGGTTGCCGGGTTGCTGCGGGCGGCGGAGGAACTGGCCAAGGACGCCGACGCCCGGCGGCGGCAGGCCGAGGACGCGGCAGCGCTCGCGGAGGCGCAAGCCGCAGAGCTCGGGGAGCTCCTGGCGATGGCGCGTTCCGACGTCGTCGAAGTCGAACGACGTGTCGCGGTCGCCCAGGAGCGAGCCGCCGACGCCGAGGACGAGGCCGCGCGTGCCGAATCCCGAGCCAAGGAGTTGGGCGACCTCCTGGCGACGAATCGCTCCGACGTCGACGACATCGAGCGTCGTGTCGCCGCTGCCGAGGAGCGAGCCGCTCAAGCCGAGGACGAGGCCGGGTTCGCCGCCACGCAGGCGAAGGAGCTCGGCGAGCTCCTCGCGATGGCGCGCTCGGACACCGAGGACGTGGAACGGCGCGCTGCCGCCGCCGAGGAACGGGCGATGCAGGCGGAGGATCGATTGCAGCAGGCGCTGGAGCGGGCCTTCACCTTGGAGGCCGAGCTCGAA
>Ga0111539_10001160_pt1 | contig 34830 bp, 31 predicted proteins | sample RhiMethybrSRZTD1_FD_79667 | JGI IMG/M metagenome (GOLD analysis project Ga0111539, IMG submission 79667) | Populus rhizosphere microbial communities from Tennessee, USA - Rhizosphere MetaG P. TD hybrid SRZTD1 (version 2) (version 2) | ecosystem: Host-associated > Plants > Roots > Rhizosphere >...
AAACGAGAAAGATCGCGGCGAAAAGGAAGACGGAGGCGTAGACGTATTCCTGGAGGTAGCCCGTCTGGAGGCGGCGGACACGGCCGCCCGCCCGCAGACTCAAGTCGCCCAGGCCCCGCACCGCGCCGTCGACACCCCAGTAGTCGACGGTGCCGGCCACGCTGAGGAGGTAGCGGCAAAGAGTTCCCCAGAAGTTGACGAAACCATCGATGACGCGCTTGTCGAAAACGCCGCAGACCACGTGGCAGAGGTGAATCGTGTGGAGCGCGATGAACGTCCAGGCTCGGTCGATGTACCAGAGGTTTTTCAAGCAGGTGTGGAGGCCGCCGAGGGGCGTCCCCGGGACGAGGACGTTCTTTCGGTAGAACGGCCCGAAGGGCAGGAAGAAGAGGCTCGATAGCCCCACACCGACGATGAACATGCCGACGGACAGGCCGAGCACGACCGTATGGCCCTCATGAGCCAGCTCGGCGACGTGCTCGAGCACTCCGGCCGCTCCTGGCGGCGCGAGCACCTCGGACGAGACCCGGTGCTCGAACCAGTGGCTGTCGAAGAATGGCGCGCCGATTCCGCCGGCGACGACCGACAGCACCGCCAGCACGCACAACGGCACGGTCATGGTCCAAGGAGATTCGTGAGCGTGCTCGAACGCGTGCTCGTCGCGCGGCTCACCATGAAAAGTCGCGAAGTAGAGCCGGAACATGTAGAACGCGGTCATTCCAGCCGTCGTGATCCCAAATGCGAACGGGAGATACCCGAGGATCTCGGGGAAAGTGTGCGCCTCGGCGTTGTGCTTCGCGAAAGCGAGCGCATTCCCCAGGATGGCCTCCTTCGAGTAGAAGCCCGAAAGGAACGGCAGGCCAGCGATTGCGAGCGTCCCGATCCCAAACGTCGCCCACGTGATCGGCAGCTTCCGTCGCAGCCCCCCCATGGAGGAGAGCTCGTTCGAATGCACCGCATGGATGACGCTGCCGGACCCGAGAAAGAGGAGCGCTTTGAAAAAGGCGTGCGTCGTCAAGTGGAAGAGGCCCGCGGCGACGCTCCCTACGCCGAGTCCCAGCATCATGTAGCCGAGCTGCGACACGGTCGAGTACGCCAGCACTTTCTTGATGTCCGTCTGCGCGAAGGCGATCGTCGCTGCGAAAAACGCGGTGAATCCGCCGGTCAACGCGACGACGAGGAGGGCCGGGCTCTGGAAGAAGTCACCCTGGAAATACGGCTGCCCCGCCATGAAGGGAAACATGCGCCCGACGAGATAAACGCCCGCCGCCACCATGGTCGCGGCGTGAATCAGCGCGGAGACCGGTGTCGGGCCTTCCATGGCATCCGGGAGCCAGACGTGCAGCGGAAACTGCGCCGACTTTCCGACAGGGCCGAGGAAAAGGCAGATCCCCACCGCGGCGAGGAACCAGGGGCCGTACGCCACCCACTTGCCGTCGCGCACGCTCGCGAAAATCTTGTCGAACTCGAGGGAGCCGGCCACCGATAGGATCGCCAGGATCGCTACGAAGAAGCCGAGGTCGCCGAGCCGCGTCGTCATGAAGGCCTTGATCGCCGCGTACTGCGCCGACTTCTTCTCGAAGTAGAACCCGATGAGGAAGTAGGAGCACAAGCCGACCAGCTCCCAGAAAATGAACAGGAAGAGCAGGTTACTCGCGATGCACAGCCCCAGCATCGAGAACGTGAGGAGGCCCAGGTAGGCAAAGAAGCAGTTGTAGCGTACCTCGCCGTGCATGTAGCCCCAGGAGTAGAGGTGCACGAGGAAGCTCACGAGCGTCACGACGAAGAGCATGACAATCGTGAGGTTGTCCACGAGGATCCCGAAGTCGAGGCGGATGCCTGGAGCTACGCCGCCGGGCGCGGGCGCCGGGCCGATGGACAGCCAGGATTGGCCCAGCGTGGGGTACCAACGCTGCGCTTCCACCCCCTCGGGCGCGCCCAACAGCCGCACGACCATGTAGGTCGCGATCGCGAGCGAGCCCAGGATGAAAGCCGTCGGGATCCAGTCCCCCTGACGTTCGCGGGGCGGGATGCGCTTGCCGAAAAAGACCTGGATGACGAACCCGATCAAGGGCAGGACCAGGATGACCAACGCCCATTTGCAGAGATCGGTGTGCTCGGTGTTCATTCGCGGGGGTCCTCCGCGCTCGTGGCGGAGTCGATCGTCAGCCTTTCAGAGACCGCGCCTCGTCGACGTCGATCGTGTTCAGCCGATTGAAAATGTTGAGCGTCAGCGCCAGCGCGAGAGAAGCCTCGGCGGCGGCAATGACGATCAGGAAGAGCGCCACGATCTGCCCATCGACCTTGCCGGGGGTCATGAACTTGCCGAACGCGACGAAATTCAGCGCTGCGGAGTTCAAGAGGAGCTCGAGCCCCATGAGGAGCGCGATCGCGTTGCGCCGGGTGATGATGATCATGATGCCCAAGCTGAAGACGATGGCGCTCACGACCAGATAGTGAGTGAGCCCCACGGACCCTGAGTCGGCAGTTGTTGCGGGCTGGGCCTGCGCAAGGACGGTAACCAAGCTCTGCAGAGCGGTCATCCGGCGGCGCTCTCCTTTCCGGCGTCCCCCATTCCATCCTCCGTCTCGCCGGGCGCTTGGACCCGGGCGATGTAAGTGGCTCCGACCATCGCTACGAGGAGCAGGATGGAAACCGCCTCGAACGGCAGCACGTACGTGCTCAGGAGCTCAAGGCCGATTTGACGCGACGCGTCAGCTGGGGGAGCCGTCAACGGAGCCGCAGGCTTCCACGGGCACTGCGCCGCGATGAAGACGAGCGCAGCGAGGGCCGATGCGCCTGCGAGCAGGCCCGGAATCACCAGGGCCGGGCCGGCTTTCGGCCGCACCGGAATGTCCGAGCGTTGCGTCAGCATCACGCCGAAGAGGAAGAGGATCAGGATGCCTCCGATGTAGACCATCACCTGCGTGAAGCCGACGAATCCCGCCCCGAGCTGGAGGTAGAGGCCGGCGAAACCCGCCAGGCTGAAAAGGAGCAGGAATGCCATCCTCACAATGCTGCGGGAGATGAGGATGAGGAACGCGGGGAGCACCGCGATCGCGGCGAACAGCCAGAAGACTACGTCACCGAACGCCATGGCACTCCTTCGTGACTCTTAGCATCGCTGCGGGCGTCATTCATCACGCCTTCCCGGGGGGCTTGCCCTCGGCGGCGGCGCCTTCCTTTTTCTTGGCCGGCGTTTCGGCCGGTGGCGCAGCAGCCTTCGCGGCGGCAGCCTTCGCTTTTTCTTCTTCTTCCCGCTTTTTCTTCTCCGCGGCCCTGCGCTCGTTCTCTTGGCGAGCCCACTGGACGAACTTCTCATCGTCCTGCGTGTAGACCTCGTCGGTGAGGAGGTTTTTCTCCATCAACGTGCGGTCCGTCGCGTGGTAGTCGAACGTCGGGCCGAGGAAGATGCACTTCGGAGGGCAGGGTTCCTCGCAGAGTCCGCAGAAGATGCAGACGGTGTAGTCCACCGTGAACTTCGAGAGCGTCGCTTTCTGGCCCCGGTATCCGCCCGGAAGGGGCCCGTCGGCGCCACGAGTGCCCTCGATGTAGATGCAGTCGACGGGGCAGATGTCGGAGCACTTCCAGCACATCACACACTTCTCGGTCTCGAGGTAGTGGATGCCTCGGTGCCGCGGCGGGATGAGGTCTCTTTCCCTCGGGTACTGGATCGTGACGAGGTTCTTCTTGTACTTGAAGAAGTAGCGGATGGTGATGCCGAGGCCGATCACGATCGACTTCGACACTCTGAATATGTCCGAGAAGTAGTTTCCGGTCGCCATCGAGGTTTCGCGCCTTTTTGCGCGCTTCGCGCTCCTACGATCCAAGCCCCAGCAGGGCAGGAATTCCGTAAAGGCCGGCTCCTCCACTCGCCATCTGCCAGAGGGTCGACCCCACGAGGCACACGAGCGAGATCGGCAGGAGGACTTTCCAGCAGAGGTGCATCATCTGATCGAGCCGGACCCTGGGCAGCGTCCAGCGGACCCAGACCTGGACGAAAACGAGTACCACGGCTTTGGTGACGAACACCGCGGCTTTCAGGAGGAAGCCCGCAATCGCTGCCGCGGGCGGAGATCCCGGCGACATGCCGATGTCATCCAGCGGGCGGATCCCGCTCCACCACCCGCCGAAGAAAATCACGACGGCCACGGCGGAGACCAGGTACATCGCCGCGTATTCGGAGAGGAAGAAGAGGCCGAACCGCATCCCCGTGTACTCGGTGTGGAAACCGCTGACAAGCTCGGACTCCGCTTCCGGAAGGTCGAAAGGAGCGCGCTTGCACTCCGCCAGGCTGGCGGTGAGGTACACGATCGAAAGAATCGTCAGGAACGGATTCACCAGCACGTACCAGTTCCAGAACCAGCCGCGCTGCTGGTTGACGATGTCCTGGAGCGAGAATGACCCCGCGCAGGCGATCACTGCCACGAATGCGAAACCGATCGGAATCTCGTAGCTGACCATCTGCGTCGCCGTGCGGATCGTGCCGAAAAGCGACCACTTGTTGTTGGATGACCAGCCGGCCATGATCACGCCGATCACTTCGACCGTGCCGACCGCCGCGACGAAGAAGAGGCCCAGGTCGAGGTCGCTCGCGACGAGGTGCTGCCCGAACGGCAGCGGCACAAACCGGATGAGGACGCCCGTGAAGACCAGGATCGGCGCGAGGATGTAGAGTGGCCGATCTGCAAGCCGCGGGATGATGTCCTCCTTCGCCGTCAACTTGATGCCATCCGCGATCGTCTGCAGGAGGCCGTGCGGGCCCACTTCCATCGGCCCTAGCCGGCACTGGATGTGCGCCGAAACTTTCCGCTCGAGCCACACGGCGAAAAGCGCGAACACGTTGATGAAGCCGAAGACGAGCAGGCAGACCACGAGCAGTGCGACGAGCACGACGAGCCACTCGGGGAGCGTGACCGCCAAGCCCAGAGCGTCCACGAGCTGGTAAAAGCCAGCTTGCAGGTAGAGCCCGCCCTGTTCGGGAATCGTGCCGTAGCGCTTCGCGAGGTCCGCAGCCGTCGGCGGGGCCGGTTCCGCTGCCGGCGCTGGAACCGCACCGCTCTGGACAATGCCCCCCACCGCGCTGCCATCTTGCGCAGCGCCCGGTGCGGCAGTTGGCGCCGTCCCCGCGGCCTCTTGCGCCCAAAGCGCCGGCCCCAGGACGGAAAGAGCGATGCAGGCGCTCGCCAGGATCGCGGTATTCCGTGGGCGCGTCATCGGTCCACTTCTCCCATCACCGGTCCACTTCTCCCATGACAATGTCGAGGCTGCCGATGATCGCCACCATGTCCGCTACCATGCAATCGCCCCGCGATGTCAGGGCGTCGAGCACGCTGATGTTCGAGAAAGACGGCCCCCGGGCTTTCACGCGGTAGGGTTTGTTCGTTCCATCGGACACGAGGTAGAACCCCACTTCGCCGCGCGCGCCTTCCACTTTGTGGTAGACCTCACCCTTCGGCGGCTTGACGCCGCGGAAGGCTTTCTTGTCGCAGAACTCCCCCGGCGGAAGCGCATCCAGCGCTTGGCGGATGATCTTCACGCTCTCCGTCATCTCGCGAATCCGGACCATGTACCGGTCCCAGCAGTCCCCAATAGTGCCCATCTCCCCAGTCCCCACGGGCACGTCGAACTCGAAGCGGTCGTAAATCGAGGAGGGCTCATCTTTGCGCAGATCGCGCTTCAAGCCCGAACCGCGCAGCGAGGGGCCCGTCACGCCGTAGCTGATCGCCAGTTCCACCGGCAGCACGCCGACGTTGGCCGTGCGGGAGATGAAAATCCCGTTGTAGCTCAGGAGGTCGTTGTACTCCTTGATGATGCTGGGCTCGAAGTATTCGCAGAAGCGCGCGATGTCCGCGACGATCTCGTCGGTGATGTCGAACGTCACCCCGCCGATGCGGACGTAGCTGTAATTGAGCCGCTGCCCGCAAAGCTTCTCGAAGATCTTGAGGATCATCTCCCGATCGCGGAACGCGTACAGGAAGGGAGTCATCGCGCCGATGTCCATCCCGTACGTGCCGAAAGCCATCAAGTGGCTCGCGATCCGGTTGAGCTCGGTGACGATCACGCGGATGTGCTCGGCCCTCTCGGGGACCTGGAGCTGCATCAGCTTTTCGACCGTCTGCGCGTAGCCGAGGTTGTTGGCCATAGCGCAGAGGTAGTCCATGCGGTCCGTGTACGGCACCACCTGGAGGTAATTGTTGTTCTCGGCAACCTTCTCGAAACACCGGTGGAGGTAGCCGATATGAGACTCGGTCTCGAGGACCATCTCGCCGTCGGTCCGGACGACGACGCGGAATACCCCGTGGGTGCTGGGGTGCTGCGGGCCCATGTTGAGCAGCATCTCTTCGGTCTTGATATCGGGCATTTCGGACTTTTCCTGGCTCGGGGCTCGCCTTGCAGGCTCGCGCTGGCAGGCGCGCGAAAGGTGCGGCGATCAGTAGACGACGTTTTTGATTCCCCGATACGACTCCGGCATGACGTAATCCCTGCGGAGTGGGTGGCCTTCCCAGTCCTCGGCGCAGAGGATTCGGACGAGGTTGTGGTGTCCTTCGAAAGTCACACCGAGGAGGTCGAACGTCTCGCGCTCGTGCCAGTCGGCGGTTTTCCAAACTTTCTCAACGCTGGCGACTCGCGGATTGTCGCGGGGCAGCGGCACTTTCACGATGAGCCAGTGCTTGTGCACCGTCGAATCCAGGCAGTAGATCACCTCGATGACTTTCTTGTCCGGGTAGTCCACTCCGGTGATCGCGCTCAGCAGGTCGAAGCGGAGCCTGGGCTCGTCACGGACGAAAAACGCCAGGTCCTCGACCACTTCCGGCCGCACGACGATGTACGGATCGACCGCTTCGGCCGCGTCCTCGAGGACGGCGTCCGGGAACTTCGTCTTGACGATCTCGTGAATCTCGGCTCTCTCGAGTCCCATTCGTTTCGAATCTCTCCCGGCCCGGCGAAGCGCAAGGCCGCGTCCCGTGCTATCCGATCGCCCCGGGCACGTAGACCTCTGGTTTCGTGGTGCGCCGAGAACGATCGAAGATCTTTTCTCGCTTCATGAGCTTCTGGACCTTGAAGAGCGCCTCGAGCAGCGCTTCTGGCCGCGGCGGGCAGCCGGGGACGTAGACGTCGACGGGGACGATTAAGTCGACGCCTTTTACCACGTGATAGCCGTACTTGACGTAGGGCCCTCCGCGGATCACACAGCCGCCCATGGCGATCACGTACTTCGGCTCGGGCATCTGGTCGTAGAGCCGCTTCACGCGCGGCGCCATCTTGTGCGTGACCGTGCCCGCGACGATCATGAGGTCGGCCTGGCGAGGCGTCGCGCGGAACGCCTCCGATCCGAACCGGGCGATGTCGTATTTCGCGGCGCCCGTAGCCATCATCTCGATGGCGCAGCACGCGAGGCCGAACGTCAGCGGCCACACCGAATTCGACCTCGTCAAGTTGACGAGGTAGTCGAGTGAATTCATGAAGACAGTGTCCCGCAGCAGCGGATCGGGGTTGAGATTCTCGGGTGTATTCATGTGTCGTTCCCCCGGCCTATTGGCCCGGTGTTTCGACCTCTCTCTCGGATACTTTCGGCGTAGCTCACGACTTCCCGCTGAGCGCCGGCTGGGGTCGCTCGGGAAGCGCGGCGCGGTCTCGGGGCGCCTGAGCAGCGATGCGGTGAGCGGGGAATTTCTTCGTCGCGATGACTTTCACCCAGTCCAGGTCGCCCTTCACCCAGCAGTAGACGAATCCGACTCCCAGGATCACGAGGAAGAGCAGAATCTCGGCGACGACAAACATGCCGAGCTTCGCCTGCGCGAGGCCCTGAAGGACGAGCGCCCAGGGGTAGATGAAAGCCACTTTAACGTCAAACACCAAGACAATCAGCGCGACCGTATAGAAGCGGATGTCGAACCTCACCCAGGACGAACCCACGGCCGGTTCGCCGCACTCGTACGTCTCCGTCTTCGCGGGCTCTTCGGGCGTCGACAGACTCGGCCGGAGGAATCGGCCGAGGACCGCCACGACGGCGATTACGAAGCCTACACCCACCACCGTGAAGACAAGCACGTTGAGGAGCTGGTAGCCCATGCAATCTCCGAAGAACTTCCGGCTGAACCACTTGGGAAAGCCCGAAGCGTCCTAGCCTGCTCGCGCCGGGAGGAGCAGGACTCCGTGCTTTTTTTCACAAACTCGCCAAATCCTATAGATTTCCTCCGGCATTGCAATGCTTTTCCCTCGGAGACTCGAGCTCTGGCCGGGAGCGCGCCAGAGGGCGGCAGGAACCGCCCCCGAGCACTGGGCCACCGGCTAAGTTCGACTTTTGCGTTTTTGTGGCGAGTCCGGGAGCGTCCGGATCGTCGAGGTCAAGGCGCGCCGACGAAGGCGTACTACGGAGTGTACGCCCAGAAGGCGCAAGGAAGAGATCGGCGATTCCGACGCCCCCCGCAGGGCCGGCCGGGTGTTGGTGGGGGGTGCGGGCGGCGCGGTGTTTGTAGAAAAGAGTCGTGCTATTGCGGATGAGCCGGTGCTTGAGGCCGGCCGGGCCGGCAGAAAAACGCAAAAGCCGAACTAAGCTTCCCGAGCTGCCTCCCGCGCCTCGAGCTCGCGGTTGAGCTCCTCGATGCCGCGACGATTCGCCTTCGCCGCGCGGACTTCGACGAGGAACGCCCAGGCGCTCGACGCGAGGGCGATCCCCACGAGGAGTAGGTGGACCCACCACGCCGTCACGGCCCGAAACGGCAGCGGAGCGTCGGGCTCCTCCACCGCGCGGCGGCCCTGAGCCGCGAGGATGCGTGAATGGACCTCCCCGCCGAGCAAAGTGGCGACGATCATGGAAACGATCGCCAGACACGCCGCTGGAAAGACACTTCTCTTCAGCGCGCGCGTCCGGGGGACGTAACGCTCGCGAAGATCATCGTAATCTTCGACGGCGTCGCGGATGTCTTTGCCGGTCCCGATGAGATAGAAGAGGACGAGGACGTGGATGAAGCAGGTGAAACTCGAGGTGAGCAGCCCGAGAAGGAAGTGGCGCATCATCTCGTCGCGACCGTCGAGGCCCGCCCCGAGAGTCGCCGTCAGGGCGAAAAGGCCGAGGTCGAGGACGATGAAAGCCTGCAGCACACGGTAAAGCGGCATCGCGCGTTGGGCTCCTTGGCGTGAAGCGGCTTCTCAGCGGTCCCGCGGGACCGCCAGCATCCTCTCGAGGCTCCGGCGAGCCCCGGCGGCCACATCGCTCGGGACATGGATCTCGAAAACGTCCTCCTCCAGCGAGCGCTTCACTTGAGGCAGGTCGATCATCTTCATGTAGGGGCAGTGGAGACGGCATCCGATGCAGCCATCGGCAAGCACGAATTCCTTGTCGGGGTGAAGTGCCTGGAGCCGATTCACGAGCGACCACTCTGTCGCCACGATGAACGTCTTCGCCTCCGGGTGCCGCCGCACGGCGTCGAACATGCCCGACGTCGAGCAGATCTCGTCCGCGAGCGCGAGGACGTCTTCGCGGCACTCGGGGTGGGCGATGATCACCGCGCGCGGGTGGTCCCGGCGAACTCGGTCGACCGATGCGGAACGGAGGACATCGTGCGTCGGACAGACACCGTCGTAGACGACAATCTCTTTTTCCGGGACCTGCTTCTTCACCCAGTTGCCCAGGTTGCGGTCCGGGGTGAAGAGCACTTTCTTCTCCGGCAGGCTGCGCACCACGCTCACTGCGTTGGCGGAGGTGCAGCAGATATCGGAGAGGGCTTTGACCTCTTCGGAGCTGTTGATGTAGGTGACCACGACGTGGCCGGGATACCGGGCTTTCCATTCGAGGAGGCTCTCGGGAGTGATGGAGTCCGCCAGGGCGCAGCCTGCCGCCAGGCTCGGGAGTAGGACTTTCTTCGTGGGGTTGAGCACCTTGGCCGACTCCGCCATGAAGTGCACGCCGCAGAAGACAATGCGCTCGGCTTCCACGTCGCGGGCCTTCAAGGACAGGGCCAGCGAGTCACCGATCAAGTCCGCCACCTCCTGCACGCTCGGCAGCTGGTAGTTGTGCGCCAGGATTACGGCTTTGCGTGCTGCAGCCAAGGCCCGAATCTCGGCGCGGAGGCGGCGCCCCGTCTCTACGTCTTCTTCGCCGGGACGCCACGGCGGGGGGCCGAGGAACTCGCGCGGAGGAGCGCTGGAAGCGGTACTCGAGCTCACGACGTCACCCCCTCCCGTGCGATGCGGGCCCCGGGGTCGGGCCGCACGGCCGGAGTCCCACCGGGAAACACGCGCCAGAACTCCTTGCGGAGAAGGCTCGTCAGCGTGGCGCTTTTCGAGAACCCATGGTACCGGGACACCGCCTCGAGCATGAGGAGGTCGAGCGCCGTGGCGGTGAACGTGCGGACGAGCTTGCGCGCGGTCGTGCGAGCGGAACCGCCCTTGCGGCGAGTCGGGCTTTCATTCTTCAAGCTGCGAAGCTTACTCATGATCCTCTTCTAGGTGCGGGTACACAGGACTTATTCAAGGATTATTCAAAGACTGAATAGGGATAGCGTAAGTGGCCCGAGCGAAGTGTCAAGTCGCACGTGCAGGCCGCGCCGCCCGCCTTTTCCCCGCGATGCCCGCTTTTTCCCTGGCCCTCCCGCCGATGCGCGCGACAGCGCACGGCTGGGGACACGGGCCGCCAAGCACTTGCGGCGCCACGCGCCTTGGGCACGCTGCTTGAAACCGAAGGATGGGAGGCGAGGCAAATGCCTGGGCGCTTCCAGCCACTAGGGAAGGCACGATCGGGAAGGAGCTAACCTTGCCTCTCGACACTCGATTCCTTCGGCGGCCGATTCTGGCGACGCGCTTCGATGAGCTCGGCGCTCTCGGGTTCCATTTCCGCGAGGTGATGGTCGCGCTGGTCATCGTCCTCAGCATCCTGCTCGGGGTCCTGGAGACGCTCACGACGGCCTCGGTCGCGGATCTCGGGTCTCATGAGGCCACCGCGAGCCAGGTGCTCCTCGACCGCACCATCGATGAGGTCAACAACGCGGCGTACGAAGACCTCCTGTCCATCCCTGCGCGCCAGGTGTCGAGCGGAACGAATCACGCCTCCATCCAGGCACAGCTCGTCACGACCGACCTCATCCGCGTGCAGGTGAACGTCGCATCCACGGCGTTTCCCGACGTCACCAACTCGGCGGTCATTCTCGTCGCCAATCCGCGCTGAGGCGCCGCGATGCGGGCCGACCGGGGGGCGAGCGGCGCCGGCCGCGCGCGCTGGGGTCAGCGGCGTAGGCCGCTGTGCTTCGTGCTTGCGGCAGCGCCTCGGGGGCCTCTCGAGTGCCTCGATCCCGGGGTCTCGAGCCCCCTCGCGGCAGGGCATCTAGCCCTCTTTGGCGCGCACCGGCAGGCGTTCCGTTTTGCGGCCGGTCTCTGTGCGTAACTACTTTGGATCAAAGCATTAAGTAGTTTGTGAAAAAAATCACAAAAAAGCGTGGACGGGCCATCTGGCCCGAATATAATTCCACCTTTCCCGGGGCCGGCGGGGCCCCCATCTGCCACTCCCACGGGTGGCGGGACGAGGCGTGCGACCCGGAGCCAACGTGACGCCGGGAGCAGCCGCGAGGGTCACGTTCCGGGAATGCCGGTCGGAGCGCATGGAAGGCTACCTCAGACCCTACCTACCGATCGCCCTCTACACCGTGGTGGTCGCGGCCACCGGACTTTTTTTGCTCTTCGCGTCCCACCTCCTCGGGCCGCGGGCCAGGGCGCGCGACAAGGAATCGACGTACGAGTGCGGCGCTCCGATCGTCGGAAGCTCGCGCGAGCGCTTCTCCGTGCAGTTCTACCTCGTGGCGATTCTGTTCGTGCTCTTCGACATTGAGACCATCTTCCTCGTGCCCTGGGCCGTGATCTACCGCTCCCTCGGGGTATTCGGCCTCGTGGAGATGCTCGTCTTCATGGTCCTTCTGGCTCTGGGTTTTGTGTACGCCTGGAGGCGCGGAGGTCTCGATTGGGAATAGAGAAAATCTTCGGTGACAGCTTGATCACCACCTCGGTCAACGCGGTGGTGAATTGGGCCCGGAAGAACGCCCTCTGGCCCATGCCGTTCGGTACGGCGTGTTGCGCGATCGAGATGATGGCCACTCTCTCGGGGCGCTACGACTTGTCGCGGTTCGGCGCCGAGGTCATCCGTTTCTCTCCTCGCCAGTCCGATCTCATGATCGTGTCGGGCAGGATCTCGATCAAGATGATGCCCGTCCTGATCAAGATCTTTGAGCAGATGCCCGAGCCGAAGTGGGTGATCTCGATGGGCGCCTGCGCGTCCTCGGGAGGAGTTTTCGACACGTACACCTTGATCCAGGGCGTGGACCAATTCCTGCCCGTGCACGTTTACATTCCGGGTTGCCCGCCGCGACCCGAAAGCCTGATCGACGCGCTGCTCAAAGTCCGCGAAATCGTCGATGGCCCGCTGCGCAAGGCCGACCCGGAAGGCGCCCTCGCAGCGGCTCGCCGCCTGGAGCAGAGCTCGGCGCCTGCAGCGTCCTGTGCGTCCCAGCGCGGAACGGCTCCCGCCGTGATGGCAGCGTCGGAACCATCCACAACGGAATCGGTGTGAACCCGGCAGAGATCCTCGAAAAGCTGACCCAGCGATTCGGCAACAAAGTATCGCGCAGCCAGAGCCCGGGGAACGGCCGCCTCTCGGGCGTCGTCGATCGCGAGAACGTCCGGCCGGTGCTGGCGTTTCTGCGCGATGATGCCGACCTGGCCTTCGATTTCCTCATGGACGTGACCGTCGTCGACCACCTGCGGCTCGAAGACCCCGTGGTCAAGGAGCGGTTCGCGGTGGTCTACCAGCTCCTTTCGCTCCGGCACGGCCACCGATGCTGCCTCAAAGCTCGCGTCCCCGAGGATGACCCCATTGCTCCGAGCGTCTGCGACCTCTGGAAGTCGGCGCTCTGGGGCGAGCGTGAAGCGCACGACATGTACGGAGTGGAGTTCGAGGGGAACCCAGACCTCCGGCGCCTTCTCATGCCCGAGGACTATCCCGGCTTCCCGCTACGCAAAGACTATCCACTGCGCGGACGGGGGGAGCGCGACTCTTTCCCCCAGTACCGCCCGCCGAGCGCTGTAACACCAAGCGCGGCCACGGAGAGCGGGTCGGGGCCTGCAACGGGGGCTCCCACATGACGGCTCGCGCCGCCACCACCGAGCCAGCCGCGAAAGATGCCGCGGCCGCTCCGAAGGACTTGAGCCCGCTGGAGCTGGACGAGCTCCACCGCGTTCGCGCGCAGGACCCGACGTATGAGGGCCTCCATCCCGAGCCGCGTTTCTTCCTGACGGACGAGAGCGAGGACGAGCTCGGCGGCACGCACATGGTCCTCAACATGGGGCCGCAGCATCCCGCCACGCACGGCACCCTGCGAGTGCTCCTGCAGCTCGAGGGCGAGCGCATCGCTTCCGCGGACACCGAGATCGGCTACCTGCACACGGGCTTCGAGAAGCTCGCGGAGTACATGACCTACCATCAGTGGGTCACGGTCACCGATCGCATGAACTACATGTCGGCGATCAACAACAATGTCGGCTACGCGCTCGCCGTGGAGGATCTCCTCCAGATCGAAGTCCCCCGCCGAGCGCAAGTGCTCCGCGTCATCCTCTGCGAAGTGAGCCGCATCGCCGACCATATCCTGTGCTGCGGGCTGCAGGGAATGGACATGGGCGCCTTCAGTCTCATGCTCTGGTCCTTCGAGCGCCGCGAGAAGATCTACGACATTATCGAGGCGGTCACGGGAGCCCGGCTGACCACCTCATACACCCGCATCGGAGGGCTCTTCCGAGACGTCCCCTCGGACTTCCGGGAGCTCATGACCACTTTCCTGCGGGACTTCCCACGCTTCGTCGACGAGTTCGAGAAGATGGCGATCGACAACCGCATCTTTGAGGACCGCCTCCGCGGCACGGGCAAAATCAGCGGCCCGGACGCCGTAGCGTGGGGCCTGACGGGACCGATCCTTCGCGCGAGCGGCGTGCCGTATGACGTCCGCAAAACGGCGCCCTATTCCGGCTACGACCGCTACGACTTCAGCGTGCCCACGCAGGCCGATGGAGACTCCTGGGCGAGGCTGATGCAGCGCCTGGCCGAAATCCGCCAGTCGCTGCGGATCATCGCGCAGGCGCTCGACGACCTCCCCGAGGGCCCGATCATCTGCGAGTCGAAGAAAATCGCGCTGCCCGAAAAAGTCGATGTCTTCGACAACATCGAGAGCCTCATCCATCACTTCAAGCTCATCATGTTTGGGCACGGCATCTCGCCGCCCCGCGGAGCCGAGACTTACTTCGCCACCGAGGCGCCGAACGGCGAGCTCGGGTACTACATCGTCGCGGACGGTGACATGATTCCGTACAAGATCCGTGTCCGGCCACCCTCGATTTACAACTACGCCATCTATACTGAGCTGATCCGCGGCGCGCTCGTGTCGGACGCCGTGGCCGTGCTCTCGAGCTTGAACGTCATCGCGGGAGAGCTGGACCGATGAGCGCGCCCGCATCCCCCCCGCAGACCGGCGCCGCGGGCGCCCGGCGCGAGTTCTCGACAGAAGCTCGAAAGCGAATCGACTGGCTTTACACGCGCTACCCCGTCAAGGAGGCCGCGCTGCTTCCCGTGCTTCGCGTTGCCGAGGAGCAGTTTGGCGTCATCGACAACGACGCGGTCGATCTCGTGGCGCGCGAAGTCGGCGTCTCCCCGGGGTACGTCCTCGGCGTCCTGACTTTCTACACGCACTACCGGCGAGACGGTGATGGCAAGTACGTGCTCCAGGTGTGCAGCACCCTTCCGTGCGCCCTCCGCGGCTGCCGCGAGGTCGTGCACCACCTCGAGCAGAAGCTCAACTTGAAGCCTGGCGAGACCACGGCGGACGGCAGGTTCACGCTGAAAAAAGTGGAGTGCCTGGGCTCCTGCGACACTGCACCCGTCGTGCAGATCAACGATGACTACCACGAGAACCTCACGCTCGAGAAGCTCGACGCCATCCTGGAGGGGCTCGACTGAACGGCGGGGCTTCGGCAGGGCCGGAAGCAAGCAGACATGGGCGCGATCGATTACAAAAGCTTCGAGAAAGTCCTCCTCAAGCACGTCGACCATCCCGACTCGGCGACGCTCGAGCATTATCTCGCGCACGGCGGCTACGAAGGGGCCCGCAAGGCGCTTGGCACGCTCGAGCCGGACCAGCTCATCGAGCTCGTCAAGGCTTCAAACCTTCGGGGGCGCGGCGGCGCCGGCTTCCCCACGGGGCTCAAGTGGTCGTTCGTGCCGAAAGCCACGAAGAAGCCAAAGTACCTCGTCGTCAACGCCGACGAGAGCGAGCCGGGGACGTTCAAGGACCGGATCATTCTCGAGAGAGACCCCCACCAGCTCATCGAAGGCATCCTGATCGCCGCGCACGCGATTCAGGCGCACACGGTCTATTGCTATATCCGCGGCGAATTCGTGAAAGGCTACCGCGTCCTCGAGAAGGCGGTAGAGGAGGCCTACGCGAAAGGAATCCTCGGCGAATCCGTCTTCGGAACAAACTTCCGATGCGACCTTACGGTGCACCGCGGCGCCGGCGCCTATATCTGCGGCGAGGAGACGGGGCTGCTCAGCTCGCTCGAAGGCAAGCGAGGGCAGCCGAAAATCAAGCCCCCGTTCCCCGCTGTCGAGGGCCTCTTTCGCTGCCCGACGGTCGTCAACAACGTCGAGACGCTCGCCTGTCTTCCACACATCCTCGTGCGCGGCGTGGAGTGGTTCAAGTCGATCGGGCCCGAGAAGGGGCCAGGGCCGAAGCTCCTCTGCGTGAGCGGCCATGTCGAGCGGCCGGGCACCTACGAGGTGCCCATGGGCATCTCGTTGAAGGCGCTCATCTACGACTTGTGCGGCGGCATCTGGAAAGGCCGCCAGCTCAAGGCCGTGATCCCGGGAGGCTCATCCGCCAAAGTCTTGCGCGCCGACGAGGTCGACGTGGGAATGGATTTCGACTCCCTCATGGCCAAGGGCACGATGCTCGGGTCCGGGGGCGTGATCGTCATGGACGACTCGACGGACATGGTCGACGCCCTCTACAACGTCCTGCGCTTCTACCACCATGAGTCGTGCGGGCAGTGCACACCCTGCAGGGAAGGGACCGGCTGGCTCGAGAAGATCGTGGGGCGCATCCGCGCCGGGCATGGCCGGATGGAGGATCTCGACCTCTGCCTCGAGATCTGCGACATGATGGTCGGAAAGACGATCTGTGTCCTCGCCGACGCCGCGGCCTTTCCCTGCGAGAGCTTCATCCGGAAGTTCCGAGGGGAGTTCGAGGAGAGGATCCGCCAGGGCTCCGGCCACACGCGGGCCGTCTTCCCGAGCCAGGGAGGACCGCTCGTGCAGGTCGGCGCGATTTCGGCGCACAACCAGGAGAAGCTCCAGGAGCTCGAGCGGCATGCCTGAGTCCCAGTCCAATTCCCCGCCCGGGGCGCAGACGGCGGCTCCACCGGCGCCGGCGGCGTCATCCGCGACCGCCGTGGGCGCACTTCCCAACCCCGTGAAAGGCGCGGTGCAGAAGCCGAACGTGGCCTACCCGTTTGCTGCACCGCAAGCTCCGATCTGGCCCGCCGTCTACGGCGAGCCAACCCTGCCCCGGCCTGCGCCCGAAAGCGGGAAGCTGGTCAAGTTCAAGCTCAACGGGAAAGAGCTCGAGGTCCCCGCAGGGACGAACCTCATCGAGGCGGCGCGAGGGCAGGGCGTCAGCATCCCCTACTACTGCTACCACCCCGGTCTCACCCCCGCGGGGAACTGCCGCATGTGCCTCGTCGAGGCGTCGAACTCGAAAAAGCCCATCACGGCGTGCACCACGCCGGTCACGGACGGCCTCGAGATCATCACCGACTCCGACAGCGTGAAGAAAGCTCGCGCTGGCGTGCTCGAGCTGATGCTCATCAACCACCCTCTCGACTGCCCGATCTGCGACAAGTCGGGAGAGTGCATGCTGCAGGACCATACGTTCGCGCACGGCAAAGACCGGTCCCGGATGGTCGAGCCGAAAGAGCTCAAGCACACGAAAGACCTCGGAAAAGACATCATCATCTGGGGGAACCGCTGCATCGTGTGCACGCGCTGCGTCCGGTTCTGCGAGGAGATCGCGGGAACCGGCGAGCTCTGCGTGGTCGAGCGGGCCGATCACTCCGTCGTGGACGTTTTCGACGGCTACCCGCTCCAGAACAATCTCTCGGGCAATGTCGTGGACATCTGCCCCGTGGGCGCGCTCATCTCGAAGGATTTCCTCTACCAGGCGCGCGTCTGGTTCCAGAAAAAGACCGACAGCATCTGCACGGCCTGCTCGCGAGGCTGCAACGTCGAGATCCAGACGAAAGACAACCGGATCAAACGCCTCGTCGCCCGCCACAACCCGCGCGTCAACGACTACTGGATGTGCGACCACGGCCGGTACGACGTCGATTACGTCCTGGGAGAGAACCGGGCGCTCGGCTACCGCCTCGGCACGGCGCGCCCGGCCGACGCGGCGAAAGTCCTGGTCCGCGCGCTCGGAGAGGTGGCTCGCTCCCGCGGGCCGGAGTCGCTCGGCGTGGTGGCCAGCGCATTCCAGACCAATGAGGAGCTTTTTCTGGCTCGCACGCTCGCCGACGCCCTGGGAATCCCCCGGCAGAACCTCGCTGCGTGGGCGCGGCCCGACGGCCGTGAGGAGATTTTCAAGTCCGGCTTCCGGATCTCCGCGGACAAAAACCCCAATCGATCGGGCGCCCGGAAGCTTCTCGGAGCCGACGCGTTCGAGCGGCTGCCGGGGCTCGTCGAGCGCGTGGAGTCGGGGCAAGTGACAGGCCTGCTCGTCTTCAGCGATCGGCCGCACTTCCCTTTCGGATCCGGCGACGTCGAATCGCGACTGGCTCAAGCCTCCGCGAAGCTCGCGGCTCTCGTAGTGTTCGAGCTCGAGCGCGGCGGGGCCGGCCTGGAATCCGCCATCGTGCTTCCCGCGACTGCGTTTTCCGAAAAAGACGGCACCATGGTCAATGACAGCGGGCGCGTCCAGCGCCTGCGGCCGGCCACGGACATCCCACGAGGCATTCGACCCGAGCTCGATATTCTCCAGGACGCGCTGGTCGTCCTGACGAAGCGCGATCGCGTGCTGGCGGCGAGCGGAGTCTTCCGCGAGCTTGCCCCGGCGCTCGGCATCGCCGGATCGACGTACAACGACGTCGGCAAGCTGGGGATTTCTGCTGGGGGAGGCGCCTGATGGACCTCCTGTGGGACGCCGTCCGCGTCCTCGCGATTTTTGCGGGCGTCATGAACCTCGTGCCTTTCCTCGTCCTTGCAGAGCGGAGAATCTCCGCCTGGATCCAGAACCGCGTCGGGCCGAATCGCGTCGGGCCGGGAGGGCTGCTCCAGCCGGTCGCGGACGTCGTCAAACTGCTTTTCAAAGAGGAGATCATCCCCGCGCGAGCCGACAAAGTGCTCTACAGCTTGGGGCCGCTCCTCGCTTTCGCCCCCGCCGCGATCGCGTTTTCGGTCATCCCCGTGGGCCGCGGGCTCCAGATCGCCGACATGTCCGTCGGCCTCCTCTTCGTGATCACTGCGACCAGCCTCGCGGTCTACGGAATCAGCTTCGGCGGGTGGGCCTCGAACAACAAATTCTCGCTCTTGGGAGGTCTCCGCTCCTCCGCGCAGATCATCAGCTACGAAATCGCGATGGGGCTTTCCCTCATCAGCGTGATCATGACCATGGGCACGGTGAGCCTGAGCGAGATCGCATCTGGCCAGAGCAACTTCTTCGCGTGGAACATCTTCCGTCAGCCGCTCGCTTTCGTGATCTTCTTCATCGCGGCCTTCGCGGAGAACAACCGCTTGCCATTCGACTTGCCTGAGTGCGAGCCGGAGCTCGTCGGCGGATACCACACGGAATACTCCGGGATGAAGTTCGGCATGTATTTCCTGGGCGAGTACGTCGCCATGATCGTTATGTCCGGCATGGTGGTGACGCTCTTCCTCGGCGGGTGGAGCCCCGGTTTCCCCTTGCCCGACGGCCACCTCTGGACGGCGGTGTCGGTCCTCACTTTCGCTGCCAAGCTTGGGCTCGTGCTCTTTTTCTACATCTGGGTCCGGTGGACGCTCCCCCGGTTCCGCTACGACCAGCTGATGAAGCTCGGCTGGAAGGGCCTCGTTCCCCTGGCAATGGCAAATATCGTCGCGACCGGCGTCGTCGTGACGCTCTGGGACGCCGTGAGGACGCGCTGAATCATGACGACGAACTCATGGGACGGAGGATCGGATCCGCGCACGACTGCCACTGCCGGCTCGGGTGTGGAGCGGCGAACCGGCGTTCGCAAATGGCTCTTTCGGCTCTACCTTCCCTCGATCTTCAAAGGCCTCTTCAATACGTTTCTCCACCTCATCAAGGCGCGGGGCCATAAGACGTTCACGATCCAGTACCCCGAGGTGCAGCGGCAGGTGCGCAAAGGCTACCGCGGAGAGCACCGTCTGAAGAAAGACGCTCTGGGGCGAGAGAAATGCGTCGCTTGCTTCATGTGCCAGACGGTCTGCCCCGCGAATTGCATCCGCATCGTCGCCGAAGAGGCTCCTTGGCCCGACCGGGACAAGCGGCCGAAGATCTTCGAAATCGACATGCTCCGCTGCATCTACTGCGGTATGTGCGAGGAAGCCTGTCCGTGCGACGCCATCGAGCTGACGGAGAAGTTCAACGTCGTCTCCACGACGCGGGCCGAGAAAATCTACAACAAGGAGAAGCTGCTCTCGAACTGACGGCGGCGAGGCCGCGAGGGTGAACGCAGCATGGACGCGATCGTCTTCCACATCTGCGGACTGATCTCGGTGATTGCAGCGGGGATCGTGGTGACCCGGAAGAATCCGGTGTACAGCACGGTCTCCCTCGTCACTTTTTTCATCTGCATCGCGCTCGAGTTTCTGATCCTGCGCTCCCCTTTCCTAGCCGTGGTGCAGGTGCTCGTTTACGCGGGCGCGATCATGGTGCTGTTCCTTTTCGTGATCATGTTGCTCAATTTGACGCCGCTCGAGCTGAAAGAAGACGTGTCGCGGCGCCGCAAAGTGGTTGCGGGAGCCATCTCCGTGGCGCTTTTCGCGCTCTTGGCGACCGCCATCGCCCGTTCCCCCACGGTGCGCGGCGCGCCGGACCTCGCTGCGCCTCTCGCGCCGGGCCCGCTGGCGGTGGCCGGCGAGACGGAAGCGATCGGCGTGGCGCTTTTCACGACCCATGCGCTGGCATTCGAGTACTCATCGATCTTGATTCTCGTGGCCATCGTCGGAGCCATCTACCTGACCAAGAAAAGGCGACCGCTCCGCGCGGGCTTGCGCCCGACGGGCCTCGAAGCACAGGCCCCCGGGACGACGGAGTCTGGCGCGGCGCCGGCGCCTTCACCCGAAGCGCGGCGCGCTCCCGCTCTCGAAGTGAGGGCATCGCCGTGACGATCTCGCTCGCTTTCTGCCTCTACCTTTCGGCGGCGCTTTTTTGCGTCGGAGTCTATGGAGTGCTTTCGCGCCAGAACCTGATCCTGGTGCTGATGTCGCTCGAGCTCATGTTGAACGCCGTGAACCTTTCGCTCATCGGCTTCGGCCGGGCGTTCCTGCCGTCCGCGCCCGCGGATCCGAGCGGGCCGCAGGTTTTCGTGATCATGGTTCTCGCCGTCGCCGCCGCCGAGGCGTCCGTCGGCCTTTCGATCCTCCTCGCGGTCTTCCGGAAGTGGCGCACGACTCACTCCGGCGAAATCGACCTCTTGAAAGGCTGAGACATCTTGGACCGTTCGCTCGTTCTCCTTCCTATCCTGCCATTCCTCGGTTTCCTCGTGAACGGCCTCCTCGGCCGCAGGATGCCGCGCTGGGGCGTCTCTCTCGTCGGCTGTCTGGGCCCTGCTGCGGCCGCCTTGCTGGCGGTCGAGGCGTTCCGCGAAGTCGCCTCCGGACACGAAGCACTGACCCAGAACCTTGGCGATTGGATCCGAGCGGGCGGCCTTCACGTCCCCTTCGGCCTGTCGGTGGACCGGCTCTCCGGCGTGATGCTGCTCGTGGTCACGGGCGTGGGCACGCTGATTCACGTCTATTCGATCGGCTACATGCAGGAGGATCCGGGCTACGCCAGATTCTTCGCGTACCTGAATCTCTTCCTCGCAGCCATGCTCGTCCTCGTCCTCGCGGACAACATCGTGCTCTTGTTCCTCGGCTGGGAAGGCGTCGGGCTTTGCTCCTACCTCCTGATCGGGTTCTGGTACAAAGACCTCGCGAACTGCGCCGCGGGCATGAAAGCCTTCGTCGTGAACCGGATCGGCGATTTCGGGTTCATCCTGGGGGTTTTCCTGATCTACGTCACGGTCGGCTCTTTCCAGTTCACGTCGATCAACGCAGCGGCCGCGACCACGCCGGCGCCGGGCGCTTTCTTCTGGATCGGGCTGCTGCTTTTCGTGGGCGCTACGGGGAAAAGCGCACAGATCCCACTCTACGTCTGGCTGCCGGACGCCATGGCCGGCCCCACGCCTGTATCCGCTCTGATCCACGCCGCAACGATGGTCACCTCCGGCGTCTACCTCGTGGCCCGGCTCGGCCCGTTCTTCTCCGCGTCCGGAGTCCTGCCGCTGGTGGCTACGATCGGCGCGCTGACCGCGCTGCTCGCTGCGCTCATTGCGCTCACGCAGACGGACATCAAGAAAGTGCTGGCGTACTCCACGGTGTCGCAGCTGGGGTACATGTTCCTCGGCGCCGGCGTGGGCGCCTACGGCGTCGCCGTGTTCCACCTCGTCACACACGCTTTCTTCAAGGCGCTGCTCTTCCTGGGCGCGGGCGCGGTGATCCACTCACTCCACCACGAGCAGGACATGCGGCGCATGGGCGGCCTGTTCCGAAAAATCCCCATCACCGGCTCGGTTTTCCTGGCGGGCGCGCTGGCGCTATCGGGCTTCCCTTTCACGTCGGGCTTCTTCTCGAAAGACGCGATTCTCCACGAGACGCTCCACGGAGGTCACGGCGTGCTCTACGCCATCGGCCTCGTGACCGCGGTCCTGACGGCTTTCTATACTTTCCGCCAGTTCGCACTCGTGTTTCTCGGCGAGTATCGGGGCGACGAGCCCGCGTCCACCGGTGCCCACGGGGCGCACACCGACCCACATTCCGCGCACGCGAGCGTTCCGCACGCCTCGCACGGCGGGGCGCACGCTGCCGCGCCGGGAGCCCACGGCGGGCACGGTGCGGCGGGGATCCATGAATCGCCCTGGAGCATGCACGTCCCACTGATCGTCCTCACGGCCCTCGCGCTGGGAGGCGGCTTCCTCAACGTGCCCCGGTTCCTCGAGGGGAGTCACGTCGCGGCGGCAGGTGCCGAGGCGACCGGAGAGCTCTCGGGGCTCATCGTGGGCGGCACTGCGGCGATCGTCGGCATCGCCGCGGCGCTCGGCGTCTACGTCGGCGCTCCCGGTTTGCGCAAGCGCTACGTCGAGGAGACGTCGGCGGGCCGCTTCCTGGCGAACCTCTCCTACAACAAGTTCTACGTGGACGAAGCTTACGGGCTGCTCGTCGTCAAGCCGCTGAGCGCGCTCTCGGTTCTGCTTTTCTACCTCGTCGACCGAGCGCTCATCGATTGGTGCCTCGTCGGAGGCGCTGGCCTCTTCGTGAGGCTCTTTGGCTATTCCCTCCGGCGGCTCCAGTCGGGGCACATCGGCGCTTACGCGGTCCTATTCGTCCTGGGGGTCCTTGGCTTCTTGACCCTAATGGTTTGGTCGGCGCACTAGAGGAGCACGGCCGGCCCCCGGAGGCCTGGCCTTCGAAATGATCAGCATCATCACGTTTCTGCCGGTGGCCACGGTCCTGGCGATGCTCGTCGTCTCCCGGGCAGGGGATCGCACGGCCCGCTGGACGGCTCTTTTCGGCTCCCTGGCCACGCTGGGGTTCGCCCTGGCTCTCCTCGTCTCGTTCGACCCCGCCGTGAAGGGTTACCAGCCGGGGCTGACGGAGACGTGGAGCTGGGTTCCGTCTTTCGGGATCTCGTACAAAGTCGGAATCGATGGGATCAGCCTTTTCCTGGTCCTCCTGGCCGCGCTCCTGACGCCGATCGCGATCCTCTGCTCGTGGACTTCCGTCGAGCGCCGGGTCCAGGAGTTCCACGTCGCAATCCTGCTCCTCGAGACGGGCATGATCGGCGTTTTCGTGGCCATGGACCTCCTCCTCTTCTACGTCTTCTGGGAAGTGATGCTGATCCCGATGTACCTCCTCATCGGCGTGTGGGGCAGCGGGAACCGTATCCAGGCCGCGGTGAAATTCTTCCTCTACACTGTGGCCGGCAGCCTGCTCATGTTCCTCGCGATCGTCTACCTCTACTTGCACGTCGGTCGCTTCGTCGCTTCTCCCACGTTCGACCTCGACACCATCTACACGACCCTGAAGCTCCATCCGCTGACGGCGACGGAGCAAGCCTGGCTTTTCGGAGCGTTCGCGCTGAGCTTCGCGATCAAAGTGCCGCTTTTCCCGCTTCACACCTGGCTCCCCGACGCTCACACCGAGGCTCCGACTGCCGGGAGCGTCATCCTGGCCGGCGTGCTGCTCAAGATGGGGACGTACGGATTCATCCGTTTCGCGATCCCCTTCTTCCCCGCGGCGGCGCAGGCCGCCACGCCATGGATCTCCACGCTCGCGATCATCGGAATCATCTTCGGCGCGCTCATGTGCCTCGTGCAGGAGGACATGAAGCGACTCGTGGCCTATTCGAGCGTGTCGCACCTGGGCTTCGTCATGCTCGGGATTTTCGCGCTCAACGCCCGCGGACTCTCGGGTGGCATTCTGCAGATGGTCAACCACGGGATCTCCACGGGAGCGCTCTTCCTCCTCATCGGGGCAATTTACGAGCGGCGCCACACCCGGAGGATCGCCGAGTACGGAGGCATCGCGGCCATCGCCCCGCGTTTCGCGATCGTTTTCTTCATCACGACTTTCTCCTCGATCGGGCTGCCATTCCTGAATGGCTTCGTGGGCGAATTCCTCATCCTCCAGGGCAGCTTCGAGGCGAACCGCGCGTATGCCGTCCTTGCCGCGACGGGAATCGTGCTCGGGGCCGTCTACATGCTGATTCTGTGCAGCCGCTTTCTGCTGGGTCCCATGACGAACCCCGAAAACGAGCACGTCACCGACCTGAACGGCCGCGAGATGAGCTTTTTCGTCCCCCTCGTGATCTTGATGGTGGCGATTGGCCTTTTCTCGCCGTGGATGACCGATCGCATCGAGCTTTCGGTGGACTCCTGGCTGGAGCATTGGGCCCAAGTCGCCGCGACGCGGTGAAGCGATAGGAATTCTCGCCATGCCATCGACCTTGCTCTGTCCCGCGGCCGTGCTGGTGCCTACATTGGGCTGGACGGACATCGCGGCGATCCTCCCCGCCCTCATCCTCTTCGCGACGGGGGCGGTCGTCCTCGTTGTGGACCTTTTCTCAAGGCCGGCTACGGGTCCGGACGCCGCGCTCGAAACGAGGAAACCCGCGCTGCATTTTCTGGCGCTGCTTGGCACCGTGCTGGCGGGCGCCCAAGTCTGCGGCGCGCTTTCTTCGCAGGACGGAGTCGCCCGGGGCTTCTTCCTCGACGCGGTGCGCGTCGATCGATTCGCTTTGGCGATGTCATTCCTCGTGATCGTGGGGGCGGCCTTCACGCTCCTCGCTGCCGCGGACGCACTGCGCCGGCGGGGGCTCGAGCACGGCGAGTTCCACGCGCTCGTCCTTTTTGCCGCCGGCTCCATGGTGCTTTTCGTCCAGTCCTCGAGCCTGATCCTCGTCTTTTTGAGCCTCGAGACGCTGTCGATGGCGGTCTACATTCTGACGGCCTACACACGCGACGAGCGAAGATCGGTGGAGGGCGCGCTCAAGTATTTCGTTCTGGGAGGACTGTCCACGGGCTTCCTGCTGTTCGGCATGGCTTTCATCTATGGAGCCACGGGCACCACGAACCTGGCGCAGATCCCGGCAGCGATCGCCAAGGCCGGTGGAGCCCCCGACGCGTCCCTCCTCGGGGCGGGGGCCGCGCTCCTCCTCATCGGCCTCGGTTTCAAAGTGGGTGCCTTCCCTTTCCATTCGTGGGTGCCCGACGCCTACGAGGGCGCGCTCAGCGTGGTCACGGGGTTCATGGCGGTCACGGTGAAAGTGGCCAGCTTTGGCGTGCTGTTGCGCTTCGTGCTCCTGCTGGCCGGGCCCGGCGGCGCCCTCGCAGCTCTGCCGGAGCTCCGCGGAGGCCTCATCCTGGGCCTCAGCACGCTGGCGGTGCTCACGATGGTGTTCGGCAACGTCGTCGCGGTCGTTCAGACGAGCGCCAAGCGCATGCTCGCCTACTCGGCGATCGCCCACACGGGCTACCTGCTCGTCGGCGTCGTCGCCGCAGCCGATGCGTCGGCGCCGGCCGCCGCGGGGACGGCCGGGAATCCCGGCGCCGCCGTCGTTTTCTACCTCTTCCCCTACGCGCTCATGACTCTTGGAGCTTTCGCCTGCATGTCCTACCTGGGTCGAGGAGGCGAGGACCGCGAAACGATTTCGTCGTATCGTGGACTGTCCCGGCGCCACCCCGGCCTGGCTCTCGCCATCCTGCTCCTCATGATCTCATTTGCGGGGATCCCGCCGACGCCCGGCTTTTGGGGCAAGCTCTACATCTTCCAGCAGGCCATCGCGACAGGCCACTGGGCGCTGGCGCTGGTGGGGATCCTGACTTCGATCGTCTCGGTCTACTACTACCTGAGCCTCGTCGTCGCGATGTACATGCAGGCGTCGGACGGTGAGCCCGCCGACGAGCCGTCCGAGCCTCGGACGCTGGGTCGGTTGGCGATCGCGCTGGCGGTGGCAGGAGTGGTCCTCCTGGGATTCTTCCCGCAGATCTTCTTCCAGCTCTCGCAGTCCTACGCGCTGCGCTGAGCCGCCAGCGACCTGCTGCAAGGATCCGTGGCGCCGCTATAATTCTCGCCATGGCGCTCCACCTCACCAACACACTCGGAGGCAAGAAAGAGCGCTTCACTCCGCTCGAGCCCTCGCGGGTGCGTATGTACCACTGCGGGCCGACAGTGAAAGAGCATCTGAACGTCGCGAAGTTCCGCTCGTACCTCCTCGCGGACCTGCTGCGCCGTTACTTCGAGGTCGCGGGCTTCGACGTGCTGCAGGTCATGAACATCACGGACGTCGGCCACTTGAACGCTTTTGAGGAGGACGCGGTCGAGATCGCCGCTGCGCGCACGGGACTTTCGGCTGCGGAGCTCGTCGAGCTCGAGGAGAAAGTATTCCACGACGACCGCAAAGCGCTCCACATCCGTGACGCGACGTGCTATCCCCGCGCGCGCGAGCACATTGACGAGATGGTGGGCGTCATCGCGGGTCTCGAACGGCGCGGCTTCACTTATGAGTCCGGGGGAAACCTCTACTTCGACGTCCGGAAGAGCCCGGCCTTCGGACGGCTCGCCGGAAAATCGATCGAGGACCTCGCGAGGGATGCCCCCCGCGAAGGGGGAGCGGCGTCGCTGAAAAAAAAGCGGCACCCACTCGACATCGACCTCTGGCGCACGGACGTCGCTCACCAGATCCACTGGCCGAGCCCGTGGGGCCGTGGCTTCCCCGGCTGGCACGTGGAGTGCGTCGCGATGAGCCGCAAGTACCTCGACGGCTCTTTCGATATCCACACGGGGACCTGCGAGAACGTCTTTCCTCACCACGAATGCGAAATCGCCCAGGCCGAGGCATTGAGCGGAAAGCCGCTCGCGCGCTTCTGGTTGCACACGGGGCTCGTGACAGTCGACGGCCAGCCGATGAGCCGCGAGAACCGCAACCTGGTCAACGTCCGGCAGATGCTAGATGCCGGCTTTCGCGGCTCGGTGATCCGGGCGGCGCTCCTTTCCGAGCACTACCGCGCGCCTCTCGACTTCGGCGAGAAGGCCATGGACCGTGCGCGGCCCCGCGTGAACGCCTACCTGGGCTTTCACGAGTACCTCGCGGGATGCGTGAACGCCCAGGTCCTGCCTCTCGCCAAGCTGGACGGGAACACGCCGCGCTGGATCCACGACGTTGACGTGAAGTTCTTCACCGCGCTCGAGGACGATCTCGACTGGCCCACCGCGTTCGGCAGCGTCGTCGACTCCGTGGAGCGGCTCGAGCCGGAAGGCGTCGGCGACCCCACCGTGGCGCTGGCCGCCTTGCTCCGGTGGGACCGCGTCCTCGGGCTGCTCGCCCCTTGAGCGAAGCGCGTCAGGTCGGAACGACTTTGACGTGCTTCTTCTTGCCGGCGCGCAGGAGGATTCCACCGCCCTCGACGTCCGAGGTCTTCAGCACCTTGTCCTCGCCCACCGCGGCGCCGTTGACGTAGAGACCGCCCTGTCGCGCCATCCGCCGGGCCGCGTTCTTCGACTCGCAGAGGCCGGCGTCAGCGAAGACCTGCACCGCGCTAACGCCCGCCTGGAGGAGCGCGCTGTCGAGCGAATGGATCGGCACGGCGGCGCTTTCTCCCTCCCCGCCGAACAGCGACTTCGCCGCTTCCTGAGCCTGTGTGGCAGCGCCCTGCCCGTGCGTCAACGCAGTTGCGGCCAACGCCAGCGCCTCTTTCGCACGGCGCAGCTCCGCCCCTTCGAGCCTCTCGAGCGCCTCGATCTCCGGGATGGGCAGGAGGGTGAAGAGGCGAAGGAACCGGCCAACGTCGCGGTCGTCCACGTTGATCCAGTACTGGTAGAAGTCGTAGGGGCTCGTCCGGTTCGGATCGAGCCAGACGGCGCCCTTTTCGGTCTTCCCCATCTTCTTGCCGTCGGCGGTAGTCACGAGAGGGAATGTGATGCCGTGCGCTCGCCGGCCCGTGACTCTGCGGATCAGGTCGGTGCCCGCGGTGATGTTCCCCCACTGATCCCCACCGCCGAGCTGCAGCTCGCAGCCGTATCGCTCGGAAAGGACCAGAAAGTCGTACGCCTGGAAGATGCTGTAGTTGAACTCGAGGAAGGAGAGGCCGCCTTCCGATTCCAGCCGCAGCTTGACGCTTTCGGCCGCCAGCATGCGGTTGACGCTGAAGTGCCTGCCGACGTCGCGCAGGAACTCGATGTAGTTGAGGGAGGCGAGCCAATCGGAGTTGTCGAGGAGGAAGCCGCGGCGCGCTTCGGTTGCGTCCTTGAAGGCGGCGTTTTTGCCCGGCGTAGGCGGAGGTCCGATGTCCAGGTACCGGGAGAGCTGCGCTGTCTGCGCCGCGACGTTGGCGCGGATCTCATCGGCGTCGAGGACTTTTCGCATCTCGGTTTTGCCGCTCGGGTCCCCCACTCTGCCCGTGCCGCCGCCCACGACGATGATCGGTCGATGCCCGCCGCGCTGGACGTGCAAGAGTCCCATGATGACGACGAGGTTCCCCACGTGCAGGCTCGACGCGGTGGGGTCGAAGCCGGCGTAGCCGGTGACGCATTTCGATGCGAGCAGCTTCGCGAGGGGCTTGTCCGTCGTCTCGTCGTCCGTCGTCTGCTGGACGAAGCCGCGGTCGCGCAGGGTCAAAAGGAGGTCTTCGCTCACGTTACTCTCTCTCGCTCCGGCCGCGCCGGCCGGCGCGGCTGCGGTTCCACCGGTTCCAGCCGCTGGCTAACCCCAGGCGCGCAACGCGGCTTCCAGCGCGTCGTGGCCCAGGACTGCGGCGTGCACCTTGTCCGATCCGAGCCCGCCCAGGGCTCGGGAGATGGATTCTCGCGTGATGCTCCGCAGCTCGTCCGCGCTGCGCCCCTGAACCAGCTCCGTCAGGAGCGATCCGGCCGCGATCGCCGCAGGGCAGCCGTAGGCCTGAAACGTGCACTCGGTCACCCGGCCATCCTTTCGGCGCAGGTAGAGCTGCAGGATATCGCCGCAAACCGGGTTGTCGGCCCGCACCTGAATCTCCGCGCCGTCGAGGACGCCCGCATTTCGGGGCCGCTGGAAGTGATCCTCGAGCGGGCCGGAAGGCGCGCTGGCATCGTGGGGTTTCACGGCGTGAAGCCGATTAGCCCACCATGCCTTCGATTTTCGCTTTGTACACGCTCTTCGCGTTGAGCCCAATGAGCGTGTCGATTTTCTGTCCCCCCTTGAAGAAGAGCACCGTGGGGACGGACATGATGCCGTACCGGCCGGCGACGTCCTGGCTCTGGTCGATATCGACCTTGCCGACTTTCACCTTTCCGGCGTACTCCTTCGCGAGCTCATCGATGATGGGGGTAAGCTGCCGGCAGGGCCCGCACCACGTGGCGCTGAAATCGACAACAACGGGCTTGTCCGACTGGAGAACTTCCGTCTGGAAGTTGGCATCGTTGAACTCGATGGCGTTTCCCATAGGGTTTTCCTTCCGAATTCGCGTCCGCGCGGGTACGCGCATCGTGCCGCCCGGCGGTCCCGGTACGAGCCCGCGCGCTTGAAAGTCCGGTATCTTACAACAGAATGCGGTTTTCGCAAACGCGCGGCAGCCCCCGGGCCGCGCCAGCCCCCCTGTCTTTCCCGAAACTCAGGAGCCCTATGCGCAGTTCCCCGAGGCACTTGAGCCGCCGCGCGCCGTCCGGCGGCGCTCTCAGCCTTCCGCTTGGCCCCCGCCTTCGCGCGCCGCACCACGGCAGCCGCCTGGTTCTCCTCGCGCTGGCCGCGAGTCTTTCGGCGGCCTCCCCCAGGCCGCTCCGCTCCCAGAACGTGCCGACGTCCTTCGCGCCGCGGGGTTCGCACGCCACCTGGAAAGTTACGGCGCCGGCGGAAGTCGCGCGGGGAGCCGCCTTCGAGGTCGTCGCCGCCTACGAGACCGCCAAGGGATGGCACATCTACGCCCCGGACCACAAAGGGACCGGAGTCCCGACGAAAATCACGGTCGAATCGCCCCACGTGCGGCCAAAAGGAGATCTCAAATTTCCGAAGCCGATCGTGAAGGAGGAGCCGGCGCTCGGGGAAACGCACAGACTCCTCGAGGGCAAAGACGAGCTGCGGCTGCCGGTCGAACTGAGCCCGGACGCTCCCGCAGGAGAGATCGAGCTGAAAGTCGTCGTGTCGTTCATGACGTGTGACGCGGCCGGGTGCGACCCGCCGTCGAAAATCGAGCAAAAGCTGACGGTGAAAGTCGGGGCAGCCGCCGAACAAAAATCCGGGACGAGTGGCACCGCGCCGGTGTCCTCAGGCTCGGTCGCATCCGCGAAAGGCGTTGCGCTCGGCACGCCCGTCGAGCTCAAGAAAAAACACGTCACCTGGCGCATCGCCGCCGCTAAAGAGGCGCCTGCCGGAGGCACGATTCTCGTGTCAGCGGAGTACGAGACCGCCGAGAGCTGGCATCTCTACGCGCCGGATCACGAATCGCCCCAGGGGCTCGGCATCGCGACGAAACTCTCCACGAGCTTTGAGCTCGACGGTCGCCCCGAGTTCCCCGCGCCGAAAGTCGTCAAGGATGAGAACACTCTCGGAGAGACACATCGCCACCTGGAAGGCAAAGGCGAGATCCGCTGGAAGCTCAAGGTTCCCGCGGGCCAGAAGGCAGGCTCGACTCGCTTCGACGTCCGCATCGACTTCATGACGTGCAGCACGGAAGGGACCTGCGATCTGCCGGACAAGGCCGAGACCACTTTCGAGACGGCGATCCTGCCCGCAGCGACCCCTCCGGCAGGGGAAGGCGCGAAAGCAGACGGCGCGAAGGCGGAAAATGCCAAAGCGGTAAATCCCGAAGTCGATGGCGGGAAAGATGTGGCGAAGGCCGGCGGCGCGAAAGTGGAGCCCGAAGGTCAGCGAGGCCAGAACGCTGCCGCGGCGCCGCCCCCGCCCGCCAATGGCCCCGCAGTTCCGGCGCAAGCCGGCGCTCCCGTCCTGCCCGGGGGCGGAACGATGCTGGGTCTGGTCTTCGCCGCCGTGGTCGGCGGCCTCATCGCACTGATCATGCCGTGCACTTACCCCATGATCCCTTTGACGATCACTTTCTTCACGAAGCAGGCGGAAGCGCGAGGCGGCAGCGTGCTCGGCCTGGCGCTCGCCTACGGCGCGGGCATCGTGCTCGTCTTCGATATCATTGGCCTCCTCTTCGCAGCGCCGATCGCCTCGTTCGCCGCGCACGCGATCACGAATCTCGTCTTCTGCGCGATTTTTCTCGTCTTCGCGCTGAGCTTTTTTGGCCTTTTCGAGATTCGCTTGCCAAGCTTCGTCAACAACCTGGTCGCGGGCTTCGTGCAGCGCGAGAGCGCATCGGTCGCTGTGGCGGCTTCTCGACCACGATCCGGCGCGCCTGCCGGAACCGCGCCATCGCTCGCTGCGGTGGCTACTGGACCGCAATCGGGCGTGCCCGTCGCGACCGCGCGGACGAATGCCCTCGGCGCGTACCTCGGTGTCTTTCTTCTGGGCACGACGCTCGTCGTGACCTCGTTCACATGCACTGCTCCCTTCGTAGGCGGGCTGCTCGGTGTGGCGGGCCAGATCGGCGCAAGCAGCGTGCTCATCGGCATGACGTGCTTCGGCATCACGGTGGCTGCGCCTTTCGTGGCGCTCTCCTTCTTTCCGAGCCGTGTGCGGAGCCTGCCTCGCGCCGGCTCCTGGATGCACACTTTGAAAGTCTATCTTGGCTTCCTCGAGGTCTTCGCGGCGCTCAAATTCTTCTCCCAGGCGGACCTGGCCTGGGGCCTGGGCGTGCTGCCGCGCGAGCTTTTCCTCGCGTCCGGCGCCGCGCTCATGGCGCTCGCGGGCCTTTATCTGCTGCGCGTTTTCCGGCTCCACGATGACCCCGCAGAGGGCGTGGGCGGCTGGCAGCTGCTCTTCGGCATCATCACGATCCTGGCCGGAACGTACCTGTTCCTCGGAGTGCTCGGCTACAAGCTCGACAGAATCACCGAAGCGCTCTCGCCCAACTACAGCTGCGACCGCCTCCAGGCCCAGGTCCAGGGCGGCCCAGCCCCTGAGAAGTTCGTCGAAGATGACTTCGAAGGAGGCCTCGAGCGCGCGCGACGGGAAGGAAAGCTCGCTTTCGTCAACTTCACCGGCGTCACCTGCACGAACTGCCGGCTCATGGAAGTGTCCATCTTCCCGCGGCCGGAGATCGCGAAGGCCCTGGCACGGTATGTCGAGATTCGCCTCCACACCGACAAGTCGTACAGCGCCGAAGTGACCGCTCGGTCGGCGCGGTTCCAGGAGCTCAAAGTTCGGCTCACGCAGTCGGAGGCGAACCCCATCTACGTCATCCTCGACCCGGCCCGCCCGGAGGTTCCGCTGGGCATCTTCCCCGGCGCGGACCTGACGGGACGGAGGTTTCTGGAGTTTCTCGAGCAGCACGCGCGCTGATCTGCAAGAAGCGCGGCGGCTGGCCCGCCACATGCCGCGATCCCCTCCGGCACCCTTGTCCAAAGCCGGCACCACCGCTACACTTGGAGCTGGAAGCAAGTAGGAGTCCCGAACCAGCCGCGGGGTCGCGCGTTGTACGGAGGCTCGAAGATGGGTTCAGGAAAAGGAGCCGGCGCCCACCTGGTTGTGACCTCTTCAACGCTCTGCGTCTGGATCGCCCTCTTGGGCGCTCCTCCCCAGGCCAGCGGAGAGGTGCTGGCTCCCCGGGCTGGAACACCCCCGTCGGTAGTGCCCCCATCCGCGGTGGAATCCCCGGCGGGGAGCGAGCTCGTGCGCTGCCCCGACTGCGACTCGGAAGGGAAAGTCGCCTGTCCGACTTGCGGCGGCAAGGGAGAGCTCATGAAGCCCTGCCCCGCCTGCAAGGGCACGGGCAAGAAGGCCTGCCCGGTCTGCGTCAAGGATGATGGCACGCCGGAAGGCAACCGGACTCCCCCCGGCAGAGTGCCCTGCGACTCCTGCGGAGGACGTGGAGTGCTGCGCTCAGGGAAGACGTGCCCTCACTGCGACGGCGGGCAAACCATCGCTTGCACGAGTTGCGGCGCCAAGGGATGGATCAGCTGCCCGAAAACTGTCTACGACAAGGTGTGCCCGGACTGCAAGTTCGTCCGGCGGATCACCTGCCCGATCTGCGGTGGCAAGCAGCTCGTCGAGCCGAGCGTCCTCGAGGCGAAGCGACGGGAAGCTGCCCGTGCGCGTTCTTCGAGCGCTGCTTCGGCGAGCACGGTCGACGCGACGGGACCGCACCGGCCGAACGCGGATGCTTCCGGCTCGGAGATCTCTGCCGCGAGCTCGGCCCCATCGACTGCGGAGCTCGAGAGACGCTACGAAGAGCTCCGAGAGGCGTACTTGTCGAACCTCGACATCTTCGGCTCGAATCCCCTCAAGCGGCTGGAATCGCTGCGCGTTGACGCGGCTCGCTTCAGCCGCGAGCTCCCGCCCTTAAAAGGCGTAGAGGACTCCCCGGGCAGCGAGGTCGCGTCGTTCGCTGCCCGTCTCGACCGATTCCGCCGCCGATGGAACTCACTCGAAAGCCTCTTCCTCCAGGCGCATCGGAGCTACGGTCTTCTCCAGACCGCCTGGAATGGACGCGGCGAGAAGCTCGAGGCATCGCCGAAGGGGCGGCGCGACGAGGTCGAGGCGGAGCTCAACATGCGGTCCGCGATCCTGGCGAGCAACCTCGAGCGTCATCTGCAGAGGCTGGCCACCGAGGAGCCGTCGTGGCTTCTCCGCGAGGTCGCGGAGATCGAGCGCGCGTGGCCCACGCTGAAAGAGCACGCGGAGAAGAGCATCGAGGCGTCCCAGCGCGCGCGGGAGGAAGCCAAGGCCCTGGCGCTGCGGACGAAGGAAGAAAATCGGAAAGCGCGCGAGGCTGCCCGCCGCTCGAGCAAGATGGTCGCGTCGGCGAAGTCTGCCGCATCGCGCCCGCAGGCTCCTGGGCCGGCCGGGAGTAAGGCCCCGCCGCCGAACGCCAATACCGGATCCGACGACCCGACGGAGGTCGAGGCAGCGTCCGAGCCTCCCGACGAGCTCGATGTCGACGCGGAAAACCTGAAAGCCGCGAGCTCTGCGGCTGCACCGCGGGCTGCGCCGCTCGCTGCCCCAGCTCCCGCGGACTCTTCGAGCAGCTCGAAAATCGGCGGGGCCATCCTGATCGCCGGCGCCGCCGCCATGATCCTGTTGGTCTTCATCGTCTGGCGTCGCGGCGTGCAAGACGCGAGAGCTCAGGCCGAGGACCGCCGGCCCCCCGCCGTGTCGTAGGAGGTCGCGTGCTCCCCAACGCCAGGCCTACTTCGCGCCCGTCCGCGTGACCTCGAGGAGTTTGTGCTCGCGCTCGACTTCCGCGCGGAAGCCCGCGTGCGTCGTGGAGTCTCGTAGCTCCATCAGCGCTTTCCGGATCTCGGCGTCGGGCCGGATGCCTTCCCGGGCGAGAATTCTCGCGGCCTGGATCCGGAGGCTCTGAACAAGCTGCGACTCGACGTCCCGCGCCGCTCGAACGTGCTCGGGAGCTGCTCGCGACGATTCGAACAAAGGTACAGCCTTCCGGTAGGCGTCCTCGATGCGGCCGAGGCTTGCCAGTCTCCTCGCCTCGGCCACGATGCGGGCATCTTTCTCTTCCTGGTCGGCAATGCGAGCCACCAAAGACTGCAGCCGCATCATCAAGTCCTGGGGAATTCCACCCTCCCACTTTGCGATGACGTTCTCGCGCCGGTCGACGAGTGCGAGCGCAGGCAGCCGCGTCACTTTCAGCTTGTCGAGCAGCTTCAGCACCTCGTCGGCGCCAACCCGGACGCCCTCGACGAGGGGAGGCGCCCCGAGGAGCGCCGGCAGCTTGAGGATGGCCGCGGGCTCGCGGTCGTGCGCCGGCGGGAGATAGACGATGAAAGGCCGCCGGCCCTTGAGCGCGGCATCCCGCGCTTCCGCGTAGGTCGAGCGCCACTCGAACGGGCGAGGCTTTTCGGGCGCGGGGCTCGATTCTTGGCAGCGAGCGCACGGGCTGCCGGCCGCGAGCCCCGCCACGAGCGCGAGGCTTAGAATCTGCCCGCTA
>Ga0111539_10001161_pt1 | contig 34825 bp, 23 predicted proteins | sample RhiMethybrSRZTD1_FD_79667 | JGI IMG/M metagenome (GOLD analysis project Ga0111539, IMG submission 79667) | Populus rhizosphere microbial communities from Tennessee, USA - Rhizosphere MetaG P. TD hybrid SRZTD1 (version 2) (version 2) | ecosystem: Host-associated > Plants > Roots > Rhizosphere >...
GCCTCCCGCGGCCGCCGACGCGAGCAGCGCGCGGCCGCTGGCTGCGGCCAGTGCCTCCAGCTCCGCACCGTGCGCCGCCAGGGCGGCCTTGTTCGCCGTCACGACGTGCGCGCCGGCGCGCAGCGCGACGGCGATCGCGGTGCGGGCCGGCTCGACGCCGCCGAGCGCTTCGACGACCACGTCCGCGCCGCTCGCGGCCGTCGCGAGCGGGTCGGTGCTCAGGGACAGCCCCTCGGGCACGTCCGGTCGCGCACGGCCGATGTCGCGCACACAGGCAGCGACGACCTGGAAGCACTCCGGCAGGCAGCGCAAGGCGGCCAGCACGCCGCCGCCCACGGTGCCCAGCCCCAGCAACGCCACGCGCAGCGGGCGGGACGGCGCGGCGGGCGCATCGAGACGCGCGTGCGGCGCCCCGATCAGCGTCGCGCGCTCGGCCCCGGGCCTTGCCAGCTCGAAGGGCCAGTCCGCCGCCCGTGCCAGCTGCACGGCCTTCGACTGGATGATCGTGCCGTCGGTGGCCAGCGCGTCGTCCCAGCTCGCTTCCGCGTAACGAATCGGCGCAGGCCCGGGAGCGTTCGGGTCGCCCGTGTACAGGCCATCGACGTCCTTGAGCAGGCGGCAGCGCGCCCGCAGCCGCGCCGACAGGAACAGCGCCGTGAGGTCCGAGCCGCCGCGGCCGAGCAGCACGGCCCGGCCCTCCGCGTCGTGCGCGAAGAAGCCCGGCACGACCGCCACGTCGCCCGCCGCGAACGCCCGGCGCAGCGGCGTCGCGTCGAGCGAGACGGGGTGCGCATCGAGCGGGTCGCCCCGGGCACGCAGGCGCAGCGCTGCCGGCAGCAGGACCCGCGCGGGAACGCCGGCCTGCTCGAGCTGCACACTCAGCAGGGCCGCCGAACGCAGCTCGCCCAGCTCGGCCAGCGCCGCCGTGGCGTGCGGCGAGCTGGGCTCGCCGTCCCGGGCCGCGCGCGCCAGCAGCGCCTCCGTGTCGCCGGCGAGAGCCGAGACCACCGCCACGACCGCGAAGCCTGAGCGCCTCCAGCGGTAGATCTCGTGCACGGCCACCGGCAGGGACTCCTCGCCGGCCAGGACCGAGCCGCCCAGCTTGAGCACGATCACCGGGTCGCGGCGCACGGGGCCTCCTCACCCACGGAGGCGGGCAGCGCCTGCACCAGGTCGCGCAGGATCTCCTCGGGATCCTCGAGGCCGACGGAGAGGCGCAGCAGGCCGTCGCTCACTCCCGCCTGGCGGCGCTCGTCGGGCGGCACGTCGGCGTGCGTCATGCTGGCCGAGTGGGTCAGCAGCGTCTCGACCGAGCCCACGTGCTCGGCCAGGCGGCACAGGCGCACGCGGGTCGGCAGCGCCCGCGCGGCCGCCGCTCCGCCGCGCAGCTCGAAGGACAGCACGGCGCCGTGCGCGCCGCGGTGCTGGCGCCGGGCCAGCTCCGCCTGGGCCCCGGTCAGCAGCGTGGGGTAGTGCACCCTCGCGACCTCCGGACGGACCGCGAGCTGCCGGGCCACGTAGGCGGCCGACTCCGATTGCCGGCGCAGGCGCAGCGGCAGCGTGCGCAGTCCCTGCAGCGTGAGCCAGGCGTTGAAGGGAGTCTGGATCGCGCCGGTCGACTTGCGCACGAAGCTCAGGCGCTCCAGCAGTCCCGGGTCGCGCGACACGAGCGCGCCGCCCAGCGCGGCCGAGTGCCCCTCCACGAACTTGGTCGTCGAGTACACCGAGACATCCGCGCCGAGCTCGAGCGGCCGCTGCAGCACGGCGGTCTGGAAGGTGTTGTCGACGGCCAGCAGCGCCCCCGCGCGGCGTGCGTCCCGGGCGGCGGCGGCGATGTCGCTGAGCACGAGCGTCGGGTTGGCGGGCGTTTCCAGGAAGACCAGGCGCGTCCGCGCGCACAGCGCGGACTCGATCGCGGTCGCGTCGGTCGCATCGACGAAGCTCGTCTCGATGCCCAGGCCGGCGAGGAGCCGCTGCAGCAGGCGCGTCGTGCCCCCATAGACCGCGCGGCCGCAGACGACGTGGTCGCCGGTGCGCAGGACCGCCAGCAGCAGCGCCGTCTCGGCCGCCAGCCCGGTGGCGAAGGCCACCGCCGGGGGCGCCTCCTCCAGCTCACCGAGCGTGCGCTCGAGCGCGGTGACGGTCGGGTTGCCGACGCGCGAGTAGGCGAACTCGGCCCGGCTGTCCAGCCCGTCGCGGGCGAAGGACGTCGACTGGACGATCGGGAACACCAGCGGGTCGCCGTCGCGCCCTCTCGGGCCGCCGCCTGCACACAGGGTCTCGGGGCTGGAGCTGGGGCTGGGGCTGTGCCCCTCGGGGAACCGTTCGATGGACATGCCGCGTCTCCTGGCGGCATCGCCAGCAGCCCGAAGCGACGTGAGGCGCAGCACGCGCTGCGTGATTTTGACGCGCGCCTCGCGGCGCCGTCCGCATCGTTCCCCACGTCGGGGCTGGCCTCGGCACCGCGGCCCGCCAACGGCGGACTCGGTTGCCGCCCGGGGACCCTGAAGCTCTCCCGGGGCTCTTGATGCTGGGGACAGACGCTAGCGGTCCGCGGGGCGGCATGTCAACCGCTCGCCGTGTGGATGCAGCGAAGGCAAGGCGCGCGCATCGCGGCGGAAGCGCTGGCCGCGCGACGCGACGCGCTGATCCGTGAGGGCGCGGGCGGGCTGCTATCCTGGCCGTGACTGGAAGGAGATCGACGCCGGACATTGAGAGGCGGGCCATGCGGCTGCTGTTCCTGAGCGACTTCCACGGATGCGTGCCCGATGTCGCGCGCTGGAAGCCCGACCTCGTCGTGGCCGGCGGCGACTACTGCGAGGTCGACGAGATCCGGCAGCTCAAGTTCGCGGCCATGGAGCGCGGGCTGCACGCGACGAAGTGGACCGATCTGGTCGGGCAGGCGCGCGCGAACGAGCTCATCGACCGCGCGCTGGCCGAGGGCTCGGCGGTGGTCGCGGCGCTGGCCGAGTGCGGCGTGCCGGTCCTGGCGATCCCGGGCAACAGCGACCGCATCGGCCTGTACGCGCCGGAGATCGCGGCGCGGCACCTGCCGAGGCCCGACCACCCGCAGGTCGAGGGCCGGATCACGGACATCGAGACGCGCATCGTGCTGCGGAGCGAGCTGGCCTTCGCGGGCCTGGGCGGCTGGTCGGGCCCCACCAATCCCGAGCGGCTCGACCGCGAGGTCGCCGCGCTGGCGGCCATGGCGCGTCCGGCCGCGGCGCCGCTCGTGCTCGTCAGCCACAACGTGCCCTTCGGCAGCTCGCTCGACGGGGTCAACAACCCCGACCTGCCCGACTTCGCGCAGGGCAAGCTGGTCGGCAGCCACCGCTGCCGCGCCGTGATGTCGGCGCTCTCTCCCTCCCTCTGCCTCTCGGGCCACTTGCACGAGAACTACGGCCGCACCGAGCGCATCGGCGCGACGCTCTGCCTCTGCGGCGCCGGCGCCTACCGCGGCGACGCCGTGGTCATCGAGTTCCACGCCGACGGCAGCTTCGACGAGCCGGAATTCGTATCGAGCCCGGCCGGCGCGCGCCGAGTTCTGACCTAGCCGACCGGGGCAAATCGGGCCGGGCTTTGTCGGCGCGCACCAACCACTGCCCGCCTCGATCGAGTCCTTCGACTCTTCAGGCCGCGTCAAATCGAGGCCGCGCGAGGCGGGGCAGGACGATCGAGCGCAGGCGGCCTAGTTCAGGCCGCTGAGCATCGATCGTCCTGTCCCAACGAAGCCCGGCCCGATTTGCCGCGGCCTCCTAGACAAAAAAGAGGCGCCCCCGTCACTCTCTCCTCGGGCGGGGGCGCCTCCACGTTTGCCGACGCCTGGTTCTCTCCCGAGTGCCAGCGTCGGCCGTCCTGACTCCAACGGCGCGGCTTAGTAACCGCCCAGCATCTCGGTAACGCGCATCGCCTTGAGCGCCGCCGCCACGGCGTCGCCCTGCTTGCCGCCGGCCTCGACGATCGGCGCCAGCGCCGAGCGCACGCGGTCGACCGCCGCCTTCGCGCCGGCCTCGTCGCCGGACTCGAGCAGCTCGACCGCGAGCATGTCCGCGTTGCGCACCGCGTCCTTCGGGTACTCGGGGTACTCGGTCGCAAAGCCCGACAGGACCTGCGTGGCCTCGTCCGTGCGGCCGGAGGCCAGCAGCAGCTTGCCCTGCCAGGTCATGGCGGTGGCCGCCGTGCGCCGCTGGTCGGAGAAGCGCTGCCGGACCTGCGCGTAGAGCTCGAGCGCGGCGCCCTCGTCCTTGGCGCGCCGCTTGAGGTGCGCCTGCTCGAGCAGGCCGCGCGCCGCGAACTCGCGCCCCTTGGGCGCATCGGCCCCCAGCTCGACGGCCTTGACGAAGCGCGGCTCGGACTCGGCCAGCCGGCCGCGCGCGCGCAGGATCTCGCCGGCGCGGAAGGCCGCCTCGGCCCGCGCCGCGGTGTCGAACTCGCCGTTGCCGGAGATCGCGTCGTAGCGAGCGGCCACCTCGAGCAGCGCCGCCTCGCGGGCCGTGTCGTCGAGCTTCTGCGCCGCACGCTTGGCGGCGCTCGCCTCGGCCAGCGCGGCGCGGGCCGGGTCCTCGTCGCGCGGGGCGCCGATCGCGCCCGGGTGGCGCAGCGCGGCCGGCGCCGCCGCCACGACGAAGGCCAGCGCGACGACCAGCGCAGCGGTCGGGTAGGTCGACTTGCCGAAGCCCAGCGCGCGGGCCACGGCCTTGATGTCCATCCTCATCGTGACTCCTCCTTGGGTGCGGCCGCCCGGAGCGCGTTGAGGGCGACGGGCGGCTGCTGCTCACGTCGGCGCGGCGGCCTCGGCGTTACGTGGGCAGTTGGTACAACCGGCGCATGGCTCGCCTCGGCGCGAAGGTGATGCTGGCGGCGCTCGCCGGCGCGGCCATCGTGCTCGTGGCCGAGGGCGCGGTCTCGCTCGCGACCAACCGCTCGCTCGCGCGCCGGCTGAGCGACGACGGCGGCCCCGGGCTCGACCGGCTGCCCCGGACCGTGCCGAGCGCCGCTCCGCCCAGCGACGACGACCGGCGCCAGGCGGCGCTCACCAATCCCGGCCTCTATCGCGTGCACCGCGATCCGCTCGTGGGCTACGTGCTCAAGGCCGATGCCGACCTGCAGATCCTCGACGGCCGGATCCACAGCGATCACCTCGGCCTGCGCTCGCAGCCGGGGCCGGCCGCGCCGCCGGACGCCCTGCGCCTCGTCGTGCTGGGCGACTCGGTGGCCTTCGGCTACGGCCTGGACGACGACCAGACCCTGGCCCAGCAGCTCGAGGACCAGCTCGACGCGGTGCGCGGCCCGGGCCTGCCCCCGGTGGCGGGCCGCACGGTGGCGATGCCCGGCTGGAACCATCGCAACGCGGTGCACTGCCTGCTCGACCATCTCGACGAGCTCGACCCCGACGTCGTGGTCTACCTGCCCGTGGGCAACGACCTGATCGACGGCGACGGCATCTGGGAGTCGGGCCATCGCCGCTCGGCGCCGGACATCGCCAGCCACGACCCCTGGCTGCAGGTCGGCGTGCGGACGGTCTGGCCCTTTCTGCAGCCGGTCATCGACGAGGCCGCCGCGGGCGGCGACGCGGCCGAGATCGGCGCGCGCCTGGGCCCGGGGCTGCTCAACTCCGACCTGCCGCTGGAGTCGCGCCGCCGCTTCGACGAGAACGCCGCCTCGATCGAGCTGCTCGCGCGCACGCTCGAGGCGCGCGGCGGCCGGCTGCTGCTCGTCTCCTACGTGGAGAGCGAGTACGCCGTGCATCTGCTGCGGCACCTGCACGAGCGCGGGCTGGAGCTCCCGGTGCTGCGGCTGTTCAAGGACTTCCCCAAGGAGCTCGGGCTCGCGGACGACCCGCACCCCAACGCGCAGGCGGTCGGCGCGATGGCGAGCTGGATCGCCGGCGAGCTGCTCGAGCGCGGCTGGGTCGAGCGAGGGGCCGGCCAGCCGCTGCCCGCGGTCGGGCCGGCCTACGAGGCGCTGCGCTCGGCGCCCCAGACGATCGAGGCGCTCGTCGCGGCCTCCGACAGCCAGCGCGAGGCGACCGCCCGCCGGTTGCGCCCGGCGCTCGACTTCTCGACCTTCGAGGGCATCTACCAGGTGTACGGCACGCTCAACGACGACGCCTCGGTCGCCATGCGCCTGCTCGTCGCGCTGGCGCCGGCCGGCAGCCAGGTGCGCGTGCGGATCGCGCCGCTGGAGGGGCGGCCCGACCTGTATCCGCTCGAGGTCGGCGTCGAGATCGACGGCCAGCGCGCGGGGACGCTCACGCTCACGGCGGACGGCCCGGCCGAGGGCGCCTGGCCCGTGCCGCCGCGCGCCGACGCGGCCGCGCCGCTCGAGGTGCGCCTGATGCCGGCGCGCTGGGTGATCGTGCCGCAGGGCGGCAGCACGACGCTGGCCTCGTTCCGCCCGCTGCGCATCGCCTGCGAAGCGCCATGAGCCACGCCGCACCGGCCGCGTCGCGCTGGCTGCTCGCGCTGCTCGTCGGCGCGCTGACGCTGCTCGTCGCCGAGGGCGGCGCCTCGCTGCTGCTCGGCCGCTCGCTGCTGCGTCCCGCGACGCGCGCCGCCCCGGCCGGGAGCGCGCCCTCGCCCACCGACCTCGACCGCCGCCTCGCGGCGCTGCGCAACCCGGGCGTCTACCGCGTCCATCCCGATCCCTTCGTGAGCTACGCGCTGCGCTCGGACGAGCAGCTCGAGATCCAGGGCAGCCCCGTGCACAGCGACGCGCTCGGCCTGCGCGTGCGTCCCGGCCCGCCGGCGGCGGCCGACGCGCTGCGCCTCGTCGTGCTCGGCGACTCGGTGGCCTTCGGCTACGGGCTGGCCGACGACGAGACGCTCGCCTGCCGCATCGAGCAGGCCGTGACCGCGATGCAGGGCGGCTCGGGCCGGCCCGTCGTCGCGCGCACGGTCGCGATGCCCGGCTGGAACCACCGCAACGCGATCCAGTTCCTGATGGACCACGCGGCGGAGCTCGATCCGCAGCTCGTGATCTACATCCCCATCGGCAACGACCTGTGCGACTCGGACGGCCTGTGGGAGACGGGCCATCGCCGCGCCGCGCCGGACCTCGCCAGCCCCGACCCGCTCCTGCACGTCGGGACGAACGTGGCCTGGCCCTTCCTGCGGCCGCTGCGCGACGAGCTCGTCGGCGCCGGGCGGGCCGAGCTGGCCGCGCGCATGGGCCCCAACATCGAGACGTCCGACATCTCGGCCGAGTCGCGCCGCCGCTACGACGACAACGCAGCGGACATCCGGCGCCTGCAGCAGTGGCTCGGCGCTCGCGGCGGCCGGCTGCTGCTCGCGCGCTACGACGAGACGCAGTACACCTGGCACCTCGAGCGCCGGCTGCTCGACGAGCCGCGCATCCCGGTCGTGCCGCTGTTCTCCGGCGTGGACAGCGAGCTCTCGCTGCCCGACGACCCGCACCCCAACGCGCTGGCCGTGAGCGCCGCGGGGCAATGGCTGGCCGACGATCTCGTCGCCCGCGGTTGGGTCGAGGGCGGCGAGCGGCGTCCGCTGCCCGCCGCGGCCGAGGTCGCCGAGCGGCGGCACGCGCGCCCGCGCGGCGACGCCGAGATCCTGAAGCTGTCGGACGAGCGGCATGCCGCGGCGCGAGCGGCGCTGCGCCCCGCCGTGGATTGGCGCGACGCCACGGGCATCAACCAGGTCTTCGGCACGCTGAACGGCGACGGCACGGCGGGGGCGCGGCTGCTGGTGGCCGTCGCGCCGGCGGGCGGCACGCTCGCCCTCGAGCTGCAGTCGCTGCCGGGCCAGCCGCCGATGACGGTGGCGGTCGAGGTCGACGGGCGGCCGCTGCAGACGCTCACGCTGCCCGCCGGGGATGGCCAGCAGTGGCGGCTGCCGCTGCCGGCGCGCGCGCAGCCCGACGAGGCGCTCGAGATCAAGCTGATCCCCGAGCGCTGGATCGTGCAGGACGTCGGTGGCTCGGGCGTGATGGCCTCCTTCCGCCCGCTGCGCATCGCCTGCGAGCCGTGATCGAGACGGGCCATCGGCCCTGGCCGCCGCCCTCCCGGCCCTGGGCGCTGGGCCAGCGCTGGCACGACCTGCTGTTCATGCACTGGCCCGTCGAGCCGCGCGCGCTCGCGGCGCTGGTGCCGGCGCCGCTCGAGCTGCAGACCTTCGACGGCCGCGCCTGGCTCGGCATCGTCCCGTTCCGGATGAGCGACGTGCGGCTGCGCGGGCTGCCGGCGCTGCCGTGGCTGTCGGCCTTCCCCGAGCTCAACGTGCGCACCTACGTGTCGCTGCCCGGCCCGGGCGGCGCGCCGCGGCCGGGCGTGTGGTTCTTCAGCCTGGACGCGGCGCGCTGGGCGGCGGTGCAGGTCGCGCGGGCGACGTTCGGGCTGCCGTACGTCCTGGCGCGCATGCGCTGCGAGACCGACGGCGACGGCGTGCGCTACCGCAGCCGTCGCCTGGCGGCGGGCGGCGCGGGCGCGGGTCGCGCGCCGGGCGCGACGCCCGTCGAGCTCGTCGCACGCTACGAGCCGACCGGGCCGGTGCAGCGCGCGGCGCCGGGCTCGCTCGAGCACTTCCTCACCGAGCGCTACTGCCTGTATGCCGCCGGCCGGAGCGGCGGCCTGCGGCGCGCCGAGATCCAGCACGCGCCCTGGCCGCTGCAGCCCGCGGCGGCCGAGATCGAGCGCAACTCGATGGCGGCGCCGCTCGGGCTGGAGTCGCTGCCCGGCGCTCCGCTGCTGCACTTCGCGCGGCGGCTCGACGTGCGCGTGTGGTGGCCGCGGCCGCTCGCGCTCGCGGACTGAGCGGCCCCGGCACGCCGTCACGCGGCGTCGCACGCGTGCTACCGCCGCTTTGCGGCCGCCGAGTCGCCTAGGCTAGACTCCGCGGCCCTCCCCACCCGAACGGAGCGCGGACTGCCGCGAAGAGCGATGAGACCCCTCGCCATCCTGCTGGTCCTGTGCGGCGCGCTGCTCGCGGGCGGCTGTGGATCCGCGTCGCACGCGTCGTCGGCCGCGCCCTCGGCGGGCGCGCACCCCGCGTGCGTCTGCGGGACGCACGAAGCCCAGATCCACGGCTGCCACGCGCCCGAGTGCGTGAGCGGCCAGGGCAACCCGGACAACCCCAAGTGCACCTGCGCGCCGCTCAAGCCTGTCGCGCCGGCGAAGGGAGGCTGAGATGAGCAGGCGACTCCGCATGACCGCGGCCCTGGTGCTGGCCCTGGCCGCGACGGCCGCGGGCGCCGCCGCCCAGCAGGTCATCGGCACGGCCTTCGGCCAGACGCTGACCGGCATGCTGATCTCCGACGACGGCAGCAAGATCGTGTTCCAGACCGGCGACGGCAACCTGAGGACGCTGCCCTACAGCGAGCTCGACGCGCAGACCGTGTTCCGGCTCATGGACGCCAGGACCGCGGACACCGACGCGGCCGGACAGCTCCGCTGCGGCGACCAGGCGGCGAAGGCCGATCTCTTCGACGACGCGCGCCAGGCCTACGCGCTGGCCGTCAAGGCGGATCCGTCGCTGCGCGGCCAGGTCGAGGTGAAGCTGGCCAGCCTGCGCCGCGCGGCGAGCGAGTCGCTGCTCGTCGAGGCGCAGCACGCGGGCGAGCACGGCCGGCCCGACGTCGCGCTGCACGACCTGACCACGCTCATGCACGAGTTCGGTGACGAGCCGGCCGCGCAGCAGGGCCGCGCGCTGCTCGACAGCCTGCACGCGAGCCAGAGCCAGGCGCGCAGCGCGGCCAAGGCGCAGTCGCAGAGCGCGGAGGTGCAGCAGGCGCTGGCCCCCACCGAGTCGAGCTACCAGGCGATCGGCCGCAAGATCAAGGAAGGGATGCAGAACGCGAGCAGCCAGAGCAGCTCGATCGACGACTTCAAATCGGCCATCGAGATGGGCAAGGACGCGCGCGACTCGCTGCACGAGCTGCAGGGCAGCGCCGCGACGACACCCGGCTTGGCGCCGGCGAGCCAGGAGCTCGACGGCGAGCTCGTCGACCAGATGGTCAACGCCTACACGCAGCTCGCCAACGCCTACAACCAGCGCAGCTCGTACAACGACGCCAACACCGCGGTCGAGCAGGCCCTCGCGCTGCAGCCGAACAACCAGCAGCTCCTGCAGCTCCAGTCGCAGGTCGCGTCGAACGCCTCCGAGAGCGGCGGCGGGGGCTACGTCGTCGGCTGGCGCTTCGCGCGCTGACGGGCGTGGCCGCGGCGGCGACGCCGCGACGCCGCGGCGCCGCGGCTGCGCGTCAGCGCCGACGGCGGAGGGCACCGGCGCTGACGAGCGCGCAGCCCGCCGGCAGCACGAAGGCGCCGGCGCGCAGCCCGGTGATGCGCAGCAGGCCGTCGGTGCCGACGGCGGGCACGAAGGCGTCGCCGAGCGCCTGGCCGAGCTCGTCGAGGAGGCCGCGCTCGGGCGGGAAGGCGCGCTCGTAGCCCAGGCGCAGCGCGGGCCAGAGCAGCGCGACCCACAGCCCGGCGGCGCACAGCCTGAGCAGCGCCGGGCTGCGGACGGCGAGCGCCACGAGCGCGCCGAGCGCGGCGGCGAGCAGCGCCGTGCCGGCGACCCCGCCGAGCTCGAGGAAGCTCACCCCGCCGACGTACTCGACGCCGATCGCGGGAAGCTGGGCGCCCACGAGCACGGCGAGCGCGCCGGCGACCGCCCAGCCCTCAGCCGCCGGCCGTGACATCGGCCGCTGGCCTCAGGTGCTGCGGGCGGACGGAGTCTGAGCCCGCCCGTCCCGTGGACGAGTCGAGTCGAGTCGGAGAGTCGGGACCGTCGAGCGCTCAGCGCCCGCCGCGGTACCCGCCTCCGCCACCCCCACCCCCGCCGTAGCCGCCGCGGCCTCCACCTCCGCCGCCCCCGCCGCCACGGTAGCCACCACCGCCGCCACCGCCACGCGGACCGCCGCCTCCGCCGCCACGGGGACCGCCGAAGCCACCCCCGCCGCCGCGCGGCCCCGTCCTCTCCTGCGCCTCGTTGCACTTGATCGTGCGACCGTCGAGCGTGGCGCCGTCCATGGCCTTCATCGCGGCCCGGGCCGACTCATCATTGTCGAACGTGACGAAGCCGAAACCGCGGCTGCGACCCGTCTCGCGGTCCTGCACCACGACCGCTTCGGAAATCGACCCATAGGACTCGAAGGCTGCGCGCAGCCCATTCGAGTCGGTATCCCAAGACAAACCACCAACGAACAACTTCAAGCGCATTCTCCGGGCGGACGGCAGTTCTCCGGCCGCGTTTCTCGAAAACGACCCCGACATGGTCCTGCATCCCCCCGGCCGGGCACAAGCCCGTCGGGAAGGGAATTCAGGTCCCGCGGGCGACGAGCTCCCGGACCCGGGAGGCCGCCTCGGCCGCGCCGATGGCATCCACCGAGGGCAGGAGGGGCGGGCTGGCGGTGGCGCCGGTCACGGCCACGCGGAGGCCCATGAAGAGGTCGCCGGGCTTGAGGCCGTGCCGCTCGGCGAGGGCGCGCAGCTCGGCCTCGCGCTCGGGATGCGGCGCCCCGGCCTGGGCCACGAGCCGGTCGGCGGCCTCGAGCAGCGCCGCCTTCACGGCGGCCGGGTCGGCCTTCTTGAGCTTGATCGCGAGGCCGTCGAGATCGGGCTCCGGGCGCTCCTTGAGGTAGCGCGCGGCGGGCTCGAACTCGGACAGCCGGCGCAGCCGCTCCTGGAAGAGCGGCAGCACCGCGACGAGCTCCTCGCGCGTCCACGGGCCGGCGAAGCCCTCGGCCACGATGCGGTCGGCGAGCTGCTCGGGCGTCAGCTTGCGGATCTTCTCGCCGTTGAGCCAGTCGAGCTTGGTCAGGTCGAAGACCGGCCCGCCCACGCTGATCGCGCTCGGGTCGAACTTCCCCACGAATTCATCGAGCGAGAGCTCCTCGCTCTGCTGCTGCGGGCTCCAGCCCTGCAGCGCCAGGAAGTTGAGCAGCGCTTCGGGCAGGAAGCCCTGGCCGCGGTACCAGAGCAGCGAGGTCGGGTTCTTGCGCTTGCTGATCTTGGTCTTGTCGGCGTTGCGCAGCAGCGGCACGTGCGCCATGACCGGGATCTCCCAGCCGAAGGCCTGGTAGAGCAGCACGTGCTTGGGCACCGAGGGGATCCACTCCTCGGCGCGCATGATGATCGTCACGCCCATGAGGTGGTCGTCGACGACGTTGGCCATGTGGTAGGTCGGCAGGCCGTCGCTCTTGAGCAGCACCTGGTCGTCGACGTTCTCGTTGTCGATCACGATCTCGCCGCGCAGCAGGTCGGTGAACCGCGTCTGCCCCGGGCGCGGCACCCGCAGGCGCACGACGTGGCTCTCGCCGGCCGCCGCGCGCGCCGCCGAGTCGGGCGCCGCGATCGCGCGGCAGGTGCCGTCGTAGCCGGTCGGGCGCTTGGCCGCCTTCTGGAAGGCGCGCAGCTCCTCGAGCCGCGCCGGCGTGCAGAAGCAGCGGTAGGCGGCTCCCGAGGCGATCAGCTGCGCCGCGTGCTGCGCGTAGATCGCGCTGCGCTCGCTCTGCCGGTAGGGACCGTGCGCGCCGCCGCGCACCGGGCTCTCGTCGGGCACGATCCCCAGCCACGCCAGCGCCTCGTGGATCTGCCGCTCGCTCTCGGGCGTGCTGCGCGCCTGGTCGGTGTCCTCGATGCGCAGGATGAACCGGCCGCGGTTGCGGCGCGCCCAGGCCCAGTTGAACAGCGCGACGTAGGCCGTGCCGACGTGCGGGTCGCCGGTTGGCGACGGAGCGATGCGCGTGACGACGTTCATTCCGCGGTGAAGTAGAACAGGGGCTGGCCCTGCGCGTCGAGATAGAGGGACAGGGCGCGGCCGAAGTCGAGGCGCACGAGCGAGCCCTGCTCGCCCAGGCCGACGGGCTCGCCCTCGAAGCGCAGCGCCGCGTCGGGCGGCACCTCGGTCAGGGTCTTCGTCCAGGCCGGCTTCTTGCCCTTCTGGAGCTGGATCAGCCAGGGGCCGCCGCCCCGGTCGTCGCGGCGCAGGACGAGGCGCCGCCCCTCGTCGAGGGCCAGCGCGCCGAGCTCCTTCTCCTTGCTGGCCGCCTGGCCCTCGGCCGGGACGAAGGGGCCGTCCTCGTCGGTGATCAGCATGAGCGCGTAGCTCTCGGGGCGCGCGGCCTCGGCCCGGAACCAGGCCATGAGCCGGTCGAGCTGCGTGGTGTTCTCGGCGTGACGGCCGGCCACGAAGCGCAGCGCGGGCGGGCCCTCCTGCTGCGCGAAGAAGCGCGCCAGCACGCCGGCCTGCGCGAGCTGGGCCGCGTCCCACTCGCCCTCCTTCCACAAGGGCGCGATCTGGTCGAGGACGATCGGCACCTGCCACAGCCACAGGCGGCGGTCCTCGCCGACCTTCTCGCCCAGGCGCGCGGTGGGGTTCAGCGGCGCGGGCACCGCGCGCGCCTCGCGGCCCGACTCGATGCCCATGCGCAGCACGGTGAACTCCTGGTTCATCGAGGCCACCGCGTCGTCGGTGAAGCCGCCGCGGCTCAGGTGATCGATGGCCTTGGCCCAGAAGGGCGAGCGGCGGAAGGCCGTGAGCTCGGGGAAGCTGGCGACGTGCTTCGCCTCCACGCGCGGCGGCGCGGGCGGGGCTGCGGGCTTCTTCGCGCCCGGATGCAGCAGCCCGTCCTGCGCGCGGGCCGCGGCCGGCGCCGCCAGCACCAGGCCCGCGGCGAGCAGCGCGGCGCGCGCCGCGGCGTGCGCGCCGGAGGCGCTCATGCGTCGCGCGCGGGCCCGCGCCCGAGCTCGTGGAGCTGCTTGAGCTGTGTCAGCCGGCCCATGCAGACCATGACGTCGCCGACCGCGAGCGGCCGGCTGGGGTCGGGGTTGAAGCGCGTCGAGGTGCCCGCGTGCCGCATCGCGATCACGATGATGTCGAGCTGCGCGCGGATGTCGGCCTCCTTGAGGCTCTTGCCGACCAGCGGGCTGCCGTGCTCGATGGTGACCTCGCGCACGCGCACCTCGCTGCCGGCCGAGGTGTCCTGCGCGAAGATGCGCATGAGGTCCATGACCGCGGGCCGCACGAACTCGGCGCCGATGCGCCGGGCGCCCTTCTCGTAGGGGTTGACCACGCGGTCGGCGCCGGCGCGCAGGAACTTGCCCTTGGCGTGCGCCGAGCTGTGGCTGGCGATGATGAAGACCTCGGGGTTCAGCTCGCGGGCCGTCATCGTCGCGAAGAGGTTGTCGCTCTCGCTCGGCAGCAGCAGGATCACCCCGCGCGCGCGGTCCGCGCCGGCCTCCTTGAGCACCTCGGGGTCGAGCACGTCGCCCGCCAGCGCGAGGTGGCCGTCGTCCTCGGCCTTGCTGACCGTCTCGGCGGCGCGGTCGACCACGACCACGGTCACGCCCTCCTCGCGCAGGTCGCGCGCCACGATCTGGCCGGTCGCGCCGTAGCCGCACACGATCACGTGGTCGTTGATGCTCAGCAGGCCCGTCATCGAGTGGAGTCTCCGGGTCAACGCTCGTCCCCGGCGCGCAGCCGGATGTCGGTGTAGCGCGTGACGCCGTGGCTGCCGAGCAAGCCGACATCGCCGCGCAGGGCGCCCTGAGGATACTTGATCGACTTGGCGAATTGCCCTCCGACGATCGGCGTGACGGGCGTCCCGTCGATGCTCACCGCGACCGCGCGGCCGCGCACGTCGAGCCGCAGCACGACGCCGGCGGCGGCGTCGTACTCGGCCTTGATCGAGCCGTCGCCGCGGAAGGTCCAGGCGCCGGAGTCGTAGCTGCCGAAGTCGACGTTGTTGAGCGCCTTGCCGCCCGGGCCCTTCTCGTCGCCGGGCCGGTTGCGCAGCACGATGGCCTCGTAGTGGTCGGTGTCGCGGGCGCCGAAGATCAGGCCGGTGATCTTCCAGTCCGCGCCGGTCTGGATGCGCGCCTGCAGCGTGAAGTCGCCGTCCACCTTGCGGTCGAGCAGCAGCGCCTGGTAGGTGATGCCCTCGTCCTCGGCCGGCGCGGCCCCGGCGTCGCCCGCGCCGTCGTCGCCCTTCTTCTTGTCGCGGATCGCGGCGACGCGGGCGCTGTCGTTGAGCAGCGTGCCGGCGTCGACGAAGAAGCTGCCGCTGCCCTCGGCGCTGTACCAGCCGTCGAGGTCGAAGCCGTTGAAGAGCCGCTGCCAGCGCACGATGCTCAGGCCCGTGTCGCGCTCGAGCCGCGTGAGCAGCGCGCGGGCCGACGGGTCGAAGGGCTCGACGGCCAGCACGCTGCGCGCGCAGAGCATGGCCATGCGCGGCAGCTGCTCCTCGTCGTACTGGCGTGCCAGCGCGGCCATGCCGCCGGCCAGCTCGCGCCGCGCGTCGGCGAAGGCCGCCTTCTGGGGGTCGAGCGCGTTGGCGCGCTCGACGGCCTTCGACCGCCGCTCCTCCTCCTCCGGCGCCAGGTCGGCGAAGCGCCGGAACGCGAGCAGCGCCCGGTCGCGGAGCGCGGTCGCGGCCGGCCCCTCCCCGGCGGCCTGGGCCAGCTTCGTGCAGACCTCGCCGGTGCCCCAGAGCGCCTCGAGGTCGTCGGCGTCGACGTCGAGCGCCTTCTCGAACCAGCGCAGGGCCACGTCCGGCTCGTCCTTCAGCGACGCCATGCGGCCCTTGGCGTCGTACTCCTCGAGCCGCTTGTCGGCGGTCTTGAGCTCGGCGGCCAGGTTGATGATCCACTGCTTCCAGATCGCCTCGAAGCGGTCGAAGGTGTCGATCTCCGGCGCCTTGACCTGCTCGAGCACGAAGTGCGTGAAGTGCTCGACCATGTCGCCGGGGCTGCCCTTCTTGAACTCGTAGATGTAGTCCTGCAGCCGCGCGCGGAAGACGTAGTTGCCCGTCGCGTCCACGTACATGCGCAGGAAGTACATGACGCCCCAGCGGTAGTCGTAGAGCTCCGGCTTGTTCTCGCGGGCGTTGAACACGTCGCGCAGCGGCATGGCCGTGCCCTTCTCGAGCTTCTCGGCCAGCGGCACCAGCCGCCCGGGCACCGGCAGGTCGCGGCGGATCGAGCCGTTGCTGAGCACTTCGATGCCTTCGAAGAGGCTGGCGACGCCCTCGTTCACGAACGAGGGCACGTCGCCCACGGCCACGTGCATGAACTGGTGGCTGGCCTCGTGGAACAGCGTCGTCATGAGCGATCGCGTGCCCTTGCCGCCCTCGCTCACCGGGTTGTAGGTGTTGAGCTCGCTGCCGTTGTAGTTGCCGGCGCTCCAGTCCTGCGCGCCCTCGCCGGCACGCGTGCGGTACTCCTTGAGCGTGCCGTAGATGTTGATGTCGAGCGGCGTGACCGCCAGGTTGCGCAGCTCCGGCGCGGGGTGCTCGGGCGGCGGATCGGGGATCAGGCCCCAGATCTCCCGGTAGAAGGCCTGGACCCTTTCCATCGACGAGGCGACCTCGGTCCCGATGCGCCAACCGGCGGTCGTCTTGATGCGGTAGTGCGGCGTCTCCCAGCGCGCGGCCTGGCTCCACTTGGCGGTCTTGCGGTCGTGCTCGGCGATCCAGGCCGCGTCCGGGCCGCCGGGCGCCGCGACCGCGTCGAAGCGCTGCGCGACCTCGTCGGGCGCCGACGCCAGCGTCTGCGCCAGGCCGGCCTGCGCCGCGAGCGCCTCGGCGCTGCCCGGGCGCGCGGCCAGCTCGGCGCGCTGCCAGGCCGCGAGCGCGTTGGCCACGAAGCCGCCCTCGGCGTAGTGGCGGGCGAGCTCGGACTGGGCCGCGGCGTAGGCCGCCATGAGCTGGTCGGCCTCGCCCGGCGCGGGATCGAGCTGCGCGAGGCGCTCGATCGAGCGGGCCAGGTCGCGCTCGCGCGAGGTCTCGCCGGCCGCGACGGCGGCCGCCAGCGGGCCGTTCAGCTCGACGCGCGCCAGGACCTCGGCGTCGCGGTCGCCCGCGAGCTTCGCGACCTCGGCCAGCCCGTCGAGCGCATCGAGCGAGCGCGGGTCGAGCTCGAGCAGCGCGCTCCACGCGGCCTCGGCCTTGGCCCAGTCCTTGGCGCGCACGGCTGCCTTCGCGGCGCCGACCTGCTGCTCGCGGAAGCGACGGAAGCCCGTGTCGTCGCCGGCCGGCGGCGCGGCGGCGGGCAGCAGCGCGAGCCCCGCGAGCGGCAGGAGCAGCAGGGCGTGCGCGCCGCGCATCGCGCTCATCCCTCCGGCAGCGCCGCGCACCAGGCGGCCAGGTCGGCCGGCCAGGGTGACTCGATGCGCAGCGGCCCGCGCAGCGGGTGCGTGAAGGTCAGCGCGTGGCTGTGCAGCGCCTGGCGCGGCAGGCGCAGCGCGGCGCGGTCGGCCTCGGTGAGCTGCCGCGCGCCGTAGCGGCGGAAGAGCGTCTCGTCCGCGCCGTAGAGCTTGTCGCCCACGACCGGGTGGCCGAGCGCCGCGAAGTGCGCGCGGATCTGGTGGTGGCGCCCGGTGAGCAGCTCGACCTGCGCCAGCGTCACCTCGGCCCAGCGCCGCAGCACGCGGTAGCGCGTGCGCGCCGGGCTGCCGACGTCGTGGCGCACCGCGCGGCGCGGTCGCTCGCGTGGGTCGATCGCCGGCCCCAGCGGCAGGTCGATCAAGCCCTCGTCCTGCGCCAGCCGCCCGTGGACGAGCACGAGGTACTCCTTGCGCACCGTGCGCCGCTCGATCTGCCGCTGCACGAAGCGCAGCGCGGCGTCGGTCTTGGCCACGAGCAGCACGCCGCTCGTCTCGAGGTCGAGCCGGTGGCAGAGCTTGGGGATCACGTCGCGCGTCGGGTCGGCGAAGTCGCGGAAGCGGCGGTGCAGCGCGGTGATCACCGTGTGGTGCAGCAGCCGGCCGGCGGGGTGCACGGGCAGGTCGGGCGGCTTGTCGATCGCGAGCAGCAGCTCGTCCTCGTAGAGCTGCGGCAGGCCGGGGGTGCCCGCGCCGCGCGGCACGAGCGCCTCGTCGCGCAGCGGCCGCGGGAGCTGCACGGTGACGAGCTCGCCCAGCGCGACGCGCCGCGACGCGCGGGCCCCGCGGCCGGTCAGCGCGACCTTGCCCTCGTCGAGCAGCCGCACCACGCTGCTGCGCGAGCGCCAGTGCAGGCGCCGCGCCAGGAACAGGTCGAGCCGCAGGCCCTGCTCGCCCTCCACGACGCGGTACGAGAGCGTCTCGAGCCGGCCGTCGAGCACGCGCACGTCGAAGTCGTCACCGCCCCTGGCCTTGCGCTCGACCCGCGCGCGCAGCTCGGGAGGCCCGTTCATCTCAGCGCTCGGCCGGTCCCTCGCGCGCCGTGACCGTGAAGTTCAGGCCGGCCGCCAGGAAGGGATCGATGGCCGCCGAGAGGCTGCCGTCGGGCATCAGCCGCGCCTTGCCACCCACGCAGTCGACGACCTTCTCCGCGCGGATCGGGGCGGGCAGGTACACGTAGATGAGGTGCGGCTCGACCTGCTGCCGCAGGCGCACCGTCGTCGCCATCCGGTGGCCGGGCACGTGGTAGGTCTCGATGTCGGCCAGGCCGAAGATCGTGGGCAGCCAGGGCAGGTCGAACTCGTCGCGCTCGGGCAGCAGCTCGATGTGCGAGCCGACCAGCAGGCGCAGGTCGCGGCCGTGGTCGTCGATGAGCATCGCGCGCGACAGGTACATCAGGCCGATCTCGAAGCGGCCGTCGAGGTCGCCGCCCGGCGTCATGCTGCCCAGCCCGTTGCGACTCGTGCCCTCGAGGAGCTGCGCGTAGTGGCTCCAGAAGCCCTCGCGGTCGCCGGCGCTCAGCGCCTTGCGCGCGGCGAGCATGTGGGCGGCCACCGGCCCCTCGTCGTCCGCCGCCCAGTGCAGCGCCGGCAGCGCCTCGGCCGCGGCCGGCCCGCCCGCCGGGTCGGCGCGCACGAGCAGCGCCGCCATGTCCGCGCGCACGACGTCGGGATCGAGCCAGGGCTCGACCGCGCCGCCCTGCACGACGAGCGACTTGATCACGTTCGCGGTGTCCTGCACGAGCTGCTCGTCGTTGTGCGTGAGCCGCACCGCGCTGACGAGACCCGACACGAGCGCCACGCGCCGGTCGGGCGAGAGCTGCTGGCCGGCCGCCGTCGCCGAGTCGACGAGGTCGTGCAGGTAGCCGTCGGCGAACGCGGCCAGCCCCCACTCGTAGAACACGCCCGTGATCTCGGCCGGCGCGGCCGCGTCCGTGGGCGGGAAGCCGTAGGGCCGGTCGGTCAGCCACTGCACGTCGCGGTTGGCCTCGCCCAGCGTGCGCAGGAAGTGCACGCTGGCGTCGAGCGCGCGGTCGAGGCGCGGCAGCGCGCTCGAGAAGACCGTGTACTCGCCGCGGAAGTCGGTCTGCCAGGCGAGCTGCTCCTCGAGGTCGGTGTACGAGAAGCGCTGCAGCGTCTCGCGCCAGCCCTCCTCGTCCATCATCGGCTGGTGGCCGGGGCCGGCCAGCGAGACGTCGAGGAAGTACGCGGTGTTCGGCTGCACCGGCAGCTCCCAGGTCAGCAGGCAGGCCGGCGCGTCGAAGGTCTTCGGCGCCGGCAGGACCTGGACCTGCGGGTCGGGCCCCTCCCAGGCCACGATCGCGTCGCCGTCGCGCGTGATCACGCCGTCCTCGTGCGCGAAGACCGCGCCCGGCGCGAAGTCGAGCGCGTCGACCGGGCGCCGCAGCGGGTCGCCGCCGCCGGCCGAGAGGCGCGCGCCGAGCTTGACCACGACGAGGTCCTGCCCGTGGTTGGCGAGCTCGACGTGCACGATCGCGCGCACGCGGTGGTCGCCGTGCGCCTCGACCGGCACCGCGATCAGCTTGACCTGCGCCTCGACGCCGGGCAGGTCGAGCGTGCCGCCGGCCCACAGCGCCGGCCCGCGGCCGAAAGCCAGGTCGTGCACGACGAGCGGCTGGCCGCTCTCGGCGTCGACGAGCTGGAGCACGCCGGCGCCGCTGTCGATCGCCCCGCTGTGATCGACGCGCGCGCACAGCCGGCTCGCGTAGGTCGACAGGTGCATTCCCGCGGGGACGGGGAAGTGGCCGGACGCCAGGTCCGCGTCCTCGTCGATCACCGCGTCGTCGGCCGCCTCGTCGTCCTCGGCCGCCTCGTCGTCCGCCGCCTCGTCCCCATCCGGCTCCGCCGCGTCGCCCGCCTCGTCGCCGCCCGGCTGCGGCTCGGCCTGCGGCGGCGGACTCGGCGCGGGCGCGGGCGCGCCACCCTGTTGAGCGCGCAGCGCGGCCAGCGGAGCGAGGGCCGCCGACACGAGCACGCAGAGCACGACGAGTCGAAGGGCGCCGGCCGACATGAGGGCGGGATTATACGGAAGGCGGAGCGTTCGTTGGGCGCGGCGCTATGCTGGGCGCCGCGTGCGCTACGAAGGTCGCATCTATCGCCCCCCGAGCGAGGCCGACTCGCTCATCCTGCAGGCCACCATCGGCTGCAGCTACAACCGCTGCTCGTACTGCGCGATGTACATCGACAAGCGCTTCCGGCCGCGGCCCCTCGACGAGCTGCGCGAGGACATCGCGCTCGCCGTCTCCTACTACGGGGCCGGCGCGGTGCGGCGGGTGTTCCTGGCCGACGGCGACGCGCTCATCCTGCGCACGGCGCGGCTGCTCGAGATCCTCGCCGACCTGCGCGCGGCCTTCCCCGACCTCCAGCGCGTCTCGACCTACGCCAGCCCTCAGGCGCTGCTCGCGAAGTCGGTGACCGAGCTCGCCGAGCTGAAGGCGGCCGGGCTGACGCTCCACTACGTCGGTCCCGAGAGCGGGCATCCCGAGGTCCTGCGTCGCATCGCCAAGGGGGTCGGGCCCGAGCAGCTCGTCGACGGCTGCCGCCGCGTGCTCGACGCGGGCGCCAGGCTCTCGCTGATCTTCCTGCTCGGCGTGGGCGGCACCGAGCTGTCGCACGAGCATGCGGTCGAGTCGGGGCGCCTGGCCTCGGCCATCGATCCGCAGTACCTCTCGGCGCTCACGCTCGTGCCGGTGCCCGGCACGCCGATCCACGACGAGGTCGAGTCCGGGCGCCTCGTGCTGCCCGGGCCCCGCGCGCTGCTCGCCGAGCTCGCCACGCTGCTGCGGCACACCGACGTGACGCGCACCCTCTTCCGCAGCAACCACGCCAGCAACTCGCTGCCGCTGGGCGGCACGCTGCCCAGGGACAAGGAGCGGCTGCTCACGATCCTCGACGCGGTCGTGGCCGACGAGGGCGTGCCGCTGCGCGCGCCGCCCTCGCCGCAGCGGCTCTAGCCCGCGGGGCGCGACTGCGGTGAGCGAGCTGCTCGACGCCACCCGCGACGAGCCCGTCGGCGTGACGCTGACCGGCACGCTGCTCTCGATCACCTTCCGCAACGAGGACAACGGCTACACGGTCGCGCGGCTCGAGCCCGAGGACGGCGGCAAGCCCATCGCCGTCGTCGGCCCGATGCCGGGCGTCGTCGAGGGCGACACCCTGCGCCTCAGCGGCCGCTGGACGCGCCATCCGACCTACGGGCGGCAGGTCGAGGTCGAGCGCTGCGAGCTGCGGCCGCCCGCGGGTCGGCGCGGCCTGGTCCGCTTCCTCGGCGGCGGGCGCATCAAGGGCGTCGGCCCCAAGACCGCCGAGCGCATCGTCGACACGCTCGGCACCGACGTGCTCGAGCGCCTCGAGCGCAACCCGGGCCTGCTCAACACCGTGCCCGGGCTGGGGCGCGGCAAGGCCCGGCTCATCCTCGCCCAGCTGCAGGAGCAGCGCACGGCGGCGGCGGCGCTCGTCTTCCTCCAGGAGCACGGGCTGGGGCCGGGGCTCTCGCAGCGCGTCTGGCGCGCCTACGGCGAGCGCACGGTCGAGGTCGTGCGCGACAACCCCTGGCGGCTCGCCGAGGAGGTCTGGGGCGTCGGCTTCCGCACGGCCGACCTGCTCGCGCGCGGGCTCGGGCACGAGCCCGACTCGGCGCAGCGCATCGCCGCGGGCCTGACCCACCTGCTCGGGCGCGCGGCCCAGGAGGGCCACGTCGGGCTGCCGGCGGAGCTGCTCGTCGAGCAGGCCGCGCCCTTCCTCGAGGTCGACGAGCTGCCGGTGCGCGAGGTGCTGGCGGCCTGCATCGAGGAGCGGCGCGTGCTCGACGACGGCCTCGTCTACCGGCCCGAGCTGCTCGCGGCCGAGCGCGCGCTGGCCGCGCGCGTGCGCGCGCTGCTCGACCCGCCCGCGCCGCTCGTCACGCTCGCGCCGGCGGCCGCGGTCGTGTACGCCGAGCAGCGCAGCGGGCTCTCGCTCGCGCCCGATCAGCGGCGCGCCCTCGAGCTGGCCCTCGGCTCGCGGCTCGCGGTCATCACCGGCGGGCCGGGCGTCGGCAAGACCACGATCGTGCGGCTGTTGCTCGACGTGCTCGTCAGCCAGGGCCGCCGCGTCGCGCTCGCCGCACCCACCGGACGCGCCGCGCGCCGCCTCGCGCAGGCCACCGGCGCCGAGGCCTCCACCCTGCACCGCCTGCTCGGCATCCAGCCGGCCGGAGCCGGCTTCGCGCGGCCGCTCGCCGAGCCGCTCGACCTCGACGTCCTCATCGTCGACGAGACCTCGATGGTCGACCTCGCGCTCATGGCCGCCGCGGTCTCGGCGCTGCCCGACGAGGCCGGGCTGATCCTCGTCGGCGACGCCGACCAGCTCCCCTCGGTCGGGCCCGGCGAAGTGCTCGCGGCCTTCATCGACAGCGGCATGGTGCCGGTCGCGCGCCTCTCGACGATCTTCCGGCAGGCCGAGCACGGCGGCATCGTGCGCGTGGCCCACGACCTCAACTCCGGCGAGGTGCCGGCCTTCGACGAGGGGCCGGGCGGCGAGGCCTTCTTCGTCGAGCGCAACGACGCGGCCGCGGCGGCCGAGACGATCCGCGCGCTCGTCGTCGAGCGCATCCCGCGGCGCTTCGGGCTCGACCCGCTGCGCGACGTGCAGGTGCTCACGCCGCTGCACGGCGGGCCGCTCGGCACGGTGGCGCTCAACGAGCTGCTGCGCGAGGCGCTCAACCCGCCCGCGCCCGGGCGGCCCGAGCTCTCGCGCTTCGGGCGGCTGTTCCGGCTCGGCGACAAGGTCATGCAGGTGCGCAACAACTACGACCTCGCCGTCTTCAACGGCGACATCGGCGTGATCACCGCGCTCGATCCCGAGGAGGGCTCGCTGACGATCGACTTCGAGGGCCGGTCCGTCGAGTACGGCCTCGACGCGCTCGACCAGCTCGAGCCGGCCTTCGCCATCACCTGCCACAAGAGCCAGGGCAGCGAGTTCCCGGCTGTGGTGCTGCCGATCGTCGGGGCGCACTCGATGATGCTGCGGCGCAACCTGGTCTACACCGCCTTCACCCGCGCGCGGCGCGTGCTGTGCGCGGTCGGCCAGTGGCGGGCGCTCCACGCGGCGGTCGCGGCGGCCGGCTCCGGCCAGCGCCACAGCCGGCTCGCCGAGCGGCTGCGTGGCGAGGCGTAGCGGTCAGCCGGCCAGGTGCTCGAGGAGCGCGGCATTGATGCGCGCGGGCTCCTCGTGCTGCAGCCAGTGCGTCGCGGCGTCCAGGAAGACGAGGCGGCCGTGGGCGCAGCGCGCGAGCGTGGGCTGGGCCAGCTCGGCCCCGAGCGCGCGGTCGCGCCGGCCCCACAGCAGCAGCGTCGGCGGCTGCACGCGAGGCTCGGCCGCCGCGCCGACGCGTCCGCCCATGCGCAGCGGATAGCGGGCCGCGCGGTACCAGTCGATCATCGCGCGCAGCGCGCCGGGCCGCCGCCAGTCGCGGCGATAGGCAGCCAGGTCGGCGTCGCTGAACGCGCCCTGGCGGCTGCTCGTGCGCAGCCCGCGCGCCAGCAGCGCGCCGTCGCCCGCCCCGAGCAAGGCCTCGGGCAGCCACGGCAGCTGGAACAGCGCCATGTACCAGCTGCGCAGCATCTGCCGCGGGTTCGTGAACAGCGCGCGCCGCATCACCGCCGGGTGCGGACAGTTGAGGATCGCGAGCCGCTCGACGCGGTCGGGCCGGGCCTGCGCCATCCACCAGGCGACGGCGCCGCCCCAGTCGTGGGCCACGACCCGCGCGCTCGCCACGCCGGCCGCGTCGAGCAGCCCGAAGGCGTCGGCGGCCAGCACCGGCAGCCGGTACTGCCGCACGCCGTCGGGCCGCGCGCTCTCGCCGTAGCCGCGTTGGTCGGGCGCCCACACGCGGTAGCCGGCCGCCGCCAGCGCGCCGATCTGGTGCCGCCAGCAGCCGGCTCCCTCGGGAAAGCCGTGCAGCAGCAGCACGAGCGGCCCGCGTTCCGGCCCGGCCTGCACCACCCGGAAGCGCAGCCCGTTGGACTCCACCATCGCGGCGCGCGCCGTGACGCGCGCGGTGCCGCCCTCGCCGGCCGCCGCGCTCATGCCTCGCGCCGCCGCCCGCTGCGCGTGCCGCCCTCCCACGCCATCGCCTCGCGCAGCATCGCCGAGGGATAGAGCGTGCCGCGCCACACGACGCCCCCGCGCCGCGCCCCCATCCAGCCGGCGCGCGCGACGGCCCAGGCCATGATCAGCCCGCCGACGGGGACGAGCAGCGCCGGCAGCATGCGGCGCCCCATCCAGCGCTCGCCGGCCGCGACGATGCCGACGTCGAGCACGATCGCCGCCGCGCCGAGCGCGCACAGCGCCGGGCCGCGCGCCAGCGCGATCCAGGGCGCCAGCTCCATGACCAGCAGCGCGAAGGCACCGAGATACAGCCGCCAGGGCTCGCAGCGCCCGCCGTACGCGAAGATCCCCTTCTCGAGGCCGCGCACGATCTGGGCGGCGCTGCTGTACCAGGTCAGGTGGACGAGGTCGCGGCCGCTCGCGACGCCCTGCCGCGCGCCGCTGCGGCGCAGCAGCGCGCCGAGCGCCATGTCGTCGCCGACCTCGAGCCGCACGCGCTGCATGTCGCCGATGCGCGCGAGCGCCGAGCGCCGCATGAGGTTGAAGGCGCCGACGCCGACCGAGGCCTTGCTCTTCGGGTCGTTGACGGAGGCGAGGGTGAGCCCGAAGAGGCGGCCGAACGCGCCGAGCGTCGCGTCGCGCAGCAGGCCACCGGGATGGAGCTGCGGCATGACGACGAGGTGCTCGAGCCCGCGCTCCTCGGCGTGCGCGAGCGCGAGGGCCAGCGCGTCGGGCGCGAACAGCACGTCGGCGTCGGTGAAGAGCACCCAGCCCGGCGCGCGCGGCGAGTCGCCGGGGCGCGAGGCGGCCCCCGAGCCGGCGCGCGGGCCCTCGGCCGGCAGCGTGGCGAGGGCGCGCTGCAGCGCGTGCGTCTTGCCCAGCCAGCCCTCGGGCAGCTCGCGGACGTGCAGCGTCCGCACCGAGACGGCTGCGCCCGTGCCGGCCGTCGCTGCGAACTCGTCGAGCAGGGCCCCGGTCGCATCGGTCGAGCGGTCGTCGATGTAGATGAGCTCCACCGCCGGCGCCGCTGCTCCGGTGCCCGCCGCCGCGGTCGCCTCCGCCAGCCTGGTCGCCGCCGCCAGACGGGAGGCGTGCGCGGCGCGCAGCTCGGCGATGGAGCTCGCATCGCCGGCCTCGTCGTTCGCCGGGACCAGGATGGCCAGGACGGGCGTGCGGGACGCCCCGGGCGGAACGGGGGGTGGTGCCGGCGACGGCGGCTGCGTCGGCCGCTGCCGGCTCAGCACGGGGACGGTGCGCAGGACGCGCCAGCCGAATCCGGCGCCGGCGATCCACAGCGCGCACAGCGCGGCGAGCAGCAGGTCCACGAGCGCAGCGACGGACACCTTGCGGAAGCGACCCCCGGTCAGCGGCCTCCACGGTACTCCATCGCCCGTTCCGTCACGAAGGGCACGGTCTCGAGGGTGAGGGCAGCAGAGCGCCGGCACCGACCCTCGCCTGGTTTCCGGAGATTCCCAGCCCCTCCAGCGGCGAGCCCGATTCGCCCCTATGGTCTTGGGAGCGTCGGCCGTCGTGGGTCCCGATGGCGTTGCGGACCGACCCAGGAATTGGCGCGTTCTCCAACCCCCGCACTCTCTCCACTCCCTCCTCTCCCCGGTGCCTCCATGCTCAGCCGCATCCTCGGCTCGCTCGCCCTCGTCGTGACGGCCGCCTCCAGCGCCGTGGTCGGCCAGCAGTACGTTGCCTTGCCTCCCGGCGCCAGGGTCGCCGACGTCACGCCCGACGGCGAGATCGTCGTGGGCGGGTCCGGCGGCGACGGGTTCATCTGGCGCTGGCGCGTCGAGCCGGCGCCGACCTTCGTGCCCGGTGGCAACTTCACCGCCGTGTCGAGCGACGGCAGCGTGATCGCCGGGAACATGGACCCAGGCACCGCGCTCTCGACCGCGGGCATCTGGACCGCGGCCGCGGGCTGGCACAGCCTGGGCTCGCTGCCCGGCGCCTCGAGCGGCTGCGGCGGAGGCCTGAGCTCGGCCTACGACATCTCCGCCGACGGCACGACCGTCGTCGGGCTGTCGTGGATGAACAGTTGCGACGGGCGCGGCTTCATGTGGACGGCCGCCAGCGGCATGCAGCCCTTGCAGAAGCTGGCCAACGGGCACAACCGCTGCAGCGCCATCTCGGGTGACGGGCTGGTGCTGGGCGGATTCGCGCAGGGCACCTTCAGCCGCACGCCCGCCTACTGGTCGTGGGACGGGACGGGCGCCGTGATCGACGCCGACCTGCAGGGCGAGGTCTACGAGCTCAACGGCGACGGCAGCCTGTCGGTCGGGACCCTGGCCTTCGGCGGCCCCAACTACGCCGCCTTCGTCCGTGACGCGGTGACCGGCGTCACCACCAATCTCGGCTCGCTCCAGAGCGGCTGGGCCGCCGCCGGAAGCGATCTCAGCGAGGACGGCAGCGTGATCGTCGGCTTCGACTACTTCCAACTGGCGCGGAGGGCCTGGGTCTGGACGCCGGCCAGCGGCATCAAGTCGCTGGAGGCTCGGCTGGCCGCCCAGAGCGTCGCGGGCGTGCCGAAGCTGCTGACCTGCCTGGCCACCAGCGCCGACGGCACCGTGATCGTGGGCAGCGCCGAGACCGGAGACTACATCGCCGAGCTGCAGGGGACGTGGACCGACCTCCACGGCGGCCTGGCCGGCACGGCGGGCATCCCGAAGCTCGCCGGCTCCGGGACGCTCGTGAAGCTCACCCCCGCGAGCCTGGTCCTCAACCAGGCCAAGCCCTTCGCGAAGTGCGCCCTGGCCGTGGGCTTCAGCGTCGCGAATCTGCCCTTCAAGCAGGGCGTGCTGGTCCCGCAGCCCAACTACATCTTCACGCTGCCCTCGCTCTCGGGCCAGGGCAACATCACCTTGAACTTCATGTGGAAGGGCGGGATGCCGAGCGGCTTCGCGATGTACTGGCAGTTCCTGATCGCCGACTCGGCCGCGCCCGCCGGCATCGCGCTCTCCAATGCGCTCAAGAGCCTGACGCCGTGAGCGGGGCCGGCACCGAGTCGTCTACAGTACGCCCGCTCTCGAGGGCCCGAACGCCCGCGACCGCACTCTCAGTCCGTCTCCTCTCACTGGTACCCTCCATGTCCTCCCGCCTCCTCGGTCTCGTCGTCCTCACCGGCCTCGCCGCCTCCGGCCCGGCCTCCGCGCAGCAGCTCGTCAACCTGCCCTTGGGCAGTTGGGCCAACGACGTCACGCCGGACGGCGAGGTCGTCGTCGGCACGTACGACTACGACGACGGTTTCATCTGGCGCTGGCGCGTCGAGGCGGCACCGACAGTCATCCTGGGCGGCGACATGGTCGGCGTCTCGGATGACGGCAGCGTCGTGTGCGGCAACATCCTGGACCCGGGCGGCTCGGGAGAGAATGTCGCGGGCCTCTGGACCGCGGCCACCGGCTGGCAGAGCCTGGGCTCCCTGCCGGGCACGCCGGCGCTGTGCGGAAGCATGAGCTCCGCCTACGACATCTCCGGCGACGGCACGACGGTCGTCGGCCTGGCGTGGGCGAGCGGGTGCGACGGAGTTGGCTTCCGCTGGACCGCGGCGGGCGGCATGCAGGTCTTGCAGTCGCTCGCCGACGGCGGCAACCGCTGCAGCGCCATCTCGGGCGACGGCACCGCCCTGGGCGGGTTCGCGCAGGGCACCTCCGCTCGCACGCCCGCCTACTGGGCCGCCGACACCTCGGGCTCCGTGCTCGACCCGAACATGCTGGGCGAGGTCTGGGGCTTCAACGAGAGCGGCAGCAAGTCGGTCGGCTCCCGGTGGTTCAGCGGCGGCACCTACAGCGCCTACATCCGCGACAGCCAGAGCGGTGTGATGACCAACCTCGGCAAGCTCACGAGCACCTGGGCGGGCATCGCCACCGACCTCAGCGAGGACAGCAGCGTCATCGTCGGCTTCGACAATCTTCAGCTGGCGCGCAAGGCCTGGGTCTGGACCTCGAGCGACGGCATGATCTCGCTGAACAACCGGCTGGCCGCGCTGGGCGTGACCGCCCCGCCGCTGCTGGTGTGCCGCGCCGTCAGCGACGACGGCAGCGTGGTCGTCGGTGGCGGCGAGGCCGGAGCCGGCGGGCCCTTCGGCATCGCGGGCTTCATCGTCGAGCTCCCCTCGAAGTCGGCGCAGTGGACCGACCTCGGCGGCGGGCTGGCCGGCACGGCCGGCATCCCCAAGCTCGTCGGCAGCGGCACGCTCGTGGCCCACACGCCCGCGGGCGTGGTGCTGACGCAGGGCAAGCCCCTCGCTCCCGCCGCGCTGGTCGTCGGCCTGAGCGCCGCGAACCTGCGCTTCAAGCAGGGCGTGCTGGTCCCCAACCCCAACTACATCTTCCCGCTGGCCTCGCTCTCCGGCCAGGGCGCCGTCGCGCTGAACTTCACCTGGCCCAGCGGAGTGCCCAGCGGATTCGCGATGTACTGGCAGTTCCTGGTCTCGGATGCCGTGGCCCCCGCCAGCGTCGCGATCTCGAACGCGCTGAAGACCCTGACGCCGTAGCCCGGCGCGCGCCGGGCCTGACGCCCGGGGCTCACCGCGCCGGCTTCGTCGCGATGACGATGTCCTGCGCCCGGTGCGCCCCGGGCGTGCCGCACCAGCTGCCGGGCACGACCCGCGGCGGCTCGAAGCCGCACGCGGCGTACATGGACGTCACGAGCTCCGCGGGATAGGCGATCACGAACTCCGGGTCGGCCGGATCGGCGACGAGGCAGCCCTCCTCGAACTCGTGCGTCAGGCCGCCCAGGCCGCCCAGGGCCGTGCCGTCGGCGATGCTCCGCCGCGACGTCTCGGTCAGGAGCGCGAAGGTGTTGAAGCTGCGCCCGCCCGGCCTGAGCACGCGGTGGATCTCCGCCAGGTAGTTGCGCGCGTCGCGCGGCACGAGGTGCGTGAAGATCGAGGTGAGGAACACGAAGTCGAACTCGCCGTCCGGGTATGGGAGCCGGAACTCCGAGGCCTGCACGCGGCCCGCCGCGTTGTAGTGGCGGTTGTAGACGTCGGCGTGCGTGAAGCGGAAGCTCGGGCAGCGCGGCGTGATGTTCCGCTGGCACCAGTCGATGCTCGGCAGCACGATGTCGATGCCCTCGTACGAACCGCCCGCGCCCATGAAGCGCGTGAGCGCGACCGCCGAGCGGCCCACGCCGCAGCCCAGGTCGAGCACGCGCTCGTCGGGCTTCAGGCCGGCCTCGCGCACGAAGGCGGCCACCCAGCTCTCGCCGATGGGCTTGAAGTCGAGGATGCTGCCGCCGACGACGCGGATCAGCTTGTCGGGCGGCGTCAGCTCGTCGCGCCGCAGGTCGGCCCAGGCGGTCTTGATGTACATCCGCACGCGATACGGCACGAGATCCCTCAGCGTGGCCATGGCGCGTCCCCGCTCCGTGCTCAGCTCTGCTGCGCCCGCAACCGTTGCAGGCGCCAGCGCAGGCCCGCGCGACCGCGCGTCCACCAGATGAGCGGCAGCTCGCGCAGGTACAGCCAGGCGAGGCGGTTGCCGTAGCGGTTGAGGCCCCACCAGAAGTTGACCGCGATGCTGGGCTCCTCGGTGCGCACCTCGTGCCACCAGAGCGAGGGCAGGAAGAGCATGTCGCCGCGCTCGATGACGGCGCGGCAACCGGTCGCCTGGCGCAGCGCCGGGAAGGCCTCGAAGTCGGGCTCCTCGAGCCGCACGCGGCTGAAGTGCCGGCGCGGGCTGAACACCGAGGTCGGATACAGCCCGCGCGACTGGTCGGGCGCGAACAGGATCACGGTCTTGCGGCCGCGCAGCAGCGCGTGGAAGTTGTTGTTGATGTCGAAGTGGAGCTGGGTCGTCGAGCGCCCGGCCCCGAGCCAGAAGTACGGCACCGGCTTGCTCGCCCCCTGCACGTACTCGGGCATGCGCACGTCGAGCGCCAGGTCGCCCAGCGCGCCGGGGATGGGGATCCCGCCGAGGTACAGGCGGGGCACGCGCTGGTCCGCGAACACCGCCGAGAGGTACTCGCAGAAGTCCATCGTCTGCGGCTCGGACTGGCGCCCGAAGTAGCCCGGCTTCTCGCGCTCGGTGAGCGCTTCCACGCGCAGCCGCCGGCTGCCCACCGTGCGACGCAGGTAGTCCTCGTCCCAGCGCGCCAGGGCCGGCCAGTCGTCCAGCGCCCCCGTGATCACGACGGGCTTCTGCGGCAGCAGGTAGTCCCGCACGAAGCGGTCGACCGGCGGGCGCCGCACGCGCTCCACCTCGCTCGTGAGCTGCACCATCGGGTCGGCCATCCTACCGCGGACCGTCCGGCCGGCGTCGCGGCGCGCGGCCCAGCAGGCGGCGCGCCCAGCCCGGCTCCGCGGCCGGCGCGTCGCTCGTCGCGGGACCGGGCGCTCCCGCCGCCGCCGGCTGTGCCCGCTCGCGAGGCGGCCCGCTCGCGCCGCCCGCCGCCTGCGCCCGCTCGCAGGCCTGCGCCACCTGCGCGAGCGTCTGCGCGATGAGCTCGCCCGGATTCAGGCGCACGCCGGTCTGCTGCGCGAGGCGCACGACCACGCGCATCGTGAGCAGCGAGTGCCCGCCCAGGTCGAAGAAGTTGTCGAGCACCGAGACGTCCTGCACGCCGAGGAGCTCCTCCCACAGCGCGGCGAGCCGGCGCTCGAAGTCGGTCGACGGTCGCAGGTCGGCGCGTCCGGCCGCCCTGCCGCGCACCGCCTGCGGGACCGGCAGCGCCCGTCGATCGAGCTTGCCGTTCGGCGTGCGCGGCAGCGTGTCGAGCCGCGTGTAGCTCGCCGGCACCATGTAGGCCGGCAGCCGCTCGCGCAGCGCCTGCTGCAGCTCCGGACCCTCGGGCGCCGCGCCGTCCTCGGGCACGATCCAGGCCATCAGACGCGCGTCGCCCGGCCCCACCTCGCGCACCGCGACCGCCGCCTGCTTCACGCCCGGCAGCTCGGCGAGCCGCGCCTCGATCTCGCCCAGCTCGATGCGCAGGCCCTGCAGCTTGACCTGGTCGTCGAGCCGCCCGAGGAACTCGATCAGGCCGTCGGCGCGGCGGCGCACGCGGTCGCCGGTGCGATACAGGCGCGCGCCGGGCGGCGCGAAGGGATCGGGCCGGAAGCGCTCGGCCGTCAGCTCGGGCCGCCTCCAGTAGCCCGTCGCCACGCCCGCCCCGCCGATGCACAGCTCGCCGGGCACGCCGATCGGCGCCAGGTCGCCGTGCGGCTCGAGCACGTACAGCCGCGTGTTCGCGACCGGCTCGCCGATCGCGACGGGCGCCTCGCTCGCCTCGACGCGCTGCACCGCGGACCAGACCGTCGTCTCCGTCGGGCCGTACATGTTCCACAGCGAGCCGCAGCGCGGCAGCAGCTCGTCCGCCAGCGCGCGCGACCAGGCCTCGCCGCCGCACAGCAGCCGCAAACCGCGGTCGCCGGGCCAGCCGGCCTCGAGCAGCAGCCGCCACGTGGCGGGCGTGGCCTGGGCCAGCGTGACCGCCGAGCGTCCCAGCCGCGACTCGAGCGCCAGCCCGTCGGCCGCGGCGGCCGCCGGCACGATCACGACGCGCGCGCCCACGCTCAGCGGACCGAACAGCTCGAGCACCGCGATGTCGAAGGCGGCCGTCGTGACCGAGAGCACCACGTCGTCCGGCCGCAGGCCGGGCCGCTCGCGCATCGAGCGCAGGAAGTTGACCACGGCGCGATGCGGCACGAGCACGCCCTTCGGCCGGCCGGTCGATCCCGAGGTGTAGATGAGATAGGCGGGATCCTCCGGGCCGGCGGCGCGGTCGTGCGGCCCGCCGTTCGGCGCAGCCTCCGGCGCACCGTCAGCCGCACCGTCCGCGTCCACGCTCTCGGAGCAGCCGGCCGCCGGCTCGTCGAGCGGCAACAGCGGCGCGCCGCCCACGCCGTCCAGCAGCGCGGCCGACGCGGGGCTGGCCACGAGCGCCGCGACCTCGGCGTCCTGCAGGATGAAGGCCAGGCGCTCGCGCGGATGCGACGGATCGAGCGGCACGTAGGCGGCGCCCGTCTTCAGGATCCCCAGCAGCCCGATCGGCAGCGCCAGCCCACGCTCGACGCACAGGCCCACGCGCGTCCCGGGCCCGACGCCGCGCTCGGTGAGGCGCCGCGCGAGCGCGGCCGCGCGGCGATCGAGCTGGGCGTAGTCCAGCGTCCGGCCCTCGAACTCCACGGCGGCGGCCCGCGGCGTCCGCGCGGCCTGCGCCTCGACCAGGCCGTGCAGCGTCGTGTCGGACCCGAGCCGCGTCGGTGCGGGATTCCAGCGCTCGAGCAGCTCGTGCCGCTCGTCGTCGCCGAGCAGCGCGACGCGCGCCGGCTTGCAGGCCGGGTCGGCGGCGACCTGCGCCAGCAGCCGCTCGTAGCGCTCGAGCAGGCGGTCGATCGTGGCCTCGTCGAACAGGCGGCGCTTGTACTCCGCGGTCAGGACGATGCGCCCGTCGAGCTCCCAGGCGTGCAGCGTGAGGTCGAACTGCGAGGTCGCGCGCTCGGCGAGCAGCCCGGCCAGCTCGAGGCCCGTGACCGGCAGCTCGGCGCGCGGCGCGTTCTGCAGCGCGAACATGACCTGGAACACGGGGTGATGGCTCGTGTCGCGCGGCGGGTTGAGCGCCTGCACGAGCCGCTCGAAGGGCAGGTCCTGGTGCGCGAAGGCCTCGAGGCTGACCTGCTTCACGCGCAGCAGGAGCTGCTCGAAGCTCGGCTCGCCCGACACGTCCGTGCGCAGCACGAGCGAGTTGACGAAGAGCCCGATCAGCTCCTCGAGCTCGGTGTGGGTGCGCCCGGCGACCGGCACGCCCACGACGATGTCCGTCTGGCCCGAGGCGCGCGCGAGCAGCGCCTGGAAGCCGGCCAGCAGCACCATGAAGAGCGTGGCCTCCTGCCGCGCGGCCAGCTCGCCGAGCGCGGCCGTCAGGTCCGCGTCGAGCGCGCGCGAGCGCCGCGCGCCCTCGAAGCTCTCGACCGCCGGCCGCGGCCGGTCGGTGGGCAGCTCGAGCCGCGGCGGCGCGCCGGCCAGCCGCGCGGTCCAGTGCGCCAGCTCGGCGGCCAGCGGCCCGCCCTCCATCCGCGCCCGCTGCCACGCGGCGTGGTCGCGATAGCGGATCGGCAGCGGCGGGAGGCTCGGCTCGGTCCCGCTCGTCGCGGCGGCGTAGACGGCGAGCAGGTCGCGCCAGAACAAGCCCATCGACCAGGCGTCGAAGACCATGTGGTGCACGGTCAGCATGAGCACGTGCTCGCTGTCCGAGAGCCGCGCCAAGGTCGCGCGCAGCAGCGGGCCGCGCCCGATGTCGAAGGGCGCGAGCGACGACTCGGACGAGCGGCGCGCCACCTCCGTGGCGGCGGCCGCCGCGTCGAGGCCGGACAGGTCGACCTCGACGAGAGCGCCGGGCAGCGCCGGCGCGATGACGCAGCACGCGTCGCCCTGCTCGTCCACCGGGAAGCTCGCGCGCAGCACCTCGTGCCGCTCGAGCACCGCCGTGAAGGCCGCGCGCAGGGCGGCCGCGTCGAGCGCGCCCTGCAGGCGGCGCGCGGCGTGCATGTTGGGCGCGGCCGAGCCCGGCTGGAGCTGCTCGAGGAACCAGAAGCGCTGCTGCCCGAAGGAGAGCGCGGGCGGGCTGCCGTCGGGGACGCGGCGCAGCGCGGACGGCTCGGCCGGCCGCTCGCCGGTCGTGCCCGGCCGGCGCAGCTCGTCGACGCGCGCGGCCAGCGCGCGGACCGACGGCCGCTCGAACAGCTCGCGCAGCGGCAGCTCGACACCCAGCGCGTCGCGCACGCGGCTGACGACCTGCGTGGCCAGCAGCGAGTGCCCGCCGAGCTCGAAGAACTGGCCGTCGGCCCCCACGCTCGAGAGGTGCAGGACGTCGGCGTAGATGCGCGCCAGCGCGGCCTCGGTGTCCGTCGTCGGCGCCGCGTGCTCGCGCCCGGGTCCCGACCAGTCGGGCGCCGGCAGCGCGCGCGCGTCGAGCTTGCCGCCCGCGGTCACCGGCAGCGCGTCGAGCAGCACGAGCGCGGCGGGCCGCATCGGCTCGGGCAGCCGCTCGCGCAGCGCGACGCTCCACGCGGTGGTGTCCGGCGCGGGCGCGGGACCCGGCGCTCGCCCGGGCGCCGGCGACCGCCGCGGCACGACGTAGCCGACGAGGCGCAGCTCGCCGTCGGGCCCGGGCCGCGCGACGACGGCCGCCTGCTCGATGCCGGGCAGCGCGCGCAGCGCCGCGGCCACGCCGCCGGTCTCGACGCGGTGGCCGCGGATCTTGACCTGCCCGTCGCGACGCCCGAGCCACTCGAAGCGTCCGTCCGGCAGGCGGCGCGCGAGGTCGCCGGTGCGGTAGCGACGCACGCGGCCTGCGCCCGCCGGCCCGGGCGAGAAGACCTCCGCCGTCCGCTCCGGCTGCCGCCAGTAGCCCAGCGCGACGTGATCGCTGTCCCAGGCGAGCTCGCCGAGCACGTCGGTCTCCGCGCCGTCGCCGTCGAGCAGCACCGCCTTCACGCCCTCGATCGGCAAGCCGACGGGCAGCCGCTGCCGGTCGAGTGGCGCGTCGTGTCCGAGGAAGGCCTGCAGCCCTTGCGAGCACTCGGTCGCGCCGAGTCCGTTGACGAGCAGGCACTCGGGCGGGAAGTGCTGCTGGTAGAGCGCCAGGTCCTCGGGCCGC
>Ga0111539_10001163_pt1 | contig 34801 bp, 30 predicted proteins | sample RhiMethybrSRZTD1_FD_79667 | JGI IMG/M metagenome (GOLD analysis project Ga0111539, IMG submission 79667) | Populus rhizosphere microbial communities from Tennessee, USA - Rhizosphere MetaG P. TD hybrid SRZTD1 (version 2) (version 2) | ecosystem: Host-associated > Plants > Roots > Rhizosphere >...
GGCGGCAATCAAGGCACGATCGGCCGGCCGAGCGCCAGTGGCGGCGCGAACTGGTCTGGAGCGGCGGTGGACCCGGAAACGGGACGGCTCTACGTACCGTCGCGGAACGCCATGACGATCTACAAGCTCGAACCCCCGAGCCCGAATCAACCGCAGACGAACCTGCGCTACATGGAAGGGAGGGGAGGCGCCAATGCGTCGATGCCACAGGGGCTGCCGCTGTTCAAGCCGCCCTATTCGCGAATGACGGCAATCGACATGAACACCGGCGCGCACGCCTGGATGATTCCGCTGGGAGACGGAAACGGGGTCCGCAACCATCCGATGCTGAAAGCGCTCAATCTGCCGCCGGTCGGAGGCGACAGCACGCTGAGCGGGCCGCTGCTGACCAAGACGCTCCTCATCAACGTTCTGACCCGGGGCGGGTCGAAAGATGGGGCGAGGCTTGTCGCCTTTGACAAAGTGACGGGTGCAGAAATCGCATCGGTGGACCTGCCAGGCCTCCCGATCGGGACGCCGATGACCTACATGCTCGACGGCAAGCAGTACATCGCGCTGACGGTGAACGGCACACCAGCACCCGAGCTCGTCTCGCTGGCACTGCCTTGAGAGCTGAACACATGCCCCGAATCGCCCGCTTCACTCTCTCAATGGTCGCCGTTGTCCTCGGCGCACATCACCGGCGGCATCCGTTGGGCGCTGGGGCTGGAGAACTAGGCAATAAGATTCTCGATGCACGTATCATGTTCTTGGAGGATTCATGGCTGACGACCAGCCGCGCATTTTCACGCGCCGCGATCTGCTGAGGGGAGCGGGCGCTCTAGGCGTCGCAGCGGCATCACCGATAGGTGTACTGGGTAACCCGAATGACACCGATCACAGCGGTCACGATGGATCCGCAGCGCTCGACGAGCAGCAGGCCCGCATCGGCGTCGCTCCCGCACGGGAGACGCTCGAAACCCTGACAGCGGCAGAAGCCGACACGCTCGAAGCGATGTGCGCGCGGATCATTCCAACCGATGCGAACGGTCCCGGCGCGAAGGAAGCGCGTGCTGCTCGTTACATCGATCGGGCGCTCGGAGGAGCGCTGGCGGGGCAGCGTGAGGCGTATCGTGCCGGCCTCGCCGCGCTGGATCGCTACGCCACCTCGTCACGCGGCAAGGCCTTCCACGAGCTCTCGCCGATCGATCAGGACTCGGTTCTGATGGACGTCGAATCCGGTTCGGCGACACCGGGGATCTTCGCTGGGAGCTCGGCGACGTTCTTCAACCTGGTGAGAACGCATACCCTCCAGGGTACGTTCGGCGATCCCTTCTACGGCGGGAATGCGAACTTTGTCGGCTGGGATCTGATTGGCTATCCGGGTGTGCGGACGATGGTAACCGCCGCGGATCAGCAGCAGCTCGAGAAAAATACACTGAAGCCGAATCACAAATCGGCGTACGACACCGAGATGTTCAACAAGGCAACCGTCAAACTGGACCTGCCGACATCCGCACCCGAGGTGGCCAATGGCGACTAGGCTCAAGGACACCGACGTTGTGGTGATCGGACTGGGAGCCGTTGGCGGCGTCGCCGTGCTGCCGCTCGCGCAGGCGGGCATCGACGTGATCGGCCTCGAAGCCGGGACGTGGCTGACGCGCCGCGATTTCGCGCCCGACGAGATCCGCTTCAACTTGCGTGACTGGCCGATGGCGGTGCACAAAGCCGACGGCGAGGTGCCAAGCTCTCGCGCCAACGCATCGGCACAAGCCTTCCGCGGCGGCAGCCATCCGATGATGAACGGCGTCGGCGGCACCGCGCTGCACTACTGGGCGCAAAGCTGGCGGCTGAACCCGTGGGACTTCAAGGTAGTGAGCGAAACGACCCGTCGATATGGCGCGTCACGCATCCCCAAAGGGTCCACGGTCGAAGACTGGCCATTTGGCTACGACGAGCTCGAGCCGTACTACGACAAGGTCGAATACGAGGTCGGCGTGTCGGGCAAGGCCGGCAACATCAAGGGCAAGATCGATCCGCGCGGCAACATCTTCGAGGCGCCCCGGCAACGCGAGTATCCGATGCCGCCGCTTCGGGGCACGGCCTTCATCGACAAGATGTCCGACGTCGCACGGTCGGTCGGCTGGCATCCGTTTCCGGGCCCTGCCGCGATCAATTCGCGCTCCTACCAGAACCGCTCCGGCTGCATGTACCACGGCTTCTGCAACAAGGGCGGCTGTCACGTGGACGCGAAGAACAGCCCGCACGTCACGACGATTCCTCGGGCGCAGGCGACCGGCCATCTTCAAGTGGTCACGCGCGCGCATGTCACAACGATCGAGGTTGACGGCGAGGGTCGCGCGACCGGTGTGAACTACGTCACGGACGGGATGGAGTACTTCCAGCCGGCCAAGGTCGTGCTGCTGGCGGGCCACACCTACGAGAACATCAGACTGCTGCTGCTCTCGAAATCGAAAGCCTTCCCCAACGGACTGTCGAACAATCACGGGCAGGTGGGCAAGCACTATTTCAGTCATCACCAGGGCGGGGGCGTGTCGGCGCTGTTTCCATTCGATCTCAAGAGCTGGTACGGCTTGCCCGCTCAGGGCGTTGCCGTCGACGATTTCGCCGACGACAACTTCGACCATTCAGGTCTCGACTTTATCGGCGGCGGCAACCTGTGGGTGATGTCGGATCGACGTCCGATCGCGGCGGCCGGCGGCAGCACCTGGAATCGGGCGCCGAGCTGGGGCTCACAGTGGAAGGCGTGGATCAAGGAAAACGTCGATCGTTCCCACGGGTCGTACCTGCAGAAGACGACACTGCCGTACGAGGACAACTACGTGGATCTCGATCCGGTCGCCAAGGATCCGCTCGGATTCCCGATCGCGCGTATCACGGCGGAGTTCAAAGACAACGAGCGGAAGGTGGCCACCTACATCCAGGACAAGATGGAGGAGTGGTATCGCGCCGCCGGTGCGATCGATGTGTCGCGCGGCGGTGTTGGCGGAGCCATGGGTCCATCCACACACGCCTACGGCGGCACGCGCATGGGCGACAACCCCGGCACCAACGTCGTCAATCGCTGGGGCTTGTCGCACGAGACACCGAATCTGGGCGTGCTCGGCGGATCTGTGATGGGCACGAGCGGTGCGCACAACCCGACGCTGACCGCGCAAGCGCTGGCGTGGAGGACGGCGGAGTACCTGGCGAAGAACTGGAAATCCGTCGCAAAGTAACCCCTAGCAATCTAGGCACTACGTCACACCTCGGCCGGCGCACTCCTGGGGGACGTTGCGAGGAAGAGCCGACCGCTTGCGGCCAAAGCGAACGCCACACCTGCGCACACCAGAAACACCAAACGCACGCCAATGAGGTCGGCCAGGACACCCGAGAGCACAAGTCCGAGGACCTGACCCAGGAACACCGCGGACATCGACGTGCTCGACACACGGCCAATCAGCGCCGGCGGCGTTTCCTGCTGGAGCAGTGTCTGCGCGGGCACCATGACGGCTGAGACAGCGATGCCGAGGGTGAAGGTCGCAAGGATGCTGGCCGCCGGGTACGCCAAAGAGCCAAGGAGCAGTGCCCCGACTCCCACTCCCACGAGTCCCAGCAGGACCGTTGACGTGTTTTCCATCCGCCTCGACGCCGCGCGTAAAAGCGGCATGCCGCAGATCCAGCCAGTGCCAATCATCGCGCTGACGAGGCCAAACAGCGCCGGGCTGCCGTGCAGCCAGTCTCGGACGTAAATGGCGATCAGCGGACCGAAGCATCCGACGATGAAGAAGCCAGCCGTCATGGCGGCGACGACGAACGACACCGAGTGATGTCCGGCAATGAACCGCATGCCTTCCAACATCTCGGTGGCGAGCTTGGCGACCGGGCCTTGGCCTGAGTCGGCCTTCGCGGACCGTTCAACCGCGCGACGGATGCCGACGGATCCAATCAGCGCCGCCGATCCCAGAAAGCTCACCACGTCCACCGAGTAGCACAGCGTGGCGCCGAACGTTGCGACGAGAGCACCAGCCATGGCCGGGCCCACGATGCGCATGCCCATGAACGCCATCTGCATCAGCGAGTTGGCCGACAGCAGACCCTCGCGCGGCACGTGACTGCGGATCGTGACCGTCTGAGCCGGCGCAAACACGCTGGAGACGCAACTGATAGCGGCCAGCACCAGGTAGATCTGCCAGAGCGAGCCAGAGAACACGAGCAGTCCGGCGAGCGCGGCGCGCAGGAGATCGCTGATCACGAGCGTCGGCTTGAGCGGCCAGCGGTCCACAAGCACGCCGGAGAGCGGGCCGAGCACGGCAATCGGCGCCATGTAGGCGATTTGTACCCAGGTGATCTGGCTCGGCGTCCCATGCATCCGGAACGACACCACACTGATCACGGCAAAGAGCGCGAGGAAATCGCCAAAGACGCTGATGATCTGAGCGAACCAGACGCGGCGCATCACGTCGAGACGCAGAACTTCGCGAAAACTCAAGGGAGCTGCAGCGACGTGATTCATGGGATGAGAAATTCTACATCGCGGCCCGCGCGACGATCACGCGCAATTCCTGTTGAGTGCCCGGTTCAGTCATCTCGAAAACCGTCCGACGCGCAGCACAGCGGCCGCCAGTGTTGATGCGAGCGCAGCGAGCACAGTGAGTAGCGCGCCCGTCTTCGTCTGATCGAGGAGCGAACCCGGCGCGAAGGCCGCCGTGGCAAAGAAGAGCGCAACCGTGAACCCGATCGCCGCTGCGCATCCGACGACGACCAACTCGCGCCAGCCGAGGCTCTTCGGCAGGCTCAGGCCGCCGACTTTCGCGAGCATGGTGAAGCCGACGATCCCAATGGGCTTTCCGAGCAGCACAGCCGCCAGGACGATCCACGTACCGGGGCCGACACTATCGATGCGTACGCCAGCGTTCACGAGCCCGAAGGCAAGGAGGATGATTTGGACGGGAAACTGCCACCAGTGCTCCAGCTCGCTCAGTGTGTCGTGAGCCTCCCGAGGCGCCGACACGAAGAGACCCGGGTCTCGTGGGGCATGCGGCAGAAAGGGAACAATCGGCACCAGCGCCAGCGCCGGATGCAAGCCGCCTCGAAAGAACGCCGCCCACGAGAGCAGACCGGCACCGAGAACATAGGGCCAGAAGCTCACCACGGCTCGCCGACGAAGCCAGTACGCCAGCGTCAGGGCGAGGATAAACAGGATCGAGAATTCGATCGGCCTCAGCGCTCCCGCCGGATAGAAGACCGCCAGGATTCCCAGACCGAAAGCATCGTCTGCAATCGCCAGCAAGAGGAGGAACGGAATGGCCGGATGCTCGGGTCCGAGCACGAATCGCGCGACGAGGTAACTGAAGGCGATGTCAGTGGCGCACGGAATCGCCCACCCGCGCGCCAGCTCGGGCTCTCCACTGAAGTGCACGAGAGCCAGGTAGATTGCGGCAGGCCCCACCATGCCCCCAAGTGCGGCGACAACGGGAGTAGCAGCCCGCCTCGCTGAGCTGAGAGCGCCGCCAGGAGCGGTCGCCTCGACCACCTCCTTCGCGGCGAGCGCAAAGAAGAACACCATGCCGATGTCGTTGACGACGAAATGCATCGCCCGGGCAAACTGTTCATAGCTCGCGTGACCAACGTTCGCCCACAGGAGCCCGACCAGGGCTCCGATCGGCAGCAGAAGCGACTGCTCGACCGCCGTATTGAAGAGAACCGCCGCCCGCCCGATCGGCCCGATCGGCGAGGTCGACGGCAGTCGTGTGCGGCGGCTGGGCATTGAAACAAGCCTATCAGGTCGGTTCGGCCGCGTTCGCGCGTGCCGAGCCATGGGATTATCAATAGATGCAGCCGCAGCCAGTGCGGTGGCGTCTCAATAACGGGAGACAGCACAATGATTCCACGACGGCACCTACTTGGATTTCCTGCACTTGGCGGAATGCTCGCCCTGCTCGAGCCGCGCGAGGCGGAGGCGGCTCCGCTCGCGGACGCGCCGCAGCAGCTGACGGACCGGTCTCTTGACGGCTTAGTCCGGGCCATCGACTCCGTTCGCGATGAGATGCGGACGGAACGGACCTTTGCCGAACTCCAGCGCGTCCGCACCGCGCAAAAAGACCATCTGCGCATCAACGCCAAGCTGCCCGATTTCATCGAACTCGGCGTGGACGTGTGGTTCGAGATCTACGACTGGCACATCAGGTGGCAGCAGCCGCTGACTCTCGGAAGGGATGCCGGCGGTCGCTACACGATGGTCTTGATTCAGACGCTGTTGATCCTGCGATCGGACTTTCTGGCGAGCTATGTGGGCGTGCCGTTCGACAACCCCCGGTAGAGGATGTCGAGCCTCACGAACGTTTTGATGATCGGCGTGGCTTGGGGGGGATGGGGGCCTCGCGCGCGACCATCACCTCGGTCGACTTGATGATCGCCATGGCGTCGTCCCCGCGCCGCAGCTTGAGCTCGCGGATCGCGTCGCCGGTGATGACCGCCGTCAGCGTCTGGTCGCCGATTCTGAGACGGACCTGACCGAGCAGGCCGTCAATCCGGACTTCCTCGACGAACCCTCGCAGGCGATTGCGTCCGCTCAGCGCGATGATCAGTCCGCTGGTCGCCGGCGTCCGATCCGACTTCCCGCGCGGCTTGTTCGAGTCTGCGCGAGCCAGCAGCCTCTCGACCTCGGTTTCCGAGATCCGGTGGTGACCACCAGCCGTCTGCGTCGTCCTGACGCCGCCGTGATAGATCCACTGTTTGAGAGTCGAATAGCCCACGCCAAGCTGCGTGGCTGCCGCACGAACTGTCAACAATTTCATCTCTGGTTCCTCAGTATCCTTGCCTCGATCACAACGACACGAGCCGGCACGAGTGCGTCTTGATGATCAGCCAGACCGGGTCGCCAACCCCGAGGCGGAGCGATTCGCACGCACCTGGCGTGACGTGCACGAGGAAACGTTCCCCAGCCTCGACTCCCGCAATCACGGTCGCGCCCTCCCGCTTGAGAGAGACGAGACGCCCCGGCAGCACGTTTCTGGCGCTGAGGCCTCGCGGCTCGGATGTGGCGAGCAGAATGTCGCCGGCCCGAATCGCCACGCGCACCGGACTTTCGACCGCGCCGCGCGACAACGGCACCTCCATTTCGGTGCCGCTGCCGTCGAGCCGGCATTGCATCGTGCCCGCGTCGGCGCGGCGAACGGTCACGGTGCCGTCAAAGAAGTTGTCAAAGCCGGCCAGTTGCGCGAGCGTCTCATGCGCCGGCGATTCCATCACGTCGTGGGGCGTCCCGTCCGACGTGATCTTCCCGCCGTCGAGCACGATGACCCGTTCGCCGAGCGCGAACACCTCGCGATGCGAGTGCGTCACGTAGAGAATCGGGATGCGGTGGGCCACGTTCCAGGCGCGCAGGTCGTCCATGATGCGCGAACGCGTGGCGTGATCGAGCGCCGACAGCGGCTCGTCCAGCAGTAGGAACGCCGGGTCGGTGACGAGCGATCGGGCGAGCGCCACACGCTGCCGCTCGCCGCCGGAAATGGCGTCCGGCAGGCGCGACAGTAGATGCGTGATGTGCAGCGACTCCGCGATGGCCTTGACGCGCTGGCGTCGGAGCTCCGGCGACATGGCGGCCAGTCCGTAACCGATGTTGTCCTCAGCCGACAGGTGAGGGAAGAGCGCCAGCTGTTGAAAGACGTAGCCGATGTGCCGTTGCTGGACCGGAACGCTTCGCGATCGGACCGAATCGAACAGCACCTCGGCGCCGATCGTGATGCAGCCGGAGTCGGGCTTGACGAGCCCGGCCAGGCAGCGCAGCAACGTCGTCTTCCCCGATCCGGAGGCGCCGAACACCATCGTGATTCCGGGCATCGCCGACATGTCGATGTCGAGCGAGAAGTGCTCGGAAAGCCGCTTGTGAACGGACGCGGTCAGGCTCATAGCGGAGAGACCGACCACGACTTTCGGCGCAAGGCATACACGCCGGCGAGCACGGCAAAGGAGAACGCCAGCAGCAGGAGCGCCGTCTGATTGGCCGCGGCCTGGTCGAAGGCCTGCACGCTGTCGTAGATGGAGATGGACACCGTGCGCGTGATGCCGGGGAGGTTGCCACCGACCATGAGGACGACGCCGAACTCGCCGAGCGTGTGAGCGAAGCTCAACACGGCGCCGGCCAGCACACCTTCGAACGACAGGGGGAGTAGCACGCGGACGAATGTGCGCCAGCGCGACGACCCGAGCGTGGACGAGGCTTCGAGCAGCGTGCCGTCAACCTGCGCGAACGAGGCGGCGATTGGCTGCACGGCAAACGGAAGGCTATAGAGAATCGAGGCCAGGACGAGAGCCTCGAACGTGAACGCGAGGCCGTGTCCCGTCCAGGCAGTCCAGGCGCGGCCGAGCGGGCTTCGCGACCCGATTGCGACGAGCACGTAGAAACCGAGCACGGTCGGGGGAAGCACGAGCGGGAGCGCGACCACCGCTTCGACGAGGAACTTCCAGCGCCAGGCAGAGAACGTCAGCCAGTACGCAATCGGCAGCCCGATGAGCAGGAGAATTGTGGCGACGATTGTCGCCAGTTTGACGCTCAGCCAGATGGCCAGCCAGTCCATGAATCTACGGGTTCGAAGGTATGGTGAAGCCGAAGTCCTGCATCATGCGGCTGATCTCTGGCTGTTTGAGAAACGACAGGAACTGACGGGCGACATCTTTGTGCCGAGACGCGGATGTGATGACGGCGGACTGCTCGATCGGCGGGTGCGATCCGGCCGGAACTTCAGAGTACGACCCATTGGCTCGCAAGGCCGGGCCGAGTGCCAGCGACAACGCGATGATGCCCGCCTCTGAGTTGCCCGACTGAATGAACTGCGCGGCCTGCGAGACACTCTCACCGAAGACGAATTTGGGCCTGACCGCCTCGTAGAGCTTCTCCCGCTGCAGCGCGGCGACGGCTGCGCGGCCGTACGGTGCGTGCTCCGGGTTGGCGATCGCCACTCGCTTGACGCGTGGATCGACAAGCACGGACAGGCCGCGTCGGACGTCAATCCCCGAGTCGTTCCGTGTCCACAACACGATCCGGCCGACGGCGTAGCGGTACAGACTCCCGCGTTCCGCCAGCCCTGAGGCTTCGAGCCGGACGGCGTAGTCGTGATCGGCCGAAAAAAACAGGTCGAACGGTGCGCCGTGCTGAATCTGGGAAAAGAAGTTGCCAGACGAGCCGAACGTGAGGCCGACCTTCTTGCCGGTTTCGCGCTCGAACCGCTCTGCCACTACTGGAAACACCGCCTGCAAGTCCGAGGCGGCCGCAATCGACAGATCCTGCGCCGCCGCCGTCGTGGAAAGCAGGCCCAGCCCCACGACCATCGTAAGCCGAACGAAGGTCCGCCGAAACAGCATGAGTTGAATCATAGCCGCTGCCGAACACGATTACAAACGATTCAAGCCGATTTGATTGCCATATCCAAACGATATTAGGATCCGTGCGAATTGGAAGGACCGCCCCCTCCCATGTACCTGATCCGTCTCGCTCTCCTCGCCGCGTGCTACCTCGCCGCAAGCGCGTCCTCGCTGTTTGCCCAGGTCGCCGCGGGCGAAATCACCGGCGTGGTGAGAGATCAGGGCAGAGCGATGGTACCTGGCGCGACCGTGACCGTGACCAATGTCGCCACCAATTTGCAGCGCATCGTCGCGTCAACGCACGAAGGGGTCTACACGGCGCCTGGCCTGCTGCCTGGCGAGTACCGCATCGATGTTGAGCTCACAGGGTTCAAACCCGTGCGCCGAAGCGGCATTCGTCTGTCCACTGGCGAGAAAGCGCGGATCGACTTCGACCTCGCTCTTGGCGAGCTGCGCGAGCAGGTGACGGTGACCGCAGACGCCTCGGTGCTTCGCGCGGCCACGGGGAGTCTCGGGAGCGTCGTTGAGCACGAGCAGGTGGTCCAGTTGCCCCTCAACGGCCGCACTTTCATCATCCTCGCGTCGCTCGCGCCCGGCGTGGCCCTGCCACCCAACAATCTGCTGCCACGCATCAACGGCGGGCGCCCCCGGACGAACGAGTATCTCTACGACGGCATTTCCGTGCTCCAACCGGAACCGGGGCAGGTGGCGTACTACCCGATCATCGACGCCATTCAAGAGTTCAAGATCGAAAGCAACAGTCCGCCCGCCGAGTTCGGCCGTTTCAACGGCGGTGTCGTGAACCTGACGACGAAAGCCGGCGGGAACATTTTCCACGGCACGGGCTTCGAGTTCTTCCGCAATGAGGCCCTCAACGCGAGAAACTACTTTCAGTTGAGCGCGCCCGTGAAGCCGGAATATCGGCGCAATCAGTTCGGGGGGACGCTGGGCGGACCGCTGCTGAAGGATCGCACGTTCTTTTTCGTGGACTACCAGGGCCAGCGTCAATCAATTGCTCAAACCAAGACGTCGACCGTGCCGACGGCGCTCCAGCGGCAGGGAATCTTCTCGCCGGCGATCGGCGCGAGTGTGCCGGTCATTTACGATCCGTCCACGACGGTTGGCTCTGTTCGCACGCCGTTTGCGAACAATTCAATCCCCATAGAACAGATGGACCCGGTGGCGTTGGAACTCTTGCAGCGGTATCCCATGCCCACGTCGGCGGGCACCGCGAACAACTACACCCGAATCGTCAATGAGGTCGTCGATCAGGACCAGTGGGACGCGCGCGTCGATCACCGCTTCTCGTCCAATCGCGATCAGGTCTTCGCCCGCCTTTCGAATTTTCGCGAGCAGTTCGATCCGGCCATTCCACTTCCCGACGGCAGCGGTCCGACGACGGGAGCGGCAGGACCTCAACATACCGTCTCATGGGCGTTTGCCGGGAACTATCAGCACACGTTTTCTCCCAGTGCCTTGAATGAGGTGCGCGTCGGCCAGACCCAGCGCACGGTGGAGCGCACCGCGGCCCATCTGTCGACCTCCGCCGGGGCGGCCCTCAGTATTCCCGGGATCCCGTCGAATGCCCAGTTCCCGAATACGCTGCCAACGGTTTCCTTCGGCGGCGCGTATCAGCAGCTCGGTTCCTCAGCGAACGCGGCGTCGAATTTCAGTACGAGCGTCACTGAAATCGCGGACTCCCTGACCTGGTTGAAGGGGCGGCACAGCCTCAAAATGGGACTCGACTGGCGTTGGGAGCATTTGAATGTGATTCAGCCGCCCTCTCCAACCGGGTCGTTCCTGTTCGACACGCAGGGAAGCGATCTGCCAGGCACCCCCGGCACAGGCAATCCGCTCGCGAGCTTTCTCCTCGGTCAGGTCAAGACGTTCTCGATCGATCTGCAGCAGGGGCCAATCCAGGAACGGGCGCACATCCAGGAATACTTCATTCAAGACGATTGGACAGTATCGGACCGCCTGACGATCAATCCCGGCCTGCGATACACATTGAACTTCCCGTCGACGGAGATCAACGGCCAGACCGCTGTCTTCAATCTCGAGACCAAGGAACTCGAGTACCCCGGGACGGATCCGGTCCGTCCGCTGAAGAAAAACAACTTTGGACCGCGGCTGAGCGGCGTCTATCGGCTCACGGACAAGACCATCGTCAGCTCCGGATACGGCCTGGTCTGGATCGAGATGGCCGGCATCACCACGCCGTTCACCACGCCGACGTTCCCGTTCCTGCAAACCGTGTCACAGCGTGCGCTGGACACGACGAACCCTGCGTTTCTGCTGAAGAACGGTCCTAGCGTGGCGCCCATTCCGCTCACGCCGACCGCGGGCCTGGGTCAGGGTGTGTTCGCCGTCAATGGCGAGCTGGGCTCCGGTTACTCGCAGCAGTGGAACGTGTCGGTGCAGCGGGAGTTGACCACGAACACCATCATCGAGGCGGCGTATCTGGGTTCGAAGATCACGAACATCGGCCTCCCGGATACCAATCTCAATCAGCTGACACCCGAACAGCTCGCGACCGGTGCCTCACTGCTCGAGAGGGTGCCCAACCCGTTCTTCGGTCAGATCCCGCGATCGTCCTCGATCGGCGATCCGACCATTACCAGGGCACAGCTGCTCAAGCCGTATCCTGAGTATCTGACCGTGAGCCTTTACCGCAACAACGTCGGTACGACTGACTACAAGGGGTTTTCCCTGAGCCTTCGTCAGCGAATGGCCCGCGGCCTCCTGTATACGGTCGCCTATACGCGTTCCAAGCTGACGGACGAAGCCTCGTCCGTCTTCGATGCGTCCATTCTCACCGGGCCGATCGCGAACTTCCCGGTGGCCGACAGCTTTGACCTTGGCCGCGAGCGCGATTACTCGACGGGCGACATCCCGCATGTCTTCGTGTCGTCGGTGGTGTGGGATGCGCCGGCCGGTGCCGGCCGCGCTCATCAACTGAGCGGCTGGCGCGGCGCCCTCGCCAACGACTGGACGCTATCGACCGTCGTCACCATGCAGTCGGGCGTTCCGATCGCGATCACCCAGACGACCAACCGCAATGCGTTCGCGGGTTACGGCACGCAGCGGCCGAATCTGGGTGGCGATCCGACATTGCCGGCAGACGAGCGGACGGCCGCCAAGTGGTTCAACACGGCCGCCTTTACCGATGCGCCGCAGTTCACGCTGGGCTCGGCGTCGCGAAACCCGGTTCGAGGTCCCTCCTATCGCAACGTCGATTTCGCGGTCATGCGTCGCCTGGCGGTGACTAGCGGCAGGGCATTCGAGTTCAGAGCTGAGATCTTCAATCTTCTGAACACGCGCAACTTCAACGCGCCGGCCGCCGTGCTCGGGCCAGCGAGCTTCGGCACGATCACGACCGCGCTCGATCCTCGAGTCGTTCAGCTGGCGGTCAAGTTTCTATTCTGAGGGTGACTCAGCAGGGTCCTGAGAGCGCGTCGCAGAACTGCCGGCGAGAACGATGACCGTCGCGTCGTCTCGAAAGTGGCCACGGCAGAATTCCGAGACCGTGGAAAAAATGGCGTCGCGCAGCGGTGCGGCGTGCAGGGCGCCGCGCGCGGCAATGAAATCTCGGAGACGCTCGTCGCCGTACCCCTCGTCGTCCGGCCCTTCTGCCTCGGTGATGCCGTCCGTGTAGAGCACGATGCGGTCGCCCGGATCCACGGGCAATGCGCGCTGTATGTAGAACGCGTCCGGAAACACCCCGAGCACCATGCCGCCTTCGGACAGCACGTCTTGAGAGCCGTCGCTGTGCTGAATCACCCCCGGGTTGTGCCCGGCGTTCGACCAGCTGAACAGGCCTGCCGCCGTATCGAGGACGCCGTAGAAGAAAGTGATGAAGCGGCCGCCGTCCATCTTGCCGGACATGACCCGATTCACTTTCGTGCAGACATCGGCGGGCGGAACATGCTCCGACGCGATCGCACGAACAACGCCTTGCAGGTTGGACATCAGAAGCGCGGCCGACAGGCCCTTACCGACGACGTCAGCGATGCAGACACCGAGTCGAGTCTGGCTGAAGGGAATCAGATCGAAGTAGTCGCCGCCGAGCCCGTTCGCGGGCTTCCAGTCGGCAGCAATCGTCCACCCGTGGACGCTGGGGATCGCCTGCGGAAGGAGCCCGCGCTGGATGTGCTGTGCGTCTTCGAGTTCCCGCCCGTGCAGACGGGTGAGGCTGCGCTCGGCCCGACCCCGATCGATCTCCCTCCGGATCGTTTTGATCAGCTGCGCATTTTCCCACGGCTTCTGCACGAAGTCGCGGACACCTGTGCGCATGGCTTCGACGGCGAGATCGAGCGTCGGCCAGCCGGTCATCGCGACGACCGGTAGGGAGCGGTCGAGAGCCTGGACGCGGGTCAAGAGGTCGAGGCCCTCACGCCCCGAGGTCGTATCTCGCGCGTAGTTGAGGTCCATCAGGAGCAGGTCAAACGATTCGCTGCCGAGCGCGTGCATCACGGTGTCCGGCGACGAAGCGATTTCACTGAGGATGCCTTCGGTCCGAAGCAGCAGGCGCAGGGCCTCGCGCACATGCGGCTGATCTTCGGCAATCAGCACCCGCGGCGGCCCTGAAATGACGTGTTCCATGCCCGCCGTGTCTCAAGGCGCGTGCCACGCCCGGGGTGACCGTCCGGCACAGAACGAAGAGAATGTGGCGATTCTCAGGCACTCCGAGCCTCTACTTGCCGATGAGTGTGCGTTTTTCGGAATTGACCGTCCGAATCCGGACGATATGGAATGATGACCAATGCCGTTGCTGCATGTCGCGAATGGCCACTCGACCACGGCGCTGATTCGCCGCGCCGGTCTCGAAGGCGACCTGTCGATTTGGGCCGACGTGCTGCACGAAGGGCCCGTCCCGGGCGCGATCTCAAACGAGGCGCTGAGCGACGTCCGAGCCGCCTTTCTTGCGGACGCCTTCGCAGGAGAGACCTACGAGAAGACGGCGGCGGAGCTCCAGTCATGGGACGCGGCGCTGATGCGACGACAGCCCAACGAAGAAATCGTGCTCTGGTTCGAGCATGACCTGTTCGATCAGCTCAACCTGATTCAACTCCTCGATCGCCTGGCGGCTCGCGAGTCGGTCAGCTTGATTTGCATCGGGACGTTTCCCGGGAAGCCCGGATTCAAAGGACTCGGGGAGCTGACGCCTGGCGAGTTGGCGTCGTTGTGGGAGTCCAGACGCCCCGTGACCGAATCGCAATATGCGCTCGCTCGTCGCACATGGGCCGCATTCCGCGCATCCACACCGCAACCCTTGGAATCGCTCCTGTCCGAGGACCTCTCAGCTCTCCCGTTTCTGGGCTCGGCGCTTCGCCGCCATCTCGAGGAATTCCCCTGGGTCGATCACGGACTCTCGCGCACAGAAGCCCGACTCCTCGCGATCGCGGGGGAGTCACCCGTCGAGATTCGGAAGGCCTTCAGCATGGTGCATGAAGGGGAGACATGCTTCTATCTCGGCGATCTCTCGTTCTGGCGGATCGTGCGCGAGTTGGCGAGGTGCAGCCTCGTGCAGATCCAAACCGACAAAGATGTCAGCGATTTCGTCGCCGGGGGGCCCGTTCTTCCTCTCGGCACCATCGCGACGACGACGCGTGGCCTGGCTGTGCTCGAGAACCGTATGGATCGCATAAAGGACAGCGGGATCGATCGCTGGCTCGGCGGTATTCACCTGACTGGCCGCGGCCCAACGTGGCGCTGGGATCACCAAAATTGTTACGTAGTTTGGCGCTAGACACGACCCGGCTCGACGCGTATCCTTCTCGGAATGGCGCTTGCGCCGCCATCGATCGGATGAAGTTTCGATCGATGGCTGCCTGCGCATGAACGAGCGGTCGGGTTTCCAAGTGGTATGTCCAGTCTTCAGGTCTGATTCCACGATCGACGTCGTCACCCGCTGCAGACCGGCGTTGGTTGCCGGTACGCTTCTCGCGGCCCTGCTCTGCGCGGAGCCGGCCTTTGCCCAGAAAAAATCTACTCCGAAGAACGAAGGCGAGCGGCTGGAGTACTGCGCGTCGCTGTCTGAAACCAAACGGCGTCAAACCGAGATCTGCAAAACGGAGGAAGAGCGCAGCGCCGACGCGCGACAGAAGCGATTGGACGAACTGGCCGAGAAGGAAAAGCCGTCGCACACATCATTTCTTCGGAAGCTGCATCTCGACGGGCTGTGGATCCCGACGAGTATGGGCACAGGGCAATACGGTCTGATTGGCACCCATCTCGATGTCGCGTCCGTCGGCCGCATACATTTCTTCGGCCCGCCCGGGGTTATTCTGGTGCTCGAACGCGCCGAGAACGGCGGGTGGCGCGTCAAGCCCTCACTCACCTGGGGCGTGAGCGTGTTTCTTGCCGAGGTGCGTCTCCCAGGGGCCGAGAAGCACTCGCAGCTGTTTTTCAACATGACCAAGTCGTGGTCGGCCGGCAGCTTCAGCACCGGCCGCGACATGGCCGGCCTGTCTCTGGCCTGGAAGAAGTAGGCCCCCTGAAGTAGGCCCGAGCTTTAGCTCGGGCGCTTTCCATCCCTCCTGAAAGTCCTAAATAGTCCCTAAGCGAGCAGCCGCACTCGTCCGCGGAGCATTACGATCGATCGCAGAAAGGCCTAAGCCGTCCCTCCACCGGACGGCGCGGGGGAACCAACTTCTAGGGCTGGTTGGCCGGGTCAGTCAGGTGGTGCAGGTGGGGATGAAACCTACCAGTCCTACCAGGCTTATCCAGCCTACCGGCCCCAGAACGGGGCGCATCCGGCTCGCCCGCGCAGTTGTGCGCGAGTGAACGGTAGAGGACTTCCGACCTCGAGCCCGTCAGCTAACCCCGCCGGCCGTGGAAGGATGCCGTGCCCGAAGAAGGGGTTCTTTCTCAGCTCAAGCGATTCGTCGTCGGCAAGCCGATCCCATCCAGCCTCGCGCATCACGAGCGTCTCTCACGAGTCACCGGTCTGGCGGTTCTGTCGTCGGATCCGCTTTCCTCGGTGGCCTACGCCACTGAGGAAATCCTGCGCGTCCTCGTCCTGGTGGGAGCCGGGGCGCTCGGCCTCGCCAGCCCGATCGCCCTCGTCATCGCCGCGATCCTGGCGATCGTCGTGTTTTCATATCGCCAGACGTTGTACGCGTACCCGAGCGGAGGTGGTGCCTACATCGTCGCCAAGGACAACCTGGGAGAGGCGCCCGCGCTCATCGCCGCGGCAGCCCTGCTGATTGACTACGTTCTGACGGTGGCGGTGAGCATCGCCGCTGGTGTGGCGGCGCTCACGTCCGCGTTTCCGCAATGGCACATCAATCGGGTGGAGCTGACCCTTTTCTTCGTGGCCCTCCTGATGGTCGGAAACCTGCGGGGCATTCGCGAATCGGGGCGGATCTTTGCCGCACCGACGTATTTCTTTGTCGTCACGATCCTTGCGCTGATCGGGATGGGCGTGTGGCACGGGCTGACTGGAACCATTCATCCGTTCGCTCCGCCTGCTTCCACTTCGCCACCAGAAACCCTCACCCTCTTTCTTCTTCTGACCGCCTTCTCGAATGGGTGCACCGCGATGACGGGCGTCGAAGCGGTTTCCAACGGCGTCCCGGCATTCCGACCGCCGGAAGCGAAGAATGCGGCAGCCACGATGCTGATGATGGCAGTGCTGTCGATCACGATGTTCATCGGCATCACACTGCTGGCGCATGCCTATCACGTCTTCCCGACCGACCAGGAAACGGTCGTCTCCCAGCTGGCGCGCGGCGTCTTTGGAAGTCGCGGCCTCCCGTACTACGCGGTCCAGGCTGGGACGATGCTGATCCTCGTGCTCGCCGCAAACACCGCGTATGCAGACTTCCCGCGGCTGGCGTCGATCCTGGCGCGCGATCGCTACCTGCCGCGTCAGTTCATGAACCAGGGCGATCGCCTCGCGTTCTCCAACGGCATCGTCGGCCTCAGTGCGCTGGCGGCAATCCTCCTGGTGGTCTTCCGCGGCGACACGCACGCGCTCATTCCCCTCTACATGATCGGCGTGTTTGTGTCGTTCACGCTTTCACAGGCCGGGATGGTCGTGCACTGGCGGCGCCTGCGCGGCGCCGGCTGGCGCACGAGCGCGGCGGTGAACGGCGTCGGCGCGCTGGTCACGGGGGTGGTGCTGCTTGTCGTGGCGGTGACCAAGGCGTTCGAAGGCGCGTGGATCATCATGCTGTTGATCCCACTCAACGTCCTGTTGTTCCGGATGACCCGCGTGCACTACGACGGGGTTGCCGCTCAACTGACGCTGACCGGCTGGCAGTCGCGCGGACCGCGTCACAACACGGTGTGCGTACCAATCAGCGGTCTTCAGCGGGCGGTTGTGGAAGCGCTGGATTACGCAAAGGCCCTTTCCAACGACGTCCGGGCGATTTATGTCAACGTTGACCCCGTTGCCACCGAGCAGCTCAAGAGCAACTGGACGCAATACGGAGACGGGCTGCCGCTGGTCATCCTGGAATCGCCGTACCGATCGCTGATGGAGCCGCTGCTCGAATACATCGAACAGGCGGCGGCGCAACACCCGGACGGCTACGTGACCGTGGTCCTGCCCGAGTTTGTTCCTGCACGCTGGTGGCATCACCTGTTCCATAATCAACGGGCGCTGCTGATTAAGGGGGCACTCTTGTTCAAGCCGCGAACCGTCGTGACCAGCGTGCCGTTCCATCTTCGACACTGAACAAGAACCCTGCGCGGGCCTCAACACACCGGCGCGACGAGACCTCAATGGCCGTTCCGAGAATCCTCCTAGTCGATGATGAAGTGTCGATTCAGCGTGCAGTCGCTCCGCTGCTGCGGTCGCGCGGGTACGAAGTCGAGGTTGCCGGAACCGGGAAGGACGCACTTGCAATGGTTGCGGCCAGGATGCCGGACGTCGTGGTCCTCGACCTTGGGTTGCCGGATCTCGAAGGCACCGAAGTGTGCCGGCGCATCCGTGAACAGTCGGCTGTTCCGATCCTTGTGTTGTCGGCCCGAGTATCGGAGAACGACAAGGTATCGGCCCTCGATATCGGCGCCGACGACTACATCACCAAGCCATTCGGCCCTGAGGAACTGCTCGCACGAATTCGCGTGATCCTCCGGCGCGCCGCGACCGAGGAGGCTCCCGAAGCGGGCCGTCTCCAGGCGGGCGGCCTCGTGATCGACTACGACCGCCACCGCGTGCTGCGAGGCGAAGAAGAGATCAGGCTGACACCCAAGGAATTCGAACTGTTGTCGCTGCTCGCGCGGAGCGCCGATCGCGTGCTGACGCACCGGGCGATTCTCAAGGCGATCTGGGGACCGAACGCGGTCAACCAGACGGAACACCTGTGGGTGCTGATGGGTCAGCTCCGGAAGAAGATCGAGCGGGATCCGGCAAATCCCCGGTATCTGGTGAGCGAGCCGTGGGTTGGTTATCGCTTCGCCTCAGGGTCAGTGGACACATAAAGAGCTTTTTAGGATCTTTTGGTCCCGCCTTTAGGCCGGCCTCTCTATCTTGGAGGCATGGCTACCCGGCCAGTGCACGTCATCGCAACCTCATGTGCGGGCACGCTGACCGCTCTCGAGACCGCGCGTCACATCGCGGTTGAACGGCGAACCCCCGTCGTCCTGCTGGTCCCGCGCGTCGTGTCATTCACGCGTTCACTCGATCGGCCAGATGAGGATCCAGTAGCCATCGCCGAGTCGTATCGAACCATCGTCGACCAGGCTGGCATCGCAGCGAATGTGCGTGTGTGCTTCTGCCGTGAGCCGCACGATGTGTTCGGACGCCTCCTGATCGACGACGCCGACGTCGTGGTGGGAGGGCTGCGCGGTCGATGGTGGCCGAGTCCCGAAGAGCGACTTGCCCGGCGATTGACTGCGGAGGGTCACCACGTCACGTTCGCAGATGTCGAGGCGGCGCAGAGGGCCGACCTCTCCCGGTGCGAGTCCGCGTCAGTCTGAGTCCCAGGCTTCGGCGACATCGAGATCCTCGCGAGACACATCACGCACCGTCAGCCGTCCATCGACGGGCGGCTTCCCTTCACGCCAGAGATGCGCCGACAGCAGCCGCTGCGCCTGGTCCCGCCAGAACGCTCCGCCCGGCCGAAGCTCACGACGCGTCAGTCGCGTGACTCGTCCGATGGCTTCGGGGTCGATCGTGACCGTCACCGTCGATTCCACCCCGTCGGGAAAGTGTGTGAGTTGGAAGACATGGGTCTTCGACTGCAAGTCGCTCGGACTAGGCGGACGGGAGAACCGGAACCCGTTCAGGGTGAGGACTTCGATCCGAGGTCTCTGGTGCGCTCCCATCAACTGTGGGCGCCTCGCTGGCGACGCGTCCGTGGCCAGAGCCGCCGCCACGGCCCCGCGCAACGTCTCGGGTGTCATCGGCTTTCTCAGGAAGTCCGCGGCGCCAAGTTTCATGGCATCGACGGCGAGCTCAACCGACGCGAAGGCGGTCACCATGATCACGCGAACGTCGGGCGCTCGTTCGAGCAGGCGAACGAGTGTCTCGAGCCCGCTAAGCCCCGGCATCTTCTGATCCAGAAGTACCGCGGCATGGGCTCGGCCGTCGCCAAACAGCGCCAGGCCTGCTTCGCCGGTTGCGGCTTCATCCACCTCATACTTGGACGCTTCCAGGGTGAGCCGCATCAGCTGCCGGATGTGCGCTTCATCGTCGATGATCAGGAGTTTCATGTCTGCGTCCCCGATGCCGCTATGCCGGTTTCGCGTCCCCCAACTGGCGCGACGTGGGCACGGTAAAGGTAAAGGCTGCGCCGCGTCCGACTTCCGATTGCACACTGAGCTGCCCGCCATGTTCCTCAACGATCCGTCGAGAGATGGTCAGCCCGAGACCGGAACCTCCAGGCGTTGCGTTGGGTAGCTGAATGAACGGCTCGAAGATGTGCGTCAGATATTCGCGCGGAATCCCGGTGCCGGTATCGGTCACCGAGAACGCAATCTGGTTGCCGCGCGAAGTGGCGCGGATGCTGATGGTTCCGCCGCTGGTCGTGGCTCGCAAGGCGTTCGTGATCAGGTTCAGGATGACCCGGTGAATTTGCTGGCGGTCCACGACGAGGGTCGGGAGATCCGGAGGCGCGTCTATCTCGAGCCGGATCCCCTTGGCCTCGAGCTGCAGCCGCATCGCATCGGCGGCTTCATTCGCGAGTGCAGACGGGCGGACCGGCTCACGGGCCGCGCCGGATCCAGACTCAATCTTCGAAAGATCCAGGAGCTGGCGCATCAGCCGATCGAGACGCTCGGCGTCCTCACGACACACCTGCAGAATCTCTCGCTGCCGATCATCCAACGCGCCGGCGGGATCCTCCAGCAATAGGTGAATGCCCATCTGCACGCTGGTCAGCGGAGTGCGCAGCTCGTGCGACGCCGCGGCGATGAATTCCGACTTGAGACGGCTGATCTCACTGAGATGGGTGATGTCCTCGAGGAGCGTCACGGCGCCGACGAGTCGTTCGTCGGCATCTCGCATGGGTGTCGACCGCACGCGAAATGCGCGCCGGGAGCCGTCACCCGCCCACGGCAACACCGCGGATCCGCTCTCGGACCCAGCCGGCTGGGCCGATCGCAACACGTCCGTGACCGCTTGCACGATTCTGGTGTCTCGCGCCACCTGGTCCACCGGCTTGCCAACTACGCTCGATCGACCGCCGAACAGCTGCTCGCCGGCCGCGTTGACGCGGGTCACGCGGCCATCCCGGTCGGTGACGATGACGGGGTCGTACAGCGAATCGATGGCGGCTTCGGCCGTCTGTTGAGCGATGAGGAGCTTGCCGAGGTCCGATCGCCTGAGTTCACGGATGCGCTCGGCCATCCGGTTGAAGCCGGCGGCCAACACACCGATTTCATCGTCGCCACGAGCTGAGACGGTCGCGTCGAGATCGCCTGCGGCGATTTTCGTGGTTGCCGCCGTCAACTGTCGGACAGGTCCGAGGATGGCGCTCGCGAGACTCAGCTCGACCGCGATCCCGACGCCCATGAGTCCGAGGGCCAGACCAAGGGTGAGAAAGAACCATCGGCGGGCGGTGGCCGACGCGACGTCCGCCTTGTGGCGCATCGCTTCCTGATTCACGTGCAGGAGCCGGTCGCAGTCCGCGCGCACTGCGTTGAAGCGCGGTTCAAGGGTCTCGAAGTACTGACGGCTACGGTCGCCAGACGCATGAAGGAAGGCGTCGAACAGCTGATAGTATTCGTCGCGGCCCGATTGGATCGCGCTGACGATCGCAGATTCTCCCCCTTCTGTGATGTTCGAGGCGGCCTTCTCGAATGCCGCATCGAATCGCAATCGATGCTCCCTCATCTGTCGGATTCCACGATCGTGCTGTCCGAGCAGGTCGAATAAGGCGGCAGAGTCCTGTCGCTCCAGGCTCTCTTTCATGTCCTGCGCCGCGACCACCGAGCCGTAGTTCTCGGAAATGATCCGGCGCGACACCGCGCTCATCTGCTTGAGCGTCTGCGCGCTCCAGGCGCCAAGGATCGCGAGCGCCAGAATGAAGCCGCCATAGCCGAGGACGAGTTTGGTCCGAAGGCTCATGCCGTCATCCCTCCGCCATGTCGCTGTCACTCGCTGTGGTCTCGCCGGCGACCGGAACGACCTGGACGGTTGCATTCCGGACTTCGCGGAGGAATCGATCGACGATGGATCCGCGCAGGAGAAGACTCCAACGGGAGCGCGCCGACTGCCCGAAAATGACGTGAGTGATGCCTTCGCGCTTCGCGAAGTCCACGAGCGCGTCGGCCACATGCGAGCGCTTCAGCTTCACGACTTTCGCGCCCAGTTGCTGTGCGAAGCGGACGTTATCGGCCAGAGCCACATGATCAGTGGGGGAGATGCGCCCGGGTTCCTCCTTCGGTGTCTCGACATACACGGCGAACCAGTCGGATGCGAGACGGCCGGCGATTCGCGAGCCGACTCGCAAAAGCGTCCGCGCACTTCCTCGCGACGCCATCGCCACCATCACTTTCTCTGGGATCACCGGTCGCGCGAGGCCCTCGCGATCGCGATACGCCTGCGCCTTACCGGCCTGGTCGGTCGCCAGTTGACGGAGGGCCAGTTCGCGAAGGGCGGTCAGGTTTCCTTTGCGGAAGAAGTTGTTGAGCGCCTGCTCAATCTTCAGGGGGTCGTAGATTTTGCCCTGCCGCAGGCGGTTGCGCAGCGTTTCGATCGAGACGTCTACGTTGACGACCTCGTCCGCGCGCTTCAGCACCCAATCGGGAATCGTCTCGCGAACGCGCACGCCGGTCGTGGCGGCAATCGCGTCGTTCAGCGACTCGATGTGCTGGATGTTCACGGCGGAGATCACATCGATACTGGCATCGAGCAGGGCGAGCACGTCCTCGTACCGTTTGTGATGATTCGCGCCTGGCGCATTCGTGTGCGCGAGCTCGTCGACAATGACGACTCGCGGATGGCGGACCTTCACGGCCTCGACGTCCATTTCCTGCAGGGTCACTCCACGGTACTCAATGGAGCGCAGCGGGACCTGCTCGAGGTCCCCGATGAGCGCTTTCGTGTCCGTCCGCCCGTGCGGTTCGATGAATCCGATGACCACGTCCACGCTCTGGCGCTTGAGCTCGTGGGCGTCTTCGAGCATGCGATAGCTCTTGCCGACGCCAGGGGCCGCTCCGATGTACAGGCGAAATCGCGCTCGTCCTTCTTCCTTGACGCGCGCAAGCACAGACTCGGCGGCAGGTGAGAGCATCTCGGTCACAGGTGTTCACTTCTTCATCGGGTGTCGCTCATCGAATTCATACTGCTCGTCGGGTTCAGTGGGTGCAGTTCGTCCAGCTCGAGATTGAGCTCGAGGACATTGACGACTGGCTCGCCGAGGAAACCGAGCTGACGGCCGACGGTATGCGCGGCGATCAGCGTCCGAACTGCCGCCTCCGTCATGCCGCGTTCTCTGGCAACCCGCGTCACCTGGAACGCCGCAGCGTCGGGCGAGATGTGCGGGTCCAAACCGGATGCAGAGGTCGTGACGAGATCGATCGGCACTGGCGCATCGGGATTTTCTCGCTGCGCGACCTCGACCGCCGCTCTGACGGCGTCGATCAGTTTCTTGTTGGTCGGTCCGAGGTTGGTTCCGGCCGAGTGTGCGGCGTCGTAGCCGGTGCCGGCCGCCGAGGGCCTCGATCGGAAGTAACCCGGCGACGAGAATGCCTGGCCAATGAGTCGGGATCCCACAATCGTGCCGTTCCGCTCGATCAGTTGCCCGTTCGCCTTCGCGGGAAACAGCACTTGAGCGAGGCCGGTCACCGCCAGCGGGTAGGCTAGTCCGAGGATCGTCGTCGTGATCACGGTCATGAGCACAGCCGACACGAGATTGCGCGCGACGTTCACATTGCCTCCTATGCCAGCCTCAGAGCGGTGATGATGACGTCGATGATCTTGATGCCGATGAATGGCGCGACGACGCCGCCAAGGCCGTAGATGAGCAGGTTGCGCCGCAATAGTGCTTCCGCGCCCATCGCGTGATAGGCCACGCCCCGAAGCGCGAGCGGCACCAGCGCCACGATGATGAGGGCATTGAAAATGACGGCCGACAGGATGGCCGACTCCGGCGTCTTGAGCCCCATGACGTTCACCGCCATGAGCACCGGAAAGGCGGCGGCGAACATGGCGGGGATGATCGCGAAATACTTGGCCACATCGTTCGCGATCGAGAACGTGGTCAGCGCGCCGCGCGTCATCAAGAGCTGCTTGCCGATCTCCACGATGTCGATCAGCTTGGTGGGGCTCGAGTCGAGATCCACCATGTTGCCGGCTTCCTTGGCCGCCTGCGTGCCGGTGTTCATGGCTACGCCGACGTCGGCCTGCGCGAGGGCTGGCGCGTCGTTGGTCCCATCGCCGGTCATCGCGACCAACTTGCCCTGCAGCTGCTCTTTCTTGATCAGCGCCATCTTGTCCTCAGGCGTGGCCTGAGCCAGGAAGTCGTCGACACCGGCTTCTTCGGCTATTGAGGCTGCGGTGAGCGGGTTGTCGCCGGTGATCATGACGGTTCGGATGCCCATCGCGCGCAGGTCGGCAAACCTCTCGCGAATGCCGCCCTTCACGATGTCCTTCAGATGAATGACGCCGAGCGCCCGACTCCGTTCGGCGACGACCAGCGGCGTACCGCCGGATCACGCGATCTTGTCCACGATCCCGCGCAGCTCGGGCGACACGATCCCGCCCTGGTTCGTCACGAACCGCTCGATCGTGTCTCCCGCGCCTTTTAGAATGCTCCGCCCATTCAGGTCGATGCCCGACATGCGGGTCTGGGCGGTGAAGGGCACGAACACGGCGTGTTTGTCGGCGAGCTCACGCCCCCTGATGCCGTACTTCTCCTTGGCGAGTATGACGATCGATCGACCTTCTGGCGTCTCGTCGGGCAGCGACGAGAGCTGGGCCGCGTCCGCAAGCTCGGCTTCAGTCACGCCAGGAAGCGGAACGAAGGCGGTCGCCTGACGATTGCCGAACGTAATCGTCCCCGTCTTGTCGAGCAGCAGCGTGTGCACGTCGCCCGCCGCTTCCACGGCCCGTCCCGACATGGCGAGCACGTTGCGTTGAACCAGCCGATCCATCCCGGCGATGCCAATCGCTGACAGCAGCCCACCGATCGTGGTCGGAATCAGGCACACGAGGAGTGAGACCAGGACGAAAATCGATTGCGGTGCTCCCGAGTAGATCGCGAACGGTTGAAGGGTGACCACGGCCAACAGGAACACGATGGTGAGTCCGGCGAGCAGAATGTTGAGCGCGATCTCGTTCGGCGTCTTCTGTCGCTCGGCGCCTTCGACCAGCGCAATCATCCGATCGAGGAACGTGTGACCGGGATCGGCCGTGACTCTGACTCTGATCCAGTCGGACAGCACTCGCGTTCCACCGGTCACGGCCGAACGATCGCCGCCAGATTCACGGATGACCGGCGCCGACTCCCCCGTAATCGCCGACTCGTCCACCGATGCAACGCCTTCGATGATTTCGCCGTCCGATGGGATGAAGTCGCCCGCCTCGACGAGGACGATGTCGCGCTTGCGCAGTCGCTCAGCGGGCACGACTTCGGTGCGCGTGGAATCCACGAACCGCTTTGCGATGGTTTCAGTCCTCGCCTTGCGGAGGGTGTCGGCTTGAGCTTTGCCGCGCCCCTCGGCCATCGCCTCGGCGAAGTTGGCAAACAGCACGGTCAACCAGAGCCAGACGGTGATCTGAAACTCGAAGCCAAGCCCGGGTCTGCGAGCCATGGCATCGAGGACCAACCGGGCCGCTGTCAGCACGCTGCCGACTTCGACGACGAACATGACTGGGTTTCTGGCCATTGTGCGCGGATGAAGCTTCCGCAACGACGCGGTCACCGCGCTGCCGACGATCTTCGGATCCCAGATGGATTGGGACCGCGCCTGAGCCACTAGAACACCTGTCCATTCGTCATCGAGAAGTGTTCGACAATCGGCCCTAGGCTGAGAGCCGGAAAGAAGGTCAATGCGCCGACGATGACAACGACGCTGACCAGCAACGCTGCAAACAGCGGGGTCGTGACCGGGAACGTGCCCGGCGACGGCGGCACGCGTTTCTTGCGCCCAAGGCTGCCGGCGATCGCGAGCGGCGGAATGATCATGAAGAATCGACCGAAGAGCATCGCCGCCGCGAGCGTTGAGTTGTACCAGTTGGTGTTCGCGCTGAAACCGCCGAATGCCGAGCCGTTGTTGGCCGCACCTGACGAGAAGGCATATAGGATCTCGGACAAGCCGTGCGGACCCGGATTGAAGATGCTGGACGTTCCGAACGCCGGCGACACCACTGAGATCGCGGTCAGGGTCAGAATGATCACGGGAAAGACGAGGACGCTCAGCATCGCCATCTGCACGTCGTACGCGTGTATCTTCTTACCGAGATACTCCGGCGTGCGGCCCACCATCAACCCGGCTATGAAGACCGAGAGGATGATGAAGACCAGCATCCCGTACATTCCGGCACCGACCCCGCCGAACACGACCTCGCCGAGCTCGATGTTCGCCAGCGGCACGAGGCCGCCGATCGGCGTGAACGAGTCGTGCCAGCCGTTGATCGCGCCGCAGCTGGCATCGGTGGTCGCGGTGGCGAAGAGGGCGGTGTTGGCAATGCCGAAGCGCACTTCCTTGCCCTCCATGTTGCCGCCAGATGATCCGCTGGTCGCAGCCTGGCTGGCCCCGGCTGCGGTGAAGTACGGGTTGCCACGTGCCTCGGCCCAGTACGCCGTTGTCACGCCTGCAAGAAAGAGAAACGCCATTGCCCCCCAAACGGCCCATCCGTGTTTCTGCGATCCGGTCATGCTGCCGAGGGTGTAGGTGAGCCCGGCTGAAATGGCGAAGATGCCGAACATGGCGAGGAAGTTCGTTAGCGGAGTGGGATTCTCGAACGGGTGCGCGCTATTGGCGTTGAAGAAACCGCCGCCGTTGGTGCCGAACTGTTTGATGATCTCCTGCGAGGCGACGGGGCCCTGTGCGATGGTCTGCTTGCTCCGCACTTCGGTCTGTGGCTTGCCGGCTGCGTCGGTGGTCGTCACCGACTGCGGATCGACCAGCGCGATCTTGTCGTAGGGCCTCAGGTTCTGCACGACGCCCTGGGATACCAGCGCCATCGCGCCAACAATTGAGATCGGCAGCAGGATCCACAGCAGACCGCGAACCATGTCCACCCAGAAGTTTCCCAGCGAATCCTTCTCCTTCTGAGCGACGCCGCGAATGAAGGCGATCGCCACCGCGAGGCCGACGGCCGCCGATACGAAGTTGTGGTAGGCGAGACCGGCCATCTGCGTGAAGTAGCTCATGGTTGACTCGCCGCTGTAGGCCTGCCAGTTCGTGTTGGTGGTGAAGGAGGCGGCGGTGTTGAAGGCGAGCACCGGCGGCACGCCGGCAAAGCCCTGGGGATTCCAGGGCAGCCACTGCTGCACGCGTTCCATCACGTACAGCACCAGCATCGACACCACGCTGAAGAGCAGCACTGCAGCCGCGTACTCGGTCCAACGCATCTCACGCTTCTCGTCAACGCCGGTGAGCTGATAGAGGAATCGCTCGATGGGCGCGAGGACGGGATCCAACCACGTCCGCTCCCGATTGAAGACCCGCGTCATGTACCGTCCGAGGACCGGCGTGACGGCGAGCACCGCAAGCAGGAAGACCCCGATTTGAAGCCAGCCGTTGGCCGTCATGTCAGAATTTCTCCGGCCTCAGCAGTGCAATGGTCAGGTAGACCAGCAGAGCCACCGACACAAGAAGACTGACCACGTAGTCGAGATCCACAGCTCACCTCACTTGAGTCGGTCGCAGCCAACGACGTAGCCAAGGCTGATGGCAAAGAACGCGACGGTCACGAGGACGAACGCCAGATCCAGCACGGTCCACCTCCAGCAGCCTGGTACCAACACCACGCTACAAGCCGTTCCTTAGGAATGGCCACAAAGGTGACTAAAAAGTGCCTGAAGACTAGAGCGAGCGATGCTGGGCGGGAACGAGGAGCGAGAAGCGGGCGCCGACTGGCTGGTTTTCAGCCCAGACCCGACCGCCTTGTGCGGCCAGAAGGCCCCGAGCGATGGATAGGCCCATTCCGGAACCGGCGCTGTGTTTCTGCGCCTCGGCTCCACGGTAGTAGCGATCGAAGAGGTGGGGAAGATCGGCCGACGGAATGCCGACTCCTTGATCGCGAACGCTGAGGAGGAGCCCCTCCGCGGTCACGGCGTGTTCGACCGTAATCGTTGATCCCGGCGGGGAGTAATGTGCAGCGTTCTCGAGCAGGTGCGCCAACGCGCTGCCCGTTAGCCGCGGATCGACGTAGACGACTTCGCCCGCTTCACGGTCAAGGACGTCGAGCTTGTGGGTTCGTAGCGTGTACTCGACCTGATGCTGCGCCGCCTCGATGATTTCGAGCGGATGCACCCACTGAGGAGCTGGCGCGATGGTGCCGGAGTCAATCGTAGACATCTCGAGGATGTTCTGAAACAGCCTCGAGAGCCTCGCGACTTCCTGTTGCACGATGTCGGTTTGCTCGCCGCGCTGAGCCTCAGGCAGCCACGGGGCGCGAAGGTTGTCTGCCGCGACACGGATGGCGGTCAGCGGGGTGCGGAGGTCGTGTGCAAGTGAGGCGAGCACCGCCGACTTGAGCTCAGCGCTGCGCTGAGAGAGTTCCGCCTGTTTGCGCTCCTCGAGAAAATGGGCCCGCTCGATCGCGATCGCGGCGACACTCGCGAGTGTAGCGCGTGTCCCGGAATCGAGAGACCCTCCGATGGTTGCCAGCAATCCGATGGCTCGGGTGCCGACACGCAGAGGCGTTAGAACCATCGCGCCTGCCGAGGTGTTCGCAATCACTGTCGGTTCGCGACCGTCGAGGGCGCCGTTCAGTTCATTGGGATCGAGGTCGCAATCCGGCTGCGCCGACCCCGCTTCGAAGCGATCGAACTTGCCGATGGTCGGGAGATACACGGCCGCGTAGTCGAGGTCGAAACGGCGGGCGATGTGCCGGGCCAGGGCCGGAATGGCATCTTCGCTTTCCGTGGACAAGAGGATGTCTCGACTGAGCTCGAACAGGCGGGCCAGTTCGTCGCGTCTGGCCAGCGCCTCGCGCTGGCGATTACGCGCGAGAGACGAGAGCCGGCTGGACACAAGACTCACTGCGAGGAACGCGAAGAGGGCGACCCAGTTCTGCGGATCGGCAATGCTGAACGTACGGACGGGCTCGAGAAAAAAGAAATTGATGACGAGCATCGCGACGATCGACGTCACGATCGCCACCCACAGCCGGGAAGCGGCTGCGGTGAACAGCACGACGAGCAGGAACGAAAGCGCAACGGTAGTGGGGTTGTGGAGATGTAGCCAGCGCAGGAGTCCGCCGAGCGCGCCAATGCCGACGAACGCGACCAGGAGGTGCGAGAAGTCGGATCCGCGTAGGAGGTTCATCAGCCTGGTTGCCAGCGGTCGCCCACACCCATACGGCGGACGCGCCTTCTGCGTGTCAGCCCGATGCGCCCTCGGTGTCGGCTGAGAGTCTAGCCTAGTCCGGCGAGGGTCTCTCGGCGTGGTCGATAGCCGGTCAAGGACTTGAGTTCGAGTCCGAACTTTTCCTGCAGCGCCGTGGACAGCGATGGAAGGGACGAGTTCGGGTTATCTGGCGACGCCCACAGAAGATCGAAAAAGTACGTCGCCGTGAGACCCATGACCCGCTTATCTTCGCTGCGATCGGTCGGCTTGCGCTTGAATCCACCAGGCGCCACGACCAGCACGTAGCCCGACAGGTTTCTCGTTTCGACGTGAACCGCCAGCTTGAAGCGATCCGCGAGAAACGCCCGCATCATCTGACGCATCTCGGCACCGTTCGTTTCCGGAGGCATCGTCGCCTGGAACTCGTAGATGTCGGCAACGGAGAACAAGTTGTTGCAGCGCGCACTTGCCCAAGCTGGGCCGGCGGGACCGCAAGGCTCACGACCGCGCAGGCGGCCAACCATCGACGCGTTGGACGTTCCTGCATCTTGCTGAGGAGGCGTTCAAGATCGAGTGGTGACCCGGGCGGGGATCGAACCCGCGACCCTCTGATTAAAAGTCAGATGCTCTACCACTGAGCTACCAGGTCGGTGCCTGCAGTGGATCATTCTACTCCGCGTCCATCGTGTGTTTCTTCTTTCACGCTATACTGGTCCGGCCTATGACGAAAGATGCCGCTCGTCTCGTGCTCGTCGTGGAAGACGACGTATCCGTTCGCCGGCCGCTCGTGAAGTTTCTCGAAATGCACGGCTTTTCGGTGACGACGGCGGAGACGTCAGACGAAGGGCTCGAAGCGTTGAAGAAGCAACGGTTCGTCGCGGCCGTGGTTGATTTGCGGCTTCGTCGCGGCACGGGACGCGATGTCGTCGTCGCCATGCCGGCCGAAATCCCAGTGATCATCTTCTCGGGTGTACCGTCTGAGTCCGCGGAGCTTGAACGTGTGCGACCGAGGACCCGCCTCATCGAGAAACCGTACTCCCTCGTGCTGCTCGTCGAAACCCTCGAAGAGATGCTCAGGGGCGCCGGCTCACAGAATCTTCATTCCTAGCGCCGAGAGCGCCAGCTCGGTGCCGAGCTGCGCTGTCGCGTTTCGCACGTCCAGCGTCGGGTTCACTTCCACGAGGTCCAGCGACGTGAGAAGGCCTGAGTCGGCCACGATCTCCATGACCATGTGCGCTTCCCGATAGTCGAGTCCGCCCTTGACCGGCGTGCCGACGCCGGGTGCAATCGCTGGGTCGCACGCGTCCATGTCGAACGAGACGTGAATCCCTGCCGTCCCCGTGCCCGCCAGCCTGACCGCTTCCTCGACAATCGTGGCGATCCCCTGACGATCGATGTCCTTCATCGTGAACACGTGAACGCCGGAGGCACGGACGGAGACCTTTTCCCGCTCATCGAGATTGCGGACGCCGATCAGCACGGTGTGGCCGGCCAACACTTTTGGACTGAAACCGCCGATGTGAGCGAGCTCTTCCGGTTCCTGGCCGAGCAGCGCGGCGAGCGGCATGCCGTGGACGTTGCCGCTGAGCGTGGTGGCGGGCGTGTTCATGTCGCCGTGGGCATCGATCCAGATAAGCCCCAGAGGCAGATCACGTGCGCGAGCCCAAGCGGACGCCGCCGCGACTGAGCCGGCGGCCAGGCTGTGATCGCCGCCGAGGACGAGCGGCAACGCGCCAGCCTTGAGCGAGCTGAACGCGACGTCATGCAGACGCCGACAGACCGCCGCGATGTCGTCGACGTACTTCTTCCGATCGTCTTTCGCGTGACGAATCTCCGGGATCGGCGCCGCCAGGTCGCCCTGGTCGACCACGGCGCAGCCGAGCGCCTCGATGCGCTCTCGAAGGCAGGCGATTCGGAAGGCCGACGGCCCCATATCCACGCCGCGTCGTCCAGCGCCAAGATCGAGCGGCACGCCGATCAGATGCACAGGCTTCATGGGCTTGCCTTCTACCTTCTACCTTCGACCTTCGACCTTCTACCTTAGCTTGTAGGTAATCGACATGCCTTCCCCTGACGGCGTCACGATCGTACTCATGACCGACGGGTCCTGGATGGCGGCCAGAAAGTCGCGCATCTCGCTCTGCTTGTTGACCACGTTATGGGCCAGAAAGATCCCGCGGGGCAGGAGACGGGGAAGGACCAGATCGAAGAAGCGCTTGTAGTCTCGCTTCCACGCGTCGAGAAACACGAAGTCAAAGGTTCCCGCAATCTTCGGAATTTCCTTGAACGCGTCGCCCGGCACGACCGTCACGACGCCTGACAGCCCGGCTCTGCGCACGTTGTCGGCCGCGATCTTGGCCCGAGCCGGATCGTATTCGATAGTGGTGAGCTTTCCTCCGGTTTCGCGAAGCCCAAGTCCGATCCAAATCGCGCTGTAGCCGTTGGCGCCTCCGATCTCAAGGGCGCGTGTCGCACGGCTCGACGCAGCCATGAGGCGAAGAAATCGACCGTCCTCCTCGGACACCGCCAGCAGATCGGAATCAGCGGCTTTGATCTCGAGCAGCAGCTTGGTCAGATCCGGCGGGAGGGCAGAGGTGGACGACTGACCAGCCAGATCCGCGAGGCAGATCGAGCTGATGCAGCAAGCGACGATCAGGAAGAGCCGCTGTTTCATGAGTGGCGACCTGGCACAGACCGGACCGTCCCGGTCAGAAAGTGGAAGACATTATTCGCGGTCAAACGGCCATCCGCAATACAGTCGGGAATGCCAACGCCGCGAAACCCGCTGCCGGTCACAAAGAGACCGGGATGGACCTGCAGCGATTGTTCAATCGCCCGCATGCGCGCGAGATGGCCGACCTCATGCTGCGCGCTGGCGCGCTGCCACCGGTAGACCCGGGTCAACAGCGGCGCGCCGGCAATACCGAGGAGCGGCTGAATCGCGGCGAGGGCGCGAGTCGTCAAGACGCTGTCGGACTGCTCGAGCGCGAGTGGGTCCCGGGCACCGCCGACGAAGACGCGCAGCAGCGTCCGGCCCTCGGGAGCACGATGCGCCCACTTTGATGACAGCCAGGACACGGCGAGGATGCCTGTCGCTTCCACGCGAGGCACGACGAATCCGGATCCGTTGAGCGGATGCCGAATCGCGGTCCGCGGGAAGGCCATGGCGATGGTCGCCGACGAAGCGTACGGGATCTCGCCGCACAGGCGCGACAGGTCCTTGTCAGCGTCGCGGAGAATGTCCGCGGCGACAAAAGCTGGCGCCGACAGAACGACCGAACGGGCATCCAGGGTCTCGCCAGCTGCTGTCTCGACTTGAAAAACTGGGTCCACCGGGTTCACTGGGTTCTGTGAGTTCGAGGGGTTCGGAGCGTTCGTCTGACGAGTGACGCGTGTGACCGGCGTGTTCAATCGAATCGAGCCCGGTGGCAGGGCCGCCACGAGCGCATTCACCATTTCGCTAAGGCCGCCGGGCAGCGATCGGAACGCGCCGTCCGGGGCTGCCTGGGTTGCCTGGAATGATTGCCGCCGGAAGGCCCGAAGCAGGCTGCCATGCTGTCGCTCGGCGTCGGTGAAGCGAGGAAACAGCGCGCGCACCGAGAGCCGATCCACATCACCGGCATGAATGCCGGCCAGCAGCGGCTCGGCGAGATAGGTCGCCGCTTCGGCGCCGAACCGCCGCGTCATGAATGCCCCCACCGATTCGTCGGAGTCGTCTGTCTCGGGCCGACGCGGCACGAAGAGTTCAGCCCCCATTCGCAGTTTTCCAGCGACGGAAAACAGTCGCGTGCGGACGAATGGGCCAATGCGTGTGGGAATCCCCAGGACAGAGGCGGCAGGAAGCGGATGCAGGACGCCGCCGCGTTGAATGAACGCCACCCTCGGCAGTCTGGTCGGGATGAGCCGATCGCCGAGGCCGAGCTCGCGGCACAGCTCGACGCCATCGGGCTTCTGGACGAGCAGCGCGTCGGGCCCGCCATCGACCGTGTACCCGTCAATCTGCTCACTCAGGATCACCCCACCGGCGCGGGCGCCAGCTTCCAGGAGCACGAACGGCTGTTGCCGGCGATGAAGCTCGAAGGCGGTTGACAATCCGGCGATGCCGCCTCCAACGATGACCACTGGGTGCATCAGCGGGTCACCATGGAGTCAAAGCTGCGACTGAACGAGCTGCTCTAGCAGGGCGATGAACGTGGGCGAGCTGTTGAGGGATTCTGTCCGCCGCAGCGTGGCTCCGCCCGCCTCTGCTGTCGCGCGCGCCTGTACGTCGACGTCGAACAGGATCTCGGTATGGTCGCAGACGAAACCAATCGGGGCGATGAGGAACCGGCGGGCGCCGCGGGTCATGCGTTCGGTGATGAACTCGCTGAGGTCAGGGCCGATCCAGGGCTCTGGCGTCCGGCCGGCGCTCTGGTAGGCCAGAAAGTACGGCTGGGGGATGCCCGCGCGTGCAGCGACACCTGCCGCCGTCGCCCCAACCTGATCGGCATACGGATCTCCGGCATCGATCACGCGCTTGGGAAGCGAGTGCGCGGTGAACACGACCTCTTCATTTTCCTCGGGACGAGCCGCGCGGAGTTTCTCGGCGAACGCCTCGAGCAGCAGCGGATGTTCGGAGAACGGGCGCACCGGCTCGAGCTGCATGCCGGCGGGCAGAGCCTGCGTCGCGGCGTCGAAGTATTTGGTGACGCTTAATGTCGAAAACTGCGGCGCGAGCGGAATACCGATGACGCGCGTGACCCCGGCTGCCGCCAGGTCCTGGAGCGCATCCCGGATGAACGGCGTCCAATTCCGCATCCCCACCGCGACCGGGATCGCGGGCCCCAGGCGGTCTCGCAGGGCGGCACCTTGAGCGAGTGTCAGCGTCGTCAGCGGCGAGCGTCCACCGATCGCGGCGTAGTTGTGGCGCATCTCCTCGATGAGTGCATCAGATGGCGGCCGCCCGCCTCGAACCAGGCGCAAGTACTCCGGCATTTCATCCAAGGAGGACGGCGTGCCGTGCGCCATCAGAAGGATGCCGGTCGTCATGAGGTCAGCTGCGTTGGTGGACGTAGCGCGCGAGTGCTTGCACGTGCTCGACGGGCGTGGAGGGCAGGATGCCATGACCGAGATTGAAGATGTGACCCGGACGGCCCCCGGCGCGCGCCAGCACTTCATCGGTCGCGGCAAGCAATCGGTCGGCCGGACCGAGCAGCAGCGTCGGATCGAGATTGCCCTGCACCGCTCGATCGGGCCCGATCCGATCCCACGCCTCGTCGAGCGGCGTGCGCCAGTCGACGCCGATCACATCGCCGCCGGCCTCGCGAAGCTCAGGGAGAATCGAGCCGGTGCCGACACCGAAGTGGATGGTCGGCACGCCCGACGCCGCGAGCCGGTCGAAAATCCGCCGGGTGTGCGGCATGACGAACTCGCGATAGTCGCGCGCGTTGAGCGCACCCACCCAGGAGTCGAACACCTGCACGGCGTCGACGCCTGCCTCAATCTGCGCCTCGAGGTAATCGGCGGTGATGTCGGCCAGCCGCTCGCACAGGCGGTGCCA
>Ga0111539_10001165_pt1 | contig 34780 bp, 27 predicted proteins | sample RhiMethybrSRZTD1_FD_79667 | JGI IMG/M metagenome (GOLD analysis project Ga0111539, IMG submission 79667) | Populus rhizosphere microbial communities from Tennessee, USA - Rhizosphere MetaG P. TD hybrid SRZTD1 (version 2) (version 2) | ecosystem: Host-associated > Plants > Roots > Rhizosphere >...
CGACAAGCTCGGGACCGTTGCTTCGATGGAGCTGAATCCGTCGAAAGCGCGGGTGCTCCTCCAGCTCGCACTCATGAAGACCTCGGATCCGAAGAAGATCCAGGGCTACTTCGACCGGTACTAGAGGAGGATGGTCGAGCCCGACCGTTCACGTAGCTCATGACGGCCTGCGGGCCTCAGGACCCGCAGGCCCTCCTTTGACGGAGCCATTCGCCATGCGTTCCTCGACTACTACTCATTCATGCGGACCACACCCCAGGAGGCCTGCTGCATGGAATGTCCAATAGGAAGCGCCGCCGCAGGCCCCCGACCCGGACTTCGCGCTGCGGCGAGTTGGGTCACGGGCCTTGCGCTCCTTGCTCTCACCCTCTTCCCAGGCCCCTCCCGCGCCCAGGACGAGGCGCCCATCAGTCCGGCAGTGGAGGACTCCACCGCCAAGGCCGAGGCGCAGGCGAAGGAGCAGTCTTACCGCAACGAGATCTCGGGCGAGCTGACGCCGGGGAAGGGCTTCGATCTCTTCAAGAGCAAGCGGGGCAGCCTGAACATCAGCTTCTACGGCCTCTTCCGTTACGTGAACCAGCTTCCCGCGAGCCAGACGTACACGGACCACCTTGGCCGCGAACGGGATGTCAAAGAGAACAACATGATTAACTGGCACCGCACGTTCGTCTGGCTGACGGGGCACTTTTACGATCCGAGATTCCGCTACAACATCTCCCTTTGGTCCCTCCCCACAACCCAGCAGACACTCCTGTTCGGAAACCTTCGCTACATCGTGAGCCGTCCGCTTGCGCTCGGCGTCGGGATCGGTCCCAATCTCACGGCCCGCTCCGTGCAGGGTTCCTGGCCGTACTGGGCGTCGAGCGATCGCCAGATGGGAGAGGAGTTCTTCCGGGGAGGATTCTCGTCCTCGTTCTTCATCACGGGCGAGCCCGCCTCGCGGTTCTACTACACCGCAGCCCTCACGAACAACCTGAGCCAGCTCGGCGTGACATCGACCAACGACACGCGCGAGATGGGCGTGAGCGCGAGCGTCTGGACGATGCCCACAACGGGAGAGTTCGGTCCGCGCGGCGGGCTCGGCGACATGGAGCACCATACACATCCCGCGACGCGCTTCGGCTTGTCCGCCGGCCATAGCCGGGAGAGTCGTTACTCCCAGCTCAATCAGCCGCCCAACGCGACCCAGATACGTCTCTCGGACGGCGTGCTGCCGTTCGAGGCCGGCGCGCTGGCCGATACGGTCACGGTCGAAACGCTCGATTACGACGAGATGGCCTTCGATGCCGGCCTCAAGTACAAGGGCTTCTCGTTCCAGGGCGAAGCCTACGTGCGCAAGCTCTCGAACTTCGACGCCACCGGTCCGCTACCGCTCAGCTCCATCACCGATCGCGGTTTCATGGCCGAGGCGATGCACATGGTAGTCCCGAAGAAGCTGGGACTCTACATGGCAACCGGGTACGTCTGGGACGACTTCAAGCGGAAGCCGTGGGAGGTCGCCGGAGGCGCGAGCTTCTATCCGTACGGAAGCCGCGTCTGGAGGCTCAACCTCCACATCATCCGAGTCGAGAAGTCGCCGACCGGATCCTCCTTCGGCTTCTACACGGCCGGGCAGAGCGGTACCACCCTGTCGATTGGGACGGACTTCCTGCTGTGATCCCCCGCATAGCTGGACAGCGGACGGCCGTCCCGCCCATCGGGACGGCCGTTCTGCTCCTACTCCTGCTCCTGATTCCGGCGGCCGCGCAGGCTCAGAAGAAGGCGAAGACGCCGAGTGTCTCCGTCCAGCTCTCCGAGCAGCGCCGACAGATCGAGGAACAGCGCGCCAAGATCGAGGAGCAGCAGGCGACGATCCAGACCCAGATCGCGCACGCCGACAGCCAGGCGGTGCGGATCGATTCGCTCACGATCAAGCTCCAGTCGTTCGAGGAGCAGATGATCTCCCTCAACATGCGTCTCGCGGATCTCGAACGGCAGGCGGGACGGGCGATTCCCGACAGCCTCCTCGAGCAACGGTTGAAGCAGGTCGAGGAGGAGGCCAAGAAGGCGCCGGAGCTCCCCCCTGACATGGTCTCCGCGGGCGACTTTCCGGGATCCATCCGCATTCCCGGCACGGACGCGGCCATCAAGTTCGGGGGACGCGTCCGAACTGCCGCCGTGTTCACCCTCGATCCCCTCGGGACCGACGATCGCTTCCTCACGAACTCCATTCCCGTCGGCGAGGGGGGCGTAAGCGGCGAGGAGAAGCGCACCAACATCTCCGCCCGCGCAAGCCGGCTGAACACCGAATTCCGGACTCCGGCGGGAGGGAAGGAGGTCCGCGCGTTCTTCGAAGGGGACTTCGCCGGGGCCGCAAACGCATTTCGCCTTCGCCACGCCTACGCTCAGTTCATGGGCGTCATCGTGGGTCAGACGTGGTCCACGTTCTCGGATCCTCAGACCAATGTCGAGGATCTCGACTTCGAGGGCATCAGCTCGGAGAACATCACCCGTCAGCCTCAGATCCGCTACTGGTTCCGGTCCGACCCAAAGACACGCGTCGCCTTCGCGGTGGAAACCCCGGCCGTGTCCCTGACGGGCGGGACCGGTGTGAACCTGATGCCCGATCTCATCGTACGGGCCGTTCGCGAGCATGGAAATGGCGGACACCTTCAGATTTCCGCCGTCGGCCGCCAGATCCGCGGCGAGGCGACGCCGGGCGACGTGCGCATGGATTGGGGATGGGGGTTGAGCGCGAGCGGAGTCCTTGCCTTCAAGTTCAAGGAGCTCCAAGACCGGATCATCTTCCAAGGGAACGGCGGGAAGGGGCTCGCGCGCTATATCAATGATCTGAGCTCGCTCGGTGGCCAGGACGCCGTGTTCGACACGACGACGGGCGAGCTCCATTCGCTCCCGACCGTCGGGTGGTACATCGCCTACGAGCACGCGTGGAAGGAGTGGAAGGGGATGGAGACGATGAATCTCCGCTCGACCTTTCTCTGGAGCTTCGTGGATGTGAGCAACTTCGATTTCCAGGCGCCTGACTCGTACAACAAGACCCACCGGTTCGCGGTCAACCTCGTGTTCTCGCCCGCTGGCCGCGTCGACGTGGGGCTGGAGTACATCAACGGCTCCCGCGAGAACAAGGATGGTCAGCGCGGAACCGCGAACCAGATCCAAGCGGTGACGATCATCCGCTTCTAGCCGCGCGTTTTCCGCACACCTTGCCCTCCGCTGCGACGTGCTACGCTCGTTCCGCGCCGCTGTTCACCCGCGGGACGACCGTCCCGGCCGGAAGGGGGCTGTATGAAGGCACCGGAAGCCGAACTCGTCGCACTGGCCGAGGCGGGGCGTCGACGCGAGTCCCTGCTCCGCATGGGGGGCGCGGCCGCCATCGTCGGATCCATCCTCTACGTCGCCGCGGGCGCCGCTTTCGGCAATCTCACCCACTCCTCCAATCCGGAGACCGTGCTCCGCGTGATCGCGTCGCGCGGGCACACGTTCTGGCCGCTCGCGCAGGTCGGCTTCGCGTTCGGAGCCCTGCTCTGGGTGATCGCGCTCACGGCGCTCACCCGCACGCTCACCGACGGCGCGAGCTGGGCGTTGAGCCGCGTCGCCGTGTCCGCGGCGTTCCTCGGGGCGACCATTCACATCCTCGACTCCTCGATCAGCGCGTACGCACTAGGCACGATCGCCCGCGACTGGAACGTGTCGGGCGCCGACATGGTCCGGTATGAGGCCTTCGGCGAGGTCGTACAACGCATCCTCGGCGGCACGTGGGCGGCCGTGGTCACCTTTTTTCACGGCGTGCCGTTCATCCTCTTCGGACTCGCCGTGGCCCTGAGCGGCCGCTACCCGAAGTGGCTAGGATGGGTGGGGTTGATCGGCGGCGCGGGATCGCTCCTCTGCGGGATACCGATGTTCTTCGCAAAGTATCTTGTCTCCCTTGATTTCTATAGATCGTTCGCAGCGCTCCTGTGCCTTTGGATGATCATCATCGGCGTTCATCTCTGGAGCCGGGCCGAGGAGCTGTAGGGCGACGTGATCCTCGACCCCTCGTCGCTCGGCGTCTTCATTGCCGCCTCCGTGCTCCTCATCCTCGCGCCGGGGCCCGATGTCATCTTCCTCATCTCCCAGAGCATCGCGCTTGGCCCTCGCGCGGGCTTCCTGACTGCGTTCGGGCTCGCGTGCGGCAACCTGGTTCACACGCTGCTCGCGGCGCTCGGGATCTCCGTGATCTTCCGGGCGTCTCCGGCCGCGTTCCAGGCACTCAAGATCGCGGGTGTCGCCTATCTCCTCTTCCTCGCGTGGAAGGCGATTCGAGCGCGTGCGCTGGAGCCGGCAGATCCGGCCGCGGGCGCCCTACCTTCCATGCCACCTCCGGCCGCGGGCCTGTTCTTGAAGGGCGTCCTCATGAACGTCCTCAACCCGAAGGTCGCGCTCTTCTTCCTCGCCTTCCTGCCTCAGTTCGTCACGCCCGAGTCCGGGCCGGTCTGGCTTCAGATGATCGTCTATGGATTGCTCTTCACGGCGTTCGTGATCGTGATCTTCGGCACGATCGGACTCCTGGCGGGGCACGTCACACGGCGTCTCGGCTCGCGGTGGGCGAGTCCCGGTGCCGCGAGTCGAGGCAGGTGGCTCGTGGCGGGGGTCTATACCGCGCTCGCGGCGCGCCTAGCGTTCTTGCATCCGTAGCGCGCCGTGGGGGTTGGAGGTGTCCGCATATAAGTCTTGACACTGCAATAGGTTATAAGGTACGCTCCCAGCTCGAGGTCGTTGACCCGAGAGGAGCGGCCCGGTTCGCCCCGCGGCTTCCCCTCTTTGTCCGTTCAGTTTTGCCCGCCAGCATCGTTTAACTATTTGCATATAGGGCGTTTCTAGCACCGACACGGACACCTCGAACGGTGGGGCTCGATGATCCTGTCGACGGATGACCTCGCACGCTCGCTCTCGAACGAGCGCCTCCACCTCATCCTCATGCCCACCGAGGCGTGCAACTTCCGCTGCGTCTACTGCTACGAGGATTTCAAGTACAGGCGGATGGAGCCGTGGGTGGTCGAGGCGGTGCGGCGGTGGATCGCGAGCCGCGCTCCGAGACTCCGATCGCTCCATCTCTCCTGGTTTGGCGGTGAGCCGCTCCTCGCCCGGGGCGTGATCCGGACGCTGATGGGTGACGCCGCGTCCCTCGCCGTCGCGAATCCCGATCTTCTCGTCACCTCCAACGCGACCACCAACGGCTACCTCCTCACCCCGGCCGTCCTCACGGAGCTCGTGGACCTCGGGGTCACCGGGTACCAGATCTCCTTCGACGGTCCGCGCGAGCACCACGATCGAAAGCGCGTCCTCGCGGGCGGCGGCGGGAGCTTCGAACGGATCTGGGGAAATCTCCTCGCCGCGCGCGAGGTCGCGCGGACGTTCACGATCACGATCCGTCTCCACGTGGACCGCGAGAACGCGGAGGCCGCGCCGGCATTCCTCGAGCAGATGCGCGACGCGTTCGGCGGGGACGAACGGTTCGATCTGTACATCCGCGGGCTCTCGCGGCTGGGCGGCCCCAACGACGCAGCCCTCCCCGTGTTCGAGCGCGACGAGGGGGCCATGGTGATCGAGCAGGTCAAGGAGCACGCGCGCGGGTTGGGACTCAAGCTCTTCGAAGCCGAGCCTGGCCACTCGATCTGCTACGCCGCGCGGGCGAACTCGTTCGTGGTGAGAGCGAACGGGCGGCTGAACAAGTGCACGATCGCGCTGGAAGAGCCGAGCAATCAGGTGGGCATGCTGCGGGAGGACGGCACGGTTGACCTCAAGCCAGCGCCGATGCTGCTGTGGATGCGCGGGCTCAAGAGCGGGGACGCCGCGGAGCTCAAGTGCCCGATGCGGGGAATCGCGAAGGTAGCGGCGGCCATCTCCGGCGATTCGATGCTGTCATGACTCGACACGCCTCGCGTTGCCTCGCGCTGGCGCTGGCGATGCTGGTCGTGCTGGCCGGAGGCGCCACACTCGGCGCCGGCGAGCGATCGATCACCGACAGAGACATCGCGTCCAAGGTCCGCGCAGGCAAGTTCGCCGAAGCTGAGAAGCTGGCCCGCGAGAGACTGGCCATCGTCGAGCGCGAGAGCGGGGCCGAGTCGGTCGAGGCGGCCAACGTGCTCGACCTGCTCTCGGAGTCGATGCGCCGGGGAGGTAAGGGCGGGCAGGCGGAGCTGGGGGAGATCTGCGAGCGGGCCGTGCGGATCAAGGAGGTGAAGCTTGGAAAGAATGGTCCCGGCTACGCGGCTAGCCTCTACCAGCTCGGGTACTGGCATTACGTGAATGGTGAGTATGACAAGGCCGAACCGATGCTCGAGCGAAGCCTCAAAATCCGGGAGGAGACGCTTGGCGGGGCCAATCCAGATGTTGCCTGTGGCCTCCTCATGGTCGGTGTACTTCGCTCCGAACAGGGCGACCACGCCGCCGCGAAGCCATACATTGAGCGTGCCCTCTCGATTCGGGAAACACTCGATCCGGACGGCCCAGGTGTCGCCGAATGCTTGAACGCACTCGCAGGGATCTCGGTGCGATCGGGTGACTACGCGACTGCGGAGCCCATGTATCGGCGTGCAATCCGGATCTGGACCGGTGCGTGGGGAGCCGGTCATCCGAAAGTCGGCACGGGATGGAACGATCTCTCGACGGTCCTCTACGCCACAGGGGACTTTGCAGGCGCCCTCGAGTGCAAGGAACGCGCTCTGCAAATCCGAACTCGGACCCTCGGGCCGCAACATGAACTTGTCGGTTGGACTCGCGCCAACATGGGAATGAACCTCGCCGCTCTGGGGAGGAAGAGCGGAGCCAGGAAGCAGTACCTGACCGCGATAGGCATCATGGAGCACCGATTTGGTTCGGACAGTCCCGAGGTGGGATGGATTCTCAAGCGACTCGGAGACACGTACATCGAGCCTGGACACTACAGGCAAGCCGTACCGATTCTCGAGCGGGCCGTCGCGAATCTCCGGGCTGGCGAAGGCACGGACCATCCTGATGTTGGGGAGGCGATGGCCGCCCTCGGCGCTGCTAAAACCGCAATCGGGGACACAGCGGAAGGGAATCGATTGAACCGCGAGGCCCTCACGATCCTGAGGACCAGGTTGGGAGCAAGTCACCCTGAGGTTGGCTTCACCCTGACTCAGCACGCAGGCGCCCTCGCTGTGGCGAGAGAGCCAGGTGCGGCCGTTGAGGAAGCGCTCGAGGGCGAAGAAGTGTCGCGGGAACATTTGCGCTTGATGTGCCGCACAATGCCCGAACGGGCCGCTCTGGCGTACGCCGCATCCCGCCCATCCGGGGGGCGTCTAGCCCTATCGGTTCTCAGCTCGGTACCGCACCCGGACTCGGAGACCCTCGTCCGAGTGTGGGATTCCCTAGTGCGATCCAGAACGCTGGTCCTCGATGAAATGACAACGCGAATGCGGGCGGCGTCGCAGGAGCACGATCCAGGTGCGAAACGTCTTATCGAAAACCTGAATGCAGCGCGTCGCCGGCTTGCGAACTTGATCGTGGCTGGTCCAGGGGATATGACAGCCAGTGCCTATCGTAAGGCTGTGGAGAGTGCTAGAGAATCCAATGAAAATGCGGAGCGAGCTCTGGGTGCGAAGAGTGTCGCGTTCAACCGAGATCGAGAGCGAGCACGCGTCGGCTTTCACGAAGTACGCTCCGCCTTGCCTCCCGGGAGCGCGCTCGTTTCGTACGCTGCGGCTGGAGAGGGACGGGACCGTTCCTATGTCGTCTTCGTGCTGGCCGGCCAGCAACCCCAGATAACATTTCATCGGCTAGGACAGGCTACGAGGGTGGAATCCATTGTGTCCCGGTGGCTGTCGACGGTGGGAGGTGCTGCACGTGAGGCATCGACATCTGCACGCGATCGGAGCCGAGCGTGGGGCGATTCGGTGGAGGCGCTTCTCTGGAGGCCGATTGCGAGCAGCATCGGTGACACCAAACGGGTGTTCATCGTTGGTGACGGCGCGATTCTCTTTGTAAATTTTAGCGCGCTGCCATCTGGTCGGTCGCGCTACATAGTCGAGGACGGTCCGGTCATCCACTATCTGACGTCCGAGCGTGACCTCGTCCGCTCAAGGGGTGATCCAACAGGAATTGGGCTTCTGGCTCTAGGGGATCCCGCATTCAATCAGGGAGAGGCACCGAGTGGCATTGCGCGAATGCGTGGGGCACGAGGTGAAGCGAGTACGGGTTTATCTCGCGATGCATGGAACTGCGGCGATTTCCAGGAGGTCAGATTCAAGAGCCTTTCCCACACGGGAATCGAGGTGCGCGAGGTTGCTCGCATTTGGGGAGATCCCAAGCATACAACCCTCTTGACCGGGGGCGCAGCCAACGAGCGTGCCTTCAAAGCAGAGGCATCTGGCCACAAGGTGCTCCATCTCGCGACACACGGGTTCTTTCTCGATGGTCCCTGCGAAGGGTCATCGCCGGACGCTCGAGGCATTGGCGCGACAGTGCCGATGTCGAGCGGAGCACGGCCGCGTACATCGACCGCGAATCCGATTCAACTCTCGGGGCTAGCCCTTGCGGGCGCGAACGAGCGCGCGGCGGCGGGGCCCGATGACGAGGACGGAATCCTTACAGCCGAGGAGATCGCCGGCTTGGACTTGAGTGGCACGGACTGGGCAGTCCTATCCGCCTGCGATACTGGAAAGGGGCAGATCCAATTCGGTGAAGGGGTTCTGGGTTTGAGGCGTGCATTTCAATCGGCAGGGACAAGGACCGTGATCATGAGTCTCTGGGAAGTTGAGGACGAGTCAGCGCGGAAGTGGATGCAGGCGCTCTATGAGAATCGCGTCACGCGCCGCCTAGATACAGCCGAGGCGGTAACCCAAGCGGACTTGGAAGTGCTGAGAGCGCGAAGGGCCCAGGCGCTGAGCACGAATCCCTTTTACTGGGCCGCATTTGTCGCCACGGGCGACTGGAAATGAGGAGGGGAGTCGTGATCAATCTGGCGAAGTTCATTTCATCCTGGGAGAAGCCTAAGTCCAAGGACAAGGAGCCAAACACATCTTGCGATATGCACATCTACCATGCAGGCGAGAACGGTAAAGCGAGAAAGGTCAACGACCACGGGAACTACACATGGTCAGTGGGCGACATCGATATCGATCCAGACGGGTCGATCTTCATCAGGAACCCTTACCTGGCCAATGCTATCGAGGATCAGATCATGGCAAACAAGGCGAGGCGGGACGCATGGGACAAAGGGCATCGCATCGCCAGCGATCCTAACGACCGGCCATTCCTGTTCCGGCTCACGCGCGACGAAGGCTGGAGTGGCGAGAAGCAGAATCTGGTTTGTTAGTGGGGACGGGCGCGCGTAGGGGAAGCGCGCGCCCGTTTTCACCCCACCAACCGCGCGAACACCGCCAGGTAATCCCGCACCTCCCGCGTGTGGAGGAAGTTGTCCCGCACGTGGACGTGGCCTTCGACGCCTAGGTCGCGCCTGAGCTCCGGATTGTCCAGAAAGCGGATCGTCTGGAACGCGGTTCCCTCGATCGACCGCACCAGCAATCCGGTCCGCTCGTGCAGCACCTGGAGCGGAATCCCGCCCACCGCGCTCGCGACCACCGCGCGGCGCTTCCACAGCGCCTCGGACACCGTCAGCGCGAATCCCTCGCGCAAGGACTTCTGCAGCACCACCGTCGATGCGCGCTGGATGGCGTTGATCTCGATGTCCGACTGGGGCGGCAGCTCGAGGATCGTCACGTCCTTCACGCCCTTCGCCTTCTCGCGCACCTCGGCGAGCACCTCGGCGCCCTCGGGGTCGTCGCTCGCGCTCCCGCCGGCCAGGACGAGATGGGCCGGGCGGCGCGCCCGCACCAGCTTGAACGCCTCGAGGACGCCGATCGGATCCTTGATCCGGTCGTAGCGCGAGACCTGGGTCATCCAGGGGGACGCCGCGTCGAGCCCGAGGCGATCGCAGATCGACTCGATCTCCTCCTCGCTCATGTCGCGGTTCTTCTCCGCAAAGGGATCGATCGACGGGGGCACGAGTACGGCCGGTATCGTGAGCGGCGGCACGAACTCGATGTGAGAGAAGATCGCCGTGTCGTAGCGGGATACGGCGGGCTTCAGGAAGTCCCAGTAGTCCTCGTCACGACGCGAGAGATCGATGTGGCACCGCCAGACCCAGTGCTGGCCGGGTTCCCGCCGGTGCTCGATCAGGGACGCGGGCTGGGGGTCGTGGATCAGGATGAGATCGCCGTCGAGAGCGAGCCGCTCCGCCTCCATGCGCGTCCGCTCGTGGTAGACCTCGCGATCTTCGTCGGTCAGCGGCTGGGTGTGACCGTGGAGCGCGTTGTGCATCTTCTTCGTCACGCCGAAGAAGTGCTCGTCCCCCTCCATCACCTCCCAGCTCGTCTCGATCCCGAGCTCGTTCAGGATCACGACCACGCGATGGAGGATCTCGGCGACCCCTCCTCCCGTCTTGGTCGTGTTGACCATCACGATCCGGTGCCCCTTCAGCTTCCGCGCGAGCGCCTCGAGCGCGCGCAGCGTGCGCGCGCCGACCAGCTGCTCGTAGCGCTCGAGCCAGCCGCCTCGCGGGGAGGTGGGCGCGAGCTGCGAGCCGTCGCCGATCGGGGGCGCGTAGGCCGCGCTGTCGTCGCGGGCGGCGCTCATGACTTGCTGCCCCTTCCGCGGAGCCGGCCGGCGAGCCGGGCCATCGCGGCCCGTGCCTCGCGCTGGCGCTCCAGCTCCGGCGCTTCGGCACGCTCGATGAGGCGACGGCCGATCATGGACCGGCGCCATCTCGAGCCGACTTCCTTCAGCAGAATGTTGAGGGGCCGGGAGGAGCGGACGACCTGCTCGGCGGAGTCGGCCATGCTCTTCCCTCCGTGTTCGCGGAGCCAGGGGATGAGCGCCTGTTCCTCCGTCCTCTGGAGCGGCGCTTCGACCAGGTGATAGAAGGCGGAGCCGAGGTCGATCCACGGCCAGACTTCGATCACCTCGGCCGCCGTGCGGGCTTCGACGCCGAGCGGAGCGAGCACCGAGTGCGCCTCCAGGAAGTGGAACAGCGCTCCCTCGGGAGCCTCGCGCTTGCGCTCCTTCGGCTGCACCCGGTCCAGCACGCCGAGCAAGGAGCCTCGCAGCTCGTCGAAATCGAGGATCGACGCCGATCCCACGAAGGCGAGCCGCTCGCTCACCTCCGGCATCTGCATCACGTCCCCGACCCAGCGCGCGAAGTCGTTTTCGGGGACATCGCGAGCGTGCGGGAAGCGAACCGGCATCCGGGTCACGTGCTGGAACAGGGAGGCGTCCGAGCACGCGGCGATCCCGTCCCTGAGCGACTGGATGTCGGTCGCGACCTGTCCTGCCGGCGACTCGAGAGGCGACGGCGTGTGGAAGATGAAGGCTTCGCTCACGGACGCTGGTGGGGCCTGGTCCATTCGTCGGACGCGCGCAGGTACTCGACGATCAAGTCACGGGCGAGGTCCCTGCAGCCGAGTCCGAATGCGAGCGCGACCGCGAGTCCGGCCGAGGCCACGATCGCGATGACCACCGCCAGCACGAGGTGCGCGGCGAGGCCGAGCTGGTCGAGCGCGATCAGGACCGTGAAGGCGACCAGGAGCGCTCCGGTGCTCTGCTCGCGGATCCGATTGGTCCGCACGCCCGACTGGATCAGGAGCGCGTTCAAGAGGCGCGCCGCCGCGAGCGCGAGCGGGATGCCGAGAAGGAGCACGAGGCCCGAGGTCACGATGCGCGGGAGCACGTCCTGGAGCCGCGCGACGAGCGACGGAGCCAGATCGAGCCCGATCACGCGCAGCGCGATGATGGCCGTGCCCAGGATCACGAGCCAGAAGACCGAGAAGCCGACCATGCGGCTCGGCAGGAGATCCGTCTTGATCCCGCCCTCGGCGGCGAGGCGCTTCGCGGGGCCGTCGATTCCGGCGAGGGAGAGGATCGATTGAGCGGCGCGGGACAGAAGTGCGCCGAGGATCCATCCGAGGAGCGCGATGGCGCCTGCGATCAGGATCAGCGTGAGCCCTCCGGTCACGGCGAGAAGCGTCTGCTGGAGCTGGTATCCGAGATCCGGAGGAATGATCTGGTGCCAATCCATGGATTACCTCCTGGTTGCGGATGCCCTCCGCAGCTCGAGGAGCCTGCGGAGGAATCGCGCCACGTCGGCCGGTCCACGCGCGCGATAGCGAGCGCGCGTCGCGCCGGGTCCGACGCGGATCGGGAAATCGTCCGGGCCGAGCGCAAGGAAGGCGGGCTCGTCCGCATCGCTGTCACCGATGTAGATCGCCGGGGCCCCCCGGGCGCTCCGCCGGAGCGCCTCGATCGCGTACCTCTTATCGTACCCTCGCGGCACGAAGTCGGTCACCCGGCTCCCGCGCGATGTCGAAAATCCGAAACGTTCAGCCTTGACGGCGCCGGCGCGGAGTGCTCGCGCGAGCGCGGGCAGCTTCGCGCGGGGAACGAGACGGTCGTGGAGCGAGACGGTCATCCCCTTGTCCTCGACCCACGAGCCGGGAGTGCCGGCGGCGATCTCCTCGAGCAGGCGGCGCACGCTCCGGGCCCTGCGGCGCCAGTGCGCCCGCTCCGAAGCCGAGGGGGCGGTCGCTCCTTCGAGTCCGTACTGGCCGATCCGCCGGATCCCTCGCACCGGGAGGAGGCGGCGCAGATCCCGCTCGCGCCGGGCGCTCACGATGGCCACGTCGAGGGCGCGGTCGGCAGCGAGCGCGGCCACGAGCCGCCGGGTGGATGCGGGAACGTGCGCTCGAGCCGGATCCTCGACGATCGGCGCCAGCACTCCGTCGAGGTCGAAGGCGAGGAGCGGGTGCCCCGCGCCGCGCCGCCGGGGGTCCCCGTCATCGCCATTTCCAGAGAACGCGCGAGCCACACGATCCCAAACGCCGCGCGCCAGGAGCGGCCGCGTCAATGCCGCCCGCCGGACCAGCTTCCTCCCGGCACCAGGTGCAGGCGGCGCACGTCGCGCAGGAGTTTTCTCGCCCAGTCGTAGATGTTCTGGGACGCCACGACCTCGCGGAGCGACTTCATCCGGCGCTCGCGATCCTCGGGGCTGATGGTGAGCGCCTGGCGGAAGGCGCCGCTCAGGCGGTCGATGTCGTACGGGCTCACCTGGATCGCGTGCTCCAGCTCGCGCGAGGCCCCCGTGTAGGGGCTCAGGACCAGCACGCCGTCGTTCCGGACGCGCGCCGCGACGTATTCCTTGGCCACCAGGTTCATGCCGTCGTGGAGCGACGTGACCGCCATCACGTCCGCGAGCGCGTAATAGGGGATGAGATCGCGGAAGTCGAGGTTCTCGGTGATGAGGTAGACCGACTTCCGCCCCTCGGTGCCGAAGCGTTGGTTGAGCTGGTCGACGCGCTCCGCCACGGTGCGGCCGAGCGCCTGGTACTCGGGGAGATCGACGCGGCTCGGGACCGCGATCTGGACCATCACGACGCGGTCGCGCCATTCGGGGTGGCGGTCGAGCAGGAGCTCGTAGGCGTCGAGGCGCTCGGGGATCCCCTTCGTATAGTCGAGCCGGTCGACGCCCAGGATCACCTGCGCGTCGCCGATGGCTAGCTGTTGGCGAATGCGGCGGCAGGCGGTCTGGGTCGAGGGGTCGGCAGCCGTCACCGCGATCTCGGCGACGTCGGGGCTGATCGGGTAGTCGCGCACGAACGTCCGGCGTCCCCGGCGGCGCACGGCGCCGCGCTCGTGGTCGATCAGCACCTCCAGCTCCTGCGACACCGTCTCGATGAAGTTCATCCCATGGTAGCGAATGTGGAAGCCGAGCAGATCGCAGGCGAGAAGACCCTCCAGGATCTCGCGCTTCCACGGCACGATCCGGAACACCTCGGCGTTGGGCCAGGGGATGTGCCAGAACAACACGATCGTGAGGTCCGGCCGGCGCGCCCGGATCTCGGCGGCGCAGAGCGCGAGGTGATAGTCCTGCAAGAGCACGAGCGCCGGCTCGTCCCCCGCGGCCTGGACGATGGCATCCGCGAACATGCGGTTCACTTCCTGGTACGCGCGCCAGTGCGCGGCCACGAACTGGGGGCGCACGTAGACCACGTGGCAGAGGGGCCAGAGGCACCCGTTCACGAACCGGTTGAAGCCCTTCGCCCGCTCCTCGTCGTCGATCCAGACCCGCTGGAGCGTGTACCGGTCCTGCCCAGGAGGCATCGACACGCGTCCGCGCGAGTCGGCCACCTCACGGTCGGCGTCGCCGGATGCCTGCGCAACCCAGACCGCCCCCGTGGCGCGCGCGACCGAGTCGAGGGCTGAGGCGAGGCCGCCCGCGCTCCGGATCGTCTGGATGGACCCGTTCCGCCGGACGTGCTGGTAGGGCTCACGATTGCTCGCGATGACGATCTTGGTCTTGCCCAGGTACTCGCGGACGCTCCGCTCGAGCTGGTCCGGGCGGGTCTGCCGCTCGGTGTCACGCCGCTGGCTCTCGCGCGCGGCGGCGCGGCCCAGGGCATGGAGGAGGCGCTTGGGAATACGCTCGGTATCCGGTGCCATCGTCCTTCCATTCTAGAACAGATGGGGGCTGGGTCTGGGAACAGGGTCCAGCTCGGGAAGTCGCCGGACCGGCCGTACGACGTTAGCGGCGAGCAGGTTCCGCGCGGGCCAGATCCGCGAGATTCCGGAACACGCGGCGGGCTAGGAGCCCCGCCATGGACAGGGAAGCGGCGATCCCGAGCACGTCGAACACGGTGAGCCCGATGCCCTTGACGTGGAAGGGAATGGGACCGATGAGGAGCGCCACGAAGTTCAGGCATATCAGGATCAGCCGCGCCTCCGTGGGACCTAGGATGCCGTACCCGTAGCGAAACTTCCCGTACACATGGGTTTCCAGGTACACATTGATCGACAGGATGAGGTATCCGATCACGATCGCGAGCCCCACTGCGAGGAGCATGTAGGGCGAGAAGCCGAGCCCCAGGCCGATCGCCGTCGTGGAGTACGCGTCGGTCAGGTGGTCGAGGTAGAACCCGTATCGAGGGCGCTCGATCTTCCGGACCCGCGCGAGCGTGCCGTCCAGACTGTCCCCGAACCAGTGCACGATGAGTGCGCCGTTCGCGAGCCAGAGCCAGTGCGGGCTCCGCGTGGTGAGCACGTACGCCACCGCGACGGCGGTGGCGGCGAGGATCCCCAGTCCTGTCAGGTGATCGGGGACGACCCAGCGGGGAAGCGAGGCCGCGAGGCGCGGCAGCGCCCAGCGCTCGAATCGGGTCGTGATGAAGGTCGATTGGCGTTCGGCGTCCGCTTTCGGACGCTCAGGCTCACCGCCGCTCGACGAAGGCGCGCCCTCCATGGCGCGCCATGATGCCCGCGATCAGGGGCGCGGGTCTACTTCTTGTTCTGGTCCTTGCTGGAGCTCTTCTTCGAGTCCTTCTTGGACTCCTTCTTGGACTCCTTCTTCCCGTCCTTGCTCTTGCCGTCGGTCGGGGCGGACAGATTCACCGCCGTGCCCGTCGTCGGATCCGCGCCCGCGAGCGACACGCGGACCACGCCGCCGTCCGCGGCGTCCGGGGCGACTTCGGCCACGGCCTTGATCCGCGAGGGATCGCCGAGCGCGAGGTCCGTCATCGTCATGCCCACCTGCTTCGCGATGAGATTCGCCTGCTCGTAGCTGCGGGCCGAGACCGCGATCGTGACCGGCTGCTGCACGCGGGTCGACTGGTTGAGCCAGCTCACCGTCTCGAGGATGACCGGCGCCACCGCGCGGTTGGCCAAGGCGCTGCCCATGCCGTAGGACGATTTCTGCGAAGCGATGACACTCATGCCGGAGAAGACGAGCACCGGGCCCGCGGGCGTGTCCGCCCGGTAGGCCGAGACCTTGAAGCCTTCGCCGACGAAGTTCCGCTTGTTGCCGGCCTTGTCGAAGGCCTCCATGTAGTAGGAGTAGGTGAGGCCGGGCGTCACGAGCTTGCCGTTCTGCGTGCGGCCGTCCCAGGTGATTTCCTTGGGCGGATCGCCCTTGCCCTCGAACGTGCGCACGAGCTCACCCTTCGAGTCGGCGACCACCAGCTTCCACCGCTCGACGCCCTTCACGTTCGGCTGGAACTTGGCCACCGGTCCCGTCGCGAACTGGCGCAGCCACGGACGCCCGAGATACGGCGTGGGCTGGGTCGCCGAGAGGGCGAGATACTTCGTCGTGAGATCCGGCGAGACGCGATTCAGGACGTCCGCCGCGGTGCCCGATTCGAGCCCGTGCACCTTCGACGCGTCCAGGTCGAGCTGAAGCACGGGGCGCTCCACGTCCACGTGCACGCGGTCCTCGCCCTCGATGGTCATGGTCTTGAAATCCGTGCGCTCCTGGCCGCCGCGAAGCGTGATGCCCGTGCTGTCCGTGCTCGCGGACGCCGAAAGGCTTACTTCCTTTGACATCGGCATCGGAGCGGCCTCTACGGCCTGCGGCTTCGGCGCGCTCTTCGAGCTCTTCGACGACTTCTTGGAGGATTTCGTAGACGTTTTCGCCGGCACCGGCGCCGGCGTCGGAGCCGGAACAGCGGTGGTGGTGGACTGAGAGGCCTGGACCGCCGCCTCGGAGACCGGCGGCCGGGACGTCGTTGCGTCCTCCGCCTTCGCGCGCGGCGCGGCGAAGAGAGCGAGCGCGACGAGCGCCGTCAGCCACGCGATGACGCGCGAGACCTTCGTCTCGAACTTCGGAAAGGCCTGCATCGGTCTCCCTCCTCCTTAACCGGCGCTCCGGAGCCGGAAGTGGAACGTGATCGTGCCCCACTGCTCGCCGGTCCGTCCGCCCTTCAGGGCCTCGAATCGCCACGCGCGAAGCGCGGAGCGTGCGTTGTCATCGAAATCGCCGAACCCTGCCGTCTTCTGGACGAGGATGTTCTCCTTCACCGTACCGTCCGGCCGCACGACGAAGTAGAGCGTCACCGATCCCTCGACGGCTTCCTTCTTCGCCCAGTCCGGATAGGTCGGAAGCGTGTAGAAGAGGACCGGCCGGTCCGCGATCGGTCCCGCGAGCGACGCGCCCGCGATGGTGCGCTGCGCCGTCGCGTCGCCCGGCTTGGACGGCGCGGCCGCCTCCGATTTGCCCGCCTGGATGGACGCCGGCGCCAGCGACGCCGGAGCGCCGGCCGTGCCGCCGCGCGAGAGCTCGAGCGGAGGGCCGCCCGTCCCGCCGCCGCGGTTCAACTTCACGGGCGCCGTGCCGGAGCCGCCCGGCGTGCCCACCGTCGCCGGAGTCGAGCCGAAGAGCGAGGCCGTGGGGGATCCCGTGGCCGTTCCGACCGGGAGCGGCGAGTTCTGCTGCTGGATCGCGGCGAGCCGCGAGTTGAGCTGGTCCTGGAAGGTGTTGGATACTTGAGGATCGAGCGCGACGTCTCCGCTTCGCTCCATGCGGATGAAGTGCGCGTCGGCGTTGCTCGGCTTGGAGACGCCCTTCACGGTCTGTTCCTGGCGCTCCGGCGCGGGCGCCGGGGCAGCCGCCGCGGTGGGATTGAGATCCCCGGGCTCGAGCAGCACGACCTCGGTCACGATCGGAAGATCCTGGGTCGTCGTCTTGAACGAGGTGAACCACAAGAAAAGGAGCGCATGGACGACGAAGCTGATCGTCATCGTCCACCGCGTCCTGCGGCGAACGAGCTCCTGGTCGATGCGAAGTGCGGCGGCGGTCACCGGGTGGCCTCCGTCTTCTGGCGCGTCGCGATCGCGAGGTGGGTGGCCCCGGCGTCGCGCGCCTCCTCGAGGAGCTTCTGGACCTCGGTGTAAGGCGCGCCCGAGTCCGCGCGCACCACCACGAGCACATCCTTGTCCCCAGCCTTGGCCAGGTGGGTCTGGAGCACCGCCGGAAGCCCGTCGGTCGTGACGACTTCGTCGTCCACCGCGAGCGCTCCCGTGCTCGAAAGCGTGATGCTGATGTTCCGCTCGTCCTCGGAGTCGCGCGACCGCGCCTGCGGCAGGTCGACCGGAAGGTCGGCCACCGACATGAGCGGCGCCGTCACGAGAAGGATGATGACGAGCACCAGTGACACGTCGATGATCGGCACGACGTTCACCTTGGTGATCGGCAGGTGATATCCGGGCACGCGCATGCGACGCATGTCAGCCTCCCACCACGGCGATCTGGGCTGCGCCGCAAGCCTTGGCGTCGTCGAGCACGCTCACGAACGCTCCATGAGAGATCCCCTCGCCGCAGCGCACGATGACGAGCTTGGTGGCGCTCGCCTCGAGGAGCGGCTTCAGGAGCCCCTGAAGGCTCGAGCGGGGAATCTGGTTCTGGTTCACGACCACCACATCCGGCGAGACGAGCGTGATCTCGACCCGCTCCGACTTCGCCGTGAACGCTGCCTTCTGGCCAGCCTTGGAGGCGCGCTGGACCGCGATGCTCGACTGGAACGCCATCGGCGTGGAGACGAGCAGGATGATGACCAGCACGAGGCAGACATCGATCAGTGGCGTCATGTTCGGCTCGTGGATCGCCTCTTCGTGACGCATGCGGGTTCGGCGCACCGGGAGCCTCCTTACGCGACGCGAACGGTGGTCTGGACGGAAGGCTTGGACTGGCGCAGGCCGCCGCTCAACCGCAGCGTCCGCGCGTGATTCTCGGTGATCGTCAGCATGACGCCCATCCGGCGCACGAGATTGTTGTAGAGGAGCACCGCCGGCACGGCGACGAGAAGGCCCGCGGCCGTCGTGAACAGCGCTTCGGCAACGCCCGCCGCGACCACCGACGGACCGGCCGAGCCCGTGCGCGCCATGTCGTGGAACGCGCGCATGATGCCCCACACGGTTCCGAGGAGGCCGATGAGCGGCGCCACGTTGCCCATGGTGCCGATGAAGCCGAGGTTCCGCTCGAGCTGGAGACGCTGCTCGCTCATCGCGATGTGGAGCTTCTCCTCGAACGCCTCCGGCTGCTCGTCCATCGTCTTGATGACTTCCGCGGCGACGGGACCGAACGGATGCCGGTCGACGGCGCAGACCCGGACCGCCTCTTCCTTGTTGCCCGAACGCAGCGCCACGAGAGCGGACGCGAGGAGCGCGTCCGGATTGCTGCGGCGCTTCCAGAAGTAGATGATGCGCTCGATGGCAAGGCCCAGCGTGATGATGCTGCAGACGAGGATGACGCACATGACAGGGCTCGTGCGCATCGCTTCGATCCAATCGAAATTCTCGAACATCGTCTCCGCTCCTTTCGGTTCCTGGCCGGTTGCGGCGGCCGTTCGTTAGCGCTTCTTCGTCGCCCTGGGCTGAAGCTGCTGGGCGCGGCCGGCCGCGGCTGCGGCCAATTCGCCGTCCTTGGAGTTCTGCGCGATGTCGCGATACGCCGTGTACGCCCGCGCGTAGTCCTTCTTCGCCTCGTAGAGGGCCGCGCAGCGGGCGAGCGCGGACAGGCGGAACGGATTCTTGCGATCCGGCGACGCCACGGCCCGGTTGTAGGACTTGAGGGCGCCGTCTACGTCGTTCTGCTGCTCCAGGCTGTGGCCGACCCGGTAGAGGAGCTCCACGCTCATCGCACCCGAAGGATTCGAGTCGAGCGCCTTGTTGAATTCCTGGAGCGCTTCCGCGTTCTCCCCGGCCGCCTCGTGGAGATCGCCGAGCTGGTACGCCACGTCCGCGGCGCGCTTGTCGCCGGGATGGTCGTTGCGGTACGCGAGGAGCGTCGTCTTGGTCTCGGCCGGCTGCCCGAGCTGCCGCTGGCAGAGCGCCAGGTTGTAGCGCGAGGCCGCGCGCACGTCGGTGCTCGCGCTCTCGCCCAGGACCTGCGTGAACGAGACCGCAGCGCGCATGAAGTCCTGGCCCTGGAAGTACTGGAGCCCGAGCTGGAACTCCGCCGTCGGACGAAGCTCGCTCGACGGGAAGAAGGCGAGGAACTGCTCGTAGGCGAGGCGCGACTGGTCGGCGGACCCCGCCTTGGCGTACGAGTCGGCGAGCAGGAACTGCGCGTCGTCCGCGGCCGAGTAGCCGGGGAACTGGCTCACGACGCGGCGGAAGCCGTCGGCGGCCTCGGCGTACTTCTTGTCCTGATAGGACGACTTCGCGATCTGGAAGAGCGCATCCGCCGCGAAGGCGCTCGTCGGATACTGCGCGACGAGCTTGGCCAGCTCGGCGGTGCCCTTGGCGGTCTGCCCGAGGCGGTAGAGCGAGGCCTCGGTCCCGCGCTGCGCTTCCTTCGAGTAGGGCGTGTCCGGGAAGCGCGCGATGACCTCGGAATAGCCCTCGAGGGCCGCTGCGTCGTGGCCCGCGTTGTACTCGCACTGGCCCATGCGGAGCATCGCCAGCGCGGCCGCGTCGGTCTGCGCGAAGTTCTGCAGCAAGCCGCGGTAGCAGCGCTTTGCGTCGTCATACCGCTGGGCTTCGAAGTAGAGGTCGCCGGCGCGCGACCACGCCTTCTCGGCGATGGGCGCGCTCGCGCTGTCCTTCACGATCGCTTCCCAGTGATCCACCGCGTCGCCGGCGCGGTTCAAGCGCAGGCAGGCGAGGCCGGCCTGGTAGTGCGCCAGCATCCGCTTCGGGTGCGTGGGGTAGCGCTTCAAGAAGACCGCGTAGGCATCGGCCGCCGCGCGATAGTTCTTCTGGTTGAACCGGTCGTGCGCGATGTCGAGATACGCGCCCGCCACGATGTCCGTGCGGCCGGTGCCGCCGTAGCGTGCGACGAGCCGCTCCTCGGTCGCGATGGCGAGGCTGTCGCGCCCTTCGCGCGCATAGCTCCAGGCGAGGAGCTTGGTCGCGGACGCGCCGACCGGATGGTCGGGGAAGTCCCGCATCAGCTTCTCGAGCGTCGCCTGGGCCTCGGGATACCGAGCCTGGGCCGCGGAGGCGTCCGCATCGATGAGGAGTGCGTAGGCGCGCCACGGCGAGCTGCTCGGCGGCATCTTCTGGAGGAGCATGTGCGGCGCCCCCGCGAGCTGCCCCAGGTCGCCGGCCTGGTGGTACGAGTACATGAGCAGGCAGAGGGACGCGTCCACCACCTCGATCCGCTCCGACGTCTTGAACATGTCGAGATTGGGGTGCTCCATCTGCGCCACGTAGCGATCGAGCACGATCTGGAAGTACGGAGCCGCGACGCGCGGCTTGTTCTGCGACAGGAGACCGACGCCGGCGAGATACGCCGCCGCCGGTGCCTCGGGCTCGAGCGGATAGCCAGACACCACAGCCTGGTAGCTGCCGGTCGCGTCCACCTTGCGGCCCATCGCATCGAGGCAGCGGCCGACCGCGTATTGCGCGCTCGCCGCGACGGAGTGCTGGAAGTATTCCTTGAGCACCTGGTTCATCTGGATGATCGCCTCGGGGTACTGACCCCGATCCATGAGGACCTCGCCCACGAGGAACTGCGCCCGCGCGGCGACGTCGGAGCGTCCGTAGCGCTCCACGATGCCGCGCAGGATGGCGAGAGCGGAGTCCGGGCTGCCTGCGAGATAGAGACAGCCCGCGCCGCGCACCTCGGCTTCACCGATGACGGCCGGATCCTCGGCCTTCTTCGCCACGCGCGAGAACTCCTCGGTCGCGCTGCGGTAGTCCTTGGCTCGGAGGAATGCGTCCGCCTTCGCCAGCATCGCCGGGTCGCGGAGCGGGGACTCGGGGTACCGGTCCGCCACTTCCTGGAACGAGGCCGCGGACTGGAGCACCGCGCCCTGCGCGCGATAGCAGAGCCCGCGCAGATACGAGGCGGCCGGTCCGGTCGTCTTGATCCCAACCGCCGCGAGCGCGTCGACGGGCTTGCCCTGGGTATAGAGGAGGGTTCCCTTCGCGAGCGTCACGCGCGGATCCGTCTCGAGCCAGGGCTGCGACTGTGAAAGCTGGGCGAGCTGCTTGGCCGCCACCGTCACGTCACCGCGACGGAGCGCGTTCCAGGCCAGGGCCAGCGTGGCCTCGCCGCGCAGCGGACTCTGCGGATACTTGTCCATCCACCCCTTCCAGTCGTCCGCGGCTTCCTTGTCGCGGCCCTGGAGCTCCTTCATGTGGATCGCCGCGAACTCCGCGTCGTCCGTGAAGTAGTTCTTGTCGCCCATCTTCTGTGCGGCGCTCCGCCATCCCTGCTCGGCGCCGGAGTAGTCCTGGAGCTCGAAGCGGATCTGCGCGGACAGCGCCCGCGCGGCCCCCTGCTCGTCATCCGAGAGGTCGCCCTTGAGCGCGGAACCGACCGTGCCGTCCAGCTCCTCGAGCGCCGCCTGACGATCGGCTCCAACCAGGAGCCGCGCGGCCTCGAACGAGAGTCCCGCTTCCTTGAGCGCCACAGGCGCGGCCTTCTTGTCGATCTCCGGCTTCTTGTCGCCCGCCCGCGCCGCGGTCGGCGCGAAGAGCGCCGCCGCGAGCAGGAGGTGAGCGAAGGTCCGGTTGAGGCGGCCGATTCGGGTGGTCATGGCTTCGTTCCCTCGTTAGCTATTCGACTGGGATCACGGGAACCGCTCCCTGCGGCCCGCCCGTCGAGATCTGGACCACGCGAGTACGGCTGTCGATCACGCGCCCCTCGATGTCATGCACCGTGAGGGTGTAGCGATAGTCTCCGTCCGGCAGCGGAAGGCCGGTCTCGTCCTTGCCGTCCCACAGGAGATGGGCCGGCGGGACGCCCTTACCGCCGAAGGTCCGGACGGTTTCATCGGACTTGTTGACGAGGGTCAAGGTCCAGCTCTCGGTCTCCGCCTTGGTCCGCGCGTTCAGGTCGATCTTGGTTGTCGCCTTCTCGCCGGTGGGGGAGAACACCTCGGGCTCCGCCTTCGCGTTCGCGAAGAAGCCGCCGAACCGGTACGTGAGACCGACCCGGTGCTCGAGGCCGAGCGGATGGTCCTGGACGCCGTAGTCGAACTGGTACTTGCCCATGAAGCGATAGGAGAGGCCGCCCGCCGGCTCCTGGTCGTCCATGCCGACCCGGAGTCCAATCATCGGCTGCACCCAGTACTCGGTGCCGCCGCGGAAACGCATGCCCGGGCCGTCCGCCTGGTCCATCTCGGCGGAGAGGAGGCCGCGGCCGTTCAGCACGACGGCCGAGAAGCCGCCGCGGATCTCCATCGGGTACGTCTCCTTCGTGTCGCGGAGCGTGAGGTTCGGCCCGCCCACGTTGAGGGCGGAGACGCCGACCTTGATGTTCTGCGTGACGTTGTAGAGCGCGCCGATGTCGAAGCCGACGCCCGTGGCGTTCGACTCCTCCACGGCCTGCTTCACCAGCTTGACGTTGGTCCCGAGCGCGAAGCGCGGATTGATCGCCTTCGCCATCGAGAAGATGTACGCGGTCTCACCTTCCTTGAAGGTGCCGAGCGGATCGTTCAGCTCGTTCGTGCGCTCGAAGTTGCCCGAACTCAGATTGATGATGCTGAGTCCGAAGCTCGGGAGCTTGTTCCCGGGCACCGCGAAGTTGAGCGCGTTGATCGAGGTCTCGTCGAACAGCTGCGAGGTCTCGAACCGGAGCTCGTTCGGCACGAGCGTCGCGAGTCCGGCCGGGTTCCAGACAGCCGCGGTCGCCTCGTCGGCCACGCCGACGAACGCTCCACCGAGGCCGATCGTGCGCGCCGTCACGTACGTCGACAGCCACGAGCCCGGCGCGCCTCCATCTTCCTGCTCCGCTGCCATCGCGGTCCCTGCGCTGAGGACGAGGGCCGCCGCGGCCGCGGTCCAGACTTTCATCCACCGATCGGTGCGGTTCATGACGCTCCCCCTCCTTACCGGACCACCGCGATCTTGCGGCGAATAACGTTCACGGTTTCGCCCGTTCCCTGGGCTTCGATGAAGGCCACGTAGCCTCCGCTCGATACGAACTCACCCTTGCCGTTCTTTCCGTCCCAGACCCACTCGTTGAGTCCCTGCTTGCCGCCCACGGCGTCCTTGGCGAAGACCTCGCGGCGGACGAGCGAGCCCGTGGTCGTGTAGATCCGGACCGTGACGTTGGCCATGTCGTCCAGCTTGTAGGCGATCGTCGTGCCCTCGCTGCCGGCGTGGAACGGATTCGGATAGTTTGTGACGAAGCCGCCGCCGGCCGTCGGGTCGACGAACGCGACCTCGAGGTTCAAGTCCTGCGACAGCGCGCCCGACGTGGCATGGATCAGGTCGTGCTCGGGATTGCGCGGGCTCAGGAAGTCGGCCCGCTGATTGCCGCTCGCGTCCGTGAGGCTGTCCATGGGACTGACCGTTCCGGTGCCCGAGAGGAGCGCGAACGTGACGAGCTGGTCCGGCACGCCGTTCTCGTAGGCGTCCACCACCCGCGCGTTGAGCGTCGCGTGCTTGTTCCCGCCGACCCAGCTCGGGTTCGACGTGAGGCGGATGACGCTTGGCAGGCCGGGGACGATGGTGATCGGATTCGACGTCGCCGGCGCGTTTCCGGCGTCGTCACGGGCGATGAGGATGATCGGCTCCGAGAACGTATACGTCTCGCTCAGGATCCGCTGTCCCTGGAGGAGCTGGAACTGGGTCGTGAGGAGCGTTCCGCGCCCGGGGCTCTGGTCGCCCGCGTTCCTCACTTCGATCGTGACGAAGGAGTTGATCTCCTGGATCACGCTGCCTGCGTCGTTCGTCACCTTCACCGTGAGCGTGAAGGGGTCGCCGGCGCGAGCGCTGGACGGCGTGACGGCGGCCTCGAGGTGGAAGCCGCTCGAGATCGCCCGCACCTGCGTCGTGCTGCCGGTCTTGGACGGGTTCGTGACGTCCGAAACCGAGATCTGCTGGAAGCCGCCCGTCGAGAGCCGCATGGAGAGGTCCACGACGCCGTTCACCATCGGCGCGTCCGCCGGGAGCTGCGCCAGCGGGTCGTTCGACGTGATGTGGACCACGTCCGTCGGCCCGGCCACTGGGTTCCACCAGGCGTCCGTGGCCATGACGGTGACGGTGAAGGCGTAGTTGATCGACTGGTCCGTCGCCGTGCCGCCGCGGCCCGACGCCGTGCCCGGGGCCGGGAACTCACCCGGCGCCAGGATCAGGACCTTCGCGAACGTGCCGCCGACGATCGTGATCGGGCTCGACGTGTCGGTGAGGATCGAGCTGTTGTCGTTGTCCGAAACCGTGATCGTCTGGTTGCCGCTCTTGTGGAGCCGCACCTGGATCAGGCACTGGCCGTTGTTGAGCACCGTGTCCGCCGGCATCCAGGCGAACCCGTCCGTCGACGTCAGATGAATGTTGTCGTTGATACCCGGGACCAGGTTCCAGTACTGGTCGACCGCGCGCACCGTGATGGTGAACGGATTGCCCGCCGACTGCGTCGTCGGCGTCCCGGTCTTGCCGGTCGCCGTGCCGCCCGCGGGGCTCTCACCCGGCACGATGACCTGGAGCCCCGCGAACGGGCCCGGGTTCACCACGAACGTATTGCTCGTTCCAGTCTTCGGCGGGGCCGAGTAGTCCGCGCACGTGAGCGCCACCGCGCCGCCGGCGCCCTTGAAGACCACGTTGCCGGTCCAGGTGCCGCCCGAGAACGTGACCTGGCTCGGCGTGATGCTCCCCGTCCCGGTATTCGACGTGAGGATCGCATCCGCCGCGTAGGTCGGCACCGTGTTGCCGCCCGAGTCGACCGCACGGATCGTGACCGAAGTCGGCACGCCGGCCGTGATCGGGCCCGTGATCGTGTTGAACGCGAAGTGGTGCGTCCCCGCGGGGATCACCGCGATCGAGGGGCTCGTTCCCGTCGTGAGCCCGCCGCTGGTCGCCGAGACGGTCTGGGTGCCGACGGTGTTCAGCGTGACCGTGAACGACCGGTAGCCTCCTGCCGGGGAGCCCTGCGTGACCAGCGCTCCCGACGTGGGATTCGACGTGAAGGAGCCCGTCGCACCGATCGTGACGGTGTTCGTGCTGGGCACCGGATTCCAGTAGGTGTCGGTTCCGTACACGCCTACCGTGAACGCCGTACCGACCGCCTGGGTCGCAGGCGAGCCGGTGTAGCCCGACACGCTGCCCGGAAGCGGCGTCTGGCCCGGCACGATCACTTGTAAACGCGAGAGCGAGCCCGGATGCACGACAAAGGGATCGCTCGTTCCCTTCTTCGCGGGATTGGACGCGAGGTACGCCTCCATGTTGACGTTCCCGCGGTTGATGCTCGTCTCATCCGCGCGGTAGAGCGTCACATTTCCGCTCCACACGCCGTTCGTCATCGTGACGGTTTCCGGAGAGATACGGCCCTCGCCAAAGCTCGTGACCTCGCGAAGGCTGATCGGTCCGTTGTAGGCGGTGACGGTGGCGTTGTTGGGATCGCGCGCCGTGACCGTAGTCGCTTCCGCCACGCCCGCGTACTTGTGCTTCTGCGAGATCGTGGGGAAGTCGAAGTGGTCGAGGACCTGGCAGAGCACGGCCGCCGAGTTGCCGTCCGGGATCGTGTTGTCGGTCTGGTCGTGGGCCTGGACGGTGAACGTGCCGGCCGCGTTGAACGTGACCGACACCGTCATCTGACCGTTGTTCAGCTGCTGCGGCGCCGGCAGCGTCGCAGTGGCGTTGGTCGAGGTGATCTGGATCGTATTGCTGATCGTGGTCACCGTGGTCCAGGTGTTGTCACAGGCACGGATCGTGACGTCGAACGGGATCCCCGTGACCTGCGCACGGGCGGTTCCCGTCTTGCCGCTCCCGGTTCCGGGCGCGGCGGTTTCGCCGGGCATCAGAACCTGAAGCCGAGTGTACGGACCTGCCATGGCCGCCTTCGGAAAAGCAGCCCCCATGAGGAGCGCGAGCCCGACTGCGAGCCACGCTGCCGGATGTCCCTGGCGCACGGCGTCACCTCCGCTATGACTGTTTCGAACAAAGAAAGGTCGAGGCGTCGCGGCTTAGCCGGTCAGCCCCGGGTGTCAGCGTCCTGGGCGGACGCTTCCCGACGCCCTCCTACCTTGCAGGCGTTGTGCCGCGGGGCCGGGCCGAGCCACCGAATGCAGACGGAATGGTGGGACTTGGTTGGAGCACAAGGAGATGAGTCGTGTTCGCGGAACGCACGGAGCGTGGCTCGGAACCGCCATCGCGCGCGTGGACCCTTCGAATGGCTCGATCGAGCCAGAGAGCGCGATGCGAGGCGCCCGTCGCGCCGACCGCTGAGCTTGCAGAACGCCACCCGCCGGACCTCGGGCGGGTGCGGATCGCGCGCCCGGTCCGGGCGGTGCGCGACCCGGTGCTCGGCGCGATGGACGCCTCTTTCGCCGCGCGCGCCGGCACGGTAGAGTCATGGGTCAGGGGGCGGTTCGAGCGTCGCGCCGCGACGCCTCCGATCCAACGATGAGATTCCACGAGAGACCACGACAGATCCTACTGACCGGTGCCACCGGCACCGTGGGCCGCACGCTCCTGCCCGCCCTGGCCGGGCTGGGGGCGCCCGTGCGCGCGCTCGCGCACCGAGCGGAGCCGTCGCTCGCGGCGGCGAGGCTCGCCGAGTTCCGCAGGGGCGATCTCGAGCATCCCGCGAGCATCCGCGGGCTCGCCGAAGGATGCGACGTCGTCGTTCACGCGGCGCGGCGCGCGGGCTTCATGGTGCTCGACCGCGAGCGCCAGCGGCGCATCATGATCGGCGGCACCGAGGCGATGCTCCGCGAAGCGCGGAGCGCGGGAGCGTCGACGTTCATCCTGATCGGGTACACGGGAACGGTGCAGGAGCGGGGCCCGTGGACCGGCGCCGTGGACGAGGAGACGCCTCCTGAAGGCGAGTACGAATCGGAGTCGGTTCGCATCCAGGTCGAGGCCGAGGCCATGGTGCTCGAGGCGAACCGAGCGGGCTCGTTCCGGACGATGGTGGTGAGTCCCGGCGTGCTCGCGTCGCCGCGCGTGCCGACCGCGCTGGGCGAGCTGCTCGGCGCGTTCTTGAGGCGCGAGCTGCCGTACCGGCTCCTCGACGACGTGTGGATCGCGGTGAGCGAAGAGGCCGACGTGGCGCGGTGCGTCGCGGCGGCCGTGACGCAGGGCCACGGCGGACGGCGCTACTTCGCCACCGGGGAGTGTCTGACCCTCGGGAACCTCTACGAGCGCATGTCGCGGCTCACCGGAGTGCCGGCGCCTCGCCGGCGGATCCCGGATCTCCTTCTCGAGGAGCTCGGGCATCTCGTGCCGGTCCTGCCGCCCCACTCGTTCCTGCGCCAGATCGTGCTCCCGCGGGAGCTGGTGCTCCACCTGACGCGCCTCGCCCCGCTCACGAACGCGCGCACGCGGACGGAGCTCGGCTTCACGCCGACTCCCCTCGACGACCTGATCCTGGGGTTCGCGCGGACGGAGGGTGTGCTACCGCGCGCGGCCGGCGCCGCCGGCTGACCGGGCGGGCGCGGCGTCCAGCGCGCTCCGGATGCGCCGCGCCAGCGCCATGGGCGTGTACGGCTTCTCCAGGTAGTCGACGGGACGCCCGTCCTTGTCGACCATCGGCTCGGGGTCGCGCACGTAGCCCGAGACGAAGAGGATCGGCATCCCGGGGAGGAGCCGCTCCACCTTGCGCGCCAGCTCACGCCCTCCGACCTCGGGCATCACGACGTCCGTGACGAGGATGTCCATCTCGCCCGATTCCGCCTCGAGGATCCGGAGCGCTTCGGCCGCGTTGGACGCCGCGAACACGCGGTAGCCGAGCTCGGTCAGCGATTCCCGCGCGAGCGTGAGGAGACTCGCGTTATCCTCGACCAGGAGCACGCGCTCATGGCCGACGGGGAGCGCGTCCGAGGCCGGCTTGGCTGCGCGGCGCGTGGTGGGCGTGCCGGTCGACTCGGGGAGGAGCACCTCGAACGTCGAGCCCCGTTTCTCCACGCTCGACGCCCGGATGTTCCCGCGATGCTGGCGTACGATGCCATAGGCCGTGGCCAGACCCAGTCCCGTGCCGCGTCCCGGTTCCTTGGTCGTGAAGAAGGGCTCGAAGATGCGCTCGAGGACCGCCGGGGCGATCCCGGTGCCGGTGTCGGTGACGCGGATTCGCACGCATGCCCCTTCCCCCATCTCCGCGAGCGACGCTTCCTCCTCGCTCAAGACGACGCGATCGGTCCGGATCGCGATCGAGCCGCCGTCGGGCATGGCATCGCGAGCGTTCACCACGAGGTTCACGATCACCTGCTCGAGCTGGATCGGGTCGGCGCGCACCGGCCCGAGCCCGTCCTCGAGGTCGAGCCGGAACTCGAGGTCCTCGCCGATCAGGCGGCGGAGCATCGGCTCGACGCTGTGAATGGTCGCGTTCACGTCCACGGAGATGAGCTGCGTCGGAGTCCGGCGGCTGAACGCGAGGAGCTGGCGCGTGAGTCCCGCGGCCCGCTCGCCGCCTTTCTTGATCTCTTCGAGCGCCGCGCGGTGCGGGTCCGTCGGTCCCAGCCGCGCGAGGAGGAGGTCCGCGTAGCCGAGGACCGCGGTCAGGATGTTGTTGAAGTCGTGCGCCACGCCCCCCGCGAGCTGCCCGACCGCCTCCATCTTCTGCGCATGACGGAACCGCTCCTCGAGCTGCACGCGGTCGGTGACGTCGGTCTCGATGCCGTCGATCGTGAGGAGGCCGTCCTCCTCGATACGCGCGGTGAGCCGCGACCGATGCCACCGCCAGATGCCGCGCGAGCTCTCATAGCGCACCTCGATCTGCGTGGGCTTGAGCCGGAGGAGCTGCGCCATCGCCGGCTCGACGACGTTCTTCAGATCCTCGGGATGGACGCGCCGCATCCAGAAGGTCGGATCGCGCTCCATCTCGCCCGCGGACACGCCGTAGAGAGCCTCGGCTCCTCGCGAGATGTAGTCGTACCGGAGGAGCTTGCCGTCCGGTCCGACCCGAACGGTGAAGAGCGCGGAATCCAGATTCCGGGCGATCGTCGCCTCGCGCTGCATCGCGAGCTCCCGCTGCGCCTGCGCCCGCTCGCGGTCGGTGACGTCTCGGAAGCTCCAGACGCGCCCTACGATCTCTCCGGCGATCTTCTGAGGTAGGGAGTACCGCTCGAAGACGCGGCCGTCCCGGAAGCGGAGGGTGTCGAAGCTTTCCGCGTCCGGCGCGGCGTAGAGCATCCGCACCTTGGAGAGGAAGAGCTCCGGCTCCTCGAGCTGGGACAGCACCGATCCGAGCGCCCGATCGTCGTCCCTCGCCGCGAGGACGCTCTCCGGAATGCCCCACATGCGCGCGAATCGCTCGTTGAAGCGCACGATGTGTCCTTCGCGATCCACGATGAGGAGGCCGTCCGCGGTCGATTCGAGGGCCGCCTCGAGAAGCGAGAAGGCGTGCTTGTGCTCCGTCTCCACGCGGTGCCGCTCGGTGATGTCGCGAATGATTCCGAATCCTTCGAGGAAACGGCCGCGGTCGTCGAGGATGGGATGCGTCGTCACGAGCACGCGATGTGCGCGATTCTGCGCGTCCCGAAGGGTGGCCTCGAACTGGACCGGCTCTCCGGCCAGGCCGCGAAGGAACGCGTCCTGCGCGATGGCCTGCGACTCCGGCGGAACGAACTCGCCGAAGGGTCGTCCCACCACGCTCGACGCCGGAACCCCGAGCATGTCCGCCATGGCCTGGTTGATCTCGAGGGTTCTGCCCTCGGCATCGGCGCGCCAGAAGCCTTCGGGGGAGTTGTCGACGAGGGTGCGAAGGCGGTCGGACTCGCCGGACTCGCGGGCACGAAGAGCCCGTTCGGCGGCGCGGAGGCGAAGCGCGAGCCACGCGGCCGTGGCGAGAGACAGAATCGTCAGAGAGACGAGGAGCGCTGTGGCAGTCACCGCGACCTCACACGTGCGGAGGGGTGGGGAGCCCCCGGTGCCAGCCTACTCCTCTTGCAGCCTATCGCGTCCGAGCCCTGGGCTCAACCCTGAGGCGCGGACGGAGGCTTGGGCGTGAGGCCCGGCGTCGGAGGGGCCGGGCTCGAGCCGAAGGCTTCCCGCTTCACTCGCTCCTGATAGACGGCGTTCAGGTTCATGACGCGGAACTCGACCCGCCGGTTCCGCGCGCGGTTCCCGGACGTCGTATTGGGATAGATCGGATCCGTGTCTCCGTAGCCCGTCAGCCAGAAGGACTTCGGATTGAGCGATGGATACTTGCGCGTGAGATAGGAGAAGACGGCGCGCACGCGCATCTGCGTGAGCGGAATTCGAAATCCGGGCTCCGGCCCGTCGTCCACGTGGACGCCGATCTCGACCTTCGCTTGCGGCCATTGCTGGAGCGCGGCGCCGACCTCGTCGAGGCGCGCCATTGCGGCCGGCTCGAGCGAGTCGCTCCCGGCTGCGAACTCGAAATCGGGGAGCGAGATCAGGTAGTCCTCGGAGAGTGCGCGGGCCGTCTCGGAAGGTTGGAGCGGACAGCCGCCCGCGTTCACCGCCATGCCGGCCGGGGTGTACGGGCAGATGTCGACGCCGTCGGCCACGCCGTCGCCGTCGGCGTCGAGCGGACATCCGGCGGCGTCGACCAGGGCGCCGGCCGGCGTGTCGGGGCACTTGTCGGGTCCGTCGAAAACGTGGTCGCCGTCCGTATCGACCGGGCAGCCGGTCGCGTTCACCACGACCCCGACCGCCGTCGAGTCGCACGTGTCGATGCCGTCGGCCACGCCGTCGCCGTCGGAGTCGATCGCGACGCCCGCTGCGTCCACCTTCGCGCCGAGCGGTGTGGCCGGACTCTTGTCGAGTCCGTCGTAGACGCCGTCCTTGTCGGTGTCGAGAGGCGCTCCGGTGGCGTCGACCACCGCGCCCTTCGGTGTCTCGGGGCTCTTGTCCTTCTTGTCCGGCACGCCGTCCTCGTCGGTGTCGCGCGGGCGGCCCATGAAGAGTCCGGTCACGCTCCCGGTGAGCTGTACGATGTTCACGCGCTCGCCGTCGCCGAACGTGTCGTCCTTGAACGTGACGTCGCGCGCGTCGAGGCGGAAGCCGAGCCGCTCTCCGGCGCGGAGAAGAACACCTGCGCCGATGTGGAAGGAGGAGTGCGACTTGGACTCACCCGCGAGATCCTTGCCGCTCACCGAGCCGATGCCGGCGTAGAGATAGGGAAGCGTCCAGGCGAACCGGTCCGGAGTCGCGATCAGCCCGCCGCCGAAGTGCGAATACGATCCGTCGCCCGCGTACGGCTGCTCGCGCGATGGGCTCGCCGTCGAATAGGTTCCCTCGATGCCCAGCCATCGATTGAGGTAGCCCGTGCCCGACACGGAGATGCCCAGGTCGTCCTTGAGTGCGACCTTGGGATCGTAGAAGACGATGCTCGGCCCGGCGGAGAACCACACTCGCTCTTCCACGGCGGCCGCGGATCGGGCACCGACCAAGGCGACGATGGCGAGCAGGGCGAGGAGGGCGGGGCGAAGCGAACCAGGCAAACGGACGACGCGGGCCCAAGGCGAGGCCATGCGGTTCCTCCGGGGACACGGCGGTGTAAGAGTAGAATCGGCGGCAGCATGCTGGTTTTGCTGTCCCCTGTCAACATTCTGCTATACTGCCGGCCCGTCCCGATCCGGGCGGCCCTGAAGCGCGTCCCGGAGGATCCACCCGAGGAGCGCGCATGCTGGAGGAACGCCTCGAACAGGACATGAAGACCGCCCTCAAGGCCGGGGAACAGACGCGGCTCTCCACGCTCCGCATGATGCGCAGCCAGGTCCTCCTCGAGAAAAAGAAGTCGACGACGAAGCCGACGTTGTCCGACGATGAAGTGGTCGCCGTCCTCGGCGCCTACGCGAAGAAGCTCCGCGAGTCGGCGGCCGAGTACGAGAAGCTGGGACGGCCCGACGAAGCGGGCAAGATCAAGGACGAGCTCAAGACGGTGCAGGAGTATCTGCCCCAGCCGCTCTCCGAGGACGAAGCGCGCGAGATGGTGCGCCAGGTCCTCACCGAGCTCGCCATCACGTCGACGAAGGATTTCGGGCGCGCCATGAAAGAGGTGCAGGCCCGCGCCAAAGGAAGAGCGGACGGTAAGCTGCTGAGCGAGCTCGTCCGCGCATCGCTCTCCTGAGCCGGAATCGCCCGGGCGATTCCAGAACCCATCCGATCGGAAGATCACGCGAGGCATGATGCCGCCCCATCGCAAACGAGGTCCACGCCCCGGGCCCGGCCAAGGCCGAGGCCCTCGAAGCAGCTCATCTTCATCGCACCACTCGTCCACCGATCGTCCGGCGCAAGCGCGCGGCCCGGGCGGGAAGCCGGGGAATCCGCGTCCGCCGCGAGGCCGGCCGGCCGGGGCACCCCCGCAGGGCCCCAGGGAGCATCCGCAGTACGGCACCCGCATCCCGCCCGAGGAGCTCGAGCTGATGCGCCAGGTCGCGGCGGAGAATTCCCGCGGCCAGCGCGGCGATCGCTACGGTGGGAGGCGCCCCATGTCGGGCGGCGTGCGGCCGCAGGGCGGGTCGCGCGGCCCCGTGCCCCATGGAGATCGTGGACCGTCGGGTCCCGGCCGCCCCTATCGCGACTCGCGCGGCCCCCGTCCCGAGAGGCCGTATCGCAGCGATCGGGGGGATCGCGGTCCCCGTCCCGATCGTGGTCCTCGTCCCGATCGGGGCCCCCGGCCCGATCGCAGTTTTCAGGGTGACCGTCCCTATCGGGATCGGAATGCCGGACCAGATCGTCCCTACCGAGATCGAACCGCCGGCCCCGCGCCGTCGGCCGAGCGCCACGCGCCCGCGCCACACGTGCCGGGCGCCGATCGCGGGCCACGCCACCCGAGGCGCGATCGTCCGTATCGCACCGGCGTCCAGAGCGCGGGCGAAGGTCCGCCGCGCGGGGTCCCCGTTCCAGAGGAGGCTCCGCTCGGACGCATTCGCGCGCTTCTCTCCGCCTATCAATCGACGGCCGTGATGCTCGCCGCGCATTCGCTCGGCGTGTTCCGGCATCTGCACCAGCGTCCTCAGAACCTCGACGATCTCACGCGCGCCGCCGGCACTGACCGGCGAGGCATGGAAGCGCTCCTCGAAGGGCTGGTCGGCCTGGGTGTGATCCATCGCCACGGGCCCACCTTTGTTCTTCCGCGTGATTTCGCTCCGTATCTCGTGCCGGGCGTCGACGGCGATGCGACCGGCATGATCGACGCGACGTCGGATTACTACATGGCGTGGCACGATCTCGCGCGCGCGGTGCGCGAGGGCACGCCGCGGCACCGCCTCTCGTCCCACGCGCTCCTCGCGGGGGATCCCGAGCGTGTGCGACGGTACGTGCGCTCCGTCCACACAGGAGGGCGCGAAGCCGCGCGGCGCCTCGTCGAGCTCGCGCCGGCTCTCCCGGGATCGAAGCTCCTCGACGTGGCAGGCGGGTCCGGCATCTATGCGGCCGAGTACGCCCGCCGCACTCCGGACCTTCACGCGACGCTCTTCGAGCTTCCGCCCGCGATCGAGGCCGCGCGCGAGATCCTCCGGGCCGAGGGGCTCGAGGATGCGGTCGAGTACGTACCCGGCGACTACCGCAACGATCCCCTCCCCGGTCCCGTGGACACGGTGCTCCTCTCCAACGTGCTCCAGACCGAGAGCGAGGAGAACGCGATCCTCCTCCTCCGGAAGGCGAGGGAAGCGCTCAAGCCCGGCGGCACGATTCTGATCCACGGCTGGATGCCCGAGGGAGGCTCCGCGGCGCCCTCCGCGGGGATGGGGCCGCTCCTCTTCTTCATGTACTTCGATCAGGGGCGCGCGTGGAGTCTCGAGCGCGTGTCTGAGTGGCTGGTTCAGGAGGGCTTCGGCGTGCGCATGAGCCGACCGCTCGGCGCTCCCTTCCAGACTCGGCTTCTGATCGCCACGCGCATCGAGTAGCCGTGCCCGAGCTTCCGTTCCTCGAGATCCTCGCCGAGAACCTCGCGTCCTCGGTCTCGGGGCGGAGGATCGAGGCGTTCGACGTGCGTCAGCCTGCGCTCCTCATGCGCGCGGAGCCCAGGCCCGAGAGCTTCGTCGGCGAGTTCGTGAGCTTCCCCCGGCGCGTGGGGAAGTATCTCGTGCTCGAGACGGAATCCTGCCGGGTGCTCGTCTTCCATCTCATGCGCCTCGGACGCATCACCGTGGCGTCCGCGGCC
>Ga0111539_10001166_pt1 | contig 34774 bp, 28 predicted proteins | sample RhiMethybrSRZTD1_FD_79667 | JGI IMG/M metagenome (GOLD analysis project Ga0111539, IMG submission 79667) | Populus rhizosphere microbial communities from Tennessee, USA - Rhizosphere MetaG P. TD hybrid SRZTD1 (version 2) (version 2) | ecosystem: Host-associated > Plants > Roots > Rhizosphere >...
GCCCGGCGGTCGCCGTGATCTTGTCTCCGATGTCGGCATCGCCGATGGTGAAGCGGATGAGCGGGCCGGTCGACACCACCGCGTGATGGCCGCGCAGCGCCTTGGTGACGATCTCGCTGGTCAGGCTGGGCGCGCTGATGTCGCCGGTGTGGAGGTAGGTCCTGATCGTCCCGGCCTCGTCGTCGTGCACGTCGCTGCCCGACAGACCGGTCTTGACCACGCCCTTGTTGAGCATGACGAACCAGTCGTCGACCACGCCGCGCATGGTGCGGCACATGCCGCCGTCCGGCGCCGGGTCGGTCCCGCCCGGCAGCGGCGGGTCGACGCACGACAGCGTCGCCGGATCGCAGACCAGCCCCGAGGCGCAGTCGCCGTCGGCGCCGCAGGTGCAGGGCAGCTCGGCCCCCACCCCGTTCATCGCCGCCTCCTGCTCCTCGACCGTCCGGTGCATGACCCGCTTGGCGGTCTCGGTCATGAGCAGCTCCAGCCGGTGGTCGTAGGTCTCGCCGTCGATCTCGCCGGCGCGGAACGACGTCCGCAGGGCGTCGAACTCGCTCGACAGGTAGCGGACCTCGGCGACCGTCGGGCGGCGCAGGAGATCGTAGTTCTTGCTGTTCATCAGCTCGAGGGCGTCGAACTCGCCGCTGAAGTTCGAGGGATCGACCAGCGGGTTGATGAAGGTCAGGAACGAATCGACCGGCTCGAGCGTCACCGGGTCGAGCCGGTAGGCGTCGAAGTAGCCGTACGGGTGGGGCACCTGGATCATCACCTTGCCGTCGTCCCCCTCCATGTCGCGCAGCCAGGTGAAGATCCCGTTGGGCGCCAGGTTGTGCCAGTCGGGGGCTCCGTTGCCGATGATGCGGTTGCCGTCCTCCCACTCCTTGTAGTCGAGCGGGAAGGCGATGAAGTGGCCGAGGTCGAGCGGCGACACCTCGACGCCGATCTGACTGCCGACCAGGCGCCGCACGTCCATCGACTGGATGATCGGGGAGTAGTCGATCACCACGTCGTGATCGGTCGACGTGAAGTGATCCATGTCGTTGGCGATCATGCCGATGACCCGGTACTCGAGCGGGACATCGCTGTCGAGGCTGGGCGCCGCGTGGACGTGGAAATCGGAGGTGGACCAGCCGACCCGGTCCATCACCCGCGCGATGTTGCCGGTCACCTGGTTGGCCCGGTTGTAGGCGACCGTGACCACCTGCCGGTCGATGGTGTAGCTCGGCCCGCGCGAGAAGACGACCTCGTACTCGCCCGGCGGCAGCCGCAAGCTGCCGAGTCCGTCCTTCGAGTGCTGCGACACCACGATGCCGTCGATCGGCCGCGAGCCGCCGAACTCGAGCGGGATGATCTTGTCTCGCGCGCACGCGCAGCTGCCCTGCTGACAGCTCTGGCCGGCCGAGCACTCGCTGTCGCTCGAGCACGAGCCCTGGGCCAGGCAATGCCCCACGGTGATGAGCCCGGGCGACGGCTGCCCGCTCTGATCCATGATCGCGTAGTCGAGCTGGGCCGGCTCCGGCATCAGGAAGGAGGCGTCCGCCGTCCGCCCGGCCGCCACGTCCACCACGCCCAGGTTCGACAGGAGGTAGCCGTCGCGCGCCACCAGCACGTACTTGCCGGGCGGCAGCGCCAGCGTGTAGCCGCCGTCCTTCACCGGGTCGCCGACCGGGTCGGTCACCGCCATGCTCTCGATGCTGCCCCGGCCGTTGAGGAAGATCTCGTCCTTGGTCCGGCAGCGGTTGGCCTCGAGCACGTTCTCGATCGACCAGCCGGCCAGCTCGTCGTCGCCGATGCCGCCGAGGTCGCACTCGCTCTGGCAGGCCCCCTCGCAGGGAAGCGAGCGCGGATCGGCCAGCGCGAAGACCTTCGCCCCCGACAGCGGATCGCCCGACGGGGTGGCCAGCACCTGGCCGTGCACCCGGCCGAGCTCGGTGCCGCGCGCCTCGGCGATCGGCTCGGCGGCCGACGAGACGTCTCCTTCACCGACCGACAGCCAGCGCTCGTAGCGGATCAGCGTGTTGTTGAGACAGCCCGGCTGGTCGGTCGGGCAGGACGCGCCGGCCGGCGCGCCCATCGAGAACGGGCCGCTCAGGACCGGGACCAGCATGGTCCCGGTCGGCGAGGTGTAGCCGTACGACACGCCGTCGCCGACCGCGTAGATGGCGTCGAGGTGGAGCGGCAGCTGCAGGGTGTCGAACCCGGCGTCGAACAGGCGGCGGATGTCCGACTCGCTGTCGAAGCCGGGGCCGCGGAAGAAGGCGTCGGTGTCCTTGGCGAAGATGAGCATGTCGCCGAGCAGCACCCCGGCGTCCTTGTCGTCCGGCGTGCGGCACACCCGGAGATCGCCGCCCAGCTCCTGCGTCACGTCGACGCACTCCTGTCCGGCGTCGCAGTCGCCCGGCGTCTCGCAGCGCCCGCCGTCCTGCGGGATGTCGCCGAGGATGACGTTCAGGATGCCGCCGAAGTCGCGGTCGGGCAGCGGGTCGGCGTCGAGGTGGCGGATCGCCTCGGCCGAGCAGCGCGCCGCCGCCGCCGGGCAGTCGCAGTCGTCGTCGTACAGGGCGTCGTCGCACTCGGCCGGGCAGCCGTCGGCCTCGCTCACCGGGCAGAAGTCGATCCCGTAGCCGACGGTGGTGGTGATGCGCAGGAGCCGCTCGCCCGGCCGCACCTCGTACTCGGTGTACATGTTGAGGGCGGTGGGCGCGTCGGCGAAGCGCTGGCGGAGCAGCGCGGTCAGCCCGACCACCAGCGGCAGGATGGGGGTCCCCGACGCCTTGGCCGTCACCTCGGCGCCGTTCTTGCTGCCGGTCACCTTCACGTTGGCGGGGAACTCGGCGCCGGCCTGGTACAGGTTGGCGACCGGGACGAACTGCCCGACCTGATCGAGGCCGCGCCCGCTGCGGAACTCGTCCTGGAAGCGGTTGAGGTCGATGTCGGCGATGGTGCCGCCCTTGCCGAGCGGCAGGCGCGACGGCGAGCCCTGCTCCACCACCACCCGGATCTGATCGTTCTCGAGCAGGAAGTCGCCCTCGCGGGCGCTCGCCTTGGGCCCGCCGACCGCCTGATCGAGCGACTCGATCTGCATGGCGCGGGCGTACTTGTCGTCGCCCGACTGGCAGCCCGCCCCGCCCAGGGAGACGCTCAGCAGAAGCGCCAGGTACTTCGACATCAGAAGACTCCGGTGAAGGACAGCACGAGCGAGTCGTTGGGACGAGACGGTCCGTGCCGCTCGATGCGTGAGATGTAGTGTAGCTGGGCGCGCAGGATCGGGTCGATGAGCATCGAGTTGACCCCGGCGGAGAGCTGCCAGACGTCGCCGGCGTCCTCGACGTCGGTGTTGTCGTCGAGCCACTCGAGCCGCGCGGCCGGCTGGAGCGGGATCGGCACCTGCAACAGATCATAGAGACCGGTGACATAGCCGCCGCACCGGGTGATCTCGTCGGCGATGGTCGGGGCGACGTCGGGGCTGTCGTCCGGCTTGCGGCTGTCGCACAGCCCCTCGACCACCAGGGTGGCGCCGGCGAAGTTGCCGGTCACGTCGGCCGCCGCCGCGAAGCCGTTGGTCGCCGGGGCGTCCTCGTAGAAGCCGCTGGCGCCGATGGCGACCCCGTCCACCACGTCGAGGCCCTTCGGCTCGCCGAGGAGGAAGTACTGCAGGCGCCCGCCGGCCAGGAAGCCGCCGAACTCGTTGCCGTCGGAGAAGCCCTCGCTGCCGTTGGCCAGGCCGACCACGTAGGCCAGGCGGCCGCCGAGCACGCGGCCCTCGAGGTCGAAGCCGAGCCGCCGGTCGGGGGCGATCTCGGTGACGGCGAGCGGGCGCTCGATCACCGGCAGCCGGCGGGACGACTCGAGCGAGCCGCGCGAGAAGGCGACCTTGCCGACGCCGAGCGAGAAGGTGAGCTCGGGGCGCCAGTCGTAGTGGAGCTTGGCGTCCGAGACGGTGCCCTCGTCCTCGTCCGCCTCGAGCAGATCGATGACCAGCTCGATGCGGAGCGGCGACTTGAAGCGCCCCTCGAATCCGAGCCGGGCGCGGCGCAGGCGGAAGCCGGCGCGGGTCGCCGGATCGCCGTTCTCGATCAGGGCGTCGTCGCCGACGTACGGCGCCGAATGCACCTGCACCAGGCCGCCGACCAGCACCATGATGTCGTCGGTCCGCACCACCGAGAGAGTCGGCTGCACGTCCGACTCGACCAGAGAATCGGCGGCGTTCGCGTCGCGGGCGCGCGCGGTGGTCGCGTTCCCCGCGACCGTTCCCTCCTCGGCCGGAGTCCCCTCGGGGGCCGGAGCCGCCTCGGGCGTGGCCTCGGGGGCTGGCGCCGGCGGCGTGCCGGGGTCCGGAGTCGCGGGCGGCTGTGTCGGCTGCTCGCTTCCGGGCGCGGGCTGGGCGCGGGCAGCTCCGGCTCCGGACAGAGTGATGGCGATCGCGGCGGCGCAGGCGAATCGAATCATGCGCCGGAGACTAGCGGAATCGCCGCGGATCCAGAAGAGCCGTTGAGTGGCGGTTCGTCCCCAATCGCGTGTCGACCTGGGGCATTGTTCCCGCCATGGGGAGGACGCTCGGCGCGATCTGTCTGGCCGTGGCCTGCGCGGCGCTTGCTTGTGCTCCAGCGACGGAGGGTTCATCGCTCGAAGGTGCCGCCCAGGGCGGAGACGGCGAGGTCGACCAGCCCGACGAGCCCGCCCCGCCGCTCCGCTTCATCGCAGTCGGCGACACCGGCAAGGCCAACGACACCCAGCTCGAGGTGGCGGAGGCCATCCGCGCCCAGTGCGACGCCGAGGGCTGCGACTTCGTCCTCCTGCTCGGCGACAACCTCTACCCGGAAGGGGCAGAGCACGTCGACGACGAGGTCTGGCAGAGCGCGTTCGAGGAGCCCTACCAGGACATCGACCTGCCGTTCTACGCGGTGCTCGGCAACCACGACTACGGCGGCAAGTTCCTGTTCGTCGACGTCGACGGTCTCGGCAATCAGTTCGAGCGCGGGCCGGTCGAAGTCGCCTACAGCCAGCACTCGGACAAGTGGCGCATGCCGGCCACCCACTACACCATGCGCCAGGGCCCGGTCGGCTTCGTCGCCATCGACACCGACAGCCTCCTGTGGAAGAACCGGCGCAACGGGAACCAGTGGAACTGGTGGCCCGGCGCGCTGGCCGAGGTGGCGGACGCCCCCTGGGTCTTCGCGGTCGGCCACCACCCGTTCCGCTCGAACGGGGACCACGGCAACGCGGGCGACTACCAGACCCTCGACCTCTCGGTACACGTCGACCAGCTCGACGGCGAGGAGGTCGAGGAGTTCATGACCGAGAACGTGTGCGGCAACGTCGACCTCTACCTGTCGGCCCACGACCACGACCGCCAGTGGCTGGCCGATCCATCGCTGTGCGCCGGCACCGAGCTGGCGGTCAGCGGGGCCGGCGCCGAGGTCAAGCCGCTCGACGATCCCCAGCGGAACCCGGTCCTCTACCAGGACGGGGAGACGGCCGGCTTCCTCTACGTGGTGGTGGACGAGACGACCTTCACCGGCCAGTTCATCGACGCCAGCGGCGCGGTCGCCTTCGAGCGGACGATCGAGAAGTAGCCCGACTAGCGCTTCTTGAGCTTGCCGCGCCGCTCGCGCCGCGCCTTGATCTTGTTCACGCTGCGCTTGCGGGAGGCCGCCTTCTTCGCCTTCTTGCGCCGGTTCTTGAGGGCGCGCTCCTGGCGATACTTGGGCCGGTCACTGAGGCTCTTCTTGGTGCGTCGGGTTGCCACGGGCCTACCACATCACGGGGCGGCGCCCTGATGCAAGTCGGCCGCGCCGTGGTTTCGCCACACGGGCAGGAGTGCCGCGAGCTCGCGGATCAGCTCGTCCGGGGTCTCGACGAAGTACTCGGCCGAGGTGTTGCTGCCGCCCACGTAGATCCGGATCGACGGCACCTGAGACGCCACCAGCTCGGCGAACATGTCCTCGTCGGTGCGGTCGTTGCCGGCGGCCAGAACCAGGTCGGTGTCCGGGTTGGCGGCCAGGATATGGGCGGCCGCCGCCCCCTTGGTCACGGCGGCGTGGCGCACCTCGACCACCCTCGAGCCGAGCAGGACGCCGTACGGCTGACCCTGCAGGCGATGGCCGAGCTGGGCCGACAGCTCCTTGGCGCGCCAGGCACCGAGCCGCGGGTCGCTGCCCCGGTGGTGCCAGGCGAGCGAGGCCGCCTTCCGCTCGATGCGGCTGCCCGGGGTTCGCAGGCAGAAGTCGTTGAACAGCGGCAGCACCACCTCGTCGAGGACGCGCGCGTCGATGCGCGGCGGCTCCGACCAGCGCCCGCCCGGGTGCTTGATCGAGAGGCCGTGCTCGCAGGCCATGCCGATCGGCAGATCGCCCAGCCAGGCGTCGAGCACCTCGGCCGAGCGGCCGCTCACCACGTAGGTGCGGGCCAGCCGGGCGGCCTCGGAAAGGAGGGCGCGCTCCTCGCGCGACGGCGCCGCCTGCTCGGGCGTCCGCATGTGCGGGTGGAGGGTGCCGTCCCAGTCGAGCAGGAGGAGAGGATGGCGGGCGACCGCGCAGCGCCGGATGAGATCGCGGTCGTGGGCGCGCAGCCGGCGCACGTTGCCGCCGAACTCGCGGCGGGTCGATTCGAGCCGCTCGAGGAACCGCTCGGCCCAGGCGACCGAGGTGTTGCTCCTGACGAAGTCGCGCATGTGGGCGAAGCCGTCGCTCGGCCCCTCGCGCAGGACGGCGGCCAGCGCCTGGGCGACCTCGGTGGTGTTGTAGGGGTTGACCAGCACCGCACCCGACAGGCACTGGGCGGCGCCGGTGAACTCGCTCAGGATGAGGGCGCCCGGGTCGTCGCCGCGCGCTGCGATGTATTCGAGGCAGACGAGGTTCATGCCGTCGCGCAGCGGCGTGACCAGGGCGACGTCGGCCAGCTGGAAGAGCGGCACCAGCCGCTCGCGCGACAGGTTCTGGTGGATGTAGACCAGCGGGCTGCCGGATGGGCTCGAGAAGCGGCCGCTGACCCGGCCGACCAGCTCGTCGATCTCGCGGCGCAGCCGCTGGTACTCGGCGACCCCGGTGCGCGACGGCGCGGCGATCTGGATGAACACCACCGTCTCGCGCAGGTCGGGGTTCCGCTCGAGCAGCTCCTCGAAGGCGATCAGTTTCTGGGGCAGCCCCTTGGTGTAGTCGAGGCGATCGACCCCGAGCACCACCTTGCGGCCGCGATAGCTCTCGCGCAGCTCGGACAGCTCGGCCCGGCAGGCCGGCCGGCGAGCCACCGCGGCGATCTCGTCCGGCTCGATGCCGATCGGCAGCGCGCCCATGCGCGCGTGGTGGGTCGGCAGCGCGACCAGCTCCGGCTCCGACTCGACCCCGAGGATGCGCAGGAGCGAGCTCCTGAAGTGGGCGACGTACTCGTAGGCGTGGAAGCCGATGAAGTCGGCGCCGAGCATGCCGCGCAGGATCTCCTCGCGAACCGGCAGGGTGCGGAAGGTCTCCGACGCCGGGAACGGGATGTGGAGGAAGTAGCCGATGGCGGCGTCGAGATCGCGCCGGCGCAGGAGGTGCGGCACCAGCGCCAGCTGGTAGTCGTGGATCCAGACGGTGTCGCCCGGGCGGACCTGCGCGGCGATCGCCTCGGCGAAGATCTCGTTGACCTCCAGATACCGCTGCCAGGCGTCGGGGGCCACCCGGCGCGGCGCCGGCAGGGAGTGAAAGAGCGGCCAGAGGACCCGGTTCGACATCTCCTCGTACCAGCCCTCCACCTCGCCGGCCGACAGGAAGATCGGCAGCGCGCCGCCGCCGAGCTCCTCGATGCTCGCCGCCACCGCGGCGCGATCGATCTCCGGCACCGCGGCGCCCGGCCAGCCGATCCACAGGAAGGGCCGCCGGCCCGCCACCGCCCGGAGCGCGGTCGCCAGCCCACCTGGACTCGCGCTCACCTGCCAGCCGCCGCCCGAGGTATCCGCCCGGCGCGACACCGCGACCGGCAGACGCGCCGAAGCGACCAGGAGCCTCGAACCGTCGCCCATCGCCGTCACTATAACGAGGGGACGCGGGAGCGCCGTAACCAAGCGGTGGGATCGGGCGTATAGAGTAGTGGCCTCGAATGGCCACCGAAGCCGAGCTCATGGCCAGATATTGCGACGGCGACGCCACCGCGTTTCGCGAGCTCCACGCGCGCGTGGCCCCGCGGCTGGTGGCCTACCTCGGTCGCATGTGTCGCGAGCGGGCGCTGGCCGAGGACCTGGCGCAGCAGACGTTCCTCAAGGTTCACCGCGCGCGCTCGGCCTACGTGCGCGGCGCCGATCCGGTGCCGTGGATGTTCGCCATCGCGCACCGGACGTTCCTCGACGAGATGCGGCGGCGCAAGCGCAGCCGTGTCGAGGTCGCGCAGGGCGAGCGCGGCGTGCCGGAGGCGGCCGCATCCATCACCGGTGAGCCGGCCGATGCGGCTCCGACCGGCGCCGATCCGCAGCTGGTGCAGGCCGCGCTGGCGGCGCTCGATCAGCTGCCGCCGGCCCAGCGCGAGGCGCTCATCCTCACCAAGCTCTCCGGCAAGAGCATCGCCGAGGCCGCGGCCATCACCGGCGCCACCCCGGGCGCGGTCAAGCTGCGCGCCCACCGCGGCTACGTCGCGCTGCGCAAGGCGCTGGCCGCGCTGGCAGGAGGCACGCCCGGATGACGACGCCGACCGATCCGCTCGACCAGAAGCTCGAGCAGAGCCTCGGCGCGCTCGGCGCCGCCGCCGGCGATGCCGCTGCCCCTGCCCTGTCGGCCGATCTCGAGCGCGAGCTCGCCGGGCTGGCGCCGGTCAAGACCCGCGTGCCGCGGCGGCAGCTCGCCGGCATCCTCGCCCTCTCCCTGCTCTACGCCAGCGGCGTGGTCGCGCTGGCTGGACTTCGCCGCGACCTCGGCGGCATGCCGCTCTGGCATCTGGTCGGCTTCGCCGCGCTGTGGCTGGTGAGCTTCGCGTCCATCAGCTGGCTGGTCGTGGTGCCCGAGCGCGGCCACATCATGCCGCGCGCGCGGCTCGCCGCCGTGGTCGCCGGGATCGCCGCCGCGCTCCTGATTGCCGGCGGACTTCTCCTACCTCGAAGTGCGCCCGGCTCGAGCACCGTATACAGCCCCACGGTTTCGAGCGTGGTCGATCACGCCGGCTGCATCCGGTGGGGGCTCCTGGGGGCAGCCCTGCCGATCCTTCTGGCCGCGCTGGCGGTGCGGGGATCAGTCCCAGTCGGGTCGCGCCTGGCGGCCGCTGCGCTCGGGGCGTCCGGGGGCGCTCTCGGCGGCCTGGTTCTCCAGTTTCATTGCCCGATTACCGAGCGCTTCCACGTCGGACTGGTGCACGGCGGCCTCGTCATCCTCGCCGCCCTCGTTGCCGTGCTCGCGGCGCAGGCTGCGGCCCGCAGTGGAAAACCGCGGACGGGTGCCGGCCAGGGTTGACTGCCCCCGCGTGTGACCTGCACGGTGGGTGTGGCTGCACCACCCCGATGTCTCCACAAGGGTCGGAAATAATAGAGAGAAAGTTGTGTTAGTTTGGTACAACGCTCGTCGGAGGCCGCGCCCATGAACATCACCTCTCGCCTGCTTCGCCTGCTGCTCGTCGTCACACTCGGTTGTCTCCCGCTCGCCGCCTGCGGTGGCGACGACGGCGGAAGCGGAACCGGCGATGACCTCGACGGCGACGGCATCCCCGACGACGAGGACACCGACGACGACGGGGACGGAATCCCCGACGACAGCGACGACTGTCCCACCGACCCGAGCCCCGACTGCAGCGGCGACTTCGACGGCGACGGCATCCCCGACGACGAGGACACCGACGACGACAACGACGGCGTCCCCGACACCGAGGACAACTGCCCCTTCAACCCCAACCCCTCCTGCGGCACCACCAGCAACACCACCTGCAAGCATCTCGACGTCGTCATCGCGGTCGACGCCTCGAGCTCGATGAACGAGGAGATGGCGGCGATGTCAGGCGAGGTCTTCGGCGGACCCAACGGCTTCGCCAACTCGCTCATCAACATCTCCGACGGCCTCGACGACTACCAGGTCGGCACCCTCTCGGCCTGTCCCAACCCGGCTTCCTTCATGACCACCGGCGAGCCGCCGGGACCGGCCGGAAGCGACAATGGCTCGGTCGACTGCAACTTCGAGAGCGGCGAGCGCTGGATCGTCGGTACCGCCCTGCGGGCACCGGCGGACGTGAGGAGCGAGTTCGAGTGCGTCGGCGCCATCGACCGCGTGATGGGTACCGACGACATCACCGCCGGCGGCTGCACCGGCGACAACGACGACGAGCAGCCGGTCAACGCCGTCATCACCGCCCTGAACGACCCCTTCCTCAACGGCGACAACGCCGGCTTCCTGCGCGAGGAGGCACTCCTGGTCGTAATCGCCATCACCGATGAGGATGAGCAGCCCACCGTGCCGGGCGACAAGACCGCGCAGCAGCTCTACAACCAGCTGACCGCGGTGAAGGGCGACGTCAACAACGTCGTGTTCCTCGGCATCGGCGGCGGCAGCGACTGCAGCGGACCATACGGGACCGCCGACAACGCCCAGAAGCTGCACAACCTGGCCGACCTGTTCATCGCGCAGGAGCGCGGCGTCTGGTGGGACCTGTGCGCCGGCCAGCTGGGTGACGGCCTCGACCAGGCCCTCGAGGTCATCGAGACTGCCTGCGACGAGTTCGACCCCGACGTCGAGTAGTCACTCGAAGAAGCGGGCCAGCACGAATGGCAGCGCATCGATGTCCGACAGGACGACGATGCGCCGATCCGCGAGTCGCACCGCGCGAACGGCCTGGGCGAGGTCGAGGTCGAAGTAGGCTGTGCCGCCCTCTCCGAACGAGGTGTCGAGCTCCCCGTCCACGAGCCGGGCCATGGTCACGTCAGGGGAGCCGACCCCGACAGCATCGTCTTCTCCCGATAGAACCACGCGAACGAAGCCCGTCTGCCCCTCGGGGACGGCCATCAAAAGGGCGCCGTCCGCGCCGAAAGTGGCGTCGATCTCACCCTTCGCCGTGAGCCGGAAGAACGCCGGAATGTCATCGACGCTTCCGCCTGCGAGCCAGCGACCATCGGGATCGACCTGGGCATCGCCGACTTCCCAGCCCGCAGGCAGGACCGGTTCGCCACCGTCGCCGTAGTCGCTGTCGACCAGGCCGTTGGGAGTCAACTTCACGATGAACTGTTCGCGCGTGCCATTGACGGCGCTGCCGACCACGAGCACCGAACCATCGGTCAAGACGGAAAGCCTCGTGACCGTGGGCGAATCGCCGCGATCGAGCTCCAGCCTGCCGTCGGACGCGAACGTCGGGTCGCGCTGCCCATCCGCCTTGTATCGCACCACATAGATGAGGTCGGGGACCGTACTCGCAGCCATCGCGACCAGGATGTCGCCGTCCGGCGCAGCAGCGGCCTGCACGACTCCGAGGATGACACCGCCGGCAATCGTGTCTGCGACGATTCCGCCGTCGCCGAAAGTGGCATCTCGCTCAGCGTCCGCCGTGACGGCCACCAGCACGATGTCTCCCGTTCCGCTTCCCTGCGCGAGAACGATGGTGTCATCCGGTCGCCCGGCGAACAGGATGTTGCCGCTTGGATCGACTGCGGTGCCGTCGAGGTCGACCTCAGTCCAGCCGCCGGCGCCGAAGTCCTCGTCGAGCTCACCTGCCTCCGAGAACCGCACGAGCACACCGGCGCTGTGGTCAGTGCTGGCTCCGCCGACGATGTAGCCACCGCCGGCGAGGTGCATGAGAAGCGTTGAATCGTCCATTCCGGTTCCACCCGGCTGTCCGGCGAGGCCGTCGGTACCGAAGGTGGGGTCGAGGGTGCCGGCGGGGCCGAGGACGAGGAGGTGGAGGTCGGCGGCGGATTCGATGGGGCCGGCGGTGGCGACGACGCGGGCGTCGGCGACGGCGCCTGGATCGGAGTCGGCGGCCTGGATGACGAGGGTGCCGGTGGTGGCGCCGTCGGGGATGGTGAGCGGCTCGGCGCTGGCGCCGGCCGGGAGGTCGGCGGCGGTGATGGTGATGTCGCCGGGGAAGTCGTCGACGCGATCGACCTCGACCTCGATCTCGAGCTCGCCGGTGATGCGGACCTGGGCGTCGTCGTCATCGAGGCTGACGGTGAAGGAGGGCTCCGCGATGCAGGTGTGGGAGATGCCGTCGGAGGCCGGATAGGCGCCTTCGAGGTCGCAGAAGGGCAGCTCAGGGTCGTCGCACGGGGTGCTCTCGTCGCAGTAGAGCGGATCCGGCTTGGAGCACGCGGCGGCGAGGCCAGCGAGGGCGAGGGCGAGTCGGCAGTGCATGCGTATGGCTCCGGATGTCGGACCATTCTAGCTCCGGTTGCTCGGGGCCCGCCGTGCGCGAGGAAACAGCGAGGTGTATGGTCCGGTCGCATGACAGGACATGGTCACAAGTGCGCGTGGATCGCGGTGGTGCTGGCCGCGGCGACTGCGTGTGGCAGCGGCAAGAACGGCGACAAGGAGACGGCTCCGGCGCGGGCGGCGGAGCCGGTGGCGACGCCGTCGCCGAGCGATGTGCCGGGCGGGTTGAGCGAGGCGGAGTTCGCCCGGCTGCACGAGCTGCGCGGGGACAAGGCGCCGCCGAGCAAGGGGCAGATGATCGAGGTGGGCGGGGCGCGGGCGTACCTCAGCCTGCCGGAGGGGGGGAAGGCTCCCCTGCCCGGCGTCATCGTCATCCACGAGTGGTGGGGCCTGAACGATCACATCATGCACTGGGCCGACCGGCTGGCGGCCGACGGTTACGCGGCGCTGGCGGTCGATCTCTACGGCGGGGTGGTGGCGACGACGCGCGAGGACGCGATGGCGACCATGAAGAAGGTGGACGACGCCAAGGCGCGCGCGGTCCTGGTCGCCGCGCACCGCTTCCTGGCGACCGACGAGCGGGTGAAGGCGCCGCGCACGGCGTCGATCGGCTGGTGCTTCGGCGGCGGCTGGTCGATGGAGACGGCGATGGCGCTGCCGGAGCTCGACGCGGCGGTCATCTACTACGGCCACGTGCCGACCGACGCCAAGGCGTTCACCGGGGTGAAGGCGCACGTGCTCGGCATCTTCGGCAACCAGGACGAGGGGATCCCGCCCAAGCACGTCGATGCCTTCGACGCCGCTCTCGAGCAGGACCACATCCAGCACCGCATCCTCCGCTACGACGCGCCGCACGCCTTCGCCAACCCGTCGAGCCCCGCCTACCACGGCAAGGAAGCCGCCGCCGCCTGGGCGCAGGCGCGCGCCTTCCTGCGCGCCGAGCTCAGGCCGGCCGCAGAGCCCGCGCCAGGTAAGTGACCAGCACCTGACCGGCCTGGTCGACCGAGCGGCCGAAGGCGATGACGCCGTCCTCGTGGCCGGTCATGGCGAGGATCTGCTGCTCCGGCAGCCCGCTCGACCGGTAGAGCCGGGCCATCTCGCGCGCCATCTCCTGGGTCCCGTAGGCGACGCCGGGCGCCGTGCAGGGGATGCGGAGCTCGCGTGCACGCCGCCAGAGGAGCGGCCCGTGGCCGTGCAGCACGGCGCGGATGTGCGGGCCGAGGTCGTAGATGGCGCCGTGGGTCATCGCCTCCGACGAGGGCTGGCACAGGCCGCGACTCTCGACCCGGTTCCGCGCGATGTCGTAGCGCTCGACGATGCAGAAGTCGTCGAGCCCGACCTCGCCCTGGCCGCCGGTCTGGGTGCAGCTGACCAGCATGGCGCGGCGCCCGAGCGGACTGCCGGGCGGTCCCACCCGGGCGCTCACGTTGCCGAAGCCGGCCCCGCCGTAGCGCGAGGCCTCCTGCCCGACCACCCCGGTCATCGCCATCACCCGCCGCCAGCCGCCGAGCTCGGCGGCCAGATCGCCGTAGCGGCGCGCGTCGAGCGCTTCGCGCCGGTGCACGACCTCGAACTTGACGACTCCCTCGTCGGCGGCCGGGTTCACCGGGCGATCTCCGGCTCCATGCCGCGCAGGAGCTTGAGGAACTCGACCCGGTCGCGCGTGCTCAGCCGCGCGGCGGTCAGCGCGGCGGCGACGTGGTCCATGAAGACGTCGAAGTGGCGCCGCTTGATGCCGCGCCCGCGATGGACCTCGGCCATCGACCGGCCGCGGTAGCGACAGGGCCCGCCCGACAGCGCGCAGATCTGGACGACCATGCGAGCCTTGAAGCGGCGGAAGTCGGTCCTGGCGAAGAAGCGCTGGATCTGCTCGTCCGCCGCCAGCCGGTCGGTCAGGTCGTCGACCAGCGCCCGCACCCCGTCCATGCCGCCGAGCCGGGCGAACAGCGAGTCGCTGTCGGCCAGCGAACCACCCGCACCGCTGTCCGCCTCCCCGCCGCGCCCCGGGCATGCGGCCAGGATCGCGCCCAGCGCCAGCGTCGCGAGCGCGGATGTTGCGAGGGCGAGGCGCGGGGCAAGCGCGCGCGAAGCGCGCGCCGTTCCCGGGGCAGCACCCGCGCCGAGCCCGAGGATAATCGGCGGCCGCACCGGAGGGGTTATACTTGCAAGCGGGCATGAGCGAACAGCAGTCCCAGGCACTCGTCCTTCAGCGCCCGATCCGCTTTCGCCTGGCGCGCTCCCTCAAGGCGGCGTCGGTCGGCGAGGTGATGGCGCTCGACGAGCGAGGCGACGTGGTGGATCCGCGGCGCAGTCGGCTGCAGTCGGCGCGCCTCTGGCTCGGCGCCGGCGCCATCGGGGCGGTCGGCTGGGCCAGCGTGGCGACCCTGGGCGGCGCCGCCCTGCTCGGCCCGGCCTTCTTCGCCGCCTGCCTCGGCCTCATGGCCTGGGAGTCACGCCGCCTGGGCGATCTCAAGCGCGCCATCGCGCTCGCCGCCGCCGGGCGGCGCGACGAGGCGGCGGTCGCCTTCGCCGAACTGGAAGGCCGCCGCACCGCCCCGCCGCTGCGCGGCACCATCGACTACTGGCTGGGCACCCTGGCCTGGCAGAAGGGGGACCTGACAGAGGCCGAGCGCCGGTTCGAGGCCGCCCTGGCGGTCGCCGCCAGCTCGCGCCGGCTCGACGTCCTCCGCTGGATCATCGAGTTCAGCCGCGCCCAGCTGTTCGCGGTCAAGCGCGAGCTCGAAAAGGCCGAGCGCGTGCGGGCCGAGCTGATGGCCGCCCCCGACGGCGACTACTTCCGGCTCGCCCGGATGCTGACCGACCTCACCATCGCGTTCCACCGCGGCTCGGCCGACGGCCTGCCCGAGGACCTGCACGACTGGGCGCGCGAGGCGCTCGAGATGAACCGGTTCGGCCACGGCCTGGTCCTGCTGTCCTGGGCGTACGCCGCCCGCGGCGACGAGGACATGGCGGCCCACCTCCTGCGCGAGGCGCCCGATCGCCTGGAGGCCAGCTTCCTGCCCGAGTGCGACCCGCGCCTCCACGCCTGGATGGAGGAGAAGCGAGTCGCCTGGAAGCTCCACGAGCCGCCCGACTGGGCCGAGTAGCGGCAGGCTACTCGAGCAGCGCGTGCAGTCGTTCGACGATGCCGGCGGGATCCGGATCGATGGCGGTGTTCTTGAGCAGGATGTAGTGCGAGCCGAGCTTCTTGGCTCGTGCGACCTCGGCCGCGGCGTCCGGCCCCTCGAAGCCGGTCGCGTCGATGAACTCGACGCCGCGCCGCTTGCAGACCCGCGCGATCTTCTTCTCGGCGACGCGCAGCGCCTCGGGCGAGCCGACCGCGGTGGCCAGATCGCCGCGCGCGATCATCACCATGTCCGACTCGGCGACGATTGCGTCCAGGTTGTCCAGGGCCGATAGCGTCTCGATCTTTGCCACCAGCTTGGTCTGCGGCGCGCCCAGGCGGTCGAGCGCGCGCCTGACCGCGCGCATCTGCTCGGGGCGCTGGACCATCGAGACCCCGATGTAGTCGGCGCCGCTCGCCACCGCGATGGCCAGCTTCCTGCGATCTGTCGGGGTCATGGTGGGGAACACCGGATCGGCGCCCACCACGTTCACCGTCGCGCGGCCGCGCAGGATGCCGCCCCGCACCACCCGCGTCGCGATCTCGCCGGGCGACACGCCGGTCACCTCGAGCTCGATCTTTCCCTGGTGCAGGAGCACGCGATCGCCGGCCTTGAGGTAGCGGTCGAAGCCCTTGTAGTCGACCCACGCCGCTCCACCGGTCGAGGCCGAGGCGCGCCCGCCGTGGCGCAGCGTGAAGGCCGCCCCCTCGCGCAGGGTCACCTGGCCGGCCGCCGGCGGCGGTCCGGTGCGGATCTTGCCGCCGGGCAAGTCGAACAGGAGCGGGGCGCGGACCCCGAGTCGCGCCGCCGCGTCGCGCACGACCGATGCCTCCCGGGCCGCCAGGCGCTTGTTCTTGTGGGCCAGGTTGAAGCGGAACCACCGCGTCCCGCTGCGCAGCATCTTCTCGGCGACCTCGGGCGTCGCCGACGGCGTGCCGACCGAGGCGATGATGGCCGGGCGCCGGGCGGCGGCACGACCGGTTCGGCCTTTCGGCGCCGCGCTCGACCCGGCCGCGCCGGCGGCCACCAGCGCGAGCGCGACGGCCAGCGAGCGAGAGCGGGCCGTCATCGCCGGCCTCCTGCCGCCAGCGCGCCGCGCGCGAACCGCGGCGTTCGCACCGGACGCGGCGGCCGCTTCCGCACCATCGCCCGCCGGCGCGAGGTGACCCGTGCGCTCCTGGTCGGCCGACGCAGGTGGGAGGCGATGGCGCCCTGGTCGATGAGGCCGGTCCTGACCACCCACTCGAGCTCGCTGTCGGCCCGCGGATCCTCGAGCAGGCGGCCGAGGTAACGCTTCACCAGCTCGGGATCCGGCTGGTTGTCGTTCGCGGCGGCGGCGCGGCGGAGCAATCCCACCACCTGGTCCGGCATCTCGCGATAGCCGGCGCGCCCGTAGCTGCGCGCGAGCCGGATGCTCCACAGCGCCGGCTTCGACTCGATCTCGGCCGGGTGCACCACCCGCAGCCGATTTCGCTGCCACGCGCGGTAGCCGCGATGCGGATCGCTCACCAGGCCGGCCTTCACCGCGCGGCGGTAGCTCAGGCCGCGCATGCGGTCGAAGGTGTCGAGCAGCGTGCGGCCGCGGTCGAGCGGCAGCCGGATGGTGTCGATGTCGAGCGCGCCGTTGAGGTCGAGGTCTTCCTGCTGGTGGTAGAGCGAGACGTCGAACCGGCGCCCGCCGACCGACAGGAAGATCCCGTGGCCGGCGTTGTAGCGCTGGCTCTCGGCCGGCGGCAGCCGCGGGTTGCCGCGCGGCCGCGGCTCGACGCCCACCAGCTTGGCGCCCGGGATGGCGCGCTCGAGGGCCCGCCCGATACGGCGCGCGTCCGATGCGCTGACCTGGCGCCCCGCCACCACCATGAGATCGACGTCGCGCGGGTCGAGCGGCTTGCCGAAGTAGATCGCGTCGAGCACGGCGCGGGCGCTGCCGCCGCCGAGCGAGATCCGATCGAGCCCGAGCTGGTGCCGCAGCGCGCTCTGGATGCCCTCGATCTGCGCCGACAGCTCGCCGAGCTCGCCCCCCGGCTCGGCCGACCGGGCGAGCTCCTGCGCGCTCGCCGGCGCCACCGCCCCGCCGACGACCGCCAGCGACGCGGCCGCCGCCAGCAGCCACGCAGACAGGAGGATCCGCCGGGGCCGCGCCATGGACACGGCCGATCGAGCAAGCCACGTGCCGCGCGGCAGCCGCGCCATCGGGTGGAAATCCTTCGCGGCCCCGGCAGCGCCGAGGGCCACGGGACGCGCCGGTCAGCCCGCTTTCCGGCTATCGCGCGAGCCGCGACCCGCGCGCTACTTGTTCACGCCCTCGACGATGATCTCGACGCGGCGGTTGTTGGCGCGTCCCTCGGCGCTCTTGTTGTCGGCGATCGGCTCGTCCTTGCCCTTGCCGACCGCGCGAATGCGGTCGGGCGAGACGCCGGCGTTGACCAGGTAGGTGCGCACCGACTCGGCGCGCGACAGGGACAGGCGCTTGTTGAAGGACGCCGAGCCGCGCGAGTCGGTGTGGCCGGCGACCACGATCTTGCGACCCTCGTCGTAGGCGTTCAGCGCGTCGGCCACCTTGCGCAGCTGCTGCTCGGCGATCGGCAGGAGCTCGGCCTCGTTGGTCTTGAACAGCACCGCGCCCGACAGCGTGATGATGGTGCCGCGCGCGTCCTCCTTGACCTTGGCGATCTCCTCGAGGCTCTTCATCGCGGCGGCCAGCTTCTTCTCCGCCTCGGCGCGCGCCGCCCGCTCCTTGCCCAGCTCCTCCTCACCCTTCTTGCGGGCCTCCTGCTCGGCGGCCAGCTCCTTCTGCTTCGCCGCGATCTCCTTCTGGCGCGCCTCGAGCTCGCGGCGCTCCTTCTCCAGCTCCGCCTTGGTCTGCCCCAGCGAGGCCTCGGTCTTGCCGAGCTTCTGGCGGGTCTTCTTGGCCACCGCCTCGAGGAGCTCCTTGTACTCGCGCTCCGACTCGACGCCCTGCTTCTTGGCCGCCGCCGTCTCGCCCGCCGCCATCGCCAGCAGCGCCTTGCGCTGCGCGATGTACGCCAGCGTCCGCGCCTTCGGCGAGTTCTCGTCGTCGTCGAACTCGGCCTCGGCGGCGTCGAGCGCCTGGCGCGCCTCGAGCAGCTGGTCCGGCACCAGCTCGCGGGCCTGGCTCTGATGCGCCTCCTCGTACGCGGCGCGCGCCGCGGTGAGCTCCTCGGAGGGCTCCGCCGAGCCGCAGCCGGGAGCCGTGGCGGCGATGAGCAGGGCGGCAGCCGCCACCCGCGTCAGCATCGTGATGGTCTTGGTCATGGCGTTACTCCATCTCCCGCTTGAGCTCCTGCACCTTGCGCTGCAGGTCCTCGGCGCGCTCGCGCGCGCTCGACTCCTTGGCCAGCGCGATGGCGAGCTCGGCGTCCGCCTCCGCCCGCCGGAGGACCAGCGCGGCGTCGTCGTACTCCTCCTCCGAGATCAGCTGCTCGGCGTTGGCCAGGTGGTCCTTGGCCATCTTGAGGTGAAGCTTGGCTTTCGGGGTGTCCTCGGCCCCGGCGACCTCGGCCCCGCGGATCGCCGACTGGGTCTTGCTCTGCTGCAGAGTCGGCGGCGCCGAGGCGCCGCAACCGACGCCGAGCAGGAGAAGAAGGAGGGAAAGACAAGCAAATGGTCGGAACGTTAGCCGAATCGCCATGGCGATCCGGCATTGTAGAACGATCCAGCCAAAATGCCACGGCCCCGGGGCGCATGAGCGCCCGGGGCCGCGATATCCCCCCGACGGGACTACTGACAGGCCTTGGAGCCGTTCGAGACCGGCAGGCACTCCTCGCCGTCGGCGCACTCGTCCGTCGTCATGCACTTCTTCCGACAGGTGGCGGTGTCTGCGCTTTCGCCCACACAGATGAGTCCATTCTCACAGAGCTCGGGCGCGCACTCGGCTCCCTCACCGGAAGCCGGGATACAGATGTGCTGGCCGCCGAACTTGGCGCAGACGCCGCCGAACGGACACTGCAGGTTGTCGTCGCCGATGCAGACCGGACGACAGGTCGCGTTCTCCTTGTTCTCGTCGCCGATGCACTCGAGACCGCTGTTGCAGACGCCGTCCGGGTCGCAGCAGGGATCGTCGAAGCCGGGCGGCGGCTCGAGTCCGGCGTCGGCCGGTGGACCGGCGTCGGGTGTCCCGGCGTCGATCTCGGCCCCCGCCCCGGCGTCATACTCCGGATCCGCCCCGCACGACAGGAGCCAGAAGTCCGACCCCGGGTCGCGCGCGTCGGGCAGCGGCGCGGCGTCGATGATCACCGCCGCGTCGATTGCACCGCTGCCATCGTCGTCCCCGCCGCACGCCGAGGCGGCGGCGAGGATCGACGTGGTCGCTATCAGGCTAACAAAGGTCCCGGCTCGCTTCATCGTCAGTCAGTCCTTTCGCCCCCGGCGCCGGCGCACGCGGACGATCATCATGCCGAGGCCGAAGAGGAGCAAGGTCGTGACGCCACTGGTGTCGTCACCCGCCTGGCAACCACAGCCGCCGTTGACGTCGCCCTCACCGGGGAGCGCCACCAGCCAGGTGTCGCCGCTGCCGCTGTCGGCCCCGACGAACGCGTACTTCGGCACGCAACCGCCTGACCAGCAGGTCTCGGCCACGTTGCAGTCGGAGTAGGTCGAGCAGGTCGGCACGCACCGGTTCAGCGCGCAGGTGTTGCCCGCTGAGCATTCGCTGGCCGACTCGCAGGTCGCTCCGCACCAGCCGTTCAGACAGGCGGACCCCTCCGGGCAGTCGCCGTCGAGCTCGCAGGAGCCCTCGATGCGGGTGCACAGGCCCTCGCGGCACTCGTTGCCGGCCGGGCAGGCCACGCCGCTGCCGCACAGCCTGAGGTCGACCGACGAGTCGTAGCAGACCCCGCCGATGCACTGCTCGTTTCCGACGTCGTCGTTGCCGAAGCAGTCCTGCGCGGTGGTGCACTCGACCACGGTGCCGCCCGGCTCGCAGAAGCCGCCGGAGCAGGTCTCGCCGCCGCTGCAATCGTACTGGCTGTCGCAGGCGACCGGGTCATCGACCGGGACGCACTGGCCGTCCTGGCAGGCGCTACCGCCGGGGCAGTCGCCCGAGCTGGAGCATCCGCCGCCGCCGGGGCTGCAGAAGCCGCCGGTGCAGACCGGCGTGCAGTCGGTGTAGACGTCGTCGTACCCGTTGCAGGTGGTGTCGGGGCAGTCGGACGCGGTGTCGCACGGGGTCGGCGGCTGGCCGGGCACGCACACATCGACGCCGCCGTTGTCGCAGACGTCGCCGCCCTCGCAGTCGCTGTCGGAAGTGCACGGCTCGGTCGGGGCGCAGAAGCCGCCCTCGCAGTTGTCACCCGACGGGCAGTCGGCCGTGGTGTCGCACGGCACCGGCGGGTGCGGCGGGACGCAGAGGTCCACCGTGTTGTCGCACACGCTGCCGTTCGGGCAGTCGCCGTCGTCGTTGCAGGTGTCGGAGGTGCAGTAGCCGCCCGGGGCGCAGGTGTCACCCGACGGGCAGTCGGACGTGCTGTCGCACGGGATCGGCGGGTGCTCGGGCACGCAGTTGCCCTGGTCGCAGACGCCGCTCGGGCAGTCGAGGTTGCTGTCGCACGCCGGGGTCGGCGGCAGGCAGTAGCCTCCCACGCAGTCGGCGTTGCCGTCGCACTGGTGGTCGTTCTTGCAGGTCGGGCTGTCCGGGGCGCAGAAGCCGCCGGCGCAGACCTCACCCGACGGGCAGTCCCCGCTGCCGTCGCACGGCACCGGCGGGTGCGGCGGGACGCAGAGCTCGACCCCGCCGTTGTCGACGCAGACCTCGTCGCCGTAGCAGTCGCTGTCGTCGGTGCAGGTCGAGGGCGGCGTGCAGTAGCCGCCGGCGCAGGTGTCGCCGGTCGGGCAGTCGCCGGCCCCGTCACACGGGATCGGCGGGTGCTCGGGCACGCAGTAGTCGACCGTGTTGTCGCAGACGCTGCCGGTCGGGCAGTCGCCGTCGTCGGTGCACGGCTCGGGCACGTCGCAGTAGCCGCCCTCGCAGATCTGGCCGCTCGGGCAGTCGGGGTCGCTGTTGCACGGGATCGGCGGCTCGGCGGTGTGGCACTCGCCCTCGACGCAGACCTGGCCGCCCTCGCAGTCCTCGTCCCAGATGCAGTAGTCGCAGTTGGTGGTGCACGGCGGCTCGCCCGGATGGCAGGCGCCGTCCACGCAGGTGTCGCCGCCGGGGCAGTCGCCGGCGTCGTCGCACGGCACGGTGGGCGGCTGGCAGACGCCGTCCTCGCACACCTCGCCGTCCGGGCAGCTCATGTCGCAGTAGTTGTCGGGCGGCTGGCAGACGCCGTCCTCGCAGACGTCGCCCTCGGCGCACTGCGAGTCGTAGATGCAGGGCGGGGTGTCGCCGCCGCCGCCGCCACCCCCGCCGCCTTCGCACTCACCGGTGTCCACGTCCGGCACGCAGCCGTCGCAGGGATCCGGATCGGTCGGGCACTGGTCGCTGTCGTCCGGGTTGCCGTCGCCGTCGTCGTCGGTGTCGGTGTCGTCCGGGTTGCCGTCGTTGTCGTCGTCGGTGTCGGTGTCGTCCGGGTTGCCGTCGTCGTCGGCGTCGCTGTCGCCGTCGCTGCCGCCGCCGTCGTCGTGGTAGCAGGCGTCCGGGTCGCAGGCGACGTCGTCGAGGCCGCAGTCGTTGCCGTCCTCGGGGCACGGCGGCAGGCAGCCGCCGCCCACGCAATGGTCGTCACCCTCGCAGTCGTCATCGTCGACGCAGGGAGGCGGCGGCTCCTCGCACTGGCCGTCCTCGCAGATCTGATCGGTCGGGCAGTTGGAGTCGTCGACGCAGGACTCGTGGCACTCGTAGTCGCTGCCGCAGTAATCGCCGGGCGGGCACTCGTCGTCGTTCTCGCAGGTGTCGCGCTCGCAGCGGATGGGGACGGTGGCGATGCCGGTCGGCTTGCCGACGTGGTAGCCGACGAAGATCGGGCCAGGGCCGGGGTGGAAGTCGCAGGCGCCCAGCGCGGTGCCGGCCTCGTAGCCGGGGAAGGTCTGGCCGTCCGGCGCGATCGGCTGCAGGTCGGGGCAGGCCATCTTGACCGCGAAGCGGACCTCGACGTTCTGGGCGCCGACCGGCGCGCTGAAGGTCATGGGGACCGACGCGCTGGCCAGGTCGCCGCCGAAACGGGTCGGCCCGCTGCGCTGGCTGATGTCGCCGATCTGCGGCGCGGTATCGACGTCACCCGTGTCGGCGAAGGCGCCGAGCACGAACGGCCAGTAGCCGTTGTCCTCCAGCCATTTGTTGTCGAAGGGATCCGGGATGGGCGTGATGGCGCCTTCGCCGTAGGTCCCGGTCACCTGCAGGTCCTGGAGGCCGTTGGCCCCCTGCTTCGGACTGAAGTTGGGGACGATGATCTCGACGCCGTACTGCCCGTCGCCCGCCGCGCCGACCAGGAGGTCGGAGTCCTCGAGCTTGGAGCCCTCGATGATCGCCGTGAAGGGGACCCACTCGCACTCGGAATAGCCGTTGACCAGGCCCGAGTCGCGGAACCCGGCCGGGAAGGGCGGTCCGAGGTCGTAGCCGCGCAGCTGCGACTTGACGACGTTGGCCTCGTGCTCGCTCGAGCCGACGTCCTCGTCCTGAGCGCACGCAGGCAACGCGATGGCGACGATCGCGGCCAGTACGAGACGCTTTTGCGGCTTCATGGTGGATGACCCCCTATGGTGGCGAGAGCCCCATAAAGCAGGCGACGTGCCGCATGTGGGCGCGAGCCCCAGGCGCGATGCCCCCGGCGATCGCGCGGCGGCGTGCCGAATGGTTTCGCGAGATCGGCGCGCGCGCCGCGTGTCTGGGAAGCTCGGGTTTCACGTCGCGCAAGCGCGAGCGGGTGGAGGGACCTCACCTCAGTCAGGGTGAACAAGTCCTGCACACGCCACGGATCCGGGGGCAAATCGGCACGTCGCGGTGTCACCCGCCGGGCGCTCCTCGCGCTCGTTGTTTGCGTCCGCCGCACCGCACTTCTTTCACGGGCGCGCGTAGGCGCCCACGCATTCATTTCAGGGCCGCCATGGGACAGTGGGCGCGTGGGTGCAATCGCCCAGTCGTCGGGCACGCGCCAGTCGTCCGAGCGACCGCGTCGGCGCCGGCGCTCGCCGCACGATTCGGGCGGCACGCTGAGCTCGCGCCCGGTCCGGCGGCAGGGGCAGGCAATGACCATCGCCTGCACCATCGCCTCGCTCGCCGGCGGCGCGCTGACCCTGTTCTGGCCGCGCTTCCACCTGGAGACGCGAGTCGGACTGGCGCTCGTCGCGGTCATCGCCGCCGCCTACTACGGGCTCGCGCTGGCGATACCACGCTTCGGCGTCGACTCGCGCCGCTGGCCGTACGTCGCGAGCGTGGTCGAGGTGTCGCTGGCGTCGATCGCGGTCGCCGTCCTCGCCCTGTTCGAGGACCCGGGACTGGTCGCCGCCGGCGGCGGCACCGGCCTCTACCTGGTGGTCGTCACGCTGGCGGCCACTCGCATGCGAGCGGGCGCCTCGCTCCTGGCCACCGGCCTGGCGATCATCGGCTGGCTGGCGATCCACCTGGCCCTGGTCCGCCCCGCGCTGGGGGATGACGCCCACACCTGGAGCTCGCTTCTCGAGCGAGTCACCTGGCTGGCGCTGGTCGGAGTCATCGCGGCGGGCGCGGCGCGGGCGCTGCGCGCACGGACCGACCTGGTCGGCGCGCGCATGGAGCGCCGCCTCGAGCGCGAGCTCGGCCGCTACGTCTCGCGCGACGTGGCGCGCGCCATCCTCCGCGGCAAGGTCAACCTCAAGAGCCCGCAGCGGCGGACGGTCACGGTCCTGTTCTGCGACCTGCGCGGCTTCACCTTCCTGTGCGAGCGCGAGACCCCCGAGGACGTGGTCCACATCCTCGAGACCTTCTACGAGAGGGCCTTCGCCATCATCGAGAAGCACGGCGGCACCATCAACAAGATCCTCGGCGACGGCCTGCTCGCCCTGTTCAACGCTCCCAACCACGTGCCGCAGCACGCCATCGCCGCGGCCGAGGCCGCCGGCGAGATCATGCGGATGATGTACCGGCAGCGCGAGCGCGGCGGCGTCTGGACCCACCTGGCGATCGGCATCGGGCTGGACACCGGCGAGATCGTCGTCGGGCCGATCGGCTCTTCCGAGCGCGCCGAGTACACCGCGATCGGCTCGCCGGTCAACCGCGCCGCCCGCCTGCAGAGCCTGGCCGACAAGGAGAGCCGCCGGATCATCCTGTCGGAGGCGACGCGCCGGGCGCTCGGCAACCACCACATGGTCGACCCGATCGGTCTGGTCGAGCTCAAGGGGTTTGCTTCCCCCGAGCGGGCCTACTCCCTCCCCTTCCGCCGGCCGCGGGCCAGCGGGGTCCACCGCGCCGCCGGCGAAGGCGGCGGGCGGAACTCGCTCCAGCTGCGGGTGGTCCGACCGGACGATCCGCCGGCGACCTCGGGCGACGGAGCGGACGACGAGTCCAAGGACACGCCGGTCTACTGAGCCGGCCGCTGGTTTCTTGCCGCCGCGGCGCGCAAGTGCTGGAAATGGGCTGCACACGGGCAGTTGCATTGCCCCGTCGGTTCTCCAGTGCTGCCCAATCATTTCGCCAGGATGCTCGCCCCCGCGCGTGGCATGTCGGTTGCGAAGGGAACGCGCATGTTCCGCCGGCTCGCCGCGCTCGTCTGCCTGGCCGTCGCCGCCGTCCCCGCGTGCACGAGCGGTGACGAGCTGGTCGACGTCGCGCGCTCCGAGTACGCGGTCGAGAAGTGCGCCGACGGCGACACGCTCTACGGCATCGACGTCTCCCGCTTCCAGGGGACGATCAACTGGCAGCAGGTGAAGGGGCACGGGGTGAAGTACGCCTGGGTCCAGGTCAGCCGCTACCTCGACGACATCGACGCCCAGTTCGAGGCCAACTGGGCCGGCACCAAGGCCAACGGCATCCTGCGCGGCGCCTACCAGCGCTTCCACCCGGGCGAGAGCGTCTCCGGTCAGGCGCAGATCATGCTCGACAAGATCGGCACGCTCGAGCCGAACGACCTGCCTCCGATGCTCGACGTCGAGGACGCCGACGGTCTGTCGAAGACGCAGGTGGCGGCGGCGGTGCAGCAGTGGATGGACATCGTCGAGCCGGCGGTCGGCGTGAAGCCGTTCATCTACACCGGCTACTACTTCTGGAAGGACTCGGTCGCCTCGGGCGCCTTCGCCGATCACCCGCTGTGGATCGCCAACTACAGCGCCCAGTGCCCGCTCATCCCCGACGCCTGGAACCGGTGGACCATCCACCAGTACAGCTCGACCAATCACATCCCGGGCATCACCGCCAACTCGGTCGACGAGAACCGCTTCAACGGGACGATGGAAGAGCTGATGGCCTTCACGGTCGGCGGCGGCGGCGAGGCCGAGCCCTGCGCGGTGATCCCGGCCGAGGGCGGCATCGTCGACGAGTCCGGCCCCTGCTTCCGGGCCGGCGGCGACCAGCAGTACATCCGCAGCGAGAACGCCGGCTACGGCTCCAAGCTGAAGTGGACGCACACCACCGACAGCGACACGCCGTCCAACTACGGCCTGTGGTCGCTCCACTTCGAGGAGGCCGGGCGCTACCGGGTCGAAGCCTACACCCAGGCGCCCTTCGCCCAGTCGAAGCAGGCGGTCTACCTGGTCGGGCACGACGGCAGCGAGACCGCCGCCGAGATCGACCAGAGCGCCAACGACGGCTGGACCACGCTGGGCGAGTTCGAGTTCGCCGCCGGCGGAGGCCAGACGATCCGGGTGAACGACAACACCGGCGAACCGAACGAGAGCAACACCCAGCTGGTGTTCGACGCCCTCCAGCTCACTCGGCTCGACGGGAAGGACGGCGACCAGGACGCCGACGGGGACGGGGACGGCGACGGCGACGGCGGTGAACCGGGCGGCAGCGGCATGACCTCGGCCTGTTCCGCCGCCGGCGGGCGCGGCGCCTCCGGGACGACCGCTCTGCTCCTCGCGTTCGCCGCGATGACGCGGGTCGGGCGGCGGCGCCGGCGACGGCCCGGCAAGCAGACCCAGAACTGACGACGCCGCTCAGCCGCGGCGCCTCACATCAGGTGCACAGGTTTGTGAGGTTGATCGGGCACTGCAGCTGGCGCAGCCACTTGTCGGCCTGGGCGTCGATGAAGGCGGCCTGGTTCGGGTTGTCGGCCTTGATCTGCTCGATGAGCTCTTCCATCTTGGCCGCCTTGCCGACGTTGTCCTGGTAGAAGGTGGCGAGTGACTGGTCGAGCTTGGCCGCGCCGATCCGCCGGCCGACCGTCTTGAGGAAGTAGGCCCCCTTCATGTACGGGACCAGCGACCAGAGCGGGTCGTTGAGGATGTCGATGGAGTTGCAGGTGTCGGGCAGGGCGATGGTGTTGTTGGCCGGCCGGCAGCTGTACTTGAGGTCGCACTCGTACTGCTGCCAGATGTTGACGCCCGACGCCTCGAGCGCGCGGGCCGCCAGGTAGGTCGCCAGGCCCTCCGACAGGACGAAGTCCTCCCAGCACTCGATGCGGACGCCGTTGCCGAACCAGCCGTGCGCCGCCTCGTGCGCGTTGACCTCCTCGCTGTAGAGCGAGCCGGACGAGACGTGCCAGTACGGGTGGTGCTCCATGCCGCCGTAGTCGCCGCCACCCCAGTCGGCCGAGACGGTGCCCGCCTTGTCGCCGAAGGTGTAGGGCCCGTAGGTGTCCTCGTAGAAGCTGAAGACGTCGAGCAGGTGCTCGGTGCCCTGGGCGGCGAAGTCCTCCTGCTCGGCGCCCGGCAGGTGCCACACGCTGAGGTGCGTGCCGCCCGAGGAGGTGCCGAGGTCGATCTCGGTGAAGTCGGCGACCGCGATGGCCGGCATGTAGGTCGGCGCCTCGGCCGGGATGCTCTCCGGGTAGATGACGTCTCCCTCGGCGCCGGTCACCGCCATCTCGAAGGTCTGGCCGTCGGACGGGTCCGACTTGCAGGGATACAGGTTGCCGCAGAAGTACGGCCAGAGGAACGTCACCCCCTGCGCGGGCATCCAGCCGTCGAAGGCGTCGTGCTCCTGGAAGACGTAGTCGATGATCACGGTCGCGGTCTCGCCGGTGGACGGCACGCCGACGTCGAGCTGGCCCTCGGCGGCGGCGAACATGAGCTCGTGACCTTCGCCGTCGCTGACCGCGCTGATCTCGAGGTCGCCGATCTCGAACGAGGCGCCGGTCGACTCGGACGGCGCGATCTCGACGGTGGCGCGGCCGCTGCGAGCCGCCAGGTCGATCTCGAGCGCGGTGTGCTGGAGGTCGCGGGTCCAGTCCTCGCTGGCCGCCGGACCCTCGAACTCGGGCGCAGCGTCCGGTGTCACGCCACCGCCGCCGCCGCCACCAGCACCGAGGTTGTCACCGCACGCGCCGAGAACCAGGAGAAGGAACAGGCCGATTCGAGTCATGGGGCGCGCACAGTACCCGACTCGGCCCGAGCGTCAAGCGCGGGTCTCGGGCTCCGTCCCCGCATGCTATGGAGTCGCACAGATGTGGAACCTGTCCATCTTCGCCGACGGCGACACCTGGGTGGCGCTCCTGACGCTCACGGTCATGGAGATCGTCCTCGGGATCGACAACATCATCTTCATCTCGATCCTGGCGGACCGGCTGCCGCGCGAGCAGCAGAATCGGGCCCGGCTGGTCGGCCTCGGCCTGGCGCTGATCCTGCGCATCGGCCTGCTCTTCGGCATCACCTGGATCATGGGCCTCACCCGGCCCCTGTTCTCCATCGCCGGCCAGGCGGTGTCCGGCCGCGACCTCATCCTCGGGCTCGGCGGCCTGTTCCTCATCGGCAAGGCGACCCACGAGATCTACGCCAAGCTGGAGGTCGAGGACGACGACGACGGGGCCCGCATGGGCGCGCGCCCCTCCATCGCGCTCATCGTCGCCCAGATCCTCCTGCTCGACATCGTCTTCTCGCTCGACTCGGTCATCACGGCCGTCGGCATGGCCCAGGAGCTCATGGTCATGGTGCTCGCCATGCTGATCGCGGTCGGCGTCATGCTGGTCTTCGCCGGCCGGATCGGTGACTTCGTCAACCGCCACCCGAGCATGAAGATCCTCGCGCTCGCCTTCCTCTTGCTCATCGGCGTGATGCTGGTCGCCGAGGCGCTCGACCAGCACGTCGACAAGGGGTACCTCTACTTCGCGATGGCCTTCTCGTTCGCGGTCGAGCTGCTCAACATGCGCTTCCGCAAGAAGCGCCAGCGCCCGGTCCACCTGCACGAGCACAGGCCCTAGTCGGGCGAATAGGCGGCCCGCTCCGGCAGGCCGCGGCGGCGGCGCATCCGGTTGTCGGCCTCGGCGAGCTGGCCGAGGTCGCCGATGTCGAGCCAGTCGCCGGCGAACTGGTAACCGTAGACCGGAACCCGCGAGTGGAGCCAGGCGACCAGATTGCCCGGCTGGTCCTTCGAGTTTCCCTCGTCGAGGTAGCGGCGGATCAGGGCGGCATGCTCGCGCCGGTAGAGATAGATCGCGATGGCGCAGAGGTCGGTGGTCGGGTGGGTCGGTTTCTCGATGAAGGAGGTGATGCGCTCGTTCTCGTCGAGCTCGACGATCGAGTACTGCCTGACCAGCGCGGGATCGGGACAGCGGTAGAGGGCGACGGCGCTGCCGTCCCCCTTGCCCCGCCAGAAGGCGGCCAGGTCGGCGAGGCTGAAGTCGAAGAGGTTGTCGCCGGCGATGACCAGGAGGTCGTCCCCCGCCAGGCCGGCGCGGTCGATGGTGAACTGGATGTCGCCGATGGCGCCGAGCCGGTCGTCGTTGCAGGTGGTGCCGTCGTCGTGAACCACGACCGGCGCCGCACCCTGGCGCTGATTCGCCCAGTCGACGAAGGCGCCGGCGAAGCGGTGATTGGTGACCACGTGAACCTGATCCACGTCCGGAAGCTCGGCGATCTTGTCGCAGATGGTGTCGATCATCGGTCGCCCCGCGACGGGGAGAAGCGGTTTCGCGGTCCGCTCGGTGAGCGGGCGGAGGCGCGTCGCGTAGCCGGCGGCGAGGATGATGGCCTTCATGACGCCGGCAGCCTAAACGTGAGGCGCGCCCGGTCTCAAGCCCTCGATGCGGCACGAGTCTTGAAAGATGAATGGTGCGAGGAGGCAGACATGAACGAGAACCGCAAGCCTGGCGATGAGAAGGGCAAGACCGACTTCGAGCCGGCGCGGCGCTACCGCGAGAAGGTGGCCGACCACGACCGCAAGGGCGACACCGACGAGGAGGCGGAGGCGGCGCGGCGCGATCTCGAGGGGCCCGAGGGAGAGGAGCTCCGGCGGGCAGAGGCGGCCGGCAAGGCGCGCGCCGCCGAGGAGGACCCGGAGATCGAGTGCGTCTCCGACAAGCTGCGGGATCGGGAGCGAGACCGGTAGCGCCCCGGCAACCCGAGCCGCAAGACTTGTTCGCGTGCGGAGTGCGGTGAGAAGCTGTCCTGATGGAGGCGCGTGCGCCCGGTTCAGGTCGGTGACGCCGCGCCGCTCGTTGCGGTGAAGCAGAGCGGGATGAGCCGCTGGGAAGCGCTCGGCATCCTGATGGTGCTGGCCTTCCTCAATTACATGGACCGGAGCCTGCTTCCGCCGGCGCTGAACTCCATCAAGAAGGAGCTCGGCCTGTCCGGCGGGGAGGCAGGCGCCCTGGCCACCGGCTTCTTCGCGGTCTACGCCTTCACCGCACCGCTCGCCGGCTACCTGGCCGATCGGCTGTCGCGCAAGCGCATCCTCCTGTTCGCGGTGGTCATGTGGAGCATCGTCACCGCGCTGTCGGGCACCGCGACCGGATTCGCCACGCTGCTCGTCTGGCGCGCGCTGACCGGGCTGGGCGAAGGCGGCTACTTCCCGACCGCGCTCTCGCTCATCGGCGATCTGTTCGAGAGGAACCAGCGGGGCAAGGCGATCGCGCTGCACGGTGTCTGCACCACGCTGGGCGGCGCCTCCGGCCTGGCGCTCGGCGGGGTCCTGGTCGGTGCCTTCGGCTGGCGCATGCCCTTCTTCCTCGCCATCGCGCCCGGGCTGATCCTCGCTGCCGTCCTGTTCGTCCGCTTCCAGGAGCCGCCGCGCGGACAGAAGGAGCCCGCCGAGACGCCGCCGGATGGTGCGGCGACAGCCGCTGCCGCGGGAGCCGCGCGCCGCAGCTACTTCGCGATCGCCTTCTCCATCCCGGTCCTGCTCATCTCGCTCGCCGCCTGCGCGGCGGCCTTCTCGATGAACGCGGTCTACACCTTCATGCCGAGCTTCCTGCAGGACGCCCACCACCTCAGCGAGGGCGAGGCGGGCGTGCTGACCGGGGTCGCCTTCGCCGCCACCATGCTGGGGCAGCTGGCCGGCGGCTTCACCTCCGACGGGCTGGCCAACCGCGTCGCCGGGGCCCGCCCGCTCCTGGTCGCCGGCGCCTATCTCCTGGCGGCGCCCGCCGTGCTCGGGATGGCCTACCTGCCGGCCGCCACGCTGGCGGTCGCAGCCTACGCGGTGACCCAGGTGGGCCGCGGCTTCGCCGAGCCCAACCTCTACGGCACCGTGATGGACTCGGTCGCCGCCCACGAGCGCGGCACCGCGCAGGGGTTCCTGCTGGCCATGACCTTCGCGGGATCGACCGCCGGCCCCTGGATCGCCGGAGTGCTGCAGTCTGCCAGCTACGCCTCGCCCGGTCACGCTTTCGTCGCCGAGCACGTCCCGCTCATGGCCGGAATTCTGGCTCAGACGAGCTATGTGGCGATGTTCGTCGCGCTGGCCGCCGCCGCCGCGGTGTCGACCGCGTGCGCCGGGCTGTTGTTCGTCTATCTCCGGACCCGCCGGATCGCCCCGTGAGCGAGAGCGGCGGGTGCGCCGCCTGGTCCCCCGTCGCTGAACGCGATGCAGTCGCGGTCGAGCGCAGCTCAGGAGAGCGTCGCGATGATCGTCAAGAGGATGCAGAGCGCGATGACGATGCCGATGATGCCTCCGGTGGTCATCAGCGGGTGTTCCCCGGCCAGACGCGGCGGCTTCGGCGGTGGTGGGTCGGGTAGATGGGTGTTGTCCATGATGAGAGCCTCCTCTTGTTGAAGGAGTGCAAGAGCGGTACCGAGCCGGTGATGAGTCGGCTACGTTTGCCGCATGGGCCCACCGGTGCGGCGGGAGGATCCGACCGATCCGGCAGCCGACGAGCTCTACGGCGTGCCGCTGAGTCAGTTCACCGCGGAGAGGAAGCGGCTGGCCGACGCGCTGCGCGCCGAGGGCGATCGCTCGCTGGCCGCCCGGGTCGCAGCGCTGGCGCGGCCGACGATGGCGGCGTGGGTGGTGAACCGGCTATGGCGGGAGGCGCGCGGCGACATGGAGGCGCTGTTCGCCGCCGGCCAGCGGACGCGCGGCGGGGTGCCCGGGGCATGGCAGGAGCAGCGGGCGGCGCTGGCCCGGCTGGTGGCGGCGGCCGGTGAGGTGCTGCGAGCCGACCGGCATGCCGCCAGCCCCGCCACCCTGCGGCGGGTGACCGGCACCCTGCAGGCCCTGTCGGCGGTGGGGTCGTTCGCGCCGGATGCCCCGGGCCGGCTGGTCGCCGATCGCGACCCGCCCGGGTTCGAGGTGCTGAGCGACAACCAGGATGCGGTGGCGGCAGCCGCGCCAGCGCGGCGCGTCGAAGGGAGAGCGGGGGCGCGCGGCGTGCGCGAGCGGATCGCCGACAAAGCCGCGGCGCACGAGGAGAAAGAGCGGTCGCGAGCCGAGGCGAAGCGGGCGATCGACCAGGCGCGGACGCAGGCCCGCGAGAAGGCGGAGCGCGAGCGGCTGGCCGAGAAGGCGCGCAGCCGGGCCGATGCGCTGGGCCGATCGATCGAGCGGATGCGGGCCGAGGTCGAGGAGATGGCGGGCAAGCTGGAGGCGAGGCGGCAGGCGCTGCGGGCCGCCGAGGTCGAACGCGACGCGGCGCTCCGCGAGGCGGAGCGGGGCGGGAAGGGAAAAAAGTCGCGCACGTGATCGCATCGGCCGTGTTAAGCAGCGCCGATGCAGATGCGTCCCTGTCTGGTGATCCTGGCGCTCGGAGCGGCCGCCGCGTGCGGCTCCGAGGGCGATCCCGGCACGCGCGCAGTGTTCGACCTGGCCAGCGCACACGACACGCCGGCCACCTTCTGGGATGTGCCCTTCCCGCTCGACGGACGCGTGACCGCCGAGGGCGCGCCCGACATGACCGGCTTCTACAGCAAGGGCGACAACAGCCTGGGTGAGCACCTGGTCGCCGCCGCCGGACTGCGGCGCGGCTTCCCGCAGATGCCGGTCGTCTACTTCCGCTTCGACGGGCCGCTGGCCGAGCGAGCGGCGGACGAGGTGATCGCGCCGGATCCGGCCTCGCCCATCCTGCTGGTCGACGTCGATGGCGACTCGCCCGAGCGCGGCGCGCTGTTTCCGGTGGTGGCGGCGCCGCTGCCGGAAGACGACTTCGCGCCGGCGCACCTCCTGGCGGTGGCGCCGCGGCCGGGCATCGTCCTGCGCGGCGACACGACGTACGCGGTGGTGGTCATGCGCTCGCTCGGCGACGCCGGCGGCCAGCCGCTCGGCGTGCCGGACGATCTCGCCGACGCGCCCGTCCTGGCCTCGCTGTGGCCCGTGCTCGACGAGATGGGGGTCGCGCGGGGCGAGGTTGCGGTGGCGACGTCGTTCACCACCGGCGACATGGTCGCCGACTTCGCCGCGCAGTCGGACGCGCTGCTGGCCCGGCACCACGCGCAGCTGTCGGCTCCGGTGCTCGACGAGGTCCACCCGGACTACTGCGAGCTGGCGCTCGAGGTCACCCTGCCGCAGTTCCTGACCGGCGACGAGCCGTGGAACCACGGGGGCGTGTTCGAGCTGGGCGAGGACGGCGTGCCGCTGGTGCAAGGCGAGCTGACGGTGCCGGCGGTCATCACGGTGCCGCGCCGCGCGATGCCGGAGGCCGGGTTCCCGCTGCTGCTCTACTTCCACGGTTCGGGCGGAGTGCACGACCAGGTGGTCGACGCCAGCCGCTCGCCGGCGCCGGACGTGGCGGGACCACCCGGCGAGGGGCCGGCGATGCATTACGCGCGGATCGGCCTGGCGGCGGCGGGGAGCGCGCTGCCGGTGAGCCCGGATCGCGTGCCGGGCGCGAGCGACACCGCCTACATCAACTTCAACAACCTCGGCGCCTTCCCGTTCCTGTTCCGCCAGGGGACCATCGAGCAGCGCATGTTCCTCTCCGCGCTCGAGGAGCTGGACATCCCGCTCGAGGTGCTGGCCGGGTGCGACGGGGTCGAGGCGGAGGGCGGGGTCGTCGGGTTCGATTCCGGGCAGATCTATGTCGGTGGGCAGTCGATGGGCGCCATCTACGCCAACATGGTCGGTGCCGTCGATCCGCGACCGCGCGCGGTGGTGCCGACCGGCGCGGGCGGCGCCTGGAGCCTCATGATCCTGAGCTCGCGGCTCTACGCCGACCAGGTCGACCTCCTGCGGCTCTTGCTCGGCACCCAGAACCAGCTGAGCTGGCTGCACCCGGGGATGCACACGATCGCGCTCGCGTGGGAGGCCGCCGAGCCGCTGGTCTACGCGGCGCGCCTGGGGCGGCGGCCGCTGGCCGGCCGCCCGCCGCGCCCGGTCTACCAGCCGGTCGGGCGCGGCGATCAGTACTTCGCGCCGCCGGTGTTCGACGCCATCACGCTGGCCTATGGCCACGAGGAGTCGGGCGAGGTCGTCTGGCCCGAGATGCAGGACGCGCTCGCGCTGGTCGGACGCGACGGCCTGCGCGACTACCCGGTGATGGACAACCTGGTGTCGGAGACCGGCGAGACCTACACCGGCGTCGTGGTGCAGTACGAGGGCGACGGCATCGCCGATCCGCACGCCATCTACCGCCAGCTCGACCAGGTCATCTACCAGTACAGCTGCTTCCTCGAGTCGATGATCGACACAGGCCACGCGGTGGTGGCGGCGCCGGCTCCGCTGGGGACGCCCTGCGCGCGCCCGTGAGGGCAGCAGCGAACCGCGGCGGCGGAGGCCGAGGCGGCGGAGAAGCGTGACCGCGGAGTCGCAGCGAGGCGGACGATCCCGGCTGCGGCGAGGTCTCAGCAGGTGCGACCCGGCGCAGTCACGAGCGGGCTCTGGCGGCCGTCCGCTCGCCGATTTGACCCGGTGCGAGAGTGGCCGCCCGCCCCGGCCCCGCGCACCCGAGCTCTGCCGCAATCACCGCCGCCCGCCTCGGCCCCCGCACTCGACCCGTCCGCTACCTCGGCCCCCGCCCCGGCCCCGCGCAACCGAACTCTGCCGCAATCACCGCCGCCCGCCCCGGGCCCGCCGAAACCGAGCTCGGCGCCAAACCCGGCCCCCCACCCGGACCCCCCCACCCCGACGTCTGCCCCAATCCACTCGCCCCCCCCCGACACCCC
>Ga0111539_10001168_pt1 | contig 34770 bp, 33 predicted proteins | sample RhiMethybrSRZTD1_FD_79667 | JGI IMG/M metagenome (GOLD analysis project Ga0111539, IMG submission 79667) | Populus rhizosphere microbial communities from Tennessee, USA - Rhizosphere MetaG P. TD hybrid SRZTD1 (version 2) (version 2) | ecosystem: Host-associated > Plants > Roots > Rhizosphere >...
ACGGGGATTCCGAATGACGCGATGGACTCCGTTTCGATCTGCACGGTGAGCCCGAATCCGATGCGCGCAGCGCAAGGCGCGACGTTCACGTTGAATCCTGCTCCGCGTGAAACGTATCGCGTTGCGGTCAAGAATGTCGAAGGGCGCCTCGTGCGCACGTTGCCAGGACATGGCGCCGCGCAGGTTTTCTGGGATGGTCGCGACGAGGCGGGGAATCCGGCTGCGCCGGGAATCTACCTGTGGAGCATCGCCGGCGCAGGCGAGCTTCACGCTTCCGGAAAGATCACGATCCTGCGCTGATTCTCCGAGCGATGGAGATCGCGGGCGGGGGCGAAGCCGGCCGAGCTCCCAGACCGGCGAAGAACGTTCCCCGTTCGAGCGCGCGCATGCGTTCGAGCGTGTCTCGTGGATGGGTGGCATCCACCTCGCGCAGGAACGGCGCGTCCCGAATCGCCACGTCCCACGCTTTCCTTCCGAATTTGAGATCGCGCACGCAATGCAGAAAACGAATCGTGCGCAACCCATCGAACCAAGTGTGCAGGTGCCGGCGAAGGATCGGGCCCGGGGGATTGCGTCCCGCCAGATGAGCGAAGGCCCGCGAAGCGCCGAGCAGCGCATCGGCCTCGGGCTCGTGCGCTTCCGATTGGAACATGGGCAGGCTCCCATGATCGGCGAATCGATCGAGCGCGCGGATCCAGCGCGCGAGAGCGTCGAAACACTGCGGCGCGGCGAGCGGCGGCGCTTCACCACGCGCGAGCACGGCCGCGATTCTGCGCAAGGCGGGGCCTGTTCCGAAGGGAACGCGATCGGAGTGGCGCGCGGCGAGAATGACTTCCTCGCCGGAAGGTTGGGCAATCGTGCCGGTCTTCGCGAGCTTGTCCAGAATGTGAAAATCCTCCCCCGCCCGCCGATTGGGAAAGCCGCGCACGCTCGCGTACGAATGCGCGTGAATCGCCAACGTCGAGCCGATGGAATGAAACGCGAACGGCGACCCCGCGGAGCGCAGCCCGGCGACGAGATAGCGCAGCTCGATCTCGTAGAATGGAATCGCTCGCGCCGCATCTTCCTCTCCCCCTTCATGCCGGAACGGCAGCGTGATCGCCGCCAGAGATTCGTGAGCACGCTCCGTCTCGCGCACGAGCCGGAATCGATGCGTGTCGATGCGGGCATCGGCGTCGCTGGTGTGAATCCACGCGCTCTCGAGCATTCCTCTCGCGAAGAGCGCGGCGGCCAGATCGCAGCCGATCTTGCGCGCCTGGCCCACCCCCTCGCGCGCGCCCAGCGCGCGCTCCCCCGAAGCGCGATCGATCACGAGCACGTCCGATTTGCCGCGGTGAAGGAACGCAGCACCCGCGGCACTCATCGCGCGCGGCCGGCGCCGCGCGACATCGGCGAGAAACTGCGCATTCGCCCGCGCAACATCGGACTTTGCACCGGCGTGCTCATTCACGACAACGACGGCCAACGCCTTTCCACGGGGAAGCTCGAGATCGATCAGCGCATCGAGAATCGCCGGGTCTTCGTTACAAACGGGAATGACGATCGCATCGGAATATCGATCTCGGATTTCTTCCGCGAGAGCGACTTCCGGCTCCGCGTATCGAGCGAGATACTTCTTCAAGCGCCGGAGTACAGCGAGGGCGCCGGATCGAGGCTCGTCACGATGCGCGCCTCCGCATCCAAGAGCGCCGCTACGCGCGCTTCGATTGCATCGTTCGAGAAATAGCGCTCGGCCAGCTCCAGAAAAGTGCGCTGATGTCGCGCATCGGCGCGCGTGAGCCGGCGGTAGAGCTCGCGTTCTTCTCCCTCGGGAAGATGGGTGGCCAGCATCCCGAAACGCTCACAACCGCGCGCTTCGAAGATCGCCGAGACGAGCAAGCGATCCAGAAGCCGCTCGTCGCGCCCATGGCGCACGAGCTTCTGCAAGCGGCCGGCATATTGATCTTCGATGTCCGCGCCGGGGCGCAATCCGCGCCGCAACAACAATCGAACCAGCTCCTGAAAGTGCTCCAACTCCTCCTTGGCGAACTCGATCATTGTTTCCAAGATCGCTTCGCGATCGGGATAGCGCACGACGAAAAGCATTCCGGTGGCCATCGCCTTGCGCTCACACGCCGCATGATCCACCAAGAATGCATCGAAGTCGTCCAGCACCGCCCGCAGCCAGCGCGAAGTCGTCGGCGCACGAAGTCGAATGGCGACAGGCGCTTCCTTCGTGGATCTCATGAGGTTCGATTCTCGGGCGCTCATTCCGGGCAGCGTAACACGCCACGAATGAGGACGAGATTCTGGACTTCGCTGGTTCGAGAGGCGTAGGCTTGAGCATGGCCCCGACCCCTCCTGCCCCTCGCAAGATCGTTTACCTCGGAACGCGCTGATCGCCGGCGTGCGCAAAACGATCCTCACGATTGCCGGATCCGATTCCTCGGGCGGCGCGGGAATTCAAGCAGACCTCAAGTCAATCGCGGCGAACGGCGGCTACGGCGCGTCGGTCATTACGGCGATCACCGCGCAGAACACACGCGAAGTGATCGCCGCCGAAATGGTCGGCGCGGCGCTCTTGCAGGCGCAGCTTCGCGCCGTGTTCGAAGATCTCGACATCGCCGCGGTCAAGACGGGAATGCTCGGCAATCGCGAGGTAGTTGAAATCGTGGCGAACGAGCTGCAGCTCCGCCGCGTGCCCGCGCTGGTCGTGGATCCGGTCATGATTTCGAAGTCGGGACATGTGCTGCTCGCCGCGGACGCGGTCGCATCGCTGCGCTCCCGTCTCTTTCCGCTGGCCTCTCTCGTGACCCCGAATGTCGAAGAAGCCTCGGCTTTGTCGGGAATCGCGATCGAAACCATTGAAGATGCCACCCGCGCCGGACGAAACATCATCGAGGACGGCGCCGCGGCCGCGCTCGTGAAGGGCGGCCACCTTCGCTCGAATCCAGCCACGGACGTCCTCGTCACGAAAGAAGGCGTGCGCACCTTCGTGGGAGAGTGGATCGAAACGCCGCATACGCACGGAACGGGCTGCACGTACTCCGCGGCGATCGCCACACACTTGGGCGCCGGCCTTCCACTCGAGGAGGCGATCATGAACGCGAAACGATTCCTCACCGAAGCGATCCGCGCCGGCGTTGCCGTGGGACGCGGTCGCGGCCCGACCGATCCGTTCTTCTTCTTGCCGGGCAAAGACCGCGCATGATCCGCGCCGCGGGTGCCGGCGCTGCGACGGGAATCCTCTTCGCCACACTTCTCGGAATCTGGACCGCGCGCACGAATTCCTTGGCTTCGTTCCAAGATGCGCTGGCCGTCACCGGCTGGCTCGCGCTGGCGTTCGGCGGAATGTTCGCTGGCGCTGCAGCGGCGGGGAGCTGCGTGCGTGCGCGCTCGAATGTCGCTCCCGTCGATCGCGGCCTGGGTGCATCGCTGGCGCTCTTTCTTTTCGTGATGGCGCTCCGTGCGTTCGAGATGGAGCTGGCCTATCCCAAAACGCTTCCCTTCGTGCACGGCTTCGCATCGATGCTGGCGTTCGCGCTGGCCTTTGCCGGCGCTGCGGCGGCGCTCTCGATTGCGCTGGGAGTTGCGTGTGCGCGGGTCCTGCATGCGTGGCGGCGGCGCGGAGTGGCTTGGGGGTTTCGTTCGTTCGTGATCGCGGAAGCGCTCCTGGTGGGCGCACTTTTCATTTCTCATCCACGAATGCAGAGCTCCCCGAAGCTCGACGCGAACGCGGTCAATCTCTTGGCATCGAACAGGCCGCCGGTGCGCGTTCTTCTCTTGGGTTGCGATGGCGCGGATCCGGAAGTCGTGGATCGCTTGCTCTCCGCCGGGCTTCTCCCCCATTTGCAAGCGCTGCAAGAGCGCGGGGTGCGCGCGCGTCTCGGAACGATTCGCGGCCGCTCCTCACCGGCGATCTGGACCTCGATCGCCACCGGCGTTTCTCCCGGCGCGCACGGCATCGAAGATTTCTACGTGCAGCGTCTTGCCGGATCGACGGCAGCAGTCGCGCGCTTTCCCATTGCGTACTTGGGTTTGAATCACGGGCTCCTCTTGCAGGATCTCTTCGGCGACCGGATCGTGCGCGTGACGCCGGTGACTTCCACGCTCATCCGCCGGCGTCCGGTTTGGGACATCGTCGCGGAACACGGGGTCTCCTGCTCGGTGGTGAATTGGCTCGTGACTTGGCCCGCACCGAGCGAAGGGCCGCCGATCGTCACCGAGCGCGCCTATACCGCCGCGCGCGAACAGGGCGTTGCCGCCGCGCTGGCCGACTCCACGCTCGTGCACCCGCACGAGATCGGCGCGCTCTTCGACGGCGCGCTCGCCGACTCCGCGGCACTCTCGTGTGAAGACGAATTCATGGGGAGAATTGCGCTGCGCATTCTCGAGCGCACGACACCGGCCTTCCTGGCGGCGACATTTCGCGACGTCGACGCGGAGCAGCATCTGCACTGGAATGCTTATGAGCCACAGTACTTTCGCCGCCGCATCGAGAACGCCATCGTAGCCGATGGCGCGCGCATCCCCGCCGCCTATATGCGCTTCGATCGAATCGCCGGCGAGCTCATCGCTGCGGCCGGACCGGAGGCCATGGTGATCGTCGTGTCGGACCACGGCCATGGACCGTGGTTCACATGGTTGGGACGAGGAACTCCCGGAGGACACACGAACTCGCCGGACGGAATCTTCTTCGCGGCGGGACCGGGAATTCGCCGCGGAGCGCAAACCTCGCCGGACTGTGTGGACATCGCGCCCACGATTCTTCATCTCTTCGGTCTGCCTGCTGCACGAGATCTCGAAGGACGCGTGCTCACCGAAATCTTCGAGGACGGCGCGGCCGCGCCGGCGCCGCCGCAAATCGCCAGCTACGAAACGCAAGGCGGCGCGAACCGCGCCGGCGAAGTTCTCTCCTCCACCGCCGACACAGAGATCTTGGAGAAACTGAAGACGCTCGGCTACATCCGCTGAGACGCGGATCACCGCGTGCGGCGCAGCTCTCGCGAGATCCAGACCGTGCGATAGATGGCGGTGCCGATCGAGGCCAGCGCGACGATCCAAATGATGTAAATGAGGATGGAGCCTGGCGGACGTCCCCACTGTTCCGACAGCGTGCGATCGAAGATGGAGCCGAAGCCCAACGCGAGCATGCGTTCCGCGCGCTGCATCACGCCCGCCTTGCACACGACACCGACGCTTTCTCCGCGCGCCCGCGTGTAGCTCACCAGAAGCGATCCGCCCAAACCGGCGGCGATCAAGACGGTCGCGGTGCGGGTTTCGGCGTAGAACGCGGCCAGCCCGATGAACATCGCCACTTCGCTGAATCGATCGAGCGTGGAATCGAGAAAGGCGCCGAAGGGAGAATCAATGCCGCGGCCGCGCGCCACTTCTCCGTCGAGCACGTCGGCGATTCCACCCAGAAGCAGCATCCATCCCGCCGCTCCCAAATCGCCCTTCGCGTAGAGCGCCATGCTCGCGAGCGAGAGCGCGAGCCCCAAATAATTGAATGTGTCCGGGCTCCATTTCGCTCGGACCGCCCAGGCCTTGAGCGGATGGATCGCCCAATAGAACCAATCGCGAAGCCAACGCCCGAGAACGAACGAGCCTTTGCGAGCCGAGCCGTCCGGGCTCACTCCCGCACGTCCCGGACCGAGCGCGTACGGAACCATCGAAACCAGCGCGGCGCCCAACAGCGAAACGAACACCGCGACTTCGGCGTGCATCATGGTCCACTGCGATCCGCCGGCCGCGGTTCTTGGCGCGCGCCGGCATTCCTTTCTCGGAGAACTCGGAAGACCTTGGGCCAAAGCAGAAGAAAGGGCAACCGTCTCTCGAGCGAGGTGACTTCCACGGAAAGACCGGTGCGCCGTTCCACTTTGCGGATCAAATAGTCCAGCCAATCCGCGAACGTCATCGTGTACTTCAGCCAGCGAAGCGTGGCGCGCAGCTTGGAAGATCGAAAATACGCCTTGGAGCGCAGCCGTCGCAGCGCCCCCGCGGGTTTCACGCAGCGATAACGGGAATCTTCCCGGATCAGCTCGCCCGTGGCCGCGGCATTCGCGAGAATCCCTCCGTACACGTTCTCGAAGAAATCGCGCTGCGCAGCGTAGACCTCGCGCACCCGGGATTGCGGCTCGGGACGAATTTCGTGCGCATAGGAAACCTGCAGCATGCGGATGCAATAGTCCTCGTTGCTGAAGGGTTTCGCGCCGGCGCCGGGAAGGAAATGCGGCACCCAATCCATCGAGCTTTCCCGCGCGCGGCTGAGCTGGGTTTGGATCTCGCGCCGCGCAGCTTCATCGCGCGCATCGATCACCAGCACATCCTGCGTCAATCGTCCCTTCGTAAAGTGATCGGGCGATCTTCGCGATGTTGCGCGATCGAAATCGCGCGTCGAGATCACGAAGAACTTGGCACCCGCGCCATCCTCTTCGAAGAGCGACAAGATGTTCGGCGGCAGGACTCGGTTGAGAGAAGAGAGAAGCCGCGGACCGAAGGCCCACTTCACTCCCGGCATCCGCATCCGGTAGAACTTCGAATAGCTCTCCACGATCACGAAGAGGTCGCAGGCGCTGGTCACGTTGGGGGTCGTTCCGAGATAGCGCGACCCGAAGAAGACGACCCCGCGAAGCTCCGGACCCAGGTGCTGGCGAAGCATTCCGGCAATCCGCAGCGCATCCGGATGCACCGAACGGGCCCCGGGTACGGGGTGCGCGCTCACTTCGGCGGCTCGGGGGGAAGAGCCGTCCCATTCTCGCGCATCTCCCGAAGCTTCAAACACATACGCTCTCTCATCATGTCCATGAATTGGGCCGGATCGTCGCGATCCTTCCGGAATTCGAAAGGACCCATGGCCTCGACGCGACCCCGAACCTTAGGTAGGTTTTCCCCGAACTCCTGGATACGGCCACACCTCCAAAACCCATCGACGACAGCGAGGTAGACTAACCAAGGCCGAACTGCAAGAATACCGCCCAACCCGGCCTTCATGAATGGACCGATTTCCCCGTCCTTGGACCTCGTTCCTTCGGGGAAAATGACCATGGGCAGGGTGGCTTGCGATGCAGCTCGACACAAGTCGAGAATCTGCCGGCGGGGAGGGGACTGCGAATCGACGATCGGGTACTCGTAGAGTCGCAGCATGTGGGAGATGACCGGAATGCCTTTCAGATACCTGCGACGAGTCACGATCTTCGGATAACCGGAATTCAAGCATCGGAAGATGAGGGGGATGTCCAACAGTGACTGATGATTCATGAGGATCAATACGCCGGGGCCGCCGGAAACCCGCGGAAGTGGCGCGATTTTCGCGCCTCCGATCCTTTGGACCACAGTCAGTGTCATCCCGGCGAGGAACCGGGACCATCGGGCTAGAATTCGTTCGCGCGAGGAAGGCCTCCATCGAACGAGAGCGACAACGGCCGTTCTTTGTACGATGTCCATGATCAAGAACAGGGTTCCGATCACGGCTAAGGCGAAGTATCCTCTCACGATCTGGAGCTACCCCCCCAGGTTTCGGGGAAGGTCGCTCCTCTCACTTCCATCGGGGATCGATCCATTCCATGAAACAACCGCTGGACACTAGTTCGAACGCCCTACGAGCGTCAACTCGAGCCGCGCGCGAGAAAGAGCGCGCGATCGACGGTGCCGCGCCGGTCATCCCGGCCCGTCCGGACGCCCCGGACGCGGCGGCCCAGGTCTACAACAACGACTTCTCCGACTACGACTACAGCAACTTCTATTCGGGGTCGGGGGACGACGCTTTCGCGCTTCTCGATCCTTTCGACGCCTGGTGGGCCCAAGCCCGGCCGGCCGGCTATTACCTGTTCGGCCAGCCGATGGTCACCGCGCCGAAAACGAGAGTAAGCGTCGTCGAAACGAAGGGGCACCGACGGCTCGACAACCTCGTGAATCTTGCCTCCTATAATTACTTGGGACTTTCCTATCGCCCCGAAGTCATCGATGCCGCCGTCCAAGCGACGCAGCGCTACGGTTTGGGTGCATCCGGATCCCCAATTCTCTCGGGTACGTTCGATCTGCATGAAGAGCTGGCCGAGAATTTGGCCAAGTTCAAGAAGAAGGAAGCGGTCCTTCTTTTTTCCACCGGTTACAGCGCGAACTTGGGACTGATCGCCGGGCTCATGCGCCCGGGAGATCTGATCGTCGCCGATCAATGGGCGCATGCCTCGATCGTCGACGGAATCATTCTCTCCAAAGCAAACGTGCGCTTCTTCCGCCACAACCGCGTCGAGGATCTGGAGAAGAAGCTCAAGGGATTCCACGGCAAGAAGCTGGTCATCGTCGAGGGCGTGTACTCGATGGACGGTGACATCGTGAAGCTGCCCGAGCTCGTGGAAGTCTGCCGCCGCTACGGCGCGCGCATCATGATCGATGAAGCGCATTCCACGTTCTTGTTCGGCGAGAACGGACGCGGCGTCGCCGAGAAGTTCGGTCTCGAAGATGAAGTCGACATTCATCTCGGCACGTTCTCGAAGAGCTTGGGAGGCATGGGTGGATTCGTCGCCGGCCCGCGCAAGCTCGTCAATTATCTGCGGGGGTTCGCACGCTCCCACGTATTCTCTTGCGCGCTGGCACCCGGCGTCACTGCGGGGCTCATCAAGGCGCTCGATATCGTGCAAACCGAACCAGAGCTGCGCGCCAAGCTGCACGAGAATGCGGCAACCATGCGCCGCCTCTTGCGGGATCACGGAGTGGACATCGGGGAATCGACCTCGCAGGTCATTCCCATCATGATCCGCCGCGACGAGCTCATCTTCCCGCTCGCCGAGGAAATGATTCACGAGGGAGTGTATCTGCACCCCATCAAGTATCCCGCGGTCAGCAAGCACCGTTCGAGATTCCGTCTCTCGATCTCGGCCAGCCACACCCAAGAGCAATTGGAGCAGGGAGCGGATGTCATCGTTCGCGTCCTGAAGAGACACAACCTATGCCGCTGACGTTCTATCACTTCAAGAATGCAGTGAGCGCGTTCTTCGAGATTCCCACGGAGCGCGCGCGCGAGCTCCTTCCTGCACCGATGCAGCCGTTGGAAGTGCATCACGGCAGCTCGATTCTCGCGCTGACCGCCTTCGACTTTCACGACAGCATGGTCGGCGCGTATCAAGAGATCGTGCTCGCCATCGTGGTGCCGCCCTTGGTGAAGTCCGGCGATCCGTTCCCGAAGTCGGCCATGTATCCTTTTCTTTTGGGAACCAGCACGGCCGAGTCCCGCCAGCACGCCATCGAGCGCTGGCGTCTTCCCCACTACATGAAGAACGTCGACGTGAAGTTCGAGGAAACGAATCGCCACATGCGCATTCGGGTCATGGAAGGCGAGAACCCGATCCTCGACTTCGAAGTGACCGATTACAACTGGGACCCCGTCGATCAGTTGCACCAGTGCTTCACGCGCGACGGGCAAAGCCGGTTCAAAGTCGACATCCACATGAAGGGGAAGTTCACCGAGCATGAAGAAGAGCGCGGCACGCTCGAGCTCTACGATCATCCGATGTGCCGCAATCTCGTGCGCGATGAGATCGCCGATCGTCCCTTCCGCGAGCTGTGGATGAAGGACGGCACGCAAATCTTCGAAGAGCTTCAAACTCTCTAGTGTCCCGTTGACGACGCGGCGGGCCCCACACACGACTTCCGAAACGGGACCCTAACCGCCCATGCGGGAGCGGTCCGTATTCGTCGTGTTCAATCCGGCGGCGGGCCGGGGACGCTGCGCGCGGCGCATGGAATCCTTTCTGTCCCTCTTGCGCCGCGACCTCGAGCACTTCGATCATGCCGCCACGACGAAACCCGGCGAAGAGAAAGCGCTCGCCGAACGCGCTCTCCGCGAAGGGTATGAAACGATCGTCGCCGTCGGCGGCGACGGAACGTGGTCGTCGGTCGCTGATTGCATCGTGCGCGCGGCACGGCCCGGAGTGCGCTTGGCTCTTTTGGCCGGCGGAACGGGAAACGATTTCGGTAAGACCTTCGGCATTACGTTCGAGCGCTCGGCCGAAGTCGTGCGCGCCATCTCCGAAGGACGCACACGCCGCATCGACGTCGGCAAAGTCGGCGAGCGCCACTTCCTCAACATCGTCGGCATCGGCTTCGATCTCGCCGTGATCGCCGATGCCGCCCGCTTCCCAATTCTGCAGGGAGACGCGCTCTACCAATTCTGCGCGCTTCGCCAACTGTTTCGATTCCCGGGAATCACTCTCGAAATCCAAGGCGAGTTCACGCCTTCCCTTTCCGGCGATCACTTGATGGTCGTCATCGCCAATGCGCGCTTCTTCGGCGGATCCTTCCTCATCGCTCCCGATGCCGATCTCACCGACGGCAAGCTCGACGTGATCGCGATTCGCAATGCCGGCCCCTTCGAGCGTATGCGCCTCTTCCGTAAGGTGGCCCGCGGAACGCACGGCGCCGAGCCTCGCGTGGGGATGGCTCGCAGCAAGAGCATTCGCATTTCGCTTCCCAAGAGCGAGCCCTACGAAATCGACGGCGAGGTTTTCGCCGCCCAGGATGGCTTGCTTGCGATCGACACGGTGCCGGCCGCACTCGATCTTGTCGTTCCCTCGAATGGTGCAGCATCGTGAACTGGATCCAGAAAATCCTGCGCTCGAAATTCATTTGGTTGTTCGTGGGGATCGTGGTGCTGGCCCTCGCCGTGCGCCAGTGGGTGGATTTCGAAGGCGGGCCGCGCCAAGTCGTTCAGAACATGGGCATCTGGGCGCCTTTGGTCTCGCTCTTCCTGCAAACGATCACCACCATGACTCCAGTCGGATCGCTTCTTCTGAGCGTGTTGAACGGAGCGCTGTTCGGCTTCTGGACGGCATTCGCTCTCAATCTCACTTCGGGAGTGCTGGGCGGGCTCGGCATGTACTATCTCTGGCGCCGCGGCGACCACGAGTTCGACATCCAAAGGTCGATGCAAGCGCTGCCGGTTTGGTTTCGCCGGCATGCGGGCGACAATCTCCTGTTCTTGATCATCCTGCGCATGGTGCCTTGGGCGGGTGGAGGATTGGCCGACCTCATTGCCGGCGCCCATCGCGTTCCGGTGCGCACGCAATTCTTGAGTCTTGTGGTCGGCTACATTCCGGGTTCGCTCTTGTACGCGCTCTTGGGGGCCGGCCTCGTCCGGTTGTAGGGCATCGCGACCGGGTAAGAAAAAGCGCCTCCCCATTTCGGGAAGGCGCTTCGTTCTTCAGTCTGCCGCAGTTGCCTTCGGCCGATCGTGACGACGCCGCTTCACCCAGCTGCACGTGGCACGGCTGCGCTCTTAGCGATAGAGCGACTTGATGGATCCCCAGGTCGAAGCATCGACGGAGCTCGGTCCCTGAAGAAACACTTCGCCATTGAGCTCGAGATCGTATCCCCCCGGAGAAAAACCGGCGATGTTCGCGCCGAACGTCCAGCCGGTCGGATCAACGAGAAGCGGGAACACGTCGCCGCCCGTGAACGTGAGATCGCCCACGAAGCTTCCCGTGGAAGTCGCCACGTTGTAGGTCAAGGTGAAGTCACCGAACTCGCCGTCGAGATAAGTTGAGAATCCGTCGGTGAAGGTGGCGGGGGACGTTGCATTCGGCGGGTCGACGCCGTAGTCGGCGTTCGAGGGCAAGCTGTCGACGTAGATGGTCAACAGTCCGCCCGAGTACTGAACAATGTGAGTGGTTCCGTTGATCGATTCCCCTTGGGAAATCAATCCGCGGATGTACCAGGTGTAAGAGTACTGGGCCGTGTTCCAAACAAGTGGAGCTTCGATATCGTTCAGAATTCCGACAGCCTGAAGCTCGTCGCCGACTTCAGAGCTCGGGAACCCACCCGTCTCCCAAGAATTGCCGCTGAGATCGAGAATCGTTTGGGCGCCCATGGCCCACGTCGCAGACAGGAGAACAAAAAGGATCGCGGGAATGGTTTGACGCATACAAGGGACCTCATCTGAATTCGAACGCGCGCGGGGGACTCTCCACCCACTGACGAGGATTTGGGGACGCGGGGGGAGTTGCCTGCGGTGGCTCGCCACCCAAATCCTCTCGTTCGATGTGAAGGGCAAGGAGTCTAGCGAATCGGATATGGGCAACCCAAGGGAATTATCCACAGGATTTGTGGATATTTTTCATGCTTGCCGGGGCGAGACGGTTTTCGCGGTTTCGAGCCGACGGTTACAATCTCACGCCATTCCCTAGAAATGCCTCTTCAATCCTCTGGAAATGCCGCACTACGACTCGTCCGGAGGGCCGGAGGCGCTCGAAATTTGGTCCGCGCGAACCTTTGCAGGATCCATCTTGCGCGCGGAGGCGATCATCTTGTCGATGGTCTCATCGAACTCCGCCTTTGCGCCTCTCTGGAATCGCAGCGGGTTGATCCGCGCCACGACGAACGCCCGCAGGTACGGGCTCTGCAATCCGCGCTCCTTCAATTTCGCGACCGCGTCGGTCACTACATCATCGAGCTCGAGCATCTTCGCAGCGCGCTCGCTTCGCGTTTCGAGCGCTGTCGGGAGCTTCGATGCCAGAAACTTCTCCACTCGTTTCAGCACCGGATGGTACGCACCTCCCGCAAAACGCCCGCGCGCTTGATAACAGCGTCCCAAGGTCAAGAGCGCAGGCTCCTCGAATTCGACTGCGTATTCGCGTTCGGGGCGAGGATCGAATTCCACGAGCGCTTCGGCGAGACGAATGACTTCGAGCGCACGCTCGCGCAGGTTATGCGACTTCTCGGTGTTGAGAACGAGAATGCGATGCGCGACCTCTTGTTCGGGAACGACGATGGCGATGATCGAACGCGCGCCCAAGGAGCGCATGGCGGCGAGACGATGGCTGCCATTCGGCACCCAATACTTCCCCTCTTCCGTTCGATACGCGACGACCGGATCCAAATAGCGGCCGAGCTTGTCGATCGCGGTGGACAAGCGATTCACGTGAGCTTCGGAAAGATCGCGCTGATACGGCGTCGGCTCGACGAGCTCGATCGGGAGCGCCGCCAAGACCTGCCAGTTCGATCCCAAAGGATCGCGATATGCCGCGAGAACCGATCCGCGGTCGGCTTCGATCTCGCTCTGCAATCGTTCCAGCGAAGCAGGAGGCGTCGCGGAAGCCAGCCGCTCCGCGGAAAGCCCGCGCGGCTCGGGCACCGCCTTCTTCTTCTTCGCTCTCGCCTTGCGCGGGGTTCCCGCCATGCAGCTCTACCGGATCCCGACCGCTTCGCGTGCGCTCGCTTCTTTCGCAGCCGCTTCGGGAATCGCCAGCCCGCTGCGCTCCTGCGCGGCTTCCAAAATGAGCCGCAACAGATCGGAGTAACGCAGTCCGGCGTATCCGGCCATGAAGTTCAGCTTTCCGTCCCAGCACCATCCCGGGTTGGGATTCACTTCGAGAAGCTTGATGGTTCCTTCCGCGTCGCACCGAAAGTCAAAGCGCGCGTAGTCGCGGCATCCCAAGCGTTCAAAGAGCGCGCTCGAGTAATCGATGAGCCGGCGCATCGAGTCGTTGTCGAGATTCGTTGCCTCGCGGCAGGCGATCTGCGTCCAGTAGGGCGATTCCGGATGCCATTTCGATTCGTACGAGAGAATCGGCGGCAGTCCCTTCGGAAGCCGCGAGAAGTCCACGACGAGCGGCGGCAGCGCTTGGAAGGAAAGGCCCGGATTGCCCAGGATGGCGACGGAGTACTCCGGTCCGGTGAGAAATTCCTGCACCAGAATCCCGTGGCGGCCGAACGTCTCGCGCAGCCAGGTGACATAGGCGACGAGCTCGCCCGTGTCGTGCACGACCGCGTCTTTGGTGATGCCGAGACTCGAATCGCCGCGGTTCGGCTTCACGAGCGCGGGAAACGTGGATGGCAGGGTCGCCGAGGTGTCGTCGGGACCGCAGTAGGATTCCAACGGAACCGGCACGTCGATCGATTGCGCGACGGCACGCACCAGCGCCTTGTCGTAGCACGCGCCCAGACAGGAGGGCCCCGCTCCGGTGTAGGGAATGCCGTGCATCTCCAAGAGCGCGGGAACGTGCAGCTCCTTGAACGCGTCGTTCTTGTAGCCTTCGTCGCACAGATTGAGCACGAACTCCGGCGGATCCTTGCGCAGCCGCATCACCATCGCTTCGTGGTCGTCCAAGTATTCGAATTCGTAGCCGTCCAATTCGGCGAGCGCATCCTTCAAGCGCTTCACGGTGTCGTGATCTTCGGCGTTGAATTGGCCGCCGCGCTTCACTTCGTCGGGAAGGCGCGGATCCCCCAAGAACACGGTCACGGCGCGGCGGAACTTCGGCGCCGAGGCCGGCTTCACGTCGCGTCGCGGCGCCTTGGCGGTGATGAACAAACGGTGGGCCATCATGCCGAGATCTTGCCCGCGGCTGGACTCCGCCTCGAGAACGCCGTGGTTGCGAATTCCTGAGAATCCCTGCTTTTCGAGCAGCGTCGTGATGCGATCGAAGGAGTAGAGACGCTCGGCGTAGAACTGGTCGGTCAAGACACCCATCTCCGCGTGCACGACCACTTCGCGCGAGATGAGCCGGTCGCCGTCGGAGGACAGCGCGCGCTCGCGGCACACGAGATGCGACTCGTCGACCCATTCCCAGGAGCGCGGCTGAAAATTCTTGCGCATCCAGTCGCCGTCGGTGAGATCCAAGACGATCGTGCCGTTCGAGGCGAGATGCCGGCGCACGTTCGAGAGCACCGCTTCGTCGTCGGACTCGACGTCGAAGTAGCCGAACGAATTCCCCAGCAGCATGACGGTGTGGAAGAGCTCCCCGCGATGGCGATAGCGGCGAGCGTCCCCTTCATGAAAGCTGACGTCCAAGCCGCTCTGCTTCGCGCGGCGCCGGGCCAAGCGAATCAAATAGCGCGAGCGATCGATCCCGTAGACGTTGCGATATCCGCGCCGGGCCAGCTCCAGTGAATGCCGCCCCTGCCCGCAGCACAGATCCAAGATGCGGTCGTTCTGCTCGAGCTCCGCCGCCATGATGACGAGGTCGACTTCCTTGCGCGTGTTGTCGACGTTCTCCACCACGTCCCCGTCCGTCTTGAGATAGACGGAATTGAACAGATGGCGCCACCAATCTGAGGGGAGGTGGCGCTCCAGATCGGGGATCGGGCCCAGCGTGCGGCGCTTCTGGACGGCGGAGCCGGACGAAGCGCGGGATGCGTTGGGAGGAAGCGGCAGGGATGCGGCGGGAGGGTCTTTCGACATGGCGGCGATATGTCCCGGGACTCAGGCCGCCCGGGCGGGAGAGAGTGTACGAATCGGCCGCGAGCAAATGATCTCGGCGCAAATGGTACGGCCAAGCGAGCCGCCGTCAACAGTGGATTGGGAAAAAGATGGTTCGCGTGGCGTGTTCAACTCGGCGCGAAGCTCACGCCTTTCGAGAGATTCTCGGGGACGCCGTCCGGGTAGCGCTGGCGGATGTGCTCTTCGATGTGAGCGGCGCGATTTCCAGGGTTGGGATGGGTGGACATGAACTCGGGCTGCTCTTGGCCGCCCGAGGCCTCCTCCAAGATCTCCATCACCGAGATGAGCTCGCGCGGATCGTAGCCGGCGTCGGACATGAGGTGCACGCCGAGGGAATCGGACTGCATCTCGTCCTCCCTCCCGTATTGCATCTGGATCATGTTGGCCACGAGCGCGGCCATCTGCTGGGCGGATTGGGGATCGTCAGAAGCCATGCCCACCGCACCGATGAGCGACTGCATCAATTGATCCTTGGCGATGCGTTCGGCGGAATGCCGTCCTACGACGTGCCCAACCTCGTGACCCAGGACTCCGGCGAGCTGCGCTTCGTTCTGGAGCCGCATGAGGAGCCCGCGCGTGATGAAGATGGGGCCCCCGGGAAGAGCGAATGCGTTGACCGTCTGCGGATCGGCCAGCACATGAAACTGATACTCATAAGGAGTTTGCGAGGCGACGGTGTTTTGCACGACGCGATTCCCTACCTGGGTCACGAATTCGCCCAACTGCGGATCGGGATCGATGCCCCCGAATTGCGCCGCCATCTCCGGCGCGGATTGCAAGCCGAGCGCGATCTCCTGCTCGGGAGTGAGCGCGATCGCTTGCGATTCTCCGGTGATGGGATTCTTCTGGCGAGACGAGTAGTACGTCAGAAACCCGATCGCGGCGATCACGAGGGCAATCATGAAGCGGGGATTCCGTCGCATCGCCAATGCTCCTCTCGTTACTTGCCATTTCGCCGCCGGGGGCCGCGTTCGTCGTCCCGCACCCACCATCCCAGAATCTGAATCACGCGGGTCCCCACCAGGTCATAGGTCATACGCCGCAAACCAACCGGCTGGATCGAGCGCACCTCCGAAACCAGGTGCGGGAAGATGAGCGCGACCGAAAGCCGTCCGATTCCCGACAGCAAGAAGAGCACGGTCCAAAGCTTCCCGCCCACGAACGCCGGCAACTGCTCCAAGAGAACACCGCCGGCGAACGTGCCGGCGGCGATCCCGAGTCCATTGACCACATTGAAGTAGGCGAGGTAGCGCGTTCGCTGTGCCGGGGAGACGGCATCGTAAACAAAATTGACCGAGCAGAGATTCAATCCGCCCCAGAGGAATCCGCCCAAGAGAAAGAGGAACAAGAGCCATAGGGGAGTCCCCGAGATCGCCCAAAGAAACGGCACGAGCGAGACTCCGAGAAACGTCCACTTCATCGCCACGCGATTCCCGTGGCGATCGCCGATGCGTCCCCAGCGAGGAATCATCAAATTGCCGAAGAGGGTTCCCGCCATCACGACGATCGAGTAGGTCAAATACTCGTAGTGCAGATCCTTGAGCATGTAGACCGCAACGTACGGAGACGACACGAACGTCCAAAAGCTCATCCCCGACATCAGCAGCGTGAAGCGAACGAAGTTGTCGCGCCGCGCGCGTCCCAGGAATTCGAAGAACGACAGACGGCTTTCGTGAGGCTCTTCCCACGGCGGATCGTGGAGCTTGGTGAGCATGATCCAGGACACGCCCCGGGCGAGCGCGGCGGCGACGCACAAGAGCGCGAAGCCGGCCAGAGGATTCCCCTTCGTCGCCTGCAACACAGCTCCGGCGAGAAGGCCGGCGATCGTGGTGCCCACACCCAACGCCATGCTGCGCTTTCCGAAGAACCGCCCGCGATCGTCGGCACGTAAATACTCGGAGACGATGCTCCCCCACGCCGGCGTTCCGAACGCGTTGCTCGTCATCCCGAGCGTGTACAGAGCGATGAGCGCGGCGATCGCATACGGTCCGAACATCGGCGCGACGAACGCGAGCGGAAGCCACAAAAGTCCCTGCACGCCGGCGGTGATCAGCACCAAGCGCTTGCGCGTTCCCGCCCAATGCACTCCCTCCGCGGACTTGAGCTGCGCGAGCGACAGCACGAGCTGACGCAGCGAAGTCAAAAGCCCCGATTGAAACGGGGTCGCGCCCAAGGCGAGCGCATAGGGCACCATGAACGACTCGGTGAATCCGGTCATGACCGCGAACGGATAGACTTCGCGATGCGCGACCCGTAGGCTGCGCTGGACTTCGGAAGATTCCGGATCGACCGCCGGCTCGTGTTCCGCCGTTTGCGTTAGCGACATTGGTCCAAGACTTCGCGAAGGGGATTGAGGCGGGGCGGCAGCTCGATCACGATCTTCTCTTCGGCGCGCACCGGATGCGCCGCCTCGATCCGGGTGCCGGCCAGCGCAATCCCCCGGACCCGCGCGAGCACCGCTGGCGAGGCTTGGTCATCGCCATATTTGCGATCCCCCACGATGGGATGGCCGATCGCGGCGAGCTGCACCCGAATCTGATGTTTGCGGCCAGTCTCGAGGTCGACCTCCAGAAGCGCGCAATTCGATCTCTCCTCGAGAACGCGATACTGCAATCGAGCCAGCTTCGATTCGTGAACTTGGCGGCGATGCGCAATCACCCGATTCGCCGGTCCGCTCGAGAGAAAGTGCTCGAGCTCGTCCTCCTTCTTCACGGGAACACCGCGCACCACCGCCTGATACAGCTTGCGCACGGTCCGCTCCCGGAGCTGCCTGGAGAGACGGCCCGCCGCCTTGGAAGTCTTCGCGAACAGCACCACTCCCGCGACGGGGCGATCGAGCCGGTGCACCAGCCCCAGGTAGACGTTGCCGCGCTTGCCGGCGTGGTGTTTGATCCAGCGCTTCGTTTGATCGAAGAGAGAATCGTGTCCGGTGCGGTCGCTTTGGGTCAGCACGCCGAGATTCTTGTAAACTGCGATCAGGTGATTGTCTTCGAACAGAATCTCGAGAGAGGGAGCGCTTGACTCAGGAAGCCTTCGATCCGAGGATGTCCGCAACTTTTCCCCGTCCCCCAAACCCTCGAGCGACTGATGCGGCGAACCCGGCGCGTCGCGGCGCCCCGTGCAAAGTCACGCCCGGCTCCGGACCGGAACGCCTTTCGGGCGCTCTTGGCGCGCGGAGGCATTCGTCTCGACGCAACTCAACTGGACCGGCTTTGGCGATACCATAATCTGCTCCGCAGCCGGAATCAAGGAAGCGAGCTCACCCGTTTGATCGGATTCGAAAGCATGGTCGTGAAGCACTACGTCGATTCCATGATCGTCGCCGATTTGTGCGAGATTCCCTCGCCGCTCGTCGATGTCGGTACCGGGGCCGGCCTGCCCGGAATCCCGCTCAAGATCCGCTTGCCGAAGTTGAAGCTGGTTCTGGCGGAACCGCGCCCGAAGCGTGTGGAATTCCTGCGCGAGGCAGTGCGCGAGCTGCGTTTGGAAGGCGTCGGCGTGTTTCCGCACAAGGTCGTGAGCCGTAGCTTCACGCAGCCGATGAAAGGTGCGATCTCTCGTGCGCTCGAGCCGATCGAGAAAACCGTGCTACGCACCTCGGGGTGCTTGAGCGAAGGCGGGCTGCTCCTGTTCCTGAAAGGACCGGCGGTGGCACCCGAGATCCAAGCAGCGCGGGTCCGTTTCGGATCGGCCATCGAGGTCGTGCTCGACAAGAGCTACGTGCTTCCCGGTACGCGATTCGATCGCCGGCTCGTCGTGCTGCGCCGCACCGGAGATTCGGCATCGCTCGAGGCGGCAGCATGATTCAGAAGATTCGCAACATCGCCATCATTGCCCACGTCGATCACGGCAAAACCACGCTCGTCGATCGTCTCTTGCAGCAGTCCGGTGCACTCGATCCGCGCGGTGATTTCGGGGAGCGCATCCTCGATTCGAACGATCTCGAGCGCGAGCGCGGCATCACCATTCTGGCGAAGAACACTTCCATTCAATGGAATGGATATACGATCAATATCGTGGACACGCCGGGCCACGCCGATTTCGGCGGCGAAGTGGAGCGCGTGCTCTCCATGGTCGATTCCGTGCTGCTTCTCGTGGACGCCGTGGACGGCCCCATGCCGCAGACGCGCTTCGTTACCCAGAAGGCGTTCTCGCACGGCCTTCGGCCGATCGTGGTGATCAACAAGATCGATCGCGACGGGGCGCGGCCCATCGCCGTGCTCGACGAAACATTCGATCTCTTCGACCGCTTGGGCGCCACCGACGAGCAGCTCGACTTCCCGGTCGTGTATGCCTCCGCGCTGCAGGGTTACGCGTTGCGCGATTTGGGTGAAGACCCGGTCGACATGAAGCCGCTCTTCGAAACGATTCTGAAGCACTGCCCTCCCCCGCCGGTGAATCCCGAAGGCCCCTTCCAGATGCAAGTCTCGTCGCTCGATTACTCCACGTTCGTGGGCGCCATCGGAATCGGACGCATCGCCCGCGGCTCGATCGGCCGCAACACTCCGGTCACCGTCATCGATCGCGACGGAGAGAAGCGCTCCGAGCGCATTCTGCAAGTGCTGGGCTTTCGCGGGCTGGAGCGCATGGAGATTCCCAGCGCTTCGGCCGGCGACATCATCGCGTTCATCGGAATCGAGCATCCCCACATCTCCGATACGCTGTGCGATCCGGAGCATGAGGAGGCGCTTCCTCCACTCGTCGTCGACGAGCCCACGATCTCGATGACGTTCGAGGCGAACACGTCGCCGTTCTCGGGAAAGGACGGCCGCTTCGTGACGAGTCGCCAGATTCGCGAGCGCTTGTTCCAAGAAGCGCTGCACAACGTCGCGCTGCGCGTCGAGGAGACGACCGATCCCGACAAGCTCAAAGTTTCCGGGCGCGGCGAGCTGCACCTGTCCATCCTGCTCGAGAACATGCGCCGCGAAGGATACGAAATGGCGGTCTCGCGCCCGCGCGTGATCACGAAGGAAGTGGATGGTGCGCGCCACGAGCCGTACGAAACGCTCGCCGTGGACGTGGAAGAGCGCCATCAAGGGCAAATCATGGAAGCTTTGGGGTCGCGCGGCGGATCTTTGACCGACATGCGCCCCGACGGAAGAGGGCGCGTGCGCTTGGACTACATCATTCCGACGCGCGGTCTCATCGGATTTCAGACGACTTTTCGCACGCTGACATCGGGGACCGGGCTCATGGTGCACGTGTTCGAGAAATACGGACCGGCCAAGGCCGCGGATCTCGTGCGCCGGCCGAACGGCGCCATGATCTCCAATGCCATGGGAAAAACGCTCGCCTATGCGCTCTTCAATTTGCAGGAGCGCGGAACGCTGTTCATCGAGCCCGGCGAGCAGGTCTACGAAGGACAAGTGATCGGCTTCCACTCCCGCTCCGACGATCTCGTCGTGAATCCGCTCAAGGGGAAAAAGCTCACCAACATGCGCGCCGCCGGCAGCGACGAGAACATTCTGCTGACGCCGCCTTGGAAGCTCACTTTGGAGCAGTCGCTGGAAATCTTGGAAGACGATGAGCTCGTCGAGGTGACGCCGCGCTCCATCCGGATTCGCAAGCGGCACCTGCAGGAGGAAGACCGCAAGCGCGCCGAGAAACTCATGGGAGTGACGTGACGATTCTGCGCGCCATCCTGTTGGTGATCCTGATCAGCGGATGTTCGCGCAGCGAGAAGCAGGCCGGCGGCGGTTCGCGCCCACCCTCGATCGTGCTCATCACCATCGACACGCTGCGCGCCGATCACCTGGGCTGCTACGGATACGCGCCGTATCGCGAGCCGGTGTCCCCCGAAATCGATGGCTTCGCGAAATCCGCCGCGCGATTCACGAATTGCTTCGCACCGCGCGCGCAAACGATGCCGTCCTTGACCTCCATGCTGACCGGCATGTATCCGTCCCGCCACGGGATTCTCGAGAATGCGCAGACCCTGGCGCCGTCGACGCGCACGATGTTCGCGATCTTGGCGGACAAAGGCTACGACACCGCCGCGTTCGTCTCTTTCGTGCCCGCCGGGCGCGATGGAAATCCCGCTCCCGGCGCCGCGCTTCTCTCCACCGGATCCGACACCGGTCCCGGCGGTCCCCAGCTCGTCAGCACGTGGGAGAAGGACGCGAACACCGCGTTGAAAGCGATCGAATGGTTGAAGGCGCGCGATTCCTCCAAGCCATTCTTCGTGTGGATCCACTTCTACGATGTGCACCATCCGTATGGTCCGGCTGCACCGTTCGATCGCCTGTTCATCGGCGATTATCGCGGTCCGCTTCTGGTGCGCGAAGGCGCGCCCGAACCGGAGTTCGGATCGGTCTCCAAGCGGCTGGACGAAGCGGCGCTGCGCAATGCTCCGCTCGATCCCGCCGATCATGCGTACGTGTTGGCGCTCTATGACGGGAGCATCCGGGGCGTCGACCGGCATGTCGGCGCGATCCTGCGCACGCTCGAAGAGGAGAAGCTCTCGGCGACGACCGGTGTCTTCGTGACCGCCGATCACGGCGAAGAGCTCGGCGACCACAACGATTACTACTACCATGGGAACTCGGTCTACGATGCGGCACTGCGCATTCCTCTCTTGATGCGCTGGCCCGGCAAGACGAGCCCCGGCGTCGTGGACCAGCTCGTGCAAAACGTCGATCTCTTGCCGACCATTCTGGAATGGATCGGCGCCGCCTCCTCCGATCCTCTCGAAGGGATCTCCTTTGCCGGCGCGTTCGGATCCGGCGCCGCGCCGGGATCGGCCCGCGATGCGGCCTACGCCGAGTGGCAGGACTTGATCGTTTCGGTGCGGACTTTGGAATGGAAGTACATTTTCAATCCCCAAGGCGCGCATCCCAAGAAGCCTCCGTATTATGATGATCGAGCCTCGAAGAAAGGCTTTCGAGTGGACTGCGAAGAGCTTTACGACGTGACACGCGATTCCAAGGAAACCGTGAACTTGGCGCAGTCCGATTCCACGCAGGCCGCGAGCCTGCGTACCCTGGCGATCGAGCACCGCGAGCGGCCGGGAGCGGGACAGACGATGGTCCCAACGGAGGAAGGTGCAGTCACGGAAGAATTGCGATCGTTGGGATACGTGGGCGCGCCGGCCGACCGCTCCGACGTCATCCTCAACGCGCAACATTGCGAAAGGAGCAGGTCTTGAGCCCCGCCGGTACCGTTCGTACGCGTTCGAAATCGAAGAGCACTTCCAAGACGACAAGAACGAAAACCGCAAGCCACAGCAAGTCGCGGGGAAGCGCCAAGGCGCGCACCGCCGCCCGCGGCGAAGAGACATACAACGGCATCGGCAGCGCAGCCGTCGCGGCGAAGACCGGCAAGGGCTGGCAGGATTGGTTTGCAATTCTCGATCGCGCCAAGGCGAACACCTGGCCGCACAAACAAATTGCTTCGTTTCTGTATGACGAGCAAAGCGTTCCCGGATGGTGGTGCCAGATGATCACCGTCGGCTACGAGCAAGCACGCGGGCTGCGCGTCAAACACCAGAAGGCCGACGGCTTCGCCGCGTCGGCGAGCAAGACCATCGAGGCTCCGGTCGAAAAGTTGTTCGATGCCTGGAACGAGGAAGCCTCGCGGCGCAGTTGGCTCGGCAACGAAGCCCTCACGATCCGCAAGAGCACGCGGCCGAAATCGATGCGTATCACCTGGGGAGACGGCTCGTCGGTTGCGGTGAACTTTTCCAAGAAGGGAACCGCCAAGAGCCAGGTGGCCATCGATCACGAAAAGCTGGGGGCGGCCGGAGACGTTGCCCGGATGAAAAAGATCTGGGGCGCCGCGCTCGACAAATTGAAGGCGAAGTTGGAAAGAAACTGAGCTCGCGACATCGAGAGGATGCAACCATGACTCGTTGGATTCTTCCCGCCGCGCTCTTCGCCCTTGCGCCGGCCGCGTCGGCGCAAGTGAAGACCATCCCGATTGCCACCGGTCTCGAGTATCCCGTCTATGTGACCCCCGCACCGGGAGACACGCACCGGCTCTTCGTCGTCCAGCAGGGAGGAATCATTCGCGTCATCAAGGACGGGCAGCTCTTGCCTTCCCCGTTTCTCGATCTCGAGTCGCTCGTTCATCACGAAGCCGGCAGCGAGCTGGGACTCTTGGGTCTCGCCTTCCATCCCGATTACGCAACGAACGGCTACTTCTTCGTGTATTACACGGCTGGTCCGTTTCCGCTCTTCGACGTCGTTCGCCGCTACCAAGTGAGCTCGAATCCGGACAGCGCCGTCGCGTCCAGCGGACAGCGCATGCTGCGTATCTCGGATCCCTTCGGAAACCACAACGGGGGCCAGATCGCGTTCGGACAAGACGGCTACTTCTACATGGCGCCAGGCGATGGCGGCAGCGCCGGCGATCCGGACAACCGCGCCCAAGATCCCGGCGAGCTCCTGGGGAAAATGCTGCGCATCGATCTCGATGCGGACGATTTCCCCGCGGACCCGTTCACGAACTACGCGATTCCTCCGGACAATCCATTCGTGGCGTCGGCCGACACGCTTCCCGAAATTTGGGCGTTCGGTTTGCGCAATCCCTACCGCTGGAGCTTCGATCGCCTCACCGGCGATCTCTACATCGCCGACGTCGGCCAGGGAGAATGGGAAGAGATCGATTACGAGCCGAACTCGAGCCCTGGTGGGCGCAATTACGGATGGCACATCATGGAAGGCAACCACTGCTACGAACCGCCGGCCGATTGCGATTCAACCGGTTTGGTTCTTCCGGTTCTCGAGTATGACCATCCCACCGGCTTTTCGATCATCGGCGGCTACGTTTACCGCGGCAGCGCGATCCCCTCTCTCACCGGTCATTATTTCCTGGCCGACTATGTCACCGATCTCATCTGGTCTTTCCGCATCGACAATGGACAAGCGGTGGATTTGACCGACTGGGGACCCGTTCTCAACGCAACCGGAGAGATTCAGAGCGTCACGGGATTCGGGGAAGACTTGGACGGCGAGCTGTACTTCGTCTTGCACGGCGACGGAACGAACGGCCAAGTGCGCAAGATGATTCCCGATTCCACTTCCGGCCCGGGTCCCGGCCCGCCGGTGCACGCCTTCCAGCTCTCTTCCGCCCGCCCGAATCCGTTTCGCGAAACGACGCAGTTCACGCTGCAGCTTCCGCGCTCCGGCGACGTGAAGGTCACGCTGCACGACTCCAGCGGGCGCGTCGTCCGCACGATCGACCAACGCTTCCGCCCCTCGGGGATCCACTCCTATACCTGGGACGGAAAGGATGACGAAGGGAACGCCATGCCTTCCGGGATCTACTTCATTCGCGCGAATGCTTCCGGAACGGTTCTCTCGGCTCGGGTGACGCACCTGCGCTGATCGCGCTGAATGTTTCGGTATTCGGCGGTTCGCGCGGATCGGAGCGCCCACACCTCTCGGCTCCCGATGCGTTCCTCGGCGCGCCGGCAGCTCGCCACTTGCACAGATTCTCGGGGTCTCTCGTCTCCACTGCAGGTCCTCGCGCGCATCCATTACCGGCGCGCTGCGGTACACAGTTCGACTCGAGACCCCGAGAATCTGTGCAGCGACTGCCGGTGCGCCTCCGGTACGCCAGGTCGCCGAGAGGCATGGGCTTGCTCCGGCGGCGAACCGCCGAAGGAAACATTGCAGCGTATGCACGTGCTGGCGCGCGGCCTTCCGGAGCAGGACTCAAGGTGCTTCACGCCGATGGGCGACTCACGCCGAGATCTGCGTTCAGCGTTGACTGGCGCATTCGAGCGGGCATCGAATGTACGCCTCGAGTTGCGGACATCGAAGGCTGCGATTCGGACTTCAACTCGAGGCCATCGGACGGATGAGGCTCGAAGAAGCTTCACGAGACAGGCGACGGGCGAAGCCTTTGATGTTTCCATCGCCGGTTCGCCGCCGGAGCAAGCCGGTGCCTTTCGGCGAAATCGCGTATCCGGAGGCGCAGCAGCGGTCGCCGCTCAGCTTCCCGGTGTCTCGAGGCGAACTGTGTACCGCAGCGCGCCGGTAATGGAAGCGCGCGAGGATCCTTCCGTGGAGACGAGAGACACCGGGAAGCTGAGCACTAGGCGAGCCGCTGCCGCGCCGAGGAACGCGCTTGAGCCGAGAGGCACCGGCGCTCCGTAGAGGCGAACCGGTGAAAACCGAAAACTTCGCGATCGCTACTTCTTCGGACCGGTCGGCGTGTACTCCAGCATTTCCGGAACTTGGACTGCGGAGGGCGCGAAGCGACTGCTCACGAAGAAGCCGCCTTTGAGCGGCGTGTAGAGCTCGATCGCCAATTGAGAGAATGGGAACCGCCCGCCGAGCTTCGCTTGAGGGTCGTACGTGAAGGAAGCGATCACCAAGATGGGACCGGAGTCGTCCGGAACATTCTCGAGCGGCGTGCGAAACATCTTTCCGGGGAATGTCTTGTTCATCAACTTCTGGTGGATTTCGCTGAAGTACCACTTCCCGACGGACTCTTTGTCCTTGAACCAGGCGAAAATGACTTCTTTCCCGGTGGTGGACTTGGCCGCTTCCACGCCCAGACATCCCGGAGTCGACTGAATCTCCATTTGCAGATTCGGGAAATAGTCTTCGGCGTGATACTCCTTGGCGTCCGCGGGGGCCGGCGGAAGTGTAGTCAGTTCCTGGCCCAAGACCGGCGCGCCCATTCCCATGGCCATGAAAGCGCCAACGAATCCCATCCAAAGACAATTCCGAGTCATTCCGGTCATTCCTCCATCTCCAAGCGGGGTGTTTGAGCGCACAGCATACCTGGGATCGCCCTTCGCGCGCCATCCCCCACCGGCACCGCGATCCAATCGACCGCACGGCATGAGGAATGCACCACTTCTTGGCAAATCCCGGAGTCTCGGCAGAGCGGGCGGCAGAAGCGAACACCGCCGCCATTTGTACACATTTCCGGGGAGAGGAGTTCATCATGGCAGTGGAACGGATCGATCCCGAGACCGCTCACGATCGCGTGTACTCAGGAAAAGCCTTGTTGGTATGCGCTTACGACAGTGAAGAGAAGTTTCGAGAGAATCACTTGGAGGGTGGGATTTCTCTCTTCGAGTTGGAAGCACGCAAGTCCCGCATTCCGAAAGATCGCGAGACCATTTTCTACTGCGCTTGACCGGCAGAAGCCACGTCCGCCCGTCGGGCGGAAGAGTATCGAGCGCAAGGCTTCACGAACGTGAAAGCGCTGAGCGGGGGCGTGAATGCCTGGAGGCAAGCGGGATTCGAGGTCGTCGCTCCCTAGAGCGGCGTGATCTCACGACGCGCGATGATTGGGGCGGTTGAGCTCAAAGAATCTCGATGTCGAGAGTCGCCGCTCCCATTCTTCCCAAGAGCTCGCGCGACCACGCGGCGGCGCGCGCCGCAGTCCCCGGAAAGGCGCGCGCCCCCCAATAAACCGAAAGCGTGCGGGTCGTAGTCTCGGTCGTCTTGGTGCGTTGGGCATCCTTCACCGCGTTGGCGCACGGCCCCGAGACGTCGTGCAAGCAAAGGAGTCCCTCCACATCGATCTCCTGTCCTGCGGGATTGAATACGTAGCGCTCTCCCGCCGCCGCCGGCGCAATACGCAAAGGCTCCTTGGCCAAGTCGAGATCGATCACGCTGATTGGGATTCCGCTGTGCAGCGACGTGACATTGCAGACATCCACCGCCGCATTGATCGAGCGCAGCGTTTGTTCCTCCGCGGCGCGAACCAGATATTCGGAAGCCGGTTTCCCGCGACCCGTCGGCTTGTAGCCGGCGTGACGCAGAACATCACGGATTGCGGCGCGCAACTCCTCGCTGCGTACGAAAGGGCTGGAAGCGTTCGCGGAGAGAAGCTCGAGTAACCATGACGGTGGAGCGATCTCGCCCAACGTGCGCGGAAACGTCGTCGTGAAGGCGGCGACTTCCAAGAGCGGATGAGGTTCGACTCGAATGACGATGACGCAATCCCGAAAAGCGTGGCATGATGCCCGGCGCGCAAGAGAATCCATCGCCGGTCGCGTTTCGTCCAGCGCCTCGATCGAGGCCGCGCCGGCCCGTTTCCGAGGTGGGAAGCTTGTCCATTTACGATTCGATCACGGAGCAAATGAAGGCGGCCATGCTCGCCAAGGATGCCGCGCGCTTGTCCGCGCTCCGCAACATCCGCGCCGCGTTTCTCACCGAGATGAAAAAGTCGAACGCCAAGGATTTGCCCGACGAGACTTGCGTCGATCTCCTGCGACGTTTGGAAAAGCAGAGGAAGGAAAGCATCGAGGCATTCGAGAAGGGCGGAAGAGCGGAGCAGGCAGCCGCTGAAAAGGCCGAGCTCAACGTGATTGGGGAATTCCTCCCTCAGCTCGCCGATGAAGCAACGACCAAGGCGTGGGTCGAAGAAGCGATCCGGGCGACGAATGCCGCGCAGCCGAACGACCTCGGCAAGGTGATGGGCGCGGTCATGAAGGCGCACAAGGGCGAAGTGGACGGCACTCTCGCGCGGACCCTCGCCGCGAAAATCTTGGGCGGCTGAAATCCATTGCTCCACCGTGAGGCCATGCTGGAGCGACTCGATGCGGCGCGCGCCCCGTGGGATGTGGTGGTGATCGGCGGCGGAGCAACGGGCGTCGGCGTGGCGCTCGATGCCGCCTCACGCGGTTATTCCACCGTGCTCGTGGAGCGCGGGGATTTCGCCCAAGGAACCTCGAGCCGGAGCACGAAGCTCATTCACGGCGGCGTGCGTTATCTGCGCCAAGGCAACGTGTCGCTCGTCCTGGAAGCTCTGCGCGAGCGCGCCGTGCTGCGCCAGAATGCGCCACACTTGGTGCACGATCTTCCTTTCGTCGTTCCCATTTACGATTGGTGGGAGGGGCCGTTTTATGGTGCGGGGCTCAAGGTCTACGATCTTCTCGCCGGGCGTCACGGCTTTGGCCGCTCGCATCTTCTTTCACGCGATGAAACCCTCGCGCGAATTCCGACGATCGAGCACGAAGGCCTGCGCGGGGGAATCGTGTATCACGACGGCCAATTCGACGATGCGCGCCTCGTGATCGAGTTGGTCAAGACTGCGGCACGCGAAGGTGCCACCGTCGTCAATTACATGCGCGCGGAATCGTTCGTCACGCGCGCGGAGGCGATCGAAGGAGTCGTTGCGCGGGACGTCGAGACGGGAGTCGCCCGCGAGCTACGCGCCCGCGTGGTCATCAATGCAACCGGAGCGTACTGCGACGACGTTCGCCGGCTGGAAGACCAAGGGGCCGATCCGATGATTCAGCCGAGCCAAGGCATCCATCTTGTTCTCGATCGAAGCTTCTTGCCGCGAGAGTCGGCCATCATGGTACCGCACACCGATGACGGGCGCGTTCTGTTCGTGATTCCGTGGCGCGAGCGCGTTCTCGTCGGAACCACCGACACCGCGATCGACCGCATGGACGCCGAGCCGGTCCCGTTTACTCACGAGATCGATTTTCTCCTGGAGCATGCCGGCCGCTATCTCTCCCACGATCCTTCGCGGCGCGATGTGCTGTCCGCCTTTGCGGGAATTCGCCCGCTCGTGAAGAATACGGAACGCATGTCGACGGCGTCCTTGGCCCGCGACCATGTGATCCATGTCTCCCGGGGAGGGCTCGTGACGATTACGGGAGGAAAGTGGACGACGTATCGCAAGATGGCGGAGGATGCCGTCGATCAGGCCGCGGAGATCGGCGGGCTTCCGGAGCATCCTTGCCGTACGAGAGATCTGCCGATCGGCGACCGGAGGAAATCGGCGCCGGATCCATCCACCACCGAGGAGGCGGCGCGGAAGGAAATGGCCCGCACCGTGGAAGACGTGCTGGCGCGGCGGACCAGGGACCTCATTTTGGATGCGAAGGCCAGCGCGGTCCGGGCCCCGCAAGTTGCGCGTGATCTCGCCCGCACCCTGGGCCGCAATGAAGACTGGGAAAAACAGCAGATCGAGGGCTATCGTGCCTTGAGCTTGAAGTACCAAGGAGCCGCGACATGAATCGCATGCTCGACATCTTGGTCTTTGCGGCGCTTCCGGCGTCCGGAAAGTCCGAAGTGCGCCGTTACTTGGACGGGCTTCCCCCGGAAGTTCTGCAGCGCGACTTCCATTTGGGACCCACCGTTCAATTGAACGACTTCCCGTACGTCTATTTGATGCGGCGCATCGACCAGTATCTCGAAGATGCCGGCCGGCCTCCCTTGTTCTTTCCTTCCGCGGAGCGGCCGTTTCGCGATCCGCGCGAATGGGGCACGCTGATCGAGCTCTTGAACGAAGACTACGAATTCTTGGAAACGAGGGATATTCCGACTCCTCCGTCGGCGGCGTATTACTACTTGCAGCGGCTCGACGAAGCCCGCGTTCGCGCCGGCCTGGATGCCGATCTCTCCAAATTGAATTCGCGCACGCGAGCACGCGTCGCGGCATCGTTGGAACGGGAAGCGGCGCACTTCCTCGACTCGCTGCGGAGCGCGGCATCCTCCCCGCTCGAGGGAAAGACCGTGGTCATCGAGATCGCGCGCGGCGGTCCCGAAGGCTCCCGGATGCCGCTGTCTCCTCCGCACGGTTACGCCGCGGCGCTCTCCCGCTTCTCGAAGAAAATCATTCGCCGCGCAGCCGTGCTCTACGTTTGGGTCACTCCGGAAGAGTCGCGCCGCAAGAACGCGGAGCGCGCGCGGCTGGGAAATCCCGGATCCACTTTGTATCCGGTCGTTCCCGACGAAGTGATGCGTCACGATTACGGTTGCGATGACATCGACTGGCTCTTGTCGATCTCCGAGACTCCCGACCGCATTCGCGTGACTTCGAAGGAAGGAACGTTTGTGGTTCCGCTCGTGCGCTTCGACAATCGCTCCGATCGGACTTCGTTCCTGCGCGAAGATCCTTCCCTTTGGAATGAAGAGAAGAAGGCGAATCTGCACGCCCATCTGCGCGCGGTCTTCGATCGTCTGGTGTCGCTCAGCGAAGCGAAAGCGGCAACGTAGCTTTCAATTCTTTAATGTGAAGCGCACCGGCAGGACTACCCACGCGGGAACCAAGTGCTGGTCGTGCTGCGCAGGACGAAACACGGCGTGAGACGCCGCTTCCACTGCGGCTTGGTTCAACATCGACACTCCCTGCAGCACTTGGATCTCGGCCACTCGGCCATCCACTCCCACCTTCACCTTCAAGAGCACGTCGCCCTGTACTCCGGCATCGCGCGCGAATTCGGGATACTCGGGCGTGGGAATGGAGATGAGCTGCGGCGGAACGCAGAGTGCGCAGCCTTCTTCGTAAACCGTCGAGTCGGCAACTGCGATGAAGCCGTTGCCCGGATTCGAAGGGATGCCTCGCGAATCGCCGACGGGTTCGAAGTCGGCTGCGGGATCCGGAAGAGGGGCCGAGCTCACATCGATGTCCGGATCGTAAGGGACGGGGTCCGGGATCGCGTCCGGAAAGGGGGGCATGGCTACCGGTTTCACGGGAACGGGGATTCTCTGCTGATCGGTGATGGGGCGCGGCTGTTCGATGAAGGGCCGGACATAGCCGTCCCGTTCGAACTGCACCTGCGGAGGGAATTGGTTGGCCACGAACATTCGGCCACCAGCGAACAATCCGTGCAGCAACATGGAAAGAAGAGCGGACTTGAAAAGAATGCCCGCGGCACGCCTTCGAAGCGGGTGATCCTCGCCGACAAGGGGAAACGAGAGAACCATGGCCGCGAAGCTCCTTCTCGAGCCGAGCTCATCGATGCACTTCGGGTTGGTGGGCGCCATTGCGCCCCCAGTCGCGCACCATTTGCTCCCGAGCGTCCAATTCGTCAAGAGCGCGGACAATGAGAAATTGAGCTAGGATCGCGGGCGATGATCGGAATATCTGCCGCACCTCTCTCCGTTTCGCGAAGAATCCTGGCCATCCTTTCCATCCTGGGCGTCTTCGTCTTCGGTGTGTTCATCACTTGGCTCTACATCGTGAAGCTTCGCTTGCCCCTTCCTCGCGATCCTTTGGGTCACAAGCTCGCGACGACGCTTCTCCAATCGGTGACCACCATCCTCCTCCCCTATCTTTGGGCGTGGAGGTTTCTCGGGCTCTCTCCCGCGCAACTTGGATTCACCACGAAGAATCTCTGGAAGAGTGTCCTGTGGGGATGCGCGCTCTATGCGCTCGGCTTCCTGGCGTTTTCCACCTGCACCGGCGATCCGCTCTTGAGCCGCCATCCGATTCGGCATGCGAATGCATCCCAGGGAACTGCAATTCTCCTCACGATGGGTTTGCACGCCGCGACGACCGATTTCGCGACGCGCGGCTACATTCTTCTCGCCTTGGCGGCGTTCGGACCGGTGTGGCTCGCCATCGTGATGCAGAACCTGGTCTGGTTTTACGGACACATCTATGAGATCAATCTCTTCGCGCACTGTTTGGGAATGCCAGTCGCGCTCACGTTGTTCATCGGCCTCGGGCTCCTGGGGGACATCATTGCGCTGCGCACCCACAACGTTGCCGGATTGGCGATCGCCCACGTGGTTTTGAACGTCGCCATGGCGCTTTCCATCCGGGGCATGTGAGTGATGGGCCTTCGGGCTCGCGCGCTTTTTGCCGCCGCGCTTCTCCTGCTTCCTCGCGCTGCCGCCGCCCACGACTTTCCGACGAGCCACCTCGATTTGCAGTGGACCGGCGATCACTTCTTGGCGCGGGCGACGATTCACGTGATCGATCTGGCCCACGACTTGGGTCCGTCTGCGCCGGAAGATTCGCTTTTGGACCGCGATTTCCTGGCGCGCTCAGCCAGCCCGATCCTCGCGCTCGTCTCCGGACGCCTGACGCTCAGCGCCGAGGGCAGCGTGATTCCCGGCTCGCTCGAGGGGCTCGTTCCCGACACCGCGAATCGTTCGGTCACCGTCGTGATGCGCTATCCGTTCCCGCACAAGCCGAGCACGGTCGAAGTGCGCGGGCTTCTTTTTCCATACGATCCGCTGCACATCACGCTCTTCGACGTTCATCAAGAAGGCCAAGTCATCGTCGAGGATTTTTTCAACAAAGATCGTCCAGTGGTGAACGTGGCATTCGGCGAGAAGCGCAAAGTGTTCGAGGTGGTGCACCGCTTCACCGGGGCGGGAATCCACCACATCTTCATCGGGCCCGATCACATTCTCTTCATCTTGGGGCTCTTGCTTTTGGGCGGAAGCGTCGGCCGCCTTTTGAAGATCGTGACCTCGTTCACGCTGGCGCATTCGATCACGCTCACTTTGGCGACGCTCGACATTTTGAATCCACCTGCCAAGCTGGTGGAGCCCCTGATTGCGCTCAGCATTGTGTACGTCGGATTGGACAATCTTCGCGCGTCCGCCGGGCGGCGCGACCCGCGCGCGCTCTTGGCATTTTCGTTCGGCTTCGTGCACGGCTTCGGATTCGCCAGCGTGCTCAAGCAGTTCGGCATTCCCGCCGCCCATCTGGGCTGGGCGCTCTTCGCGTTCAACTTCGGAGTGGAGATCGGCCAGGCTTGCATCGTTGGGATCGCTGCGCCCATTCTGGCGCTGATACGCGCTCGTCTTCCCCGGCAAGCGCCTCGCATCGTGCAGATCGGATCGATCGGGATCGCGTTGGCGGGCGCATGGTGGTTCGTGGAGCGAACGTTTCTTTCGATGTGAAGGCGATGGCCGTCTCGAGCTGAGTTTCGTGCCGAGGCCATCGATGCGCGCGGAGTGCGATGAAATCAGCGAGCGCGGATCGACTCCTTCCCTACGCTTTGGCCGCTGCCGCTCTCGGGGCGCGCCTGCATCACATCGCTTGGGGCCTTCCCCAAGTCTTTGAAGAGGCGACGCCGCTTCACGAGGCTTGGCAAATCTGCGGTTGGGGACCGCTCAACCCCTTCGATCCCAATCCTCACTTCTTTCGCTATCCGAGCTTCGTCTTTTACATCCACGCCGCCGCGCAGACCCTGTTGTATCTCGTCTTGTCGATGTTCGGGAAGATCGAGTCCTCGCTCGATTTTCGCACGATGTTCGCGCTGGATCGCACGCTGTTCTACGTGGTGGAACGTTCGGTGACCGCACTCTTCGGAGCCGGATCGGTCGCTCTGACGTACATCCTGGGAAGAGATGTCGCGGGGAAACCGGCGGGAATCCTCGCCGCGCTCTTTCTCATCGTGAACCCGCTCCATCTCGGGGAATCGCAAACCATCTCCGTCGACATCCCGACAACGTTCTTCACGACCTGGGCGCTCGTGGAAGCGATCCGAATGCAAAGCTCTCGGACTGTCGCAACGTCGATCCGCGCTGGCGTCGCCTTGGGGCTCGCGGCGTCTTCGAAATACACCGGGGCCATCGTTCTCGTCCCACTCCTCGCCGCGCACCTGGCCGGGCGCCGCTCACGGCTCTCGCTGGGGACGCTGCTGGGCTGCGCCGTCGTCGCCTTTGCGATCACGTCGCCCTTCGTCATTCTCGACTTCTCGACGTTTCAGAGAGATCTCGCCACCGAAGGAAGACACATGGCCGCCGGACATTTCGGAGACGATCCCTCCGGAACGCTGCGGGACTACGCAACGTCGCTCGGCACGAATGCGCTGGGCTGGCCCTTGGGCGCGGCCTCCCTGATCTCGCTCGTGTTCTTCGCCGTGATCAAGAAGCGGCGCTGGGCATGGATCCTGGGCTCGTTCGTCGCCGCATACGCACTGCTCATTGTCAGTTGGTCGATGAGGGCGGACCGCTATCTTCTCCCGCTCGTCCCGCCGCTTCTCGTTTTCGCGAGCGCGATCGTTTTCGTCGCGCTCGAAGCGCGGGCTCCCGCTGGAGTGAGCCGGCGAGCTCGCGCGGCGTTTGTTCTGCTCGGCATCGTGCTCATCCTGGGCTCGCAGATCCGCACCGACCTCCGCGAGGGGAAGAAACGCTCGAGCGATACGCGGACCCAGGCCAAGGAATGGATCGAAACGCACTGTCCGTCGGGCGCTTTGCTTCTCACCGATCCCTATGCTCCCGACGTCTTCGACACCTTGGAGCTCGCGCTTCTCGATCCCGACGTTCGCGCCAAGAGCCTCGAGCGCCTCGAGTACCAACCTCTTTATGGGCTGCTCCAGCTTCCCATGTTTCAGGTCTCTCCCGAGCGATCGGCCCCGTATTACGATCTCGCGCTGTACCAAGACGTCGATCTCGTCATCACCTCGAGCCCGATCCGTTCGCGATACGAAGAGGATCGCCTCCGCTTTCCTCAGCAGTCGGCGTTCTACGACTCACTCGAGACGACGTACCAGAAGATCCAAGAGTTTCCTCCCGGGGATTCGGGAGGGCCGCACCTCACGCTGTATGTGAATCCGAGACAGCCGAACGTGCTCGCTTCTCGAAGTGTGCTGGCCGGCCCCATTCCTTTGAAGCGCGGGCCGACCCCCATCACCGAAGAGGCCTACTTCTACTATCAATGGGGGATCGCCTACGAAATCTTTGGATTCAACGGCCCGGCTTTGCGCGCCTACGAGATCGCGGAAGCAGCGCTCGCTCTCAGGCCGCAGCTGCGCCGCAACGTGGCCCTCGCCATTGCCCGCTGTCTGGCCGCCTCCGGAAATCCAACCGCGGCTCTGGATGCGCTGCGCCGGGCCAGGTCTCAAGTGCAGAGCGCCCAGGACCGGCGGGCGCTCCTTGAATTCGAGCGGGTCTTGGCCACCACCCCAGCGA
>Ga0111539_10001169_pt1 | contig 34763 bp, 26 predicted proteins | sample RhiMethybrSRZTD1_FD_79667 | JGI IMG/M metagenome (GOLD analysis project Ga0111539, IMG submission 79667) | Populus rhizosphere microbial communities from Tennessee, USA - Rhizosphere MetaG P. TD hybrid SRZTD1 (version 2) (version 2) | ecosystem: Host-associated > Plants > Roots > Rhizosphere >...
GCCGCGGCAGTCGCCGAGGACGTCCGCTACTCGGGCCGGGGGGTCACCACGACCGAGGAGCGCGATCTCTGGCACATGCCGATCGTGCTGGGCCTGATTGTCCTCTTGATGTGCGGCGAGTGGGGCTATCGCAGGGCGGTCGGGCTGGCTTAAGGCCGCGGGCCTGCGGTTCGGGGGATCGCGGGTTCGGCAAGGCCAGAACGGGTGGCTTCCGCCTCCATCCCTCGACGTTGCTCGGGATGCCCTGAGCGAAAGTCGAAGGGCAGGCGGAAGGAAGGGAACCTCTGATTGACTCTGCGCTCTAAACAACTGCTCGCCGCCCTGCTGGTCGCCTTCGCTGCCGGTCACGGGATCGCGTCTGCGCAGAGCACGCATCTGGCGGTGATCGTCGGGCTTGCCGGTGATCCGGAGTTCAGCGAGCTGTACGGCAAATGGGGCGCGGCACTCGTGGACGCCGCGACCACCCGGCTCGGGATCCCGAAGACGCAGGTCCAGTACCTGAGCGAGAAGCCCGAGACCGATCAACAGCGGGCCACAGGGAAGTCGACGCGCGACGAGATCGTCAAGGCCTTCGGCAAGCTCGCCAAGGCCGGATCGGAAGACGTCATCTTCGTCGTGCTGATTGGACACGGGACGTTCGACGGCCGCGCCGCGAAGTTCAACCTGCCAGGTCCCGACATGACGGCGGCGGACTTCGAACCGCTGGTGAAGCAGCTGGCGCCGCGGCGGGTGGTGTTCATCAACACCGCCAGCGCGAGCGGGCCGTTCATCGAAGCGCTCTCGGGGCCGGGACGCACGATTGTGACGGCGACACGAAACGGACGCGAGTCGTTCGCGACCATTTTCGGCGGCTACTTCGTGGACGCCCTGTCGTCCGACGCCGCCGATGCGGACAAGAACCGCAAGGTCAGCGTCCTCGAGGCCTTCGACTTCGCGCGCCGGGAAGTCGCGACCGCCTACGAGCGGCAGGGCATCATCCTGACCGAGCACGCCCTGCTCGATGACAGCGGCGACAAGGAAGGATCGGCGCAGCCAACGGCCGACGGCAAGGAAGGACGCGTCGCCGCGCTGCTCTCGCTCGGCACCGCCGGCGAGGGCGACCCGTTGCCATCCGATCCGAAGGTGCGCGCACTGTACGAGGAGCGACGCGCGCTCGAACGGAAAGTGGAGTCGCTCCGGCTGATGAAGGACAGCATGGATCCGGAGAAGTATGCGGCCGAGCTCGAGAAGGTGGTCACCGAGCTGGCCCTGAAGACACGGCAGATCCGCGAAGCAGAGGGAAAGAAGTAGGGGCGCCATGACCCGGATCGCTGCGGCGCTCGTCCTGTTGATCGTGGTGGCCGCCGGCGCGGCGGCGGCGCTGGAACAGGATTTCTTCGGCGGCCGGCGCGAGCCGATGCCGCAGGCGGACGGGAACCAGCCCTACGACGGCAAGCTCACGTTCGTCCGGCTGAAATACACGATGGGGTTTTACGGCCGCCGCGGCTGGGAGCCGCCCTGGGCGCACGACTATCCGACTGCGGATACGCATGTGATGAAGATCCTCAACGAGCTCTCGCTGGTGCGTCCCCGGATGGACGGATCCAACATTCTCGGGCTCGATGATCCGGAGCTCTTCAAGTATCCGATCGCGTACATGTCGGAGCCGGGCTTCTGGTCGATGGACGAGGACGAGGTCAAGGGGCTGCGGGACTACCTGTCGAAGGGCGGGTTCATCATGTTCGATGACTTCCGCGGCCGCGACTGGGACAACCTGCAGGATCAGATGCGGCTGGTGTTCCCGCAGGGACAGTGGGTCGAGCTGGATGGCACCCATCCGATCTTCCACTCGTTCTTCGAGATCAACGATCCGCACACGATGACGCCGCCCTACGGCGGCATGCCGCCCGCGTTCTACGCGATGTTCGAGAACAACGATCGCACCGGACGCGTGATGGCCATGGCGAACGTGAACAACGACCTGGGCGAGTACTGGGAGTTCTCCGATACCGGCTACGCGCCGGTCGATCTGTCGAACGAGGCGTACAAGTTCGGTGTGAATTACTTCATCTATGCGCTGACGCATTGAAGCGAGGGCCCTGTGAACCCGACCGTGACAGAAACCGTAACCATCGATTCACCCGACGACGTCGCCCTTGCCGACAAGATGAAGCTGGGCCGGGATCAGATCCTGACCGAGCTGCGCAAGACCATCGTCGGGCAGGAAGACACGATCAACCAGGTCCTGCTCTCGCTCTTCGTTGGTGGCAACAGCCTGATCGTCGGCGTCCCCGGCCTGGCCAAGACGCTGCTGGTCTACACCCTGGCGCGCGTCGTCGATCTGAAGTTCAACCGCATCCAGTTCACGCCCGACCTGATGCCGTCGGACATCACCGGCACCGACATCATTCAGGAAGACACGACCACCGGCCGGCGGCAGATGGTGTTCGCGCCCGGGCCGATCTTCGCCAACATCGTTCTTGCCGACGAAATCAATCGCACGCCGCCCAAGACGCAGTCGGCGCTGCTCGAGGCGATGCAGGAGCACCGCGTCACGATCCAGGGACGCACCTACAAGCTCGAGGAGCCGTTCTACGTGTTCGCGACGCAGAACCCGATCGAGCTCGAAGGCACCTATCCGCTGCCCGAGGCCCAGCTCGATCGCTTCATGTTCCACATCGTCATCGACCATCCGCCGGAAGACGAGGAGTTCGAGGTCGTGCGGACGACGACCGGGCTGATCGATCCGCACTACGAGCGGCCGGTGAGCGGGGCAGACCTGGTGGCCTTCCAGGCGCTGGTGCGCCGTGTCCCGGTGGCCGAGCCGGTGATGCGCTATGCGCTGAGCCTGGCGCGGGCGAGCCGGCCGAAGTCCCCGACCGCGCCCGAGAGCATCAAGAAGTGGATCGCGTTTGGCGCCAGCGTGCGCGCGGCGCAGTACCTGGTGCTCGGGGCCAAGGCGCGGGCCCTGACTCACGGGAAGTATCACGTGAGCTACGACGACATCCGGGCGCTGGCGCACCCGGTGTTGCGGCACCGCGTGCTCACCAACTTCCACGCCCAGTCGGAAGGCGTGACGAGCGATACGCTGATCGATCGGCTGCTCGAAGCCGTACCCACGCCTCGTTCGGGAATGTGAGATGAGCTCCAGCCCCACTTCCGCGATTCCCGGCGCGCGGTTCGTCGATCCCAAGGTTCTGGCGCGGATCGGCAACCTCGAGCTGGTGGCGCGGTCGGTCGTCGACGGGTTCATCAACGGGCTCCACCGATCTCCGTATTTCGGAGCCTCGGTGGACTTCGCGGAGCACCGCGGCTACGTCCCGGGGGACGACATCCGCCGCGTGGACTGGCGCCTGTATGCCCGGACCGATCGCTATTACATAAAGGAGTACGAGGCCGACTCGAACTCCAACTTCGCGGTCCTGCTGGACGTTTCCCGATCGATGGGGTTCGGCAGCGAGGGACTGACCAAGCTCGACTATGCGCGGATGCTGGCCGCATGCCTGACGTATCTTGTGCACCGTCAGCGCGATCGCGTCGGATTCGTCGCCTTCGACAGCGACATCGTCGAGTTCGTGCCGCCGTCGGCCAAGCACATGGACACGACACTGCATGTGCTGGATCGGCTCAAGCCCGCACGGCCTGGATCAATTCGCGAGCCGATGAACAAGATTGCCGAGCATTTCGGCCGTCGCGGCCTGCTGGTCCTGGTCTCCGATCTCTACGAGGAGCCCGACGCCTTGCTTGAGGCGATCGGGCCGCTGCGCTTCCGCGGCCATGACATGATCGTGTTTCATGTGATGGACCGCGCCGAGCTGGACTTCGAGTACGCGGATCCATCGGCGTTCGAAGACCTCGAGAGCGGGGAACAGATTCCGATCGTGCCGGAAGCGCTCGCGGGCCAGTACCGTGACCTGGTTCAGGCGCATATCACCGGACTGGCCGAGCGGTTTTCAGCGAACCGGATTGACTACACCCTCGTGAACACGTCGGCGCCCCTCGATCACGCGCTCTTCAGCTACCTGAGCACGCGCGAGCGGCTGATGCGGACGCGATAGACGCGGAACACATGTCCTTTCTCACCCCGCTGTTCCTGATCGGGCTTGCCGGACTGGCCGTTCCGGTGCTGCTGCATCTCATTCAGCGCGAGCGGAAGCAGGTCGTGCAGTTTCCGTCGTTGATGTTCCTGCGGCGCATCCCGTACCAGTCTGTCCGGCGCCGCCGCATCCGCCACTGGCTGCTGCTCATGATGCGGCTCGCCGCGCTGGCGCTCATCGTCTTTGCGTTCGCGCGGCCGTTCTTCCGCGGCGCCGAGACTCCGGCGTCGGCCGAAGGTGGCGCGCGGGAAGTCGTCATCCTGGTCGACCGCTCGTACAGCATGGGTTACGGCGATCGCTGGGCGCGCGCGATCGCGGAGGCGAGGAAAACCGTCGACAGCCTGACGCCTTCGGATCGCGGCACGATTGTGTTCTTCGGGTCGGGAACCGACGTTGCGCTGCGATCGACGTCCGACAAGGGGCGCCTGCAATCGACCCTGGCGTCCGCGCAACTCTCGGCCGGTGCCACACACTACGGGCCGGTGCTGAAGCTGGCCGGCAGCATCCTCGCCGAATCGACCTTGCCGCGGCGCGAGGTGGTCCTCGTCAGCGACTTTCAGCGGGGCGGCTGGCGGGGCGCTGACGGCGTGCGGCTGCCTGACGGGGCGGTCCTCGAACCAAAGCCGATCGGCGATGCCGACACCGCGAACGTGGCGGTCACGCCGGTCGCGATCGAGCGGTCCACGTTCTCGGATCAGGAACGGGTCACGGTGACTGCCGGCGTGACGAACCATGGCGCGAAGGCGCTTGATGGCGTCGACGTCACGCTCGAAGTCAACGGCCGTCCCATTCAGACCCAGCGTGTGAGGATCGACGCGAACGCGTCCTCTTCAACCACGTTCGCGCCGGTCACGCTCACCGCCGCCGAGGTCCGCGCCACAGTGCGACTCGGCGACGATGCGATGACGCGCGATAACGCGTTCCACTTCATGGTCGCGGCCGGGCGGCCGGTTCGGACGGTGGTCGCCAACCGCGCAGGGTCACGGGACGCCGGGCTCTACATCGGACGCGCGCTGGCGGTGGGTGAAACCCCGCGGTTCGACCTGACGCCGCGCGACGCCGAGTCGCTGACGGCCGACGACCTCCAGCCCGGCTCCATCGTCGTCCTCAACGACGTACCGGTGTCGTCGAGCGTGGCCGAGCGGCTGACGCGGCACGTCGAACGCGGCGGCGGGCTGTTGATAGTGGCCTCGCAGCGCGGGACGTGGCCGCAGGAGCGCGCGGCCTCGGTGCCGGCGATCCCTGGCGAACCCATCGATCGAACGCGAGGGCAGGCCGGACGGCTGGTCGGCCTCGAATACGGTCACCCGGTGTTCGAGCCGTTCCGGGCGCCCAGGAGCGGGGATTTCTCGGCGGCGCGATTCTACGGGTATCGCGCATTGACCATGCAGCCGGGCGCAAGCGTACTGGCCCGGTTCGACGACGGCTCGCCGGCGCTCGTCGAGCGGCGCGTGGGCTCCGGCCGGGTGCTGATGTGGGCATCGTCGCTGGATCTCGAATGGAACGACCTCGCCGTGAAGCCGATCTTCCTGCCCTTCGTGCACCAGCTGGCGCGCTACCTGGCCGCGTACCGGGAGCCGGAGCCATGGCTGACGGTGGGCGAAGTGCTCGACCCGTCGCGCACCCTTGCCGGGCATCCGAATGACATCCGAACGGTCATCTCGCCGTCCGGCCAACGCATCGCGCTGGATCCGGAGGGCGGCGACGTGGTCGAGTTGTCGGAGCAGGGGTTCTACGAGCTGCGGGCCCAGGCGACCGGCGGAGGGCCGGCTGCGACGGTGGCTGCGAATGTCGATCTGTCGGAATCCGATCTGACGCCGATGGATCCCCGCGAGGTCGCTGCCGCCGCGACCGGCCGTCCAGCGGATGGTGAGGGCGGCGCCCAGACAGCCGAGATGACCGACGCGACCCGCGAGGCGACGCAACGGGTCTGGTGGTACATGCTGTTCGCGGCGGCGATCTTCCTGGCGGCGGAGACGGTTGTGTCGAATCGAGTGACGAAATGAGAGTGGTCAGTTTCAGTTACCAGTTTCCAGTAGCCGGTAGTGAGAAAGAGCGGCTCTTGCTGGATACTGGCAACTGGCAACTGGTAACTGGAAACTGACGACCGACAGCGAAGGACAAACATGCGCATCCCCTTCGGATCCCACGAGCCACCCGCCGATTCCGATCTGATCGGCATCATCAGACAGGTGCGGCGGCGCTGGCGCATGAAGCTGGCGCTGCGAGGCACGGCGACGGTCGCGGCGCTGATGGTCGTGGTGTTTCTCGCCGCCGCGCTCGGACTCGAATCGTCGCGGTTCGCTCCTGGCGTGATCCTGACCTTCCGCGTGCTGCTCCCGCTGGCGCTGCTGGCACTGGTCGGCGTGTTCTTCATCCGGCCGCTGCTGCGCCGTGTGAGCGACGAGCAGGTGGCGCTCTATCTCGAGGAGCACGAGCCGTCGCTGCAGGCCGAGATCATCAGCGCCGTCGAAGCGAGCCGGATGCCTGGCACCCCTTCCACGCTCGTCAAGCGGCTGGTCGATTCCGCAATCGAGAAAGCGCGTGCGCTCGAAGAGGGGCGCCGGGTCGAGCGCAAGCCACTGAACGCCTACACCGGCGCCGTGGCGCTCGTCGTGCTCGCTACGCTGGCGCTGTTCTGGTTCGGCCCGGCCTACCTGCGCCATGCGCTTTCGGCTCTCGTGCTCGTGTCACGCAGCGTGGAAGCGGCCGTGCCGTACAAGATCGACGTGAAGCCAGGGAACGTCAACGTTCCCAAGGGCGCCGACCAGGCGATCACGGCCGAGTTGTTCGGCTTCACGGCCGACCAGCCGGTGCTGATGGTGCGGAAGACCGCCGACGGTCCCTTCGAGCGCGTGCCGCTGATTCGGGAAGATGCGAAGTTCCAGGGCATGCTCTTCGATCTGGCCGGATCGCTCGACTACTTCGTCGAAGCGGGTGGCGTACGCTCGACGACGTTCAGGCTGAACGTCGTTGATATGCCGTACGTGCAGAAGCTGGAGCTCGAGTACCACTTCCCGGCCTACACCGGCCTGGAACCCAGAAAGATTGAGGACGGCGGCGACATCGCGGTCCTGCGTGGCACCGAAGTCCGCGTGAAGATCGTTCCGACCATGCCGACCAAGGGTGGGCAGATCGCGATCAACGAGCAGCAGCCCGCGGGCCTCACGGTCGCGAGCGACGGCACGCTCGCCGGCAAGTTCGTGGCCGACAAGGACGGGTTCTATCGCGTCGAGCTGGATGCCCCGACCGGTGAGCGCGTGACGGCGTCGCCGCAATACACGATCGACGTCCTCACGGATCAGCCGCCGACGGTCTCGATTGCCAAGCCAGGCCGCGACTCCAGCGCGTCGCCGATCGAAGAAGTGTTCATCGAGGCGCGGGCCGAGGACGACTTCGGGATCAAGGACCTCGAGCTGGTCTACTCGGTCAACGGCGCGGCCGAGAAATCGCTGCGGCTGTTCGACGGCGCCAAGCGGTTACCCGAGGTGAGCGCCGGTCACACGTTCTATCTCGAGGAGCTCGGTGTTTCGCCTGGCGACTTCGTCTCGTACTACGCGCGCGCGGCCGACAACGACGCCGTCCAGGGCGGGAAGAAGGCGACGAGCGATATCTATTTCGTCCAGGTCCGGCCTCTCAAGAAGGACTTCAAGCGCGCGGAATCGATGGCCGGCGGCGGTGGGGGAGGTGGCGGCCAGGACAACCAGGTGGGGGCGCTCTCACAGCAGCAGCGGCAGATCATCTCGGCGACCTTCAACATCAACCGCGATCGCAAGACGATGACGGCGGAGAAGTTGAAGGAGAGCTCGGTGGTGGTGGCACTGTCGCAGTCGAAGCTGCGCGAGCAGGTCGAGGGTCTGCTCACACGGATGAACAGCCGGCTGGTCGAGCAGGATCCCGCGTTCAAGAAGATCGCGGAGCTGCTGCCGCAGGCGGTCACCGCGATGTCGGCGGCCGAGGGTAAACTCCGCGCGCCCGATCCGCAGGCGGCACTCGAGCCCGAGCAGAAGGCGCTCCAGATCCTGCAGAAGGCCGAGGAGGAATACGAAGTCCAGATCAGCATGCAGCGCGGCGGCGGTGGCGGCGGTGGCGGACAGAGCGCCACGGCCCAGGAGCTCGCGGACCTGTTCGAGATGGAGCTGGACAAGGTCGCGAACCAGTACGAGACGGCGCAACGCGCCGAGCAGCAGAACACCGATCAAAAGGTGGACGAGTTGATGGAGAAGCTGCGCGAGCTGGCCCGGCGCCAGGAACAGGAAGCCGAGCGGCAGCGGCAGCGGGCGCTCGCGGGGCAGCAGGGAGGCGGCGGCTCGAACAACAACCAGCGCGCGCTGGCCGAACAGGTCGAGGAGGCGGCGCGGCGGCTCGAGCAGCTCTCGCGCGAAGAGAACCGCTCCGACCTCGCGCAGACGGCGCGGCAGCTGCGCGACGCGGCGGATGCAATGCGGCGGGCGTCGGCGAACGGCGATCCGTCCGCGGCGGCGCAGGCCTCGGCCGCGCTCGAGCGGCTCAAGGAAGCGGAGCGCCGGCTGCAACAGAGCCAGAGCGGCCGCGCCGAGCGCGACGTCCGCAACGCGCGCCAGCAGGCGGAGGAGATCGCGCGCGAGCAACGCGAGGTCGCCGAGGCGGCGCAGGGCCTCGAGGGCATGGGCGGGCAGCGGCAGGAACGCGTCGAGCAATTGAGCCAGCGCAAGGAGCAGCTGGCCAACCGTGTCGGCGAGCTGGAACAGCAGGTCAACAAGACCGCGGGTGACATCTCCCGTCAGGAGAAGGAAGCATCGCGCAAGATGGCCGAGGCCGCCGGCACGCTGCGCGACCGGGCCGTGCGCGATCGGATTCGCTGGTCGCGTTCGATGATGCGCGCCGGGCTGCAGCCGGCCGACGCGGCCGCGCTCGACAAGGACATCACGTCCACGCTGGACGGCGTGCGCGACAAGCTCCGCGAAGCGGAAGACGCACTCGGACGGTCAGCGCCGGATGCGATGGGGCAGGCCCTCGACAAGGCGCGCGAGCTGGCGCGCGGGATGGAGTCGCTCGATCAGCGCATGCGCGAACGCGCGCAGGGCCAGCAGGGCCGCGGCCAGCGGGGTCAGCAGGGACAGCAAGGACAACAGGGCCAGCAGGGACAGCAGGGTCGCGAAGGCCAGCAGGGCCAGGCCGGGCAGCAGGGCCAGCAGGGCCAGGGTGGCCAACAAGGCCAGCAGGGGCAGGCTGGTCAACAGGGCCAGCAGGGACAGCAGGGGCAACAAGGGCAGCAGGGTCAGGGTGGGCAGGGCGGTGAGAACAGCGGGCAGCGCACCGCCGACGGTCGCGGAGGGGTCGGGGACACTTACGGCGGCTGGCAGAATGGAGCCACGTGGGGCGGTGGTGACCGCCGGCCCGGCAACTTCAGTCCTGAGGACATCCGGCAGTTCCGCGGCGAGGTCCGGCAGTGGATCAACGACGCCGAGCAGCTGCGCCGGCTGGTGCAGGGACAGCGGATGGACTCCCGGCAGCTCGAAGAAGTGCTCCGCGGCCTGCGTCAGCTCCAGGACGACCGCATCTATCAGGACGTCGAGGAACTGCAGCGGCTGCAGTCGGCGGTCACCGAGAACATGAAGCGATTCGAGTTCGGTCTGCGGCGCCGGGCGGAAGGCGGCAACGCGCAGCCGGTGCTCTCGGGATCCGATGAAGTCCCCGAGCAGTTCCGCAAGCTGGTCGAGCAGTACTACAAGTCGCTCTCGAAGGGACCCGAAAAGAAATAGGCAGGGTCGCTGACAAAGGCATGTTCAGAGACATTCGCAGGGTGGCCGCTGCGGCAGGACTTTTCGCCTTGGCTCTGGTCACCGCCGCGGCCGGGCAGGATCTCAACTGGTTTCGGGGCCGTTTCCGCGGTCCCGATCCCCGCCTGCCGGGCGCGAACAGCTTCGACGGGTACTTCAACTTCTGCCGCGGCATGTACTACAGCAATCGCCGCGAGCAGGGCGGACAGGGATGGTGGACGGACTATCCCGCCGCCGACGTCAATTTCTCGATCCGCCTCTCGGAGCTCACCAAGACTCGCGTCAGCCGGACCGGCGACCACGAGCCGAACCACCTGGTGGTGCGCCTCACAGACGACGAGCTCTTTCGATGTCCGTTCATCGAGATGGAGGACGTCGGCACCGCGCAGTTCAGCGACGAAGAGGTCCAACGGCTGCGCGACTACCTGCTGAAGGGCGGCTTCCTCTGGGTTGATGACTTCTGGGGCGACTGGGCGTGGTCACAATGGGTGGAAGAGATCGGCCGGGTGCTGCCCCCCAAGGATTTCCCAATCCGGCCGATCGACATCAGTCATCCGGTGTTCCGCACGTTCTTCCAGGTGCCCCGGCTCCCGCAGATCCCTTCGATCGCCCACTGGCGCCGCAGCGGTGGCGGGACTTCCGAGCGCGGCGAAGAGAGCGCGGTGCCGCAGATGTATGCCATCAGCGATTCGCATGATCGGATCATGGTGCTGATGACGCACAATACGGACATCTCCGACGCATGGGAGCGCGAAGGAGAGGACGCGCGGTTCTTCTATCAGTTCTCCCCGGACGGCTACTCGGTCGGCATCAATGTGGTCATGTACAGCATGACGCACTGATCCGGGATCCGGGGTTCGGGATCCGGGATCCGCACCGCAGGACTTCGCCGGAGTCGGGATAGCGAGCCGGCCCCCGGGCCCCGGATCCCGAACTTGATTCACGTCTCGAGGTTCAGAATCCAATGGCTCCATCGCAGCGCATCGACGTCGGTGTGCTTGGCGCGACCGGCATGGTCGGCCAGCAGTTCATTTCCCTGCTCGCCTCGCATCCGTGGTTCAAGCCGTCGTGGCTCGCCGCGAGCGAGCGGTCGGAGGGGAAGACCTATCGCGAAGCTGCCTCGTGGCGGTTGCCCGAGGATCCGCCCGCGAGCCTCGGCGACGTCAAGGTCGAGGCCTGCGTCCCCGGACGCGGGCCGCAGTTGATCTTCTCGGCGCTCGACGCCACCGCCGCGAAGGACATCGAGCCCGACTTCGCCAGGGCCGGCCACACCGTCATCACCAATGCCCGGAGCTTCCGGATGGATCCGGCGGTGCCCCTGCTCATTCCCGAGATCAACGGTGATCACCTCGCGCTCACGCGGCTGCAGCAGAAGGCCCACGGGTGGGCGGGGGTGATTGTCACGAACCCGAACTGCTCGACCGTCGCGCTCGCGATGGTGCTGGCGCCGCTGCGGCGATTCGGCCTGAGCGCGGTCAACGTAACGACCCTGCAGGCGGTCTCCGGCGCCGGATATCCCGGCGTCCCGTCGATGGACATCATCGGCAACGTGGTGCCCTTCATCAGCGGCGAAGAAGAGAAGATGCAGAGCGAGACCCAGAAGATCCTCGGGGCGCTCGACGGGGATGCCGTCATTCCGCATCGCGTCGTGGTCAGCGCGCACACGACCAGGGTCCCGGTGATCGACGGCCACACGCTGATGGCCTCGATCAGGCTCGATCAGGCGCCGTCGCTCGAGGAAGTCCGCTCGACCCTGAGCGGCTGGCGGGCGCGGCCGCAGGAGCTCGGGCTCCCGAGTGCGCCTCCCACTCCGCTCGTCTGCCTCGAACAACCGGATCGCCCGCAACCTCGCCGCGACGCGATGCGGAATGGCGGAATGACCGTCTCGGTCGGCCGCATCCGTCCCTGCCCGATCCTCGGCCTGAAACTCGCGGCGCTCGGCCACAACACAATCCGTGGCGCTGCTGGTGCGGCGGTGCTGAACGCGGAGTTGATGGTGGCAGATGGATGGGTCGAAGGCGCCGGCCAGCGCGCCGCCGCGGTCGCGGCGCGGTAGGTCTAGTAGGTGTGGCTTCCGGCTTCAGCCGGAAGGATGCGTGCGGTGCTCGAAGGGCTGAGGAAATTCAGCGCCGGCCACATCCTTCCGGCTGAAGCCGGAAGCCACACATTCAAGCCCCGCGAAATCAAAACTCGATCCTCGCAACCGTCCCCTTTTCACCGGCCGCCCACACTGTTCGTGTCCCCCGCGCGACGGCCAGTGTGTGAAAGCCCGGCCCATCCATGGGAGTCCACGAGCGGCCGCCGTCGGTGGAGTAGTCGGCCCCGGACGGCCCTACGGCAATGGCGGTTCCCGGCCTCGATGGAATGAACGCGACTGCAGAACGAAAGCCTCGCAGCCCGGTCACCAGCGTCCACGTCTGCCCGCCGTCGACGGTGATGGCGGCATTGTTCACCGCGCCCGATTCGACCTTGTAATCGCCGCCCACGACGATCCCGCGCTCGTCGTCCGCGAACGCAATGGAGAAGATGCCGGCGGACGTGCTGGTCGGCAGAGGCGTGTTCGCGACGCTCCAGGTGCGGCCATTGTCGGTCGACCGGACAACGCGCGACTTGCTGGTACCGATCCAGATCTGACGGCGGCCGAGCGCGATGTTCGTGCCGCTGGCGGCGAACGCCCCCTCGCCCTCGAGCGCCGGAAGAAGGCCGCTGGAGATCGGCGACCAGTGCGCACCGCCGTCTGTCGTCGCCAGCACGATCATCCGGCCGTCAACCGAGTCACTGAAGGCAAACCCGGTGCGGGCGTCGCGGAACGCCATCGCGTCGTAGAACGCGCGCGGGTTGTCGTTCCTGAACTGAAGGGTCCAGGTCCGGCCGGCATCGGAGGTCTTGTAGATGCGGGACGCGTCGCCATCGCCGATGCTGAGGACGTAAGCCGTCCGATCGTCGACTGAATCGATATCGCGAAAGTCGAGCGCCGACGAGTCGGGAATCTCGAGGCGCGACCACGTAGTGCCGCCGTCGGCGCTGCGAATCACGGTGCCGCCGGTTCCGCTTGCCCAGATGACGCGCGAAGATGGTGCGCTGATGCCGCGGAGGCGCGCGGTCACGCCGGTAGTGACGAGGGTCCACCGAGGAGGAGCGCCCGGCACACTGGCCGGCTGCTGCGCCAGCATCTGTGCCGACAGCACCGTCGCGACCACCGTCGCCGCTCGGCTGACGGTCCTCACGCCTTCGCGGGTGCTGCCGCGGTGGCGGTCTGCTCGGATCGGGCGGACAGCAGCATGGTCACGGCCGTGTAGATGACGACGACGATGACGAGCCAGCGCACGGTGCGGATGTTCAGGCTCTCGAAGAACTTCGCGGCGATATACGATCCGAAGACCCCGCCGATGGCGAGCCCGAGCGCGTTGCGCAGGCTGTAACTCTGCTCGCGTATGAACCGCAGGCTGCCCACCGGCATCAGGAACGCACACGAGCCCATCATGATCGGGAAAGCGGTCTTCTCGCTCATGCCAAGCAGTCCGACCAGGATCATGCAGGGCGCGTAAAGCCCGATCCCGAGGGTCATCAGCGCGCCAAGCAGGAAATTCCCGCCGATGGCGGCCGCAAGCCGCGCTCCACGCACGCCGATCTCCTCGCTGCCTGGCGGAAACAGGCTCAACTGCTTCATGAGCATGAAAACCGCTGCTGCCAGCAGCGCCATGCCCATCCCGATCTGGACCTTCCGCTTGGGCCACTTCGCGACCACTCCGGCACCCAGCCACGCCCCGAGCACCGACGCGGCGATCATCGATATCAGCGTCAGCACGTCGACCGGAATGAGCTTCGTGAAGATGAACGCCTGCACCACGGTGGGAAGCGTATGGCCGGCGTTGAGCGTGCCCGGAATGATTCGATCCGGGACCATCCTGAGCCAGCGAAACAGCGTGGTTGTCGTGGCGAACGATCCAATGCCCAACGCGTCGAAGAAGTTGGTGACGAAGCCGACACCGATCTGCAGCGGAGAGGGAAACCGCCCGTCCGTGGCGTGGTTGTCGGGGCTGGTACCGCTGGTCCGGCGCGCCGCCGCCACGGCGCGGGCCCAGAGGGCGGTAAACGCAAGCGACAGGGCGGCAAGCGCTGTCAACAGTGCCGTGATCGGGTTCATGGACAGGAGTCTCCGTTGAAAGCGCCAAGTCTATCGCGGCTTCGCCGATCGGCCGAGCTGGTTACGGCCTGATCACCCGTAATGTGGCCCGGTAGTCGCGCTGCGGGGTCTCCCGGCCGCTGAATGGGCAGGGCGTCAGCTCGACGAGCCGCACCTCGACATCGTCGAACGTGATCGGCTGCAGGTCGCCGGTGTGCAGGTCGCGGTCGCCGCGTCCCGTTCCCGCCGCGACGTGAATGCGGACGATGGCGTCCCCGCCCGTGATGCAGACGGCATCGATGGGACACCGGGAATCACCGATCACCGAAACGAAACGAACGCTCAGGCCGCTGTCGAATTCAGCGGTCTGGCCAGTCGCCAGCACGACCTCGCGGTCGACCGGCGTTGGCCCGGATGGGCTGTTTCCGGAACAGGCCGTCGCCGGGAGGAGACACAAAGCGAGCAGAAAGGGTCGCATCGCTTCGATGGCTGCAAAGGGTGGACCTTGAGCTAGCCTTGCACCCTGAACGTCACGTGCTCCGAGACCGTGCCTCCCGGTCCGGCGACGCTCAAGCGCAGCGTGTATTCACCGGGTGCGAGGCCGGCGAGCGGCAGATCGAATTGCGTGATCGAGTCTGACGCCTGACTCATGGGATCGATGCTCCGCATCGGCTGACGCCAGCGATTGAGCAGCGTCGCCGAGACGGCGACGGGCGATCCCGATGCGTCGAGCGCGGGCACGCGAATCAGCAGTCGATCGGTACGCCGGAAATCGCGCGTCGGAACCGGGGCCGCGTTGGGGTCTCCTGACAGTTCGCGGAACTCGCGTGCAGACCTGGCGCGCAGGACCGCCGGAGCATAAATGGTCGGCCCCGAGGCCTGACGCCTGGGAACCGTGAGATCCCTCGTATCGGTATCAATCACAACACCCTTCACGTCCAGGATCTTCATATCGACGCGAACCTGGCCGACCGGCGCGTCGAAGGACGCGTGGTTGGGAACGCCGGGCGAAACAGGATCGTCCGTTGGTCCCACCGGCCCGTCGAAGAGCACCGTGCCATCCTGGGCCGACGCCGTGATGACGATCGTCGACGCCCGAGGCTTCTGAGTGGCAGCCGTCACCGTGGGCGCCCAGCTGGCGGAAGGAGACCAGCTCACCATCACGACTGCGCCGCCGTTCTCGGCAGGGGTGATGCCGGACCACGACTGGATCAGCGGGCTGCGACGCAACACGCGGAGCGGCGCCGTGCTCGGTGGCCCCAGCGCCGCGCGCATCGTTTCCGGCATCGCGGCCACGTATCCGGATCTCGTGCGCACCTGCACGTCCGGCCGCTTCACGGCAACCTGCAGCAGGTGAAAGCGCCCGTCGTTGCCGTGGGCCGCGCGGTAGCTGAGCACGTAGTGCGCGTCGAGATCGCTCATCATGCGCGCGAATCCTCCATCGCGTTCCGCCGGTCCGGCGAAGAGCCGTCCACCGGACTCGGTGGTCAGCGAGCGCAGCGCGACGAACGCCGGATCAGGCGGCGGCGCTCCTTCGGCTTCGACCGGCCGCAGCAGCGAAGGTGTGAACGCGTAGACCGGTGCATCGGCGCGATTGACGATCCGGACCACACTCTGCAGGTTTGCCGGCAGGTCACGCCCGGTCCGGCTTCGTTCGAAGCCATCGCTGATCAGCACAATCACGGCAGGCTGCGTCGCCGTGAACTGCGGAATCGCCGTGGCGATCGCCCGGAGCGCCGAGGTCACGATCTGCCCCCGCGCCGACTGCACGGCGGCGGGCGCCTGCGCCATGTAGTTCCGCTCGAACGCGGTCCGCGGCGCATAGTCCCCCTTGCGCCCTTCGAAGCTGGCGATCGCGCGTCGCAGTTCCTCCCGATCGGCGGACGGCTTGATCGACGTCAGCGCGTCGAGCGGCTTGAACACTACGGTCAAGTCGCCGGGCCGCAGACGCGTCTCCGTGAACCGCTGCAGGACGGCGCGCATCGCGGCGCTGTCCTCGGCCGCGGTATGGAATTCGTCGAGGAGAAAGACGAACGTGCGCGGCGACGTGTTGCCGGACACGTATTCGACCCCTTCGATCGCCTGCGGCTGGCCGTCGACGACAATCTCGAAGTCGGAGGCCTTCAGGTTCCGGGGCATCTGGTCGCGACGGTCGGTGACCACCGCGGTCACGCGCACCACGCCGGTCGAATCTCCGATCGTCAGGGAAGAAAAGGGAGCCGCCAGCAGGAGCAGCGAAAACGGACCAATCACCGCGTACGCCGCCGCGGCCATTCGCGCGCAGATTCGCGCACGATACCCGGCGAACGCCCGCAGCAAGAGCATGAAATCGAGTGTACACGAGCAGGCCTGCCGGGGGGAGAATGCGGGGATGGGGCGGCTGACACCCGCGGGACTGCTTCTGGCGTTGGTGGCAATGCTCGCTGCATGCGGCAACGGGTCGACCGCGCCGACCCAGCCTCCCGGTGGGCCGGGGACGACCAACCCTCCCGCCGCAGTCGCGCACCTGCTCGTCGTGACGCACACAGCCGGGTTCAGACACGACTCCATTCCTGCTGCCGAGTCGGCGCTGAGGCAGATTGGCAGTGAGAGCGGACTGTTCGACGTGGCGTTCTGCCGCACTGCCGCCGAGGTGCGCGATCGATTGACGCCGGCAGGCCTGACCGGCATCGACGCGGTGTTCTTCGCAAATACTACCGGGGACCTCGGAATTCCCGACGTCCAGGCGTTCGTGGACTGGGTCGGCAGTGGTAAGGCCTTCCTTGGCTCGCACAGTGCCTCGGACACCTATCACGAATCCCCCGCGTTCCTCGCCATGCTGGGAGGAGAGTTCGTCACGCACGGCTCGATTGTGGACGCGGAGATTCGCGTCGCCGAACCCGCCAACCCGGCCGTATCGCACATGGCTCCGACGTTCCGCATGGCGGATGAGTGGTATCGCTTCAACCTGACCGGTCCGGGTCGAACCGTCCTTCTGAAGTTCGACCGTATCCCGGCTGACGGTGTCGGCCAGGCAGGCACGGCCGCTGACCTGCCTCTCGCGTGGCAGAAAATGCACGGGTCGGGCCGAGTGTTCTATACGGCGCTCGGACATCGCAGCGAGATCTGGGACGATGCGCGATTCCGGCAGCACCTGCGCGAGGCGATTCGCTGGACGCTCGGTAGATGAGCATTGCGGGAGATCGTCCAACCAACGCGCCGCCCTCCAGCTGCGTCTAACCGCCCATGCGTGACGACTTTCGGAATGCGTTCCGTTCGCTGCGCTTCTCGCCCACCTTCACGGCTCTCGCCCTCACTGTCCTCGCGCTTGGCATCGGCGCCGGCACCGCCATCTTCTCCGTCGTCGATGCGGTCGTCCTGCGCGGGTTGCCGTTCCACGAGCACGATCGGCTGGTGGCGGTGCTCGAGCACGATACGCGGCGGCCCACCACGTTCGGGGGTGGACAGACGACGCCGCAGACGTATCTCGACTGGCGGCGGATGCAGGAGTCGTTCGAGGCGATCGCCGGCGCCGGCAGTTACGGCGTCCTGCGGATGCGTAACGAGGCTGGCGAGCCAATCGATGGCCGAGGGCTGCGCGTCACGCACGAGTTCTTCCAGGTGTTTCGTGTTACACCGATGCTCGGGCGCGCGTTCACGGCCGAGGACGAGATCGACGGCCGGCACCGCGTCGCGATCCTGAGCTACGGCTACTGGCAGCGGCGGTTTGGCGGCAGCCCGGAGGTGATCGGCAAGCGCATCGAAGTGAACGATCAAACGCTCGAGATTGTCGGTGTGATGCCGCGGCAATTTGCCTATCCCGTCGGCGTCGAGTTTCCGACCGAGGTCTACTGGCCGATCGCATTCACCAGCGACGACAAAGTGCGCGGCAGCAACCGGAACTACAACTGGCTGGCGATCGCGCGGTTGAAGCCTGGTGTGTCCATCGAGCAGGCGCACGATCAGATGAACCGCGTGGCCGTGGCACTCGACGAGCAGTACCCCAAGTTCAATCCCGGCATGCGGGTGCGAGTCGTGACGCTGCACCATCACCTGGTAGGCCGGGTGCGCGAGTGGATGCTGATGCTGCTCGGCGCTGTGGCCCTCGTCCTGCTGATTGCCTGCGCGAACGTCGCCAACCTGATGCTCGCGCGCGCGACCGTGCGGGCACGCGAGATGGGCATCCGGTCGGCACTCGGCGCGAGCCGGTGGCGGCTGATCCGGGGGCTGCTCGTCGAAGGTGTGATGCTCTCGGTCGCCGGGGCCGCGCTGGGCGTCGTGCTCGCGTACGCCGGCGTTCAGACGATTCGGGTGTGGCTGCCGACCGGCCTTCCGCGCGTGGCCGACATCGCCATCGACCTACGCGTGCTGGCTGCCGCGTCAGCCGCCGCGCTCCTGACCGGCCTGTTCTTCGGGGTCGTTCCCGCGTTTCAAAGCTCGCGTCCCGATCTCGCGCGTGCGCTCAAGGACAGCGGCCGCTCGACTACGGCGGGAACCCCCAGCCAGCGCCTGCGCAGTCTGCTGGTCGTTGCCGAAGTGGCGCTGGCGGTCGTCCTGCTCGTCGGCGCGGGCCTGTTCATCGGCAGCTTCGTCAGGCTGATGCGAATCGATCCGGGGTTCGACTATCGCCACGTGCTGGCGCTGAGCGTTGGCGTTCGTGTCACTGCGGGACACGACATGCGTGCCGCCTGGGCCGACGCCGAGAAACGAGGCGGTCCCTACGTGCAGCAGATCCTCGAGGCGGTGAAGGTGGTGCCGGGAATCGAGGCGGCTTCGGGCGTCAGCGGCGGCGCTCCGCTGACCGGCAGCTGGAGCCGAACCGGCGTCGAGATACCGGGAAGGCTGAAGCAGGAAGGTGGATCCGGGGACAACTCGATCGACCGCCGGATCGTGACTCCTGACTACCTGCAGACATTACGGATTCCGTTGATACGTGGCCGCGACTTGTCGCCGCAGGACACGGAAGCGTCGCAGAAGGTGGTCGTCATCAACGAGACGGCGGCGCGGAAATACTGGCCCGACCGCGACGCGCTCGGCCAGGCCGTCAGGATTAACAACCAGGAAGTCACCGTCGTCGGCATCGTCGGAGACATCCGTCATCTCGGCCCGGAAACGCCGCCGCGGCAGGAGTGCTACATGCCGGTGGCGCAGAACGGCGTCTCAGGGATGACGCTGGCCCTTCGCACCTCCGGCGATCCTATGGCGCTGCTCCCCGCTGTCAAAGCCGCGATCTGGTCGGTCAACAAGGAACAGCGCCTGTCGGGCGATGTGTTCACGCTCGAAGGGTACATGGATCGGCTGATCGCCCAGCGCCGGTTCAACATGACGCTGCTGGTGCTCTTCGGCGCGCTCGGATTGATCATCGCCGGCATCGGCATCTATGGCGTGATGGCCTACATCGTCGCGCAGCGCACCGGAGAAATCGGCGTCAGGATGGCCCTCGGCGCCACCCGCGCCAACGTCGTGTCGATGGTGCTCAAGCGAGCCGGCGCGATGATGATCCTCGGCCTCGCCATCGGCGGCGTCGTCGCCTGGTACACGAGTGCCGTCGTCCGCACGTTCCTCTTTCAGACCGAGCCGAACGACATCAGGATTCTCGCCGCCGCCGTGGCCACCCTCGCCGCCGCGGGCCTGCTGGCGAGCGCCATCCCCGCACGCCGCGCGGCCTCGGTCGATCCCCTGGTGGCGCTGCGGCACGAATGACTGAGCTCCGGACCCCGGACCCCGGATTGAGGATTAGAGACCAGCGATTAGCGATTCGATGGCTTCAGGAGCAATGGGCTTCGTCAGGTGATGATCGAACCCCGCCTCGGCTGACTGTTTTCGGTCCTCGTCCTGGCCCCAGCCGGTGAGGGCCACGAGGACCATGTCGCTGCCCCAGGCAGAGTCGCGGATCCGCCGGGCCACGTCGAAGCCGCTGAGGCCCGGCATGCCGAGGTCGAGCAACGCGACGTCGGGCTTGAAGTCGGCGGCAACCCTCAACGCTTCCATCCCATTGCCGGCGATCTGGACGTCGTGGCCTGCGAGCTGCAGCCAGAGCTGCAGGCTTTCCGCCGCGTCGAGATTGTCGTCGGCGATCAGGACTCGTTTGCTCACGGCAGCCTCCGCTGACGGTGATGGAGTGGGCTCCGCCTGCCGGATGCCCTGCTGAGCGCGTGGGAGCCGCACCCGGAACGTGCTGCCCCGATCGGTCCCGTGACTTTCGGCGGTCACGGTGCCGCCATGCAGATCCACGATGGAACGAACCAGCGTCAGGCCGATGCCAAGTCCGCCGGAGGCCCGGTCGCTCGTGCTGTGGACCTGTACGAACATGCCGAAGACGGATTCCAGCATGTCCGAAGGAATCCCGATGCCCGTATCGGTGACCGTCACCGTCACGTCCTCGGCAGTAGCGACGGCGCTGATCGTGATTTTCCCGCCAGCCGGTGTGTATTTCGTGGCGTTCGTCAGGAGGTTGACGAACACCTGCGACAGACGCTCGGTGTCGGCATCGAGCTCGATCGATTCGTCGGGCAGCATTACCTCGATGTCCTGTGATGCCGCACCGAGCGCGAGCGACGTCGACTCGACGGCGGACCCGATCACCCCGGCCAGGGTCGTCCTGTCGAGCCGCAGCTGCAGCTGGCCGCGTGAGATGCGCGATACATCGAGCAGGTCTTCGACGAGTCGGACCAGTTGCTTCACTTGCCGGTGGACAATCGCGTCGGCCCGCCCGCTCACGGCCGCGTCGGTCTGGGCCGTACTCAGGAGGGTGACGGCATTGCGCAGGGCGGCGAGCGGGTTGCGGAGCTCGTGCGCGAGGGTGGCCAGGAAGGCGTCTTTCCGGCTGTTCGCTTCGCGCAGCGCTTCTTCGGCACGACGGCGATCGCTCACGTTGATGATCGCCGCCACGTATCCGATCACGCCGCCATGTTCATCCAGCTCCGGCTCGTACGCGAACCGCATGAACTGACGTCCGAGCCGCTCGTACGGCACTTCGACCTCGACGTCGACGCGTTTACCTGCGAGCGTGCGTACGAGGTAGGGCTTGATGGTGTCGTAGGCCTCCTGGCCCAGGATCTCGGGGATCCGCCGGCCGATCAGATCCGCGGGCTCCAGTCCGAACCGCGCCGCGTACGGCCGGTTGACGAACTTGAACCGGTGCTCGAGATCGCAGTGCGCGATCAGCACCGGGGCGCTGTCGGTGATGAATCGCAGTTGCCGCTCTCGCCGCCGCGCGGATTCCTCGGCTGCGAGCCGCAGCGTGACGTCGCGGTTGATTTCGAGCACGACTTGCTCACCGCCCGCCGCATCCAGGGCCCAGCGTGAGTCGACGGTGATCTGGCTTCCGTCCTTGTGCGTGTGAACGAGTTGACCCTCCCAGACGCCACGTCCGGTGAGCGTTTCCTCGATCGCGGCCAGCGGCATCGGGAACTGCGTCCGCAGCAGGCTATGACAGCTCAGTCCGACGGCTTCGGCCGCGCTCCAGCCGTAGGTGCGTTCCGCGCCTCTGTTCCAATAGAGGATGTCTCCGCTGGCCCTGCGCACCGCGACGGCATCGTACGCGTGGTCGAGCAGCATCGCCAGGGTTGCGGCGTCGATCAGGGTCCCGGCGGGGACAGCGCCGAATCGCGGCTCAGAACCGGACGACATCGGAGGGGGCACAAGTATAGCTTCGGGATGTTGGAGGGAGGGAGTTGGAGGGAGGGAGTTGAAGCGAGACCACGGATTTAACCGGGAGCAACGGAGCCAACGGAGTAAACGGATCTGTGTTCGGCCGGTTTGTCGGTCCCGTGGTGGGCGCGCGCAACGCGCGCGCGAGGGTGAGAGGGTGAACTCCGGACACGCAAGGGAATCAAAGACCCATCCGCCTTGCGTGTCCGAAGTTCACCCTCTCACCCTCCAGCCGGGCCCTGCGGGCCCGGCTGCCACCGCCCCTCGGTGAGCGTTTTAGCCAGCATTCTCCGTTTACTTCGTTGGCTCCGTTGCTCCCGCCAAAATCCGTTATCTCGATTGCCTTTCTCTCTCCCTCTCCCTCCCTCCCTCCCTACCGTGGCAATCGCTCCGCGTCGAGCGCGTACATTCCACGCCCGTAGGTCGCGATGACAATCATGTGATCGCGCGGGTAATACGCCAGATCCGATACCTGCACCGACGGCAGGCCGCCGCCAAGCACGGTCCACTGACGGCCGCCATCCCGGCTGATCAACGCGCCGAAGTCGGTGCCCACATAGAGGACGTTCGGATCACCAGGATCCTCGCGAATCACGTTCACCGACCCGGCCGGGATATTGGCCTCCAGGCTCGTGAACGTCTTGCCGAAATCGGTGGACTTGTAAACGTACACGCCGAAGTCGTCATCTTCACGGCCCCGCTGCGTGACGTAGACGGTGCCGTCCGTGTGCCGGGAAGGCACGACCCGCGAGTACCAGCGGCTGGTTGGCACGTTCGCGCTCAGTTCCGTCCAGCTCTTGCCACCGTCCAGCGTCACGTGCAGCTTGCCGTCGTCGGTCCCGGCATAGAGCAGGTCCTTGCGGCGCGGCGATTCCGCCAGGGCGGTGATCGTCTGATACGGAATCGCGCTCGAGCTCTTGAGCAGCATGCGTGACGGATCGTTCGAGGTGAGATCGGGGCTGATGCGCTCCCAGCTCGCCCCCCGATCGGGAGATCGATAGACGAACTGATAACCGGCGTAGATCGTGCCCGCCTCGTGCACCGACGCGATGATGGGGGCCATCCACTGCGCGCGCAGCTCCACGTCCGCCGATTGCGGCCGGATGTTCGTGGCATTGCCGCGGCCGCGTCCCCGGCCGCGCCCGCCGCCCTGGGCCGGCAAACCGGACACATCGGTGCGCGTGAAGTTGCCGTAGAACCCGTGCGAGAAGACCGTGTTGACGTTCGCGGGGTCGATCGCATGATGCGATCCCTCGCCGCCGGGCGCGTTCGTCCATTCGACCGACGGCAGACGATCGCGTCCCGCCGACAGATCGATCCGGCCGCGCCGGCTGCCATCATCCTGGATGGAACCGTATGCGAATGCGGGCGTGCTGCTGTCGAGCACCACGTTGTAGAACTGCACGCCGCCGGCGGAGGTCGCGTAGCTCCACGTCTTGCCGGAATCGTCCGACATATAGAAGCCGCCATCGTTGGCGCTGTACAGCGTCACGGGCCTGGCCGGATCGATCCACAGACCATGATGATCGCCGTGCGTACCGCGGAGGCGTGAGAACGTCTTACCCGCGTCGCGCGAGACGTTGAGATCGAGACCGAGCGTGTAGATGGTGTTCTCGTCGGTTGGATCGACCCTGATCTGCCCGAACACCCAGCCATACGTTCCCGAATGGCCGCTCATGTACTCGTTGCTGTCGCTGACCTTGCGCCACGTCGCTCCCTTGTCGTCGGTCCGGTAGATCTCGGCCGCCTTGATGCGCGCTTCGACAATCGGCCGGCTGTATGCGTCCCGTTCCCCCTCGCGTGGCGGTCTGCCGGCATCGTAGTTGTCGAGGAACGCATAGAGGACGCGCGGGTTCGATTGCGCGACATCCAGTCCGATACGGCCCCGGAACTGTGCGGGCGGGAGGCCCTGGCCCGCATCGTTCCATGTCTTGCCGCCATCAGTGCTCTTCCAGATGCCGCTTTCAGTGGATCCAGGCTCGACCCGTGGATCGCTCCACTTGCGCCGGGTCCGCTGCCAGGTCGCCGCATAGAGTGTGTTGGGATCGCCTGGGTCCATGACCAGATCGATGGCACCAGTCTTCGGGCTCTTGTAGAAGACCTTCGTCCACGTCCGGCCGCCGTCAGATGTCATGAATACGCCGCGGGTTTCGTTTTCGGTCCAGGCATGCCCCGACGCGGCCACGTAGACAACGTCCGGGTTGGTCGGATGAATGACGATGCGGGCGATCGTCTGGGTGTCGGTGAGGCCGGCGTGCGTGAAGGTGCGGCCGGCGTCGGTCGATTTGAAGATGCCCACGCCAGGCATCGATGCGCGAAACAGGTTCGCCTCGCCGGTTCCGACCCAGACGATGTCGGGATTCGATTTCGCGACAGCGATGTCGCCGATGCTGGTGCTCGCTTCGCGCTCGAAGATCGCGCGCCAGGTCGCGCCGCGGTCGTCCGAGGCCCAGACCCCGCTGGTCGCGAAGGCGGCGTAGATACGGCGCGACGAGGCGGTGTCGGCCACGGCGATGTCAGTCGCACGGCCGGAGATATTGGTCGGACCGAGGTACTGCCACGCCACGGTCCGCGAGGGCGAGGACTGTTCCATCGATCGATAGGTGTCATAAGCCTTGCGCAGGAACTCGGCGTCGGCGGTTGGCGGCGCCTGGGCGCGCAGCAGGCCGGCGCCGAGAGCCGCCGCGATCACGAATGCGGGCACACCCGCACGAATTACGCGTTCCTGCATCCCGTCACTCCGTCCTAGTCCGGGGGACTTTGTCCCCCGGAGCCCCCTTACACCGTCGCTCGCGGGGACCCCGTGGCCCCGCTCCGTTCCAACCTTCGCGCCGTGTCTTGCGAAGGTTGTCCGCTGGAGCCTTGGCGAAGGCGGACCCGGCGCTTCGGCTGGCAAGCCGGTGGGCGCGCCCATGGCGCGCTGGCCGATCGTGTGACCGCTCAGAGCTGAAGGGATTCACCTTCGCTGGCCGTCTCGGTCGCGCGGAAGACACGCTGGGCATCGAGCCGGATGCGGACCAGCGCTTCATCGGTCCGACCCGGTTTGTGGTGGAAGAGCCAGAGGCCGCCGGCATCGACCTTCGACGCGAATTCCGCGCACTGCCGCCAGTCGCTGTGGCCCCAGCCACGGTGCGAGCGGAGCTCGTCGGGTGTGAAATGGGCATCGAGCACCAGCGCAGCCGCGCCGCGCGCGAAGTCTGCGAGCGGCTCGTCGAACCTCGGATCCCCGAACTCATGATCTGTGGCGTATACGACGTCGCCGGTCAGTCCGCGCACACGGAAGCCGAGCGCCCCGCCAGGATGGTTCAGCCTGATCGCCGAGACGGCGAAGCCGGCCACGATGGTTTCTCCTTCGCGGATCATCTCGACGTCGGGTTGATTCGGGAGATGTTCAGGACGCACCGGAAAGAACGGGGATCGAAACAGGACTTCCAGCCAGTCGGCGTGCGAGCCCTCGAGCTCGGGCGCGAGAATCCGCGGCCGCCAGCCCGGCTGGTAGAGCTGCGAGAGAAAGGGCAGTCCCTGAAGGTGGTCCCAGTGGTAGTGCGTCAGGAGGATGGGCAGCTCGCGCGCTCCGCCGGTGAGCGCGGGCCCCAGGCCAACGATCCCGGAACCGGCGTCGATCACCAGCGTTTGTCCGGTCTCGTCATCCGTGATCTCGAGGCACGGCGTGTTACACCCATGCCCGATCGCCGAGGGAATCGCCCAGGGGACCGAGCCGCGCACGCCCCAGAACCGTAAACGCACCGGGGGATGATACTTCCCGGATTAGGCATCCAGCTTACCTGGGTGTAGGATCGATCCCATGCTCAGCTCTATTTCCGGGTGGGCGATCGCCTGTGGACTGGTCGCGGCGGGTGCCGCGTTCCAGCAGGCGCCGCCGCCTTCACAGCCTCCTCCGCCTCTCGTCCCCACGCTCAAAGTGGGAGATACCGCGCCGGCGTTCGCGCTGCAGGGATCGGACGGCAAGGTGCACCGTTTGTCCGACTACAAGGGCAAGACGGTCGTCCTCGCCTGGTTCCCCAAAGCGTTCACCGGTGGTTGAACGGCCGAATGTCGTTCGCTCCGTGAGAGCGGCGAAAACATCCGGTCCTTTTCGAACGTCGTCTATTTCACCGCCAGCGTGGATGATGCCGAGACGAACAAGAAGTTCGCCGAGCACGTCGAGGCCGATTACCCAATCCTGAGCGATCCCGAGAAGAAAGTCGCCACCGCCTACGGCGTCGTCGACGCCCAGCACGCGCTCGCCGCACGCTGGACCTTCTACATCGGGCCGGACGGCAAAATCCTCAACATCGACAACAAGGTCAGCCCCAAGACCGCGGGCGAAGACGTCGTGAAGAGGCTCGAGGAACTGAAAGTCCCCAGAAAGACCAAGTAGGCCGGATCACGATCCTGCGCGCGAAATCACGGTTTCGCGCGCGGGACGCTCCCTCGCCGCGGCTCAGCCCGGCCTTTCGTTCAGTCCACTCCGGCATGGCGCGTGAAAGCTGTCCCCCGTCCATGCGTACCAGACTCGCAATTTTGACTACGCTCATCACGCTTGCGACGGTCGAAGCGGCTGCGCCGCCGGTGTTGCTCGAGCCGCTCGCCGGGCGTCAGGTGTTTCCGGTCAACAACTGGTGGAATCAGGACATCTCTACCGCGCCGGTCGATGCCCGGTCTCCGCAGCTGATCGACTGGATCAGCGGACGATCGGCGACCAATCCGACGGCGGTCCGCCGTCTGCACCCGGACTTCGGGCCGCCGCCGTACGGGATCCCTTACGTCGTGGTCGCCGGCGATCAGCCACGGGTGTCCGTGACGTTCGAATACGCCGACGAGAGCGACACGGGCATTCCCGGCGTGCCTGGATATCCGGTTCCCGACGAAGCGCGGACGACCGCGAATTACATCGAAGGCGGCGTCGCTGGTGGCGGGAGCTCCGGCGATCGTCACCTCCTTGTCATCGATCGCACGCGCTGGATCTTGTACGAGACCTTCGCCACCAGCTGGAACACACAGCTGGGGCGGTGGGACGCGGGTTCCGGCGCGATCTTCGATCTATCCAGCAACGCGCGCCGTCCGGACGGCTGGACATCGGCTGACGCGGCGGGCCTGGCGATCTTCCCGGGCCTGGTGCGGTATGACGAGGTGTTCGGTTCGACCGAGATCACGCACGCGTTCCGCGTGACCACGCGTGCCACGAACGGCTACGTCTGGCCCGCGTCTCACCGAGCCGGCTCGAACACGAGCGCGCCGCCGCTCGGTGCCCGCCTGAGGCTCAAGGCCTCGAAGAACATTTCGACGTTCACTCCGGAAGTTCAGCGGATTCTCAGGGCGATGAAGCGGTACGGACTGATCGTCGCCGACAACGGGTCGGACATGTACATCAGCGGCACGATGGACGGGCGCTGGAACAACGACGTCCTGAACCCGGCCTTCAGTGCCCTGACCGCTGACGACTTCGAAGTGATCCAGCTGGGATGGCAGCCTTCGACCGCGCCTGCTCCGCCGACGAACTTGAGGATCCAGAGGTAGGGTCGCTGAAGCTGCGAACAGGGTCGAGGAAGAGCCCCACGAAGCCACGGGTCGCTGCCGCGTTCAATCGCTCAAATTCAACACCGGCACCAACGCACCCGGCCCATCCTCACGCGTGTAGTACACGCCTTCGAGAAACAGTCCCGCGGCCGGCGCGGTCAGGGCGGCGACGTCGACGGTGTCCTTGATCGCGTCACCCGGCCGCAAGTCGCCGCGGCCAATTGCGGCGAGCACGCCGACCAGGCGGCGGACCATCTTCCACAGGAAGTGCGAGCCACGCACTCGAATCAGCACCAGCGGCCCTGACTCCGCAATCTCGATCCCGTCGACCAGTACTACCGTCGACTTCTCTGCGGGGTCGTCGTCCGTGAAGCCGCGGAAGTCTTTCATGCCTTCGAACAGCGCTGCCGCCTCACGCATCGCCGCGATGTTCAGCGGCTCCTTGATCCACCAGACGAATGGCTTGCCGAACGCCGTCCGGCGCCGGCAGATCTGATAGAGGTAGCTTCGGGAAACCGCATCATGTCGGGCATGGAAACGGTGCGGCACCTTCTCCACGGCGATCACGTGAATGTCGGCGGGCAGCTCGTCGTTCAATTTGCGCCGCAGCGGCTCGGGTGCGAGCGACGTGTAGAGCTCGAGGTGCGCCACTTGTGCGAGCGCGTGGACGCCGGCATCGGTCCGGCCGGATCCATACAGCTCGAACTCCCGTGGGCGGAACGCCATCCGGATGGCTTTGTCGATCTCTCCCTGGACCGTGCGTGCGTTCTGCTGAATCTGCCAGCCGCTGTAGCGGGTGCCTGCGTACTCGATCAGCAACTTGAACCGGGGCACGGGTCAGCAAATTGATGAGAAACGAAAGGAGTCAAGGGAGAAGGCAAAAGGCAGAAGGCAGAATAAAGGCAAGGCTCGCCAGCAGTGCACCATTTTTCCTTCTGCCTTTTGCCTTCTGCCTTTTGCCTTCTGCCTTGACCGATTCAGGCCTCTTAGCGCTTTTCCATAATCGACCGGATCATCCGGCGGACGATCGCGCGCGGTGTGACCCGGAGCGCCTGGACGGCGACCTTGTTGACGAGACCGGGGACGACGATTGCCTGGCCGGCCATCATGCCGTCGAACCCCGCACGGGCGACGTCGGCCGCAGACGCGATGGCGAGCGTGGAGAACAGCTTCGACTCCTTCATCTGCGCGCGTTCCTGAAATCCCGTGCCGGTCGGGCCCGGGCAGAGGCAGGTCACGGTCACGCCCGTGCCGGCGGTCTCGTTGCTCAGCGCTTCCGAGAACGACAGCACGTACGCCTTCGACGCGTAGTAGACGGCCATGAGCGGGCCGGGCTGGAATGCGGCCGTCGACGCGACGTTCATGATCCGCCCGTGCCGCCGCTTCAGCATCGGCGGCAGCAGCAGCTTGGTCAGCAGGGTGAGCGCGGCGATGTTGACCTGGATCAGGCGCGCTTCTTCATCGGCCGGGGTCTCGGCGAACAATCCGTACGTGCCGAATCCCGCGTTGTTGATCAGGATGTCAATCGACAGCCCACGGGCCGCGAGGTCGCGGACGATCGCCTCGGGAGCCGACGGCATCGACAGGTCCTGCGCGAGCACGTGGGCCTGGATGCCGTGCGCGCGGACGAGATCGACGGCGACCGCCGAGAGCCTGTCGGCGCTCCGCGCCACCAGGACGACGTCGATGTGCGCGGCGGCGAGGACGTGGGCCAGCTCTTCCCCGATGCCGCCGGACGCGCCGGTAATCAGAGCCGTCTCGGGCATGTCGCGCTGATCGTAGCGCAGACGGGAACTGACGCTGTCGGGGGTTCGCGGTTCGGGGGCTCGCGGGTTCGGCGTGCTCGTGGTGATCACAGGCAACTGATGCCGATCCAAGCGGCTCGTTGCCTCTGACTACCCGGATTCCAACCCCCCGAGCCCCCGAACCGCGAACCCCCGATCCCGCGTCTTTGAGTTACAGTCATGCCCATGAGATTCCGCCGACTCAGTCTGTTCGTCCCACTCTTCGTCATCGCGCTGGCCGGCGCGTCGACCGTCATTGCCACGACGGCTCAGACACCCGCGGCGGCGACGCAGACCTCGGCTGCGGCGCCTTCGCTCGCGGAGAAGTTGCCCTTCGATGCGGCGGTGGTTCGCGGCTCGCTGCCGAACGGGCTCGAATACTACGTCCGCAAGAATACCCGGCCCGAGAAGCGCGTGGCGCTCCGGCTCGCGGTCAAGGCGGGATCGGTGGACGAGGAGAACGATCAGCAGGGGCTGGCGCATTTCCTCGAGCACATGGCCTTCAACGGCACGAAGCGGTTCAAGCCGGGTGAGCTCATCGCGGCGCTCGAATCGACCGGCGCGCGGCTGGGGCCGCACGTCAACGCCTACACGTCGTTCGACGAGACCGTGTACATGTTCGAGCTGCCGACGGACAAGGAAGGACTCGTCGAAAAGGGGATGCAGGCCCTTGCGGACTTCGCCGGCGGCATGTCGCTCGATCCAGTCGAGATCGACAAGGAGCGCGGCGTCGTGGTCGAGGAGTGGCGCGGCGGACTGGGTGCCGGTTCGCGGATCCGCGATCAGCAGCTGCCGGTCCTGTTTTATGAATCGAAATATGCGGAGCGCCTGCCAATCGGCAAGCCGGAGATTCTGAAGTCGTTCAAGCCAGAGCGGCTGCGCGCGTTTTACACCAAGTGGTACCGGCCCGACCGGATGGCCGTAGTCGCCGTCGGCGACGTCGACGGCGCGACGATCGAAGCACTCATCAAGAAAGAGTTCGGCGCGCTTCCGAAGGCGGCGGGGGCCGCACCGGATCGCACTTACGCCGTGCCGCTGCAGTCGGAGCTCCTGGTCAAGGTCGCCACCGATCCCGAGGCGACGCAGTCGTCTGTGTCGTTGATCAACAAGCGCGCGCGCAAGACCGAGGACACGGTGGGTGCCTATCGGCGTGACCTGGTCCATCGCCTCGCGTTCCAGATGCTCAACGAGCGGTTCGACGACCTCTCGCGTAAACCGGATGCCCAGTTCCTCGACGCCGGTGCCTACGAAAGCGGCCTGAACCCTACGGTTTCGACGGTCGGGCTGGGAGCGAGCGTGCAGGAAGGGAAGATTCCTGCCGGCCTGACGTCAGTGGTGATCGAAGCCCGGCGCGCGGTGCAGTACGGATTCGGCGCCGCCGAGCTCGATCGCGCGAAGAAGCGCATCATCGCCGCGTACGACCGCGCCTACAACGAACGGGACAAGACCGAGAGCGGCGCCTACGTTCAGGAATACGTCAATCACTTCCTGGAGGGGGAGCCGAGCCCCGGAATCGATCATGAGCGGAAGCTGGTGCAGGCATTGCTGCCGGGCATCAGTGCCGCCGAAGCCACCACCGCGGGGAAGGACCTGTTCGGCGGCTCCAGCCGCGTCATCCTCGCGACCTCCCCGAGGAAGGACGGACTGGCGGTTCCCTCCGAGGCCGACCTGCGCACCACCGTCGCCAGCGCGGAGAAGGTCGACGTGACGCCCTGGAACGACGCGGCGGCCACCGCAGCCCTCATGTCGGCCGACCCGACGCCGGGAGTGATCAAGGACCGCCGCGAGAACGAGGCGCTGGGCGTGACGATCGTGCGGTTCAGCAACGGCGTCGAGGCCTGGTTCAAGCCGACCGACTTCAAGAACGACGAAGTGATCTTCTCGCTCGTCTCCCAGGGCGGCGCATCGCTGGCCACACCCGAGCAGTACGTCGAAGCGACACTGGCACCGGCGCTGGTGCAGCTGTCGGGTGCGGGCGGACATCGTGCGGTCGATCTCCAGAAGCTGATGGCGGGCAAGATTGCGTCGGCATCGCCGTACATCTCGGCGTCGAACCACGGGTTTTCGGGCGGCAGCAACCCCGCCAACATCGAGACGGCGCTGCAGCTCCTGTATCTGAAGTTCACGGCGCCAGCTGACGACGCCGATGCGTTCGGGTTGATCAAGAAGAACCTGGAGAACGCCTATCAGAACCGCGAGCGCGATCCAGGTCAGGTCTACGGCGAGAAGGTCGGCGAAATCAACTCCAGCGGGCACTACACCGCCAGGCCGCTGACCCTCGATCGCATTGCCAAGCTCGATCGCGCCGCGATGACCTCGTTCTACAAGGCACGCTTCTCGAATGCGGCGAACTTCACCTTCTTCATGGTCGGCGCGTTCAAGCTGGACGAGGTGCTGCCGCTCGTCGGCAAGTACGTCGGATCGCTGCCCTCGACGGGGACGCCCGATACGAGCGTCAAGCAGATGGGCGCGAAGTTCCCGGAGAAGATCGTCCGCGAAAAAGTCGCGAAAGGCCGTGAGCCCAAGGCGCAGACGATCGTCAGCTTCTATGCCGAGCCGCCGCTCGAGGAAAACGAGCAGAGCCGCGTCGAGGCGGCGACCACCGTCCTGGAGATCGCGCTGCGCGACATCCTCCGCGAAGAGCTGGGCGAAACGTATGGCGTACGGGTCGGCTCGGCACAACCGCTGCCGCAGGTGGGCAGCGGCCGCATCAGCGTCAGCTTCGGCGGCGCGCCCGAGAAGATCGAGTCGATGGTCGAGCGGGTCATGAAAGAGGTGGCGCGGCTGCAGCAGGAAGGCCCCTCGGAGGATCTGACCAACCGCGCCAAGGAATCCGCCCGCCGCGCCCACGAAACCGCGAAGAAGCAGAACGGATTCTGGCTGGGACGCCTGCAGTCGGCAAAGCTGCTCGGGCGCGATCCCAACCTGATCCTGACGCGCGAGCAGCGAATCGACGCGATCTCGCGGGAGAACGTGCACGAGATGTTCAAGAAGTACTTTCCTGCGGATCGCTACACGGTCGTGACGTTGGTACCTGAATAGCGTCGGGGGCTCGGCGGTTCGGGGGCTCGGGAACTCGGGGAGGGCGGTGATATTTAGAGGCAGGCGGGCCAAATACAAGCGGCTGGTTGAGTCTAGGGATCACCGGCCGCCCGAACTCCCGAACCCCCGAGCCGCCGACCCCCCGGGGGCCCTTGCGATCCATGTCTCCTGTCAGTGAACCCGCCGTACTCCTCGCCGCGTCGCTGTTGGCGTTAGCATGTTCGGCGGCGATGCCCGAGCTGACCGAGGAGCGCTGGGAGGCGGAGCGGCGGCGGATGGTGGAGCAGCAGCTCCGCGGCCGCGATATTCGAAGCGAGGCCGTGCTTGCCGCGATGGGCCGCGTGCCCCGGCACCGGTTCGTGCCCGTCGAGGAGCAATCCGGGGCCTACACCGACTATCCGCTGCCAATCGGTTTTGGCCAGACCATCTCCCAACCCTACATCGTCGCGTTCATGACCGAGGCGATCGATGTCGGGGCCGGGCACAAGGTGCTCGAGATTGGCACCGGGTCCGGCTATCAGGCCGCGGTGCTGGCCGAACTCGCGCGCGACGTGTTCACGATCGAGATCGTCGATGCGCTTGCCGAGCGATCGCGGCAGCTGCTCGCGGAACTGGGCTACAAGAACGTCCACGTTCGCGCCGGCAACGGCTACCTGGGGTGGCCCGAAGAGGCGCCCTTCGATCGGATCATCGTCACCGCTGCGCCCGATCAGGTCCCTCCGGCCCTCGTCGACCAATTGAAAATGGACGGACTCATCGCGGTGCCCGTCGGTGTGGGCGAGCAGACACTGCAAGTGCTCCGGCGGACGCCATCCGGCCTCGTCGTCCTCAAGACCCTGCCGGTGCGGTTCGTGCCGATGGTCGGGAAGCCGAAGTAAGGGTAGGGGGCGGCCGATAACCCGGTCGTGCCGCGTTGCCACCACTCCGTGTATGTCGTCTATCTGCGCAATCCCAAAGGCGACGGCAAGGCGGGCTACTACGTGGGGATGACGGGCCTCTCCCCCGAACAGCGTTTCGCCAATCACAAAGCAGGGATCAAGTCTGCGTCGGTCGTCCGGAAGTACGGCGAACGGCTGGTGCCGGTGCTGTACGAACACCTGAACCCGATGGCTTACAAAGATGCGGTCAGGCTGGAAGCGGAACTGGCCGAATCGCTACGGAAGCGCGGCTTTGTTGTTTTCGGGGGACATTGACTGAGGCAGGAGGGCCAGGAGATCAGGAGAAGCCCGAACTCTCCTGGTCTCCTGGCCCTCCTGTAAATTCGCGTGTCTAGATGACAAAATCGCTCCGTGTTCCCCCTTTGTGCGGCTGTGCTCGCGTTCTCCGTTTCCTCGCAAAGCCAGGATCCCAGAGCCGCCTCCACCCGCGCGCTGCAGCTCGAAAAAGACGGGAACTATCCGGCAGCGCTGGCGCTGTTGTGGGAGGCCGCGGGGGCGATGCCGCGCGATCCGGACGTGCAGCAGCGGCTTGGCGAAGCGCTCGAGCGTATCGGCGCGCTCGATCCGGCAATCGAGGCGTATCGCCGGGCGTTCGCGGCGCGGCCCGACTTCGTCCGTGCGGACACGAGTCTCACGCTCGTGCTGGTCAAGGCCGGGCGGGGCGCCGAGGCGGTCGCGCGCGCCCGGGGCCGGGTCGCCGAGGCGCCGACTGACCCCGATCGTCTCTTCACCCTGGGCCTCGCGCTCTCCGAGCAGGACGTCGACGAAGCGCTCAAGACGTTCCGCCGGGTTGTGGCGCTGCGTCCGGAACACGCGCTGGCGCACTACAACCTCGGGCTGGTGCTCAAACGCGTGGATCGTGCCGGCGACGCGATCGAGGCGTTGCGGCGGGCTCTGGCAATCGACCCGCGGCCGGAAGCGCATTTTGCACTGGGGACCCTCTACTTTCATCAAGGGGAATTCGATCGTGCGGCGAAGGCGCTCGACGCGGCGGTGGCAGCCGAACCGCGCTTCGTGGACGCCCAGATCACGCTCGCGGCGGTACTGAAAGCAAAGGGCCGCCTTCCCGAAGCCATCGACGCCCTCCGGCGGGCGATCGCGCTGCAGCCCGATTCCTGGAGTGCACACGCAGCGCTGGCGACCGCCCTGCAGCTCGCGGGTGAAGCGGACGCCGCGCGCCAGGAGTCCGCCGTGGCCGAGCGCCGCCGGATGGACGGTGAGCTCGAACGGCAGGCCACGACCTTGACGGCGGTCGGCATCGCGCGGCTCGATGCCGGCGACGCGGCGCGGGCGGTGGAACAATTCCGCCGTGCGCTGTCTACCTTCGAGGCCTACGCTCCGGCGCATTATCAGCTGGGTCGGGCGCTGGCTCGCCTCGGGCAGGCCGACAACGCCCGGGCGGCGTTCGCCAGGGCCCGGCAGCTGAACCCGAGCCTCGTCGCTCCCGACCCGCTGAAATGACGGCTGCGCCGACTTCTTGAAAGTCGCGCTCCAAGAAACCGTAATCGCAAGACCCTGCCGAGGGCCATGCGGGCTGAATTCACAAATATCCGCCCCGAATCCGCAGGCTCGGAACGTCCGCTCGGCTTGCCGGCCCGGGCACGTCGGTTGTATAACCTTTACCGCTTTAGTTCTCGGAATTCGGCTCAGGCTGGCCTGCGCCGCCCGGTGCACGCCCTCTCGGTCGTGACTTGTAAGCCCGTGCGGAGGAATCAGATGATGAGAGTTCGGCCTTTTTGCGGCCTGTTGTGCGTCGCGCTGCTACTTGCGACAGCTGGCAGCGCCCTCGCGCAGGAGTTCCGCGCCACCATCAAGGGAACGGTGGCGGATACCAGTCAAGCCGCTCTGCCGGGTGCCACGGTCACCGTGCAGAACCAGGAAAC